>Ga0209755_10001525_pt1 | contig 35544 bp, 35 predicted proteins | sample TergutCo191P1_FD_187301 | JGI IMG/M metagenome (GOLD analysis project Ga0209755, IMG submission 187301) | Cornitermes sp. P1 segment gut microbial communities from Petit-Saut dam, French Guiana - Co191P1 (SPAdes) (version 2) | ecosystem: Host-associated > Arthropoda: Insects > Digestive system... | reverse complement strand
AATGCCGATATCGCCTGCGCAAAGTTCGCGCACTTCTTCAAGTTTCTTGCCCTGACAGGTATAAAGTTTGCCGATACGCTCTTTTTTATTTTCCGTAACATTGAGCATTTCAGAGTCCGCGGCAAGTTTTCCCGTAACAATTTTAAGCCACGAAAGTTTGCCGGAAAATTGATCGTAATTTGTTCTGATTACAAGCGCGGACATCGGCTTGTCAGGATCGATGGCGACAGAAGTTTCCTTGCCCTCAGCGTCAACAGTCGCGTCTTTTGCCGTGCGCGGATTTGGCGCCGCGTCTACGATAAAGTCCATCAGCGGAATAATGCCCGCGTTCTGCAACGGAGCGCCCGCAAAAGCCGGAACGTATTTATTTTCGGCGAGAGCTTTTACAAGCCCCATTTTCATTTCGTCGATGGAAAGCGAGCCGCTTTCGATATATCTTTCCATTAAACCGTCGTCGCCTTCGGCAGCAGCTTCGATCAATTTTTCGCGAGCCGCGGCAACCGCGTCTTTAAAATCCGCAGGAATGGCTTCTTCTTTTTCTACAGCTTCACCCTGCATGATGTACGCTTTTTCGTGTAACACGTCGACAACGCCCTTAAAGCCGCCGCCCGAACCCATCGGCAGGGTAATCGCCACAGGCTCAATCTTGAATTTTTCTTTGATGTCGGCAAGCGTCTTGTTGAAATCAGCCTGCTCGTTGTCGAGCTTGGTGATAAAAACACCCCTTGGCTTGCTTGAATTATCGAGGTTCCGCCAAAGTTTGACGGTCTCGATCTGAACGCCGGATTTCCCGTCAACCATTAAAAGCGCAAATTCCGCAGCGCGGAAACTTAAAATGACGGCGCCTGTAAAGTCAGACGAGCCGGGAGTGTCGAAACAATTGATTTTCGTCCCGTTCCGTTCAACGTGACCCATCGCGGCGTGTATCGATATTTTGCGGTCAATCTCCTCCTGACTGTAATCGCTGGTAGTTTTACCAGATTCCAGTGTCTCGGCGCGCGTAATGGCGCCTCCGGTAAAGAGCAAATGCTCAAAAAGAGTGGTTTTTCCGGTTTGTCCGTGACCGGCAATAGCAATATTTCTAATTTTATCCGTCGAATGGCTCACTAGGGGCTCCTTGGAATTATTATCTTACCATTTTGCCCTGTTTAGGGGGTGTTGTCAAGGTAAAATTGGCGCGGATTTATTGTAAATTTTTGAAACAAGAGAGAAATGCCGCTGCAGCCGCAGAATATTCCGGTTCACAGATTTAAAATTACTCTCCAATAATCTTTATTAGCAGCCGCTTCTTCCTCTGCCCGTCAAACTCGCCGTAGAAGATTTGTTCCCATGGACCAAAGTGAAGTTTTCCGCCGGTGACTGCCACAACCACTTCGCGCCCCATAATTTGTCTTTTAAGATGCGCGTCAGCGTTAATTTCACCTGAGTTGTGCCGGTAAAAAGAAACAGGCTCATGCGGCGCGAGTTTTTCCAGCCACACATCAAAATCGTGGTGCAACCCCGATTCATCGTCATTTATAAAAACGCTTGCTGTAATGTGCATGGTATTCACAAGACACAATCCTTCCTGTATACCCGATTCCTTCAGCAGCGCATCAACTTCGCCTGTAATATTAATAAATTCTCTCGGTTTTTTAGTGTTTATCCATAATTCTTTGGTGATTGACTTCATGAGCCATTATTGCATGAAACAATCGTTTAAGATATACTGAAAAAAGCGCGTTTCAGCCGGCGTGGCGGAATGGCAGACGCATCAGACTCAAAATCTGACGTACGCAAGTATGTATGAGTTCAAGTCTCATCGCCGGTATACATTGATTCCATACATTATCTAAACACCCGATACTTTTTAAGCAATTTCAGGAATTCCGAGCGGGGCATTTCTTCGCCGCCCAAACTTTTTAGATGAGCGGTGGGAACCTGGCAGTCGATAAAACCTACGCCATGATCAAACATTGTTTTCGCTACGCTGAGTAAAGCGGCTTTTGACGCGTTTGGTTTTAATGAAAACATGGATTCGCCGATGAATCCTTTTCCCAAAAGCACGCCGTAACAGCCGCCGGCAAGTTCGCCGTCCTGCCAGCTTTCGGCGGAATGCGCCCAGCCGAGATTGTGTAATTCAACATACGCATCGATAATGTCTTCGGAAATCCATGTTCCGCTCTGCCCCGGACGTACTTTTTCCGAACAGCCGCGGATAACTCCTTCAAAGTTTTCATCATAAGTTATTTTGAATGTGCCGTTTTTCAAAATTTTTTTCATGCTCGAAGAAACATGCAGCTTGCCGGGGAAAATTACGCAGCGCGGATCGGGCGACTGCCAGATAACAGGATCTTCGGGATTATACCATGGGAAAATTCCCTGCTCGTAGGCGGAAAGCAAAAGTCCGGGAGAAAGATTTCCTCCGACTGCGATAATATCATCATCCCATTTATCGGGATCGGGAAATTGATAATAATCTGTAATTTCAAGCCGTGGAAAATTCGGATCGGGACCTTGCCGAAAGCCGGGCACTATACTTCCATAATTTCATGAGATACGGATGTATCGCTCGATACATGAGTATCGCCGGAAATGTCGGTATCGCAAACATCCATGCAATAACCTTCACGCCAGTCAACTACCGCGCTTCCGCCTTCGCTTAATCTGCCGAATAAAACTTCGTCAACAAAAAAGTTTTTAATTTTTTCCTCGATAAGCCTGCCGGCATTTCTGGCGCCGAACTCTTTACTGTATCCTTCCTCGGCTAAATGATCTACGCAGGAACCTGTAACGGTAAGCGTTACGTGTTTTTCGGCAAGCTGCGCGGAAAAAGCGTTAATCTCTTTTTGAACAATAGAAATCATTATCTCACGCGACAGATGTCCGAAGCGAACGACAGAATCCAGCCTGTTTCTGAATTCCGGCGTGAAAAGTTTTTCCACAGCTTCGTTCACGGCGCTGTCATCCTGAACGCGCTCTCCGAAACCAATCAGTCCTTTGCCGATTTCTCTCGCTCCGGCGTTGCTTGTCATTATAAAAATTACATTTCTGAAGTCCGCTTTGCGTCCCTGATTGTCTGTCAGCGTGGCATAGTCCATAATCTGCAGCAAGATATTGAAAATATCCTGATGCGCTTTTTCAATTTCATCCAAGAGAACAACAGCGTGCGGTTGTTTGCGAACCGCTTCCGTTAATTGACCGCCTTCATCATAACCGACATAACCCGGCGATGAACCTATCAATCTGGATACCGTGTATTTCTCCTGATACTCGCTCATATCGAAGCGAATCATCGCCACTCCGAGAATTTCAGCGAGCTGGCGCGCAAGTTCAGTCTTACCGACACCGGTAGGACCTGCGAATAAAAAGTTCGCGACAGGTTTGCCTTCCGATCTGAATCCGGCTCTTGAACGCTTAACGGCTTTTACAACCGCGGCAATCGCTTCATCCTGACCGAAAATTCTTTCTTTCAATCTTGCTTCTAAATCTTTAAGCTTATCTTTTTCGTTTTCGCCTACTGTTCTCTGCGGTATGCGCGCAATTTTTGAAACAACAGCTTCGATAACAGGCAGCGCGATTTCAACCTGTTCTATCTGCGCATCCTGCACTGTCGATGATTTAAACGCCTCTATGCGCGCAAAAGCGCCGGCTTCATCAATAACATCAATTGCCTTGTCCGGTAATCTGCGCTCCGTGATAAACTGCGCGGAAAGGCGCACGGCGGTTTCTACAACTTCATCGCTGTAGTGAACATGATGATAATCTTCGTATTTTGATTTAACTCCCTTGAGTATATCTATAGCTACTTCCTGAGTCGGTTCATTAATATCGATCTTTTGAAACCTGCGCGAAAGAGCGCGATCTTTTTCAAAAAACTTGTTGTACTCTTCGTGAGTTGTGGAACCTATGCAGCGTATCTTTCCTGATGTAAGCGCGGATTTTAAAAGATTGGATGCGTCAAGTGCGCTGCCTGAAACAGCTCCGGCTCCGACAAGTGTGTGAATCTCATCGATAAAGAGAATTGCCTTTTCCTTTTTTAACATCTCTTCTATAACGCGTTTAATTCTTTCTTCAAAATCTCCGCGGTACTTTGTTCCAGCGACAAGAGCGCCCATGTCGAGAGAGTAAATATTAAAATCTTTTAAAACAGGCGGTACATCGCCAGAAATAATTCTCTGAGCAAGTCCTTCGGTTATCGCTGTCTTGCCGACTCCCGAATCGCCGACATGAATGGGATTGTTTTTCATTCTGCGGCAAAGCACCTGCACTGTCCGCGCAAGTTCTTCTTCTCTGCCTATTACAGGTTCAAGTTTATGATCCTTTGCCAAAGCGGTTAAATCAACGGCGTAACGTTCAAGCACGGTTTTTTTGCCGCCTTTCTTTTGAAGATCAACATCGTCGTCCGCTGTCGTTTCTTTTTTATCGGAAGAAATAAATCCATCACCGCCGTAACTGTGACTCAGCACATGTAAAAGTTCCAGCCGCTTGATTCCGGCTTTACGCAAATAGTAGCCGCTGTAACATCTTTCTTCATCGTAGAGTGAAACAAGAATGTCCGCTACATCTATCATTTCTTTCTGCGCGGTTTTACAGTGAATTAAAGCTCTCTCTATGACGTTGTGAAAACCAACTGTCTTTGTAGGCTCTCCCGAAGAGATGGGCATCTTCTGTTCAAAAAATGTTTCCATACCGCTCCTGATTTGCCCCAAATCGGCGCCGCATGAGAACAACACTCCCTGGACTTCGTCAAAAGCGAGGGCGGCATATAAAATATGCTCGGGTGTCAGATATTCATGCTTTCGCAATTTAGCCTCATTATAAGCGGCGTCAATAATTGCCTGAACATGTCCGGAAATTCTCATATTTGTTCCTCAATGTAAATTATAACACATGTACCATTTAACGCGCTATACACGAAACAAGAGGTCATCATAACGCTTACGCGCGTTTTAGTGAGCGGGTTCAATAATACACATCAATGGGAATTCGTTGGCTTTGGCTGCGGCAAGGACTTGCTCGGTTTTTGTGGTCGCTATATCCCAGGTATAGACTCCCACTATACCTCTGCCTTTTTTATGAACGTCCATCATTATTTTATTGGCATCTGCTTCGTTTTTATGAAAAATAAGGACTAAAACCTCAACGACAAAATCCATGGTTGTATAATGATCGTTTAGAAGAATCACCCTGAACTGTTCAGGTTCTTTAATTTTTTCGTTTGTTTTAGATGTCGTTTTTTCAATTACTTTCGGTTCCAATCCCTTCTCCGCTTAAAAATAAGGATATAGAGGCTTTTCCAAAACTCGGTTAGTTTTGGAAAAAGCTCATTACTTGAAAAAATTAAACTTGCCGAATTTAAAAAGCTTGCCGTTTGTCCGCCTTGAAAGATCGTCAATTGATTTAAACATGAAGGCGGCAAAGGCAGCTTCGTTTCCGGCATCCGTCACGGCAAAACCGGCGGTGAAATATTTATCGTTATGAGCGGCTGCAAGCAGCCCGCCTGTAAGCGCTTTGAAAGATGCCAGCGCTGAAGGACCCAGGATATCGGCGGCATCATCTTTCCCTGAGGAAGCAATATCCTGATAAACAAGCGCAAGTGTCCCGTGGCCGCGGTTCCTGAAAATCGAAGCCAGCTCTTTTACAAGGAAGAACCATCCTTTAATGTGATCGTTGATCATTATCTCGACATCGGCAAAGGGAAGATCCGCCGCGCTGCTGCGAATTGACGGAGGCGAACAAATTAAAATTGCTTCATCAATATGTTCAAGCCGGTTTTCGGCGGCGATTACAAGAGTGCGGGAGGAAATCGGACTGGACGGATTCCAGTCCAAAGAGAGCCGCTTTTCATTTTCCGCAGGAAGATTTTTAACAGCTCCGGAGTAGTTTCCCGCAGTATTTCCTACAAAGTTCCCCGCGGAGAGCCTGTTAGGTATAAAAGCTGCAGCAAATTGCTCCACACGATTGACGGTTTCCGCCTCTATCGCGCGGCTCAACGCAGATTCGTTTCCTGCTAGAAATATTCCTCTTGTCATAAACTCAGTTTACTAAGAGAAGGCATTTGTGGCAATATATTCAAAGGAGCTGCTGTTGAAACTGTCAAGGATCGCCATGATTGGCGATGTAGTCGGCGAGTTTGGTCTCAAAACACTGGAAGAAAAACTGCCGATTTTAATTAAAGAACAAAACATCGACTTTGTCACAGTCAATGGTGAAAATTCCGCGGCAGGTTTCGGCATGTCCCCTGTCGATTTTAAACGCATCATGGCTGCAGGCGCGAATGTCGTCACCTCAGGGAACCATATTTGGGAAAACAGGGAATTCTGGTCTGTCCTTGAAACCGAACCTAATATGCTGCGTCCGGCGAATTACCCGAAGGGTTCAACAGTTATTCAAAGCGTATCCGGCGCCGGATTTGCCTGCATAAATAAAAATCACATCAGCTACATTGTATTAAATCTCCAGGGCAGAGAATTTATGAGCGCGATTGATTGCCCCTTCCAGTGTTTTGATCGTATGCTCAGTATTCACATTGGCAGAGCGGCAGAAAATCATCCTATTGTTTCGGGAGACGGCACGTCGATTCCAACCGCCTTTCCGATTATCATAATCGATTTCCACGCAGAGTCCAGCCGCGAAAAAGAAGCTCTTGGATATTATGTTGACGGACGCGCATCTCTAATTGCCGGAACTCATACTCATGTGCAGACGGCAGACGAACGTATTTTGCCGAAAGGAACCGCATACATCACGGATCTCGGAATGACAGGAAACACAGACAGCGTAATCGGCATGGATCCGAAAATCTGCTTTGAACGATCCACAAAACAAGTGTTGTATCACATGGAGACCGCAGAATCAAACAAGCCGGGACAAATGCAGGGCATTATCGCGGAAATCGACGCGGAGACAGGAAACGCTGTTTCGATTAGAAGGATTTAAAAAGACTGTCTGCTTATCGGGCTTCCGATCCAGATTCCTTCGCCGAGATAATCCATTCTTCTGCCTTCAACCAATATTTGAACATCTTTAACATTTTGAAACTCGGTTACAGTCCAGACAATCTGTCTGAGGGAAGCGACATATCCTTCCACGCCGAATGTGTTAAATAAAAAATCTTCACTGAAACTGATATAAGCCGTACTTCCCCGAACTGCCGCAGAAAGCACTCTCGTATTTTGCGGAATAAGATTGACTAAACCTTTGCTTAACTCTTCGGCTGTCGGACCTGCAAGAAGGACATTTAACGAATCCTGCATAGGCGAATCCGAAACAGGGAGCTTTCGCGTCACTTTTGAATGCAGTATTTGTCCGTCATTGTTGACATGCGTAAAATAAACAGCTCTGTCTCTGGTCTGCGCAGGCGGCGTTACAGGTCGAGGCTGTTCTTGAGTTTGCGGACGGTTTGCCGCAGGCGGCTGTGTTGCCGGTTTAGCAGGTTCCGGCGCGGCAGGTTTTGCAGGCTCAAGGGGCTGAGGCGCGGGTCTTGCAGGCGCCGGCTGAACAGTAACCGTTATAGCGGGTTCTTCTTCATCCAAAGCTTGTATTTCTTCTTCCGCGTTTGAACTTGAGATAATTCGTGATTTAAAAAGATTAAAATTCTTCTCGATTGTAGAAGCGTTTACCATGAATATACTGATAATTACGATTACAAAAATCAGCCAGAAAATGACTATAGTACGAGCACCTTTCGATTTTGGTTTAGCTGTTCTTCTCCCCGCCACAAAAATATGATACCAATTATTATATTTATTGTATACTGCAATATCATGCGAAATAAAATGACCGAAGAGCTGGCAGTATGCGGCATGAACGCAGTCCTTGCCGTCAGCGAACATCACCCGGAAACTGTAAACAGGCTTTTCCTGCGCGAAGACCGATTAAAATCATTCACAGGCATTTGCAAACAACTGGCAGAGCGCAAACGTCCTTACAAACTCTGCGAAGACGATGAACTGGAACGCGTTTGCAAAAGCGTTCATCATCAGGGCGTAGTCGCAATGATTGAAGAGCCTGTTATAGAAATGCTCAGCTTCGAAGACCTTGAACTTTGGGCGGACGAAAAAAAAACAGGCGTGCTTCTTCATTCAGTCGGAAACGATCACAATCTTGGCGCTATTGCGCGCGCCGCTGCATTCTTCGACGCCTCGTTCATCGTGCTGAATGAAAAAGATACCGAGGCGCGTCTTACAACAAGCGCTTACCGTATCGCCGAAGGCGGTCTTGAACATATAACAGTAAGAAAAATAACAAACTCCGCGGCATTTTTAAAAGACGCTTCAAAAAAATTATTAACGATAGGAACAGACACAAGAGCAAGAATGAGAATCGGCGATTTACGCGAGGTAATTAAAAAGAAAGGCGTTGTTCTTGTAATGGGAAATGAAGAAACCGGCTTGCCGAAAAATGTTAAAGATCAATGTTCATATTTAATGCGTATCCCGGGAACGGGAAACATCGACAGCCTGAATGTATCACAGGCTGCCGCTCTTTTCCTCCACGCAATATTTGAAAGATAAAATTAATTGAATCTGTTTACCATGAGAGGCGGCTGATGGGTCGCGTCAATCGTATCTCTCCATAAACTGCTTTCCGGGTTGACCTTGTTGCGCTGCTTGATAACCTGCCTAATCGGCAAGTGCACAAACTCGTTATTCACAAGCCCGATGATCATTTTTGTTTTTCCTGCCATTGCCGCGTGTACCGCAGCGTTTCCGAGCCGCTCGCAATAAATCGAATCGTCCGGATTTGCGGGAGCTGAACGTATCGCATAGCTGGGATCGATATATTTCAAGTTGATCTCTATCCCTTTTTCTTCAAAATGTTTGATAATTCTTGAACGGATATAAACGCCGACATCCGCCATCTTAACATTACCGCCAGCGTCATGTTTCTTTTCTTTCAATAATTGATCCTGCATCGCGCCTTCGGCGACAACGATTAAAGCATGACCGCGTTTTAAAATTCTTTCTTCAAGATGATGTAAAAAGCCGTTGTAGCCTTCAAGATTAAATGGAACTTCGGGAATCAATACAAAGTTCACTTCATGGCTTGCGAGCGCAGTATGCGCGGCGATAAAACCGGAATCTCTTCCCATAACTTTTACAAGACCTATGCCGTTGATCGCCGATACAGCTTCAACGTGCGCGGCTGAAACTACCTCTACCGCTTTTGCTACAGCGGTATTAAAACCGAAAGAACGGTCTATCAAAACAAAATCATTATCAACCGTTTTGGGAATGCCAATGAGAGCGACTTTTAATTTGCGCTTGTCAACTTCTTCGGCGATATCAAGCGTGCCTCTTTGAGTGCCGTCTCCGCCGATAACAAACATCATATTTAAATTGAGTTTTTCGATAGTGTCGACAATTTCAACTACCTGTCTTCCGCCTCCGCGCGCGCTTCCCAAAAATGTGCCGCCCAATTTATGAATATCATCCACAGTATCGGGGTTCAATTCTTTTACCCCATACTGCGATGTAGACAAGAAGCCGAGATATCCGTAACGTATGCCGGAAATTCTTGAAACGCCGTAACGCGTCGATAAACAACGGACTACAGATCTGATTACATCGTTAATTCCGGGGCAAAGTCCGCCGCAGCTAACTATCCCTGCATGAACGTGAGCAGGCGTAAAATAAATTTTTTCTCTGGGACCCGCGCATTCAAAAACTTGCGTCTTTTTTATCGGATGCTGAACTCCCGGTACAACAAATTTATCAAGACGCACAAATTGATCGTCCGTAACATAATTAGCCGACTTATCACCGGCAGTTTTAGACATCTCAATCGGCGATTGAACTGACGCTTTGCCTAACACATCAATAGTAAAATCAAAATTACCTTCCATGGAATAACCCCCTGTCTCTTTCATTATAATGCCATTACTTGAATTTGGTAAGGGTATATTGTATACTCGTATTTATGAAATTCACCCCCCAAATACTGGGCAAATTCAGCCCAAAATTGATTGTAATTATTATTGTGGGAATAGTGGCGCTTATATTCCTAGGCACCAGTATTTTTATTGTCGATCAGACAGAGCAGGCGGTTATCACCCGTTTTGGCAGATTCATTTCAGTAAGGGAACCCGGTCTTCATCTGAAGCTTCCTTTCGGAATAGACCAGAATTATACGGTAAATGTCCGCACAGTGCAGACCGAAGAGTTCGGCTTTCGCACAAGGAGGGGAGGAAACTATCCCGCCTACTCCAGCCAGTCATCGGAATCCGTTATGCTCACAGGCGACTTGAATATTGTAGATGTTGAATGGATCATTCAATACCGCGTTGTCGATCCGAAAGCGTGGACTTTTAACGTGAACGAACGCCGCGCGACAATTCGCGATGTTTCGCGCTCAGCGATTAATATGCTCGTGGGGGATCGCGCAATCATGGATATCATGGGCATAGAGCGAAGCGCCATAGAGATTGAAGCTCTGGCGATTATGAACGACAGATTCCGCGAGTACGGACTCGGCATTGATGTAATAAACGTAAAGCTCCAGAATGTTACTCCGCCGTCTGGCGTACAGGAAGCTTTTGAAGATGTAAACAAGGCGATGCAGGATCTAGAACGGCTTATCAACGAAGGACAGCAGGTTTACAACGAAGAAATTCCAAGAGCCAGAGGCGAAGCGGAGCGCACAATTCAGATTGCGCAAGGTTATGCGACAGAACGCGTAAACAAAGCCAGAGGCGATGTTGCGCGTTTCAATTCCGTATACAACGAATTCCGCAATGCCCGCGAGGTTACAAGGCAGCGTTTGTATTATGAAATGATCGAAGAAGTATTTAAAGACGAAAAAGGCGTGAGAATGATAGATCGAAATCTTGATAATTTCCTGCCTATGTTAAACATGGGAGGATCAAGATAATGAAAAAAGTAATTACCACTATCGTTGTCTGTCTGGTTATTTTTATCGGTATAATGGTTGCAGGTCCTCTTTATGTAGTAAACGAAGGCGAACAAGCCGTTATAGTGCAATTCGGAAAAATCACCAGTGTTGTAACAACAGCCGGATTAAAATTAAAAATTCCGTTTATAGATGAAGTTGTCCGTTATCCGAAGAAAATAATGGCATGGGACGGAGAAGCCAGAGTTATGCCGACAGCGGAAAGACAGTTTATCTTTGTCGATGTTACAGCCCGCTGGAAAATATCCGATCCAAAGAAATTTTATGAATCCATTAATACGGTAGATGCCGCGTATTCCAAACTCGCGGAAATTATCGACTCGGAAGTCCGCACAGTTGTAGCCGAAAATCCTCTGCATGAGTCCGTGCGCAATTCAAACATCATCATGGAACGTTCAACAGGTCCTGAGTCGCTCGGTCTCGGAGAAGGCATAGAAGTTGAAATTATCAGTACCTCAGGTCAGAGCAGCTCTTTTGATCCGGTTGTCAGAGGAAGGCGGCAGCTCGCGGAATTGATACTGGCACGCTCACGCCGCGCGGTTCCGGAGTTCGGCATTGAACTTATCGATGTAGTAACGCGGCAGATTTCCTATTCAAATGAACTTACTCCCAGCGTTTACGCGCGTATGATCAGGGAACGCAATCAGATAGCGATGGCTTTCCGCTCGGAAGGCGAAGGACGCAAAGCGGAATGGCTTGGTAAGATGGATAACGAGAAGCGTTCAATCGCGTCAGCGGCATATACGCAGGCTCAAACAATCATGGGAAGCGCAGACGCTGAAGCGGCAAGAATTTATTCCGCCGCATACTCAGGCGACGACAGAGCGTCATTTTACAGTTTCTGGAGAGCGATTGAATCATACAGGCAAACAATGCCCAAGTTTGATAAAACGCTCACGACTGATATGGACTACTTCCGTTATCTGTATAATCCGAGATAAAGAGCGATGGAAAAACGTATCCGAATTTCAAATATTAATGACTCTGCGTCCATGTGTTTCGACACGGGGCTTGAACCCCGTTCATTCGCGCGGACAAAAATGTCTCAGAGTTTGATTGAACCCGGATACATTGCAAACCCTGACGGTTCGCACATTGTATGGAAAGCTTCCGGTGTAAATGAAATTAACGGACACATGACCGTTTTCGGACCTGCTGTTCAAGGAAAAAGACTGGATGTGTTAATGGAAGAAACTGAATCTTTGATTCAGTCAGCAAAGCAGACAGCTTTGCGTCAAATTGCGATGCAGGCTGTCATTTACTGGATAAAAGCGAAAATGTTTCTTGGCGAGACTCGCTCTGTTTTAAACCTTGGCGCTTCTTTTATTTGCATGGAAGATACAAAGGATCATCCGAGAGGAACCGTATTTTTTGCACCGGAACACTTATCTACCCGCTGTCTTCATCTTGAAAGCGGCAAGCCAGATCAAAGCATACACGATAAATACAACTGCCCGGATTTATTCGGCATGGAAGCCGCAGCGTTCTGCGCGGGAGTCATGCTCTATAAAATCTTAACAGGCAATCAGCCTTATAGCGGAGCGGAACTTTATCAGGATATGAGGGAAGGCATTTTTATGCCGGTGCAAGCCGCCGCGCCTGAACTGAATGAAAAACTTGCGGCGCTCATTCAATCCGCGCTTCATTTACCTGTAGCAGGCAAAAAGCCGTCCGCAAGCGGAACGGATATTCTTTCAAACCTTTTGGAAATACTGACAGATAATGATAAAGCAAGTCTTGCGGTCAATATAAATACTCTCTCCGCCGCAATATCTCTGGAAAAAACCAAGCTGGCGGAAAAAGAAAGCGGCAAATTCAAATTCAAAAAAAATGTAATTGTAAAAACCAAACGCTTAGCCATACAAAATAAATATTTAATATTAGGCTGCGCTATCGGTTTATTTTTTGTACTGTTTATAGTTTTCAGCACAGCGCAGGGTATTAGTCAGCGTCCGACTACGATTGGATTATCACCAGACAGAGTTATTTCAGCTTATTTTAACGCGTTCAGCACATTGGATCATGTTTTTATGGAAGCCTGCATTAACGGAGCCGACAAGATCGATGTAACCGCGGCGGCAAGTTTCTACGCAATATACAAGCAAAGATCGATGTATGAAAATTCAAACGAACCGCTGATTATTCAGGCAAGCGCATGGAAAGATAAAGGCGGCGAATTGCCTTCGCCAAATGTTTTCGGCGTTACGGATTTAGACATTACTTATCTTGGCGGCAGCGAAGATGAAGGGCTTGTTCTCTACCGCGCTGATTATATCTTATGGACGCCCATGGACGATTTCGGAAGACATCGCAGCGATGTAATGACATTGAAAACGGACAGGCGCAGACACTGGCGTATTATAGAAATCTTACGCGAAGAAAAATAATTAAATTACAATTTACCGGCAAGCCAGTCATTAATCATGAAGCGCGATAGAGAACCATTCCCGGGAAGTTCCGGTAAATCATCTTTTGTAAACCATTTTGCGTCTTCAATTTCCTCGCCGTCAGGTTTTATTATTCCCGATGAAAAACGGGCTCTGAAACCCAGCATAAGCGAGCCGGGAAACGGCCAGGGCTGAGAGTTAATATATTCAATATCTTTTACTTCTATGCTTATTTCTTCGCGGATTTCACGAGCAACTGTTTCTTCCAGCGATTCGCCTGCCTCTGTAAAACCCGAAATATGACTGTAGACTCCCGCTTTAAATCTTTTGTTATGCGCAAGCAGTATGCGGTTATTATCATCGGTAATAAGGGTAATAACAGCGGGACAGATTCGCGGAAACTCGAGCCGTCCGCACTTGGGGCAGATACGATGCGTCTGCAATTGACCTACGGAGCCTACATCGCCGTTCAATGCGCCGCATGTGCCGCAAAAGCGCGAATCGCGTTTCCATTGAGCAATGTGGCAGGCGCGTAAAATATCTCCTAAGCCTCTAAGCCGTTCAAGACCTTCAATACCGGGCGAAGCTTCGCCGGAAGCATACTCTTCAACACTGTAATCTGCAAGAAGCTGACGGACTTCTTTTATGCGTGACTCTGGAATTTCATCAGATGATAATAGCGAATCTTTTAAAAAATAAAACGCCGTTTTATCCATGAGTTAATCATATTAAAATTTTTATTGTTTATCAATGTTTATTGCTTTATTATATATATAGGAGGAAAATATTAAAAATGAATTATCTGGAATTACTGCCGTTAAACGGCATTGCAAAATACGCGAAAGGACAGCCGAACGACGGCGTTCCCTTCGAAGGCTGCCCGAGAACTCATCCATCCGATAAAACAAAATTAATTCTTGTAAATGATCCGCTTGGAGATGAACCTGCCGTTTTGGAATTCAATCTTGATGACATTTTATTTGCGGACGAACTGCCTTCCGCGGTTACCGAAGCAGGCGAAGGCGTGCCGCTTGTAAAACTCTGGATAAAACGCGGTTCGGTCGGGGTTAAAATGGAACCTTTCGAGGTACAATGATAAGCGAATCGGCTTTTTCTCAATTCATCCGTCCTCCTCTTTTTATAACTGAATCATTAGAGCGAAGCTCCATGGAGAGCGGCTCTGCAGAACAAAACTCAGATGAAAGCATAAGCTGCTCTCTTTGCCCGAACAACTGCGTGATAAAAAGCGGCGGTTTTGGAATATGCGGAGTAAGAGGCAATAAAGGCGGGAAAGGCATAATTCCATTTTACGGATTTATCACAGCTCTCTCGGTTGACCCAATAGAAAAAAAACCTCTTTATCATTTTAAACCAAACTCTCAGATTTTATCGCTTGGATTTGCGGGCTGCAATATACATTGTCCGTTCTGCCAGAACTGGCACATATCACAAAACACCGATGTTCCAGGAAAATGGATGCAAAGCGGTGAAGTAATTTCCGCCGCGCTGAAAAAAGATTCTCCTTCGATAGCTTACACATATTCAGAGCCTTTGATACATACGGAGTACATTCTAGATTGCATGACCCTTGCGCACAAACACGGCATTGCGAATGTGCTTGTAACAAACGGCTGCATTAACGCAAACGCCGCCGCCGCGATTCTTAAACTTACCGATGCCGCAAATGTCGATCTAAAAAGTTTTTCCGCGGAAACATACAAAAAAACTCTCGGCGGCGATCTGCAAACGGTTATTAATTTTATAAAACTCTGCAAAAAAATGAATGTTCATTTGGAAATAACAACTTTGGTAGTACCGGAGCTAAACGATTCAAACGGCGAATTAAACGCCGCTGCGGAATTTATCGCTTCTGTGGATAAAGACATTCCATGGCATCTTTCAGCTTATCACCCCGATTACCGCTGGAACGCTCCGCCGACAGACCAAACATTTTTAGCAAACACCGCAAAAAACGCGCAAAAGAAATTAACCTATGTTTACACCGGCAACTCAAAATTTAATAACGACACCATCTGCACAATCTGCGGTTCTGCGCTTATCAAGCGAAGCGGTTATAATGTCGATGTTTCGGGATTGATTAACAACTGCTGCGCCTCCTGCGGCAAGACGGCGAAGATTGCAGTGTAGGAAAAATTATTCTCCTTGACACATTATCACTTTATATTATAAAAATTAAAAATGAATAAAACCATGCAGTATTTAAATTTCTGCAAAAAATACGGACCGTGGGCGCTTGTCGCAGGCGGCTCTGCAGGACTTGGCGCCGCATACTCTGAAGCTCTTGCCCGCAGAGGTTTAAATTTAATAATAATAGCGCGTGAAAAAAAACGATTGGAAGAAACCGCAGCCAGAATCAAAGAAAAATATTCGGTTGATGTTATCGCCATGTGCGCAGATCTTGCCGATTTTGAAAATATAAAAAAATTAATAGCGGAGCTGCTTTCTGCGGAAAATAATAAAATGTTTATCGGTCTTATGGTTTACAATGCCGCCTTCGCGCCGATTACCTCGTTCGAAAACACAAGCGAAGAACATTTATCACTTGCGGCAAACATCAATGTTAGAACGCCTTTGCTTCTTGCAAAATTTTTATCCGAACGCATGATTCAAAACAAACGCGGCGGAATTGTGCTGATGTCTTCTCTTGCAGGCTCGCAGGGAAGCCTAAAACTTGCGTCTTACGCCGCGACAAAAGCATTTAACTCCATACTCGCCGAAAGCTTGTGGAAAGAATTAAAACCGCATGGAATAGATGTAATCAGCTGCCGCGCAGGCGCGATTTTAACGCCATGCTCTGAGCAGACGAAAAATAATAAGTCTGCGCCGGATTCCGGAAAACCCAACAGAGCGAAGCTTCGGGGTTCAATGACAGCGGCGGATGTAGCGGAGCAAACCTTAAAAGCCCTTGGTAAAAAACCCGTTATCGTTTCGGGAAAAGTAAAATACAAAATTATTCCGTTCCAGTACTAGCGTTTTTCCTTTGACGGATCTTTACCGCAATTCGTTCTCGAGCCATCCTTGCGGTGATAATCCATACAAGCTTTGCAGTCACCGTGACGGCTGCAGGGGTATGTGCATTTACAATCTTTATTTTTATCAGGCATCTTGAAACTCCTTCAAATCAATTACATCACTTGCAGCATTGCTTGATCTCCAATTCAATCGACAATACCAATATACTATATTTATCCGCACTTGACAAGACTACTATACCTTAATATAGTAATTATCAAATGCGTAAATTCGAAGTTGAATCTCCGTTTAAACCTGCGGGCGATCAGGGTGAAGCGATTACTGCACTCGCTGACGGCATTAAAGCCGGGGACAAATATCAGACACTGCAGGGCGTTACGGGCTCCGGTAAAACATTTACAATGGCAAAACTCATTGAAGCGGTGCAAATGCCAACATTGATTGTCAGCCATAATAAAACGTTAGCAGCTCAGCTTTACCGCGAGTTTAAAAGTTTTTTTCCGAATAACGCAGTGGAATATTTTGTTTCCTATTACGATTATTATCAGCCGGAAGCTTATGTCGCAAGCCGCGATTTATACATCGAAAAAGACGCTTCCATAAACGACGAGATCGAACGCATGCGTCTCTCTGCGGCGAGAAGCATGATGGAACGCGAGGACGTAATCATCGTAGCGACTGTTTCCTGTATTTACGGCATGGTAACGCCGGATGTATACAGAAAAATGACCGCCACTTTTTCAAAAGGCGAAACGGTGGATGTTGATTCTCTCATTCGCCGCTTTGTTGAATTGCAATACGAACGCAACGACGCCGTTCTTGAACGAGGGCGTTTCCGCCGCCGAGGCGACACTCTGGAAATATATCCGGCATACATGGAAGAAGCGTACCGCGTCGACCTTGACTGGGATAAAGTTGAACGCATACGCCGTTTTAATCCCGTGTCAGGTGAAATGCTGGAAGACCTTGACCGCGCGTTAATTTATCCGGCAAAACAATTCGTAATGCCGGGAAGCATGATTGAAAACGCGATGGGAGCAATCAGGCAGGAACTGAAAGACCGCCTTGAATATTTCCAAAACAATGGAAAAATAATGGAAGCCGAGCGTTTGAAAACCCGCGTTGAATATGACATCGAAATGATGACAGAAATGGGCTACTGCCCCGGCATCGAAAATTATTCCGCGATTATGGCTGGACGAAAACCCGGCGAATCCCCTGACACATTGGTCGATTATCTTCCAAAAAAGCACCTTACATTCATCGACGAAAGCCACGTTACCCTGCCGCAGTTAGGCGCAATGTACGCAGGTGACCGCAGCCGCAAGCAGAGCCTTGTCGATTACGGCTTCCGCCTGCCATGCGCTTTAGATAATCGTCCATTACGCTACGATGAATTTGCAGAGCGCCTTGATAAAACAGTTTTTGTTTCCGCCACACCCGGCAAAACCGAGGTTGAACAGTCCGCGCGCGTTGTTCAGCAATTGATACGCCCCACAGGACTTCTGGACCCGGAAATTGAAGTGCGTCCCAGCGAAGGACAAATGGAAGACATTTACGGCGAAGTGCAAAAACGTATTAAAGCCGGTGAAAGATCCCTCATCCTTACGCTTACAAAAAAAATGGCGGAAGACCTTACCGATTATCTTTCCGGTCTTGGTTTAAAAGTACGCTACATTCACAGCGAAGTGGAAACGATTGAACGCGTAGAAATTTTAACTCAGCTTCGACAGGGTGAATTCGACATACTCGTAGGAATCAATCTATTACGCGAAGGCATCGACCTTCCCGAAGTTTCATTCATCGCAATTCTTGACGCGGATAAAATCGGCTTCCTGCGTTCGCTTACAAGTTTAGTGCAGATAATCGGCCGCGCCGCGCGTAACGCTGCCGGGAAAGTAATCATGTACGCCGACCGCATGAGCGACGCGATGGACAAGGCGATTGCCGAAACCAACCGCCGCCGCGAAATCCAAATTGAATACAATAAAAAACACGGCATTACCCCCGAGACAGTAAAAAAAGCAATCGCTGAAATTCTTACCCGCCACATTGAAGAAGCCGATGACGCGGCGGCGGCAAGCATTGAAGTTCTAAAAAAATCATACAATATTTTAATCCCCGCGCAGCGCAAACAATTAATCAAAGCGCTTGAAAACGAAATGCTTGAACACGCGAAAAACCTTGAGTTTGAACAAGCAGCTGCGATCAGAGACGAAATCGCGCGAATCAAAGAAGGGGTTTTATAAAATATAATACAAATATGGCAAACTGGTACAGCGTCGAAAAAGATTCTATTCACATTGAGGTTAAAGCGTTCCCCGGCGCGTCAAAAAACGAAATAACAGGAATAAGGGACAAGCGCCTATGCGTACGCATCGCCGCCGCGCCTGAAGACGGCAAAGCTAATGTCTGCCTCTGCGAATTTATTGCAAAAAAACTTGGCTGCGCAAAACGGGATGTTATTGTTATTAAAGGTGAAAAATCAAAATTGAAAGCTATGTCTATTCCAAAAGAGCTCACACAGAGCGATGGCGCAGAGATCGCCGAGTTATTATTAAAGGATAAATAATATACATTACTGTATCCCGGCGCCTCTTTTCAAACCTGCCATTATTCGCGGATATACAATTGCGTTTGTGCTTCTGTTAAGTAAACCAAATAATTCTCCGCTTCCCGAGGTGCTTGCGTTATCCCACCAGAAACAGGGGATTTGCCTGCTTCTTGCTTGTTGCACGTAATACTCAGCCCACGCTTCTCTTACGGCGTCATTATTCTTATTCATCGCGCCGAATTCACCCATTATAACGGGGATTCCTTTTGAAACGAATTTTGCGTAAGCGGGAGTCAGCGCGTTGACAATCGCTGAAGTATCCGATGAATTACCGGAACTCCATGTATTATACGCGCTGTTAGTATTCAATGCGAAATTATACGGAGTATAAGCGTGTATAGAAACAATAAGAGAATCAGCCGCTGTATCGTTAGGAAGAATAAGTGCGTCTACAACTGTCTGCACTACGGATGCGGCGTATGTAGTTATCATCAGGAATCGTTTGTTGTTATTGCCGCCTGACGCTCTGACTGTATCGACAAAAACCTGATAATACTTGTTTAAGTTAGCGCGTTCCGCAGGGGTTCCTCCATCCCATTCATTTTGGCTGCCTTTTGTCCTAGGTTCGTTTAATCCTTCAAATATAAGTTTCTCGTTGTAATTTTGAAATTGGGTTGCGATCTGCGCCCACAATCTTTTAAATATCATCAGCGAATTATCAATTTCACCGTTTGTAAATTTAAAAATACTCTCATCATGGTGGGTGTTAATAATAATGTACATATCATTTTCATCAGCCCAGTTTATAACTTCTGTAACTCGTTCAAGCCAGTCTTCGCGGATAATATAATCTTTATTAAGCGTTTTATACCATGTAACAGGAATTCTGATTGCGTTGAATCCGGCGTTTTTAAGAGCGGTAATATTCGCTTTTGTTGTGATATTTCCGACCCATGCTTTTTCCATTTCAACAACTGATGTGTCTGCGTAAACGCCGCCGCCAAGCCATGAAAAACCTTTTTCATCGCCGTGAGAATCAAAAGTATTACCAAGATTCCAGCCGAGTTTTATACTGCCGACAAGAGCAGATGCCGTTGTACCTTTCCATAATACAAGAGTCTGATACCCCGGCGAAACTACATCTGTACGCAGAGCCGGTAAATAATCAGTATTTAAAAGTTTTTTTTCAGGAGCGCCGTTACAGTTAAAAAACGTAAAACCGATTATCTGGACAATGACAATAATGAAAAACCAGTCCCAATTTTTTATTAACAATATGCCTTCCTGTTTTTTATGCCGATTTTTTCAAGCTTCCAGTATTAACAGCGTCTTCGGGTCCAGCTTCATCGCCATCGATTTGGAGATAAGCGAATTCCTGTCTTTGGAAATTGATAATTCAACATGGTCGGATTTTGGCTGTAAGACAATTATAATATCAATATCTTCGGCAAAATCGCTGAGCACAACAGGAATATTTTCTTTGTCATATTGATTGGAACCGTCTTCTTTTACGGAGCATGAATACCAAACGCTGAGCCCCAGTTCAATCGCGAAATTTTTAACGGCGGCGATTCTGTCTCTGTCGGCGCGGGAAAAATCAAGACCGTCAATTATAATCGCTTCCGCTTTAAAACCACCGTCTAAAATCATCGCCCTTAAACTTCTAATAACCTGATCTTTTGTAACTCCATCCTGATTAAAACTCATAAGTACGCGGTTTTTAACAAGATCGTTTTTAATTTCCGCCGCGTTTTCTAGATTTTTTTTATTGATAAATTCATTGAAAATATCTTCGTACCACACGGGAACATATTGAATGTGCTGGTTAAAAGAAACATGAATTACTTTTTTTCCCTGAAGGAGTTTGTCGAGAGCGAGCTGGACAAGCACGGATGTTTTTCCAACTCCGTTAGGTGAAGCGACAACGCCGATTTCTCCCGCCTTTAACCCGCCGTGAATAGACTGTTCAAAAATACGAATAGGACTTCTCTGAATTAATTCGTTTAAAACCATTTTATTCTCCTCTACTTACCGCGCTCGCCGTTTTTTCTCTGCTTCGCCGATCAGCGCTTCAGAAACGCTTTGCGGCACTTTCGCGTACTTTTCAAATTCCATTGTAAACTCCGCCTTGCCCTGAGTAAGAGAGCGAAGCGCAGTGGAATACCCAAACATTTCGCTCAACGGAACTTCCGCTTCAACGCGGGAAAAATGCCCATCCTCAACAGATGATATAATAATACCACGTCTTTGATTGATTGAACCGAAAATATTCCCTTGAAATTCCGTCGGTCCCTCCACCGACACCTTCATAATCGGTTCAAGTATGCAGGGTTTCGCTTTGTTATACGCTTCGCGGAACGCGCCGATAGCCGCCTGCTGGAAAGCTATGTCGGATGAATCGACAGGATGGCTTTGACCATCATTGATTAAACAACGGATGTTGACGATTGGGAATCCAATCAAACTGCCTTTCTTAACAGCCTCTTTAAATCCTTTATCGCAGCTAGGCACATATTCTGTGGGAATTGTTCCGCCCTTGATCATGTCAACAAATTCGTAGTCACCCTCTGCCCACGGTTCCATGTAACCCGCAACGCGCCCGAACTGACCCGCGCCGCCTGTTTGCTTTTTGTGCGTGTAATTGAACTCCGCTTTTTGCGTTATTGCTTCACGGTACGCAACCTGCGGCATTCCTGTCTCAACTTCGCATTTATATTCGCGGCGCATACGCTCAATGTAAACTTCAAGATGAAGTTCTCCCATTCCTTTTACGATTGTCTGGTTCGATTCAGGATCAACATAGGTCTGGAAAGTGGGATCTTCTTTTGTAAAACGATTAAGCGCTTTTCCCATCTGGTCTGCGCTTTTTTTATCTTTTGGCGTAACGGCAAGAGAAATTACGGGAGAGGGAACAAACATTGATGTCATTGCGTAATTTAGGCTGCCTCCGCAGAATGTATCGCCGCTCGCGCACTCAATTCCGAAAAGAGCGACGATATCGCCGGGCGCTCCTTCGTTAATATCTTCCATGCTGTCAGCGTGCATGCGCACCAAACGCCCGATTTTAAATCTTTTCCTTGCCCTTGTATTTTGAAGCTCATCGCCTTTTTTTAATTTACCTTGATAAATTCTAACATAGGTAAGCTGTCCGTATTGACCATCTTCAAGTTTAAATCCGAGAGCGACAGTCGGGCTTTTTTCATCCGCGCTTAACTCAACTTTTTCTTCGTTGTTATCAAGATCGAGGGCGAAGTTTTTTACTTCTGTCGGATTCGGAAGATAGTGCATAACGCCGTCAAGCAGCGGCTGAATCCCTTTAAATTTGTAAGCGGAACCGAGCATGACAGGAACAAATTTTTCCGCAAGCGTCCCGCTGCGTATCGCAGAGTGAATCATATCTTCAGGGATCGCGGCGCCTTCAAGAATTTTTTCCGCAAGATCATCGGAGAACATTGAAAGTTCGTCTAACATTTCTTCGCGGTATTTTTCCGCGTCGGCTTTTAAATGCGAAGGGATTTCCGCATGGCGGATTGTCTCACCTTGATCGCCGTCAAAATAAACAGCTTTCATGGTGATAAGATCAACAACGCCTTCGAGTTTATCTTCAAGCCCGATTGGGATTTGAATCATCACCGCGTTAAGACCGAGCTTTTCGCGTAACTGGAGCCTCACTTTAAAAGGATTCGCGCCTGTACGATCGCATTTATTAACAAACGCGATTCGCGGAACATTATAGCGTTTAAGCTGACGATCAACCGTAATTGACTGCGACTGCACTCCGCCGACCGCGCAAAGAACAAGAATCGCGCCGTCAAGCACGCGAAGCGATCTTTCAACTTCAATGGTAAAATCGACGTGCCCGGGCGTATCAATTACATTGACGGTATGATCTTTCCATGTAACCTGCGTCGCGGCGGATTGAATCGTAATGCCGCGCTCTCTTTCAAGCTCCATGTGATCCATTGTCGCGCCGACGCCGTCCTTGCCCCGTACCTCGTGAATAGCGTGAATTTTTTTACTGTAAAACAGAATTCGCTCCGACAGAGTCGTCTTTCCCGAATCTATATGAGCGCTAATGCCTATATTTCGCATCTTCTTAATGCTGTCCGAGTTGATGTCATTACTCATTGCCTAAATACTCCTTAAAATTTTACACCTGAAAGCAAGACCCGTTGGGCTTCGCCGGAGGTAAGCCTGCTCATTATGCAGACAATAAATGCTTACATACGGTAAAGGATAGCAAGCTTTGCAAAGTAATGCAATATATTAGCAGATTCACGCCATTTAGACCGAATTTTTCATTATTAATATAAAAATTACAATGAACAAATTCATTTATAAACGGGTTTTCCACAATTTATAAAAGCATTAATTTATATCGGTTTTTTACATAAAAATTCGATATATCATACCATAAATGCAGCTAACTCTTTATGTAGCAACGAATTATATTAATCCGTTATACGAAATTATATAATTTTTCAGGATATTACCTTATCAAATGCCTAAAAAACCGATTATTTTGCCTGTTTTCACATGTTTTCCACAGGCTCAAATCAAAATTATATATAAAAACCTTATTTTTCAGGCAGCGCCTTCATCTTTTCTTTCAATTCCAGCAAAAGAGCGTCCGCAGCTGTATCGGATTTTTCCAATTCTTTAAACTTTCTATCCAGATTGGCATTGTTGCTGAGATCCTGCAATTCCTTCGAAGCGTCCGCCATAGCTTCCATTTCGTCGACTTTTGCAGCCATGCGATCAAAAGCTTCAAAGGCGCTCTTGTTTCCCGATACAGTAGAAATTGTGTCCTGTATTTTTTGCTGAGCTTCCGCGCGTTTGGCGCGGGCAATGAGCAGGTTCTTTTTACGCGTAGCTTCTTCGATTTTATTTTGAAGTTCTCTCAAACTTTCTTTTAATTGATCTACGGAAACTTTCTGGGCTTCCCATTGTTTCTGATATTCCGCGGCGGCGTTATCATATTCCTGTTTACGAAGAAGAGCTTCTTTCGCAAGATCGTCTTTGCCGTTTGTGACGGCGAGCATTGCCTTGCGTTCCCACTCTTTAGACTGAGCAAACTGGTTGTCTTTTTCGCGCTCCAGTTTTTTCTCGTCCGCAATCGCCATTGCGACGGCTTTTTTGGATTCGATTAATTGTTCATTCATCTCAATGATGAGCTGGTTCAACATTTTTTCGGGCTTCTCTGCTTTGCCGATTAAAGCGTTTACATTCGCGGCGATTAATGTTCTAAGTCTGGAAAAGATACCCATGTCAGACTCCTTAAGTATCTCTTGAGATACTTATTTCTCTGTATTTTGAAAGAACCGGATAATGATCCGCTAACGCCATTCCCAGCGAATCCAAAGACGCTTGAAAATCTTTAATATCCATGCTGTCATATCGTAAAGTATCTATCAAAATAATTTTCTTTTTATCCAGGGCATAAGCGCCGTGAACCACATCGGAAGCGTTTAATTCAAGCAGTTTCGTGTACAGTTCTAAAAGATTATTCTTCGGAACATCCATAATTTCGGCTCTGATAATTACGAGATTATCAATCTGCATAATCGCAACGCCGTGCAGCGAATGATCATCATCATCCAAAAACCACATATCCTGCCCAACCTGACGGTATGTAATCATCAGATCGATTAGATATTGCTCTATTTTACTGTCTGCCATATTACTTTCCTATCCTAGTAAAACCTGACCGGTATCATCAATCGCAAGAATGCTTTTGCATTCCGAACAGCGGAAACGACCCGGTTTAGTCGCTTTTAATTTTTTATAACAAATGGGACATGATACAACCTTCGGGAATAATGACGGTTTCTCCACTGTCTGATCCGAATTAAAAAAATGAACCGAATCATCAATGTTATCTCTGATATTAAAAAATTGCGAGAAACCAAGAAGCTGGAAAACCTCGTATACTTTCGGCTGAATATCCAAAAGAACCAAATCACCGCCCTGCGGTTTTACCGCTTTCAAAAATGTGGTGAAAGAACCAATGCCTGTAGATGAAACATAATTCAAACTGCTGCATTGAAAAATTAATCTGACGAATCCGCCTTCGATTGCTTTTTGTATACGTTTCTGAAAGAAATTGGAATTATATGTGTCTATATATCCCGTCAGGGTTAGCAAAAGGCATCTGGGCGCCTCTTCGACTTTTTCGAGCTTTATTTTCAAACTGTCGTCTTTCTCATCATCGAACCCGGGGACGATTTCATTGTTAGCCATGTCACTCCCTTATAAAAATATATCCTACGCCTCTGATTAAGAGACGAGAATATATCTCCCTAATGATACAAATATTCATAAATTTTGTCAACTATATGATATAATGCCAAATGTATTTACAAGATATTAAAATAATCCTCAGCCGGGTCTCGGAAAGCGGGAATATAGGAGCAGTTTGCAGGGTTATGAAGAATATGGGGCTTTCAGAACTGAGGTTAGCCGCCGCGCAGCAGCAAAATAATGAAATAATCCGCGAAAGAGCGGTAAATTCTTTGGATATCTGGGAAAATACCCGAATTTTTGGAAATTTGAATGAAGCTGTCGCCGATTGCGCCCTTGTTGTAGGGACAACCCGCCGCCGCGGACAGTTTAGAAAGAGCCTTTCCATGACACCCCGCGATCTGGCGCAGTGGCTGGCGCAGCATCCGGGACCTGCCGCAATTGTTTTCGGCAATGAGCGAACAGGGCTGGAAGACCATGAACTTGATTTATGTAATTTCGCTTCGCATATCCCTGTTTCGGAGAAGCAGCCATCCCTCAATCTGTCTCATGCTGTGCAGGTTTATGCTTATGAATTTTTCTTAGCAATGGAAAAACAACAGCCTGTAAAAGATCAATGGACGGCAATGAACCAGACCGATATTTCAACTCTTGCCGATTCAATAACGGACATATTGAAAGACCTTGGTTTTTACAAGTTTCCGAACAGAGATGAGCAGGCTCGTTTTCTGCGCGATGTAATTTCCCGCGCCGGGCTGATGGAAAGAGAAGGAGAATATTTAAAAAACATCTTCGCGAAAGCTGTACGGCTTTCAGACGAACGGCTTTCAGACGAACGGCTTTCAGACGTACGGTTCGCAAGGTGACGATCAACGTTTTTCATGTTACAATCCATAAAGGAGAATAAACATGGCGGAAATAATGAATATAGAAACAAAGAAAAAATTGATTGAAGCGAATTGGCGCATGGAGGAATTAAACGAAGTTCCGTTTATTATCGAAGTAGGTCCCATGCACATGGCGACAAAAAAATATTACAACAATCCCGACGCGGAAATTGAATGGGCTGAAGACCACGCTAAAAAAAGAGAAGGCGTATATGATTACGGCTTTCCGAATATAAAACCCAATCAGGGAATAAATATCGTCGCAGGCGCTTTCGGCTGCGAGTGCAAGCCCAACGATGAAGCCGATCCTTGGGTCGAGTGCCTTATCCGCGAAGAAAATGTTGACGATGTTCATAAATTGAAAGTGCCTGATCCTGTCAACAATCCTTACTTTGAACAGGCATGGAAACATGTCGAAGCTCTGCAGGCGAAATCAAAAATTCCGCTTAGGGTTGTCAATGTTCCTTCTCCGCTTGTTACAGCGTCTTTAATTTGGGAGTACACAGGATTTATCGAAGCCACTTTGGTTTACCCCGATGAAGTTCATGTATTGATGGAAAAAATTACAGAAGCGACAATCGGTTATGTGAAAGAAATGTTTAAAAGAATTACAAATCTCTACGGAGTAAGCCACGAGTTTTGGTATGTCCCCAAAGAAATGGGAATCCGTTTAAGCGATGATACAGCCGCGCTCCTCTCCCCGACTCTTTACCGCGAGTTCGGCTTAAAATATAACGCGATGATCGCCAAAGAGTTCGGCGGCGTTGTCGTGCACTCATGCGGCGATGTTTCGAACGTAGCCGAAGCGATGATGGAAATTCCCGGACTTAAAGGCTTGGACTTTACGATTCCGCAGGTTCAGAATTGGGAAAAAGTCCGCGATGCGGTATCGGGAAAAACTCCGCTGTGCCTGCGCCATTTTTACTGGGATCATATTGATGACGGTCTTTCTGGCGTGGAAGATCTTGCGGCGTATTCCAAAAAACTGATTGATTTCTTCGGACGCAAAGGCGTATTTATTCAAACGTCAACGCCCACGCAGGAAGAATCGATTGCGTTAGGTGAAAAAATGCACGCCTTGTTATCGAAATAAGAAAACGCCGCGAAAAAATTTAACGCATCGATTTAATTAACGTGTCAGCCGATATTTTTAAAAATTTCGGCGGCGATTTCCTCGGGTGTTTTATTTTCAACTTCGATAATAATATCCGCCAGTTCAAGATACGCCGCGCCGCGTTTCTCATGCAGAACGCGGTGAGTCTCCTGAGGATTTTCGCTTTGAAGGAAAGGCGGCAGTTCCTTTTCGCCGCAGCCGTAAATTCGCTGCCAAGCCGCGTTTGCGCTGATGTTCAAGTAAACAATCTTTGCGCCGGAATTTTTTATAACGGCGATTGCCTCCTGATTATCAATAATACCGCCGCCTGCCGCGATTATTCGCCGCTGCTGTCCGGCGCGGCGCGGCGCGGCGTTGTCACAGGAATTAATATTGAAAAGAACCGCAACTGTTTCAGCCTCGGCTTTTTGAAAAATATCTTTTCCTTCGCTGTATAATTCTCTGGGTGTTTTTCCGGTTATCTGCGAGATATTTTCGTCAATATCAACAAAACCGCCTGAGCAAAGCGGCGCAAGAGCTTTACCGGCGCTGGTTTTTCCTGAATGTTTGGGACCTGTCAGAATTATATCGTCCATGGGTTTTACCCTACATAAAAATCTGATAATATACTACTATGTCAGGCTCGTGGGTTTTGATTGTATTAATAGTAATTTCCTCACTTCCGATAATTGCGGTTTACATCTGGTTTCGCGCCGCGAAATACCGCGTTTCTCTGGTTCAATTTTTACTTGCGCTTCTGACGGGCGCAGCCGCTTTTTTCCCCGCGCTCATCATGCAAAGCATTTTGCTGATATCGGCAGTAACGCGGGGAAGACTCGCTTTATTTTATGAATTTTTCGTACGAGTCGCATTTACGGAAGAATTGAGCCGCATGATATTGCTGTTTATTTTTTTCTGGGTAAACAGCCGCATAAATCCGAATGAAAGTTTAAGCGGACATCCGACTTTCAATATGGTAAAAAAAGGAACCGCTATCGGTTTAATTGCCGGACTTGGATTTTCGATAATAGAAAGCGCGAGATACGCCGCGTCAGACATGTCGCTGGTAATAGTCCTGCTTCGTTTTTTCACCGCCGCTTTGCACGGCGCATGCGGCGCCCGCATAGGCGCGGCAGTCGCGTTATTCCCGCACAGTCCGGCGCAGGCGCTTCTAAGGGTTGCAACCGCAGTAGCGATTCACGGCATTTACAACTTTATGGTAACAATCCCCGGCATTCCTTCGATAGTCGCGATACTAATCGCGATCTCCGCTCTGGCAACAGCAATAATGCCGCTGAAAGGCGGCTGGATCCAAACCGAACCGCAAACCGCAGCTATTGACAAAACCTCCGAAAATTAGTAAGGTCTTATTTAAGATACGGCGCAGGATAGAGCAGTTGGCAGCTCGTCGGGCTCATAACCCGGAGGTCGTAGGTTCGAGTCCTACTCCTGCTAAAAGCAAGAATAATTTAATTACAAAACTTTTTTATTATTTGGTTGCTTCCGCAAGCGCAGATGGATTATTAACGGCATATTTCAACACATCGGACATAATAACGGTATAACCGCTTCCCATTGCAATACACGTCAAGCAATTATTCTTAACCCTTCTCAAAAAAGACAAACTTGATTCCTGATTCGTCAATATGTTCGCGCAGGCGTGAGTAGCCGGCGGTTTCGTACAAATGCAAATTTCTGCAGCTTTTGGCGGCGGTGTAGAGTTCAAAACGTTTGCCGGGAAATTCATTTTCAATTGCGGCAAGGAGACGTTTTCCAAGTCCTTTATTTTGACGGCTTGGATGAACAATTAATTTGCAGATATAGGCTGTATCGCCTTCGGCATGAGCGCGCACCGAACCGATAATTTCTCCTGCCTGTACGGCTTTTAAAACCACTTTTTTGCGATAATCTTCCATGCTTTCTTCCAATGTATGCGTTAACGGCTGAATCGTAAAATCGTTATGGAGCATGGCTTCGCTTTGGAAGGCGGCATATTGGAGATTCAAGATTGCTTCCATATCTTCAAGTTTTGCTTTTTCAATTTCAATCATGAAAGTGCACCTAACTCAAAAGTTTTTCCGCTCTTTTTATATTTTCAATAATCGGAACATTGAAAGGACAGCGTGTTTCACAACAGCCGCATTTTGTGCATTCGCTTCCTTTGTGATTTATATTTCTATAATGAGAACGAACCGAAGGCGGTATGTTATCCGGATCAAGATTCGCGATATCCAAATATTTATTTATTACGGCAATATCAACCTGCGAAGGACAGGGCTGGCAGTGATTACAATAAACGCAGCTTCCTGAAAGACCGCCGCGCACCGATTTCAAAATTTCCGTATAATCGCGCTGTGAATCATCCATATCCAGATATTTCACGGCTTCATCAATTTCCTGCGGAGATTTACAGCCAAGTAAAGCGCTCACGACAGCCGGTCTTGACAGCGCGTAATGAATGCACTGCGCAACCGTAAGGGGTTTTTCAAAGGGCGTGTGCTCAGGTGAAATTAATTTTCCGGCGCCGAGAGTTTTCATTACCGTTATGCCGATATTTTTTTGCTCGCAAAGCCTGTACAACTCCGCGCGCTTCGGCTCGATAGCGGTAAGACTGCCCGGATTAAAGCCGTTTTCAAGCAGCGTAAGAGCATTTTCATCCGTGGGAATAATGTCAAATGCCGGGTTAATGCTGAACATCATCATTTCGGGAAGATTAGTATTTATCGCTTTGATTGCGGTAACAGGATTATGAGAGCTAAAACCTATATGAGAGATATCGCCTTTTTCTTTCAGCTTAAGCGCATAATCGGCAATGCCGGTTTCAAAAACATTTTTATAATCATCTTCCGAATCAATAAAAAACAACATTCCAAAATCAATGTGTCCGCCGCAGATGCGCAGATGCTCTTCGAAGAAACGAGTAACTGTGGATATATCCCGGCTTATATCATATTGCTGTCCGATATTCGTTGAACATATATGTCCCTGTATAAAAATATTTTTACGGCGGGAACCTAAAGCCTTCGCGATATTTTCCCTGACTTCTTTTCCCGGCATGAATATATCAAAAATATTTATACCATGCGCAATTGCGGAATCTACAGTGATTGAAATCTGCTCATACGGTTTTCCGTCCAGATGTTCACAGCCGAGTCCGATTATACTTGCCTTTTTCCCTGTTTCTCCGATTTCACGGTAAATCATTGTACCCTTATCTTAACAAATTTGTTATTTATGATATATACTGTATTTGGTGTATTTTGACCGGATAAGTTAAAAGGAGTATTACTAATGAAGAATTTTTGCAAAACTTTATCGATTTTTGCCATTTTAATCGCGTCACTAACAATTTTTTCAGGATGTATCGGATTAAATGTGTGGACGAATTCTATAACGATCAGAACCGATGGAAATTTATCAACTGTAACAACAGGCGGCACCCTTGTTTTCAGAGCGACAGGCAAAGGAATTATATGGTTTGTCAGCTCAACATACGACGGAGTAGGATCTGTTCAACAGGGAACATATATCTCTAATAACGGAGTGCTAACAGTATCTCCATACGAAACTGCGATTGTTATCTATGTAATAGCAAGATCGACAGAGTCAGGTCAGTCCGACATTAAACAGATTAGAGTTGTTTCCGTAACCGATGTTTCCATATCACCGGTTAATCAATTTGTGGCGATTGGCGGAACATTGCAATTCCGCGCGGCTGTAACCGGTATCAACAATCCCGATACAGGCGTAACATGGAGAGTCAGTTCCAATACTTCGGGAACAGGAGCCGCAACCTCCGGAACAAACATTAACGCGAACGGTCTGCTTACAGTTTCATCATACGAAAATTATACAACGCTCTACGTTATAGCTTTTTCAATTATAGATTCAACAAAATACGGCATGGTCTCTGTTTCTGTTGTAAGACCTACCGTAACAAGCGTTACTGTTTCTCCTTCAAACCAGACAATAACCGCAGGTAACACTTTGCAATTCAGCGCATCCGTTATCGGCACATACAATCCGAGCAACGCTGTTACATGGCGGATTAGTTCAAATGCGACAGGCTCAGGCGTTGTAACGCCGGGAACAGCCATAAACGCAAACGGATTGCTTACTGTTGCGCCTAACGAAACTTTAAGCGTAATCTATATTTTCGCGACATCGGCTATTGACTCCACAAAAACAGGCGTTGCCTATGTATCGATTTTAGTGCCGACTATAACAAGCATTATAGTTTCTCCTATCGGTCAGATGATACAAGCGGGCAGCATGATACAGTTCCAAGCGACAGTTATAGGCGTAAATAACCCAAGCACAACCGTAACATGGAGGGTAAGTTCCAACGCTGCCGGCACCGGCGCAGTTACAGCGGGAACCAGCATTAATTCCAACGGCTTGCTGACAATAGCTTCCGGCGAAATGAATCAGACTCTTTTTATATTTGCCACATCAACATTTGATCCGTCAAAATCAGGAAGCGTTTATCTTTCTGTTACCCCGGCTCCTGTAGCGCCGCCTGTGGTTGTAGCGCCTCCGACGCCGACTCAGCCGACAAGACCGGTTCCAAATCCGAGACCGCAACCCACTCCGACTCCGAGACCGCCTGCGCCAACACCGACACCACAGCCTACTCCAACTCCTACGCCGCAACCTACTCCGACTCCAACACCTACGCCCACACCAACACCGACTCCGACTCCGCAACCTACTCCTACACCGCCGCCGCAGCCCACTCCAAATCCGAGACCGGAACCGTCCAGACCCGGACAGTCAAGACCGGAGCAGACACCAACTCCAACGCCCACACCAACACCGACTCCGCAACCTACGCCGCCGCCGCAGCCCACTCCAAATCCGAGACCTGAACCATCAAGACCGGAACCGTCCAGACCCGGACAATCAAGACCGGAGCAGACACCGACTCCAACGCCCACTCCTACTCCGACGCCCACACCGACACCGACTCCTCCTCCAACACCGACAGTTACAAGCGTTACTGTCAGTCCTTCAACGCAAACGATTGTTAGAGGCAACTCACAACAATTCAGCGCAACCGTAACCGGAACCAATAATCCCGATACCGGTGTAACATGGAGGGTAAGCTCAAATACCGCAGGCACAGGTTCTGTTACATCCGGAACCAGCGTTAACTCAAGCGGCTTACTTACCGTGTCAGCTAATGAAACCAACACGACCCTTTATGTAATAGCAACCTCTGCTGTAGATACTTCGAAATCGGGCAGAGCAACGATAACTGTAAACGCCCCTGCGCCGACTGTTACAAGCGTTACTGTCAGTCCTTCATCACAAACGATTGTAAGAGGCAACACACAACAGTTCAGCGCAACTGTAACCGGAACCAATAATCCCAGTACCGGCGTAACTTGGAGGGTAAGCTCAAATACCGCAGGCACAGGTTCTGTTACATCCGGAACCAGTATTAACTCAAGCGGCTTACTTACCGTATCAGCCAATGAAACCAACACGACTCTTTATGTAATCGCAACCTCTACTGTAGATACTTCGAAATCGGGCAGAGCAACAGTCAGTGTTAACACTAACACGTCAACTGTTACATCAATTTCTATCAGTCCGTCGTCCCAGAATATGATGAGAGGCAACACTCAGCAATTCACTGCGATAGTCAGAGGAAACAACAACCCAAGCAGCTCGGTAACATGGAAAGTCAGCTCTAACGCGGCTGGTACAGGCTCTGTTGCATCAACCATCAGCTCAAACGGGCTTCTTACTATTGCAGCTAATGAGACAGTTACCACTCTTTACGTTATTGCGACATCTACCGTAAATACTTCTGTTTCCGGTTCATCAATAGTATCCGTTTACCAATTGCAATGATAATCAAGAGTCGAACCATGGACGATAATAAAATTAAATATTGAGAGACCGAACCGCCATTCCCTGTTATTCGGGGAATGCGCGGCCTGCGCCGGCGTATGTTTCCGCCCAGTAATCTTCGTCAAGATTAGAATAGATAACTCCCGTCTTTGATCCTGATGAAGCGCAATGTATAAAACGGCGTTCACCCAAATAAAGAGCGACATGCGTTATGCCGCCCGAAGCACCGGTTTTAAAAAAAAGAAAATCTCCCGCTTTAGCTTTCTCGTAAGGAATTCTTTCAACCCATGCGTAAAGCGCCGATGCCGATCTGGGCAAAATAACTCCAAGCGCGTCTTTAAAACAAATTCCTATAAAACCGGAACAATCGAGACCATTGATTGTCGTCCCGCCGTAACGGTAGGGAACGCCTTCGTACTTTCGCGAAGCTTCGATCACTTTGCCGCGCGCGTATTGATAAGCCTGAGTTTTTTCCTCAGGCGACGCTGTCACTTTCGGCGCAAGCGAATAGCCTCTTTCCAGAGGAGCTGCATAGAGCCGCGCTGCGCATAAACCCGAAGAGAGAAACATCAATATGATAAAAGAAAAAACTCTCATTATTAATATTATCGGCATAAAACGAAACCCTTTAAGACGGCTGCCCTTGCTTGAAACTATCTAATTTGTTACATTATATTCATGGGATCTATCTGTGTTTTTGTCAACCAAAAAGGCGGCGTTGGAAAAACAACCTCCGCTATCAATATAGGAGCGTATCTTGCGGAAGCAGGAAAAACCGTGCTTTTGGTGGATTTTGACGCTCAGGCAAACCTCACAAGCGGCATCGGCGCCACTCCCTCAAAACCCGGAATCTACGAATTACTTTCGGATGATATAGCGCCGGAAGAAGCGACAAGAAATTTGCCGGTAAAAAATCTCAGCGTAATTCCCGCAGATAAAGATCTCTCAGGCGCCGCGGTAGAATTAATCGATCAGAAAGAAAGAAATTATTTTTTAAAGAAAGCGCTGGCTCCGATAAAAAGCAAATACGATTTTATATTGATTGACTGCCCGCCGTCTTTAGGGCAGCTTACGATGAATGGTCTTGCGGCAGCCGATTTAATATTGATTCCGATGCAATGCGAATATTTCGCGATGGAAGGACTAATACAGCTTTTGGAAACAACGCGGGAAGTTCAGAAAGGTTTAAATCCCGATATAAGAATCGGCGGCATATTTTTCACAATGTATGATCCAAGAACCCGTCTTGCGAATGATGTAATAAAACAGGTAAGCGCGCATTATAAAGAAAAAGTTTTTAATACGATAATACCGCGTAACATCCGCCTTTCTGAAGCGCCTTCATGCGGTATGCCGATTTCACTTTACGATCCTCAATGTCCCGGCGCAAGAGCGTATCAGGCGCTTGCGAATGAATTTATTCGCAGAGAAGACGGCAAACGGGGAGGAAAATAAATGGCGCGCAGAATCGGTCTCGGAAGAGGGCTTGATGCCCTGCTCGATAATAATGATGATACGGAAAAAAGCGCAGCGGAACCCAAAAAGAGTCACGCGCCCGCTCCTTCTGCGGCAGGCGCTCCTGTTGAAATGCAATCAACCGCGCAAAAAAACAAAGGACAGGATGTAATACAATTACAGGTTGATAAACTTGTTCCAAATCCGGGTCAGCCTCGTAAAAATTTTGATGAAACCGAACTCAACGAGCTTGCGGACTCAATAAGAAATTACGGCATTATCCAGCCCATAATTGCGGCTAACGCAGGCGACGGCACTTACATTATAATCGCCGGTGAACGAAGAACCCGCGCGGCGAGAATTGCCGGACTCAGCGCGGTTCCGGTTATTGTTCGGGACTATACCGATCAGAAACGCCTGGAAATCTCGTTAATCGAAAATATCCAACGCACGGATTTAAACCCGATAGAAGAAGCCGCCGCTTATAAAAACCTGATGGACTTTTCCAATCTTTCGCAGGATGAACTTGCAACGCGCATGGGAAAAAATCGTTCCACAGTCGCGAATGCGCTTCGTCTTCTAAAATTACCTGTCGAAATTCAAAAAAGCGTTGAAGAGGGAAAAATAAGTTCCGGGCACGCGAGAGCGATCCTATCAATAACCGAGACAAAATCAAGAGACAAATTTTACAAAGAATTAATCTCAAATGAAATATCCGTAAGAGAAGCCGAAAAAAGAGCATCTTCATTAAACGCCGAAAAACCCGGCGGCAAAACCAAAACTAATAACGCAAAAAATACAAAACGTCCGCCCGAAATAGACAATATGGAAGAAAGATTCATAAGCGCCCTTGGAACCAAAGTAGTAATCGACGGAGACATGAACAAAGGAAAAATACTTGTCGATTACTTTTCCATGGAAGACCTGGATAGATTATACGAAATTTTCTGCGGGTAGAGTATCTTTCAATTTTGATACCAAAGCGGAATCAAACATAAATTTAAATTAAAAATATTTTAAACCACACTTTCCAAGTTTCCCGATTAAATTAAAACCGCCCATAAAGGGCGGGGTAAATGTTGATTGCCCATTATTTAAAAATGGGAAAAAGAAAGGAGTTTTCTTTATGAAGAAGAAAATTATTGTTGCGCTGCTGATTTTAATAATCGCAGCCGGATCGGC
>Ga0209755_10001524_pt1 | contig 35597 bp, 37 predicted proteins | sample TergutCo191P1_FD_187301 | JGI IMG/M metagenome (GOLD analysis project Ga0209755, IMG submission 187301) | Cornitermes sp. P1 segment gut microbial communities from Petit-Saut dam, French Guiana - Co191P1 (SPAdes) (version 2) | ecosystem: Host-associated > Arthropoda: Insects > Digestive system... | reverse complement strand
AGCATTATCATTTTGGATTTTTACCGCAGTCTGTACAAATTCAACAACACCGCCAGCCGATAAATCATCGGGTTGCATTGTCTGTAATTTTTTCTTAGCGACATCGAGCATTAACCCTGTAACTTCTCTATGTTTCTCTCCCTGCGCTTCAATAGTTTTTCTGTGTTCATTTTGTTTCATTTGCTCAATGTATCTGTCATAATCTGCGGCTCTTTCCTTCCAGCGGTAATCAGCAGCCCATTTACGCCACGAAGCGTAACTTTGCAAATAAGTGGAATTATCCTTAATGCTCTCAATCGCCAAACGGATAGATCTTCCAAAATCCAAATCACGATAAATAACAAACGCCGCAAACGCTTCGGGGCTTTCTTTAGGCAGTAATTCCCAACTGTTAAAAGGCATTTGATCAGCTCTGGCTTCATCAAGAACCTTGTCAATATTTTTCATGCTTCGCCGCCGTCAGCGGAAAATAAATCCGTATCATTTTTAGGTGTTTCAGTTTCAATCGTTTTATTTTCAGATGTTTTTCGTTTATGCCCTTTCAACCATTCGTCAATTTCTGTTTTTGAAAACCGCACAGCGCCATCAATTTTGAAAGAGGGTATAGTACCCTTCATAACTTTTATACGCAAAGTATTTTCCGACAATTTCAAATAAGCCGATAACTCCTTGTAATTCATAACATCATCATTGCTTGACAAACCCTTCATGCTTCCCCCGCTTTCAAACTTCATTTGTACCAATTCTGTAATCCGCAAATCCAAAAGGGAACTAGTATTTTTACTAGTCTTGCTAAAAATGAAAAAACAAAAAAACCACTTCCAGTCAAAAGAAGGACCAGAAGCGGTAAAAACCACAAATCAGTTATTTAATTATGCCGATGTTTTTTTCTTAGTTTTGATAACTTTCGCCTTAATAAGTTTTGTTTCAGGCGCATTATAAGCCAAAAGATTATCCTGAACCGCGACAACCTCTGTAAATTGCGTAGTGTCAAAATGAGTGTAATGTTCCGTCATTTTCAAAGATTTATGCCCTGTTACTTTCTGCACCTTGCTAAGACCGATATTAGAAGTCAATAAAATAGTGTTTAAGAAATGCCGCCAAGCATGGAACGACAAATTTCTTTTAAGTTTTTCCTGATAACTAATACCGATTTTATCCAACGCTTTATTAAGCCCCTTATTTAACCAGTCATTTGTAAAGGGAGTTTTACCGCAATCATCAGAAAATACATATCCGTTCTCATTTTTAGCAAGTAAATCATCAAGCATTTTTCTCATAGCCGCAGAAATAGGAATACACCGATCATCTTTAGTTTTTGTATGTTCAACGTATTTATTTTTCAAATATTGAGCATGAACATGAATATAAGTATCAAAAACATCATCACCGCGCAGACCGCGCAGTTCTCCAATCCGCAACCCTGCGCAAGCCGCCAAAAGATTAGCCTTATAAACAATTTCTTTTTCCCAAACTAAAGACCAATCAGCAGGGAATAATAATTTGAATTCTTCGGGCGTTAAAATAATTCTGACAGTTTCTTCCTCTTTCAAATCCTTAACCTCACTACAAGGATTTTTTTCAATAATTTTTAATCTGACAGCTTCGCCCAACATTATATTCAAAGTAAAAAGAGCCAGATTGATAGTTTTCGCCTTTAACAGTTTTTTAGGCTTAACCTCGATTATTTCATTTCCGTTTTCGTCAAACATTTTTTTCTTTTTTCTCTTGCTTCCATTCCTCTTAACGCCCTTATCCTTCATAAAGACAAGCCAGTTTTCAATAACCAAAGGTGTAATTTCATCAAGTTTGAATTCCGCAAAATAATCTTTAATGTGATTTTTGAAATTAGCCTGATAGATAGTTAAAGTGCTGTCTGTAATCGGATCATGTAATTGCCGCCATTTCAAATATTTACAAGTTTCGATATTCCACCAGCCAGCCGAAAACTCCGCAAATGTCGACTTTTTCTGTTCAGGAATAAGCAAACCGTTCTTAAACAACAACAAACAATACTCATGCGCTTCTGATTTTACAGATTTACCAGTCGATTTTGCGAATTGCCGCTTGCCTTTTATGTCATAGCATTGATAATAATAAATCCCATGACCAGACGGCATAGTCCGCTTAAATAGTGTAAAAGTACCCTTTATTCTCATATAACCTCTTTCATTAGAATAGTGCTGTCAAATTTGCACACACCCTAATTTTCTAAAATTAGGTTAGATGAATTAGACAACGCTAATTCTTTATAAGATAAAGACTTATACGGATTTTATTTTTTGTGAACTAGTATTTTTACTAGTCAGCGTAACAAACGGTAACTGCTGCGGGCGCTGTTCGCGCCCTCGGGGTTCGGTCGGTCGCTGCGCTCACTCCCACGCCTCCCTCACCCACATTTTGCCAGCCCTGGTCTTGCTACGCAAGCCCTTATCCGGGCTGGCAAAACGTCAGTTACCCAGAACGTTATGCGCCATTATTTTGGGAAATTTTCGTGAATAACTTATGAAAGAGTTAGAAAAAATTGAGATTTTTTACTTGACAAAACATAAAAAGTGTAATACATTGTTTACATGATAAGATATGTAGAAGATGTTGCGAAAAGAGTAAGCAAGGGGCTTATTCCTCATGATATTTTTATACATATTAATAATGCCTTTACTTCAATTGATATGACAAAAGATTTGAATCTTTTCGATATAAAGCAAATAAAATTGTTAAATGAAACAAATCGAACATACTATCGCTTAAGAAAAGGGAAGCATAGAGCTATTTTTTATATCGAAAATGAAGACATAAAGGTCGTAGCATTAGATGAACGGGAGGATATATACAGAAAATGGCAGTAATATCATTAAGACTTAATGAAAAGGAAGAAAATATGGTTAATTTTCTTTCAGATTTTTATGAACAGGATAAATCCTCATTAATAAAATATTCACTAAAGGAATTATATGAGGACTTAATTGATAAACAGATGATTAACGAATTTGAAACAAAAGAAAAAAATGAAAAAGTCAAGTTTGTTGATTCAAGAGAAATAATAAACTCTATAAAACCCAAAAAAACGGCACATAACAAACGGTAACTGCAAAATGCCCTGTTCGGGCATTTTGGGTTTCGTTCGGCTAGGTCATGGCTACGCCATTCACACGCCTCACTACACCACATTCTTTTGTGCCCGTAAAACGCTACGCGTTTTTCTTATCGGGCACAAAAAAAACGACAGTTACCTAGAACGTTAGGCGAAATAACAACAAATAATTTGCGATAATTAATATTTCTGAAAATGATTGACATATTATTATGAATAATAATATAATTTAAATAAGATATATGAAAAACAATTTAATTATTATATTATTGATATCAAGTATTATGACTTGTTTAAATTGCTGCATAAGTAATAATTTTATTAAAAATATTGATTCTAATGAACAAAAAACTATCACAATATTTGAACTTGATTCAAACAATGGGGAATATGGACGGTTATTTTTATTTTCTTTAAATAATATTTTCGATAATCCATTAGCAATTAGTAAATGGGAATTAATAAATAATGGAAAAATTAATATAATTTTTTACGAATATCCTAATATGACAATTCAATGGTCGAATTATGGAAAATATTATTTAGCCATCCAAATAGGAGATGAAAATAATATAAAGGAATATTTTGGTACAATTAATGAAATAAATATTTTAAATTCTGAGAATACAATTATAATCTTTAATAAAGAAATTTGGTTTAATTTTAAAGAAACTTCATATTTTATAAATGATTATGTTTTTACTTCGCCTAACAAACGGTAACTGCTGCGGGCGCTATTCGCGCCCTCGGGGTTCGGTCGGCTAGGTCGGTCGCTACGCTCGCTCCCACGCCTTCCTCACCCACATTTTGCCAGCCCTGGTCTTGCTGCGCAAGTCCTTATTCGGGCTGGCAAAACGTCAGTTACCTAGAACGTTATGTGAAATACCGCCCTAGGATGATCTGAATAGTTGACAATAATATAATAATGAATATAGAATGATAAGTTAGGAGATATAGATGAATATTGTACATAAAGATACAGTTTCAATAAAATCATATGATGAAATGGCAAAATATTACAAAAATTTTGTAGACACAAAACCTTGGAATGCGTATTATGAACGTCCTGCAATAATATCATTATTTTCAAATGAAATTAAAAATAAAAAAATATTAGATTTGGGTTGTGCTGGAGGTTGGTATTCTAAATATTTAATTGATAATGGAGCGGATGTAATGTCAATAGATGTTAATGAAAATATGGTAGAAGTAACTAAAGCAAGAACAAATAACAAATGTAAAGTAATTCAAGCAGATATAAATAATGGATTTAATTTTATTGGTAATGGATATTTTGATATAGTATTAGCATCATTAGTTTTACATTATATTAAAGACATAAATAAAGCATATATGGAAATAAATAGGATATTAAAAATTAATGGTTATATTATATTCTTAACACATCATCCTTTAATGGAATTTATACATTTTAAGAGAGAAAATTATTTGGATATTCAATTATTGGATGATGAATGGAATATGGGGATGAAAAAATAAATGTACAATTTTATAGAAGACTTATAAATAAATTATTACAGTCTTTAATTGACAATGGGTTTTTTATTGAAAATATAATGGAAGCAGAACCTACAGAAGAATTTAAAGAAAAATTACCAGAACAATATGAACGTTTATTAAAAAGACCAAATTTTTTATTTATAAAAGCAAGGAAGGTTAAATAAAATATGGGTGGTACTTCACATAACAAACGGTAACTGCTGCGGGCTCTGTTCGCGCCCTCGGGGTTCGGTCGGCTAGGTCAGTCGCCTATGGCTCGTTCCCACGCCTCCCTCACCCACATTTTGCCAGCCCTGGTCTTGCTGCACAAGCCCTTATTCGGGCTGGCAAAACGTCAGTTACCTATAACGTTATGTGCAAGTTGGGCAGATGTGTTAAAATTAAAAAAAATAATGACAATAAAAACTTGATATAATAAAATAAATATGAAAAAGGAAGGTAATAAATGAATACCCAAGTATATTTTATTCGACATTTAAAATCGGATTTCACAATTAAAGATGATAGGACAAGACCATTGACAATGGAAGGAATTGAACATTCCATGGAATTAGTAAAAATATTTGAAAATATAAAAGTTGATAATATTTATTCAAGTCCATATAAAAGATCAATGCAAACAATTGAACCAATTGCAAAAAATAAAGAAATGGAAATTGATACTATTAATAATTTTCGTGAAAGAGGAATGGGTGAAAAATGGATAGACAATTTTTTAGAATTTAGTAAGAACCAATGGAGTGATTTTACATATAAATTAACAAATGGAGAATCATTAATTGAAGTCCAAGAAAGGAATATAAGGGAACTAGAAAAAATATTAATGAAAAATAATGGTAAATCAATAATAATTGGAACACATGGAACAGCATTATCGACTATAATAAATTATTATGATCAATCATTCAATTATGAAAGTTTTTTAAAAATTCTGGATATAATGCCATATGTTTTGAATTTTGTAATAATAAATACATAGGAAGAGAGGAAATAAAGATAAAATAATGTAAAAAGCCCAACCAGCACATAACAAACGGTAACTGCAAAAAGCCCTGTTCGGGCATTTTGGGTTCCGTTCGGCTAGATCATGGCTAAAGCCATTCCCACGCCTCACTACACCACTTTTTTTTGTGCCCGTAAAACACTTCGTGTTTTCCTTATCGGGCACAAAAAAACGTCAGTTACCTAGAACGTTATGTGCAAGTTTTTTGAACATATATATAAAACTATACAATAACAATGTTCATCTATTACATATTGTTAAACTATGATATACTGCTATAACATTATACCAGTATAATAATAACAGAAGGAGCGATAGAATGAGTACAGGTCATGGCGGAAAAATAACTTTAAAACCAATCAGCGAAATGGCTAAATTTCAAAGAAATTTGATACCTGCCAATATACCAAATGTTTATGTGCCGAAACCTATGTTTAAAAAAATTGCAAACGAAAAAGAAATTAATAACGGTGTAATTGCCTTTAGGGATTTTTTGTATTTATTTTGCGACCATTTAATCTCGGATGGACATTTATATGACAAGCCTCCTAAAAATCCGTCTAGCATGACCGACTATCCGTTTTTACATAATCTTACAAACTTATTGGTTGAAATGGGTTACAATAGCAAACTGGCTGAAAACGGCAATTCATTATTGATAACAAAAATACCATCATGTATGGCTATAATTGACGAGAAAGGGAAGAAAAAAAATCCGAAAATTTCTTCTTCCGGCTTAATTGAATGTATACGGTTTTTAAGCCTTTGTGGTCTTGTTTTTAACGGTATTGATTTTGAAGCAAAGATACTGGATATTTCAAAAATAAAATTGGAAGTATTGTACCCAAAAAATCCAATTATGTTAACGGGATTAAAAGTTATGTCGGTTGCAGAAATGGAACTACGAACGACAAGGAGGTATTGGAATGACAATAATCTTTTACGGTGCGATTACAGATTAATAAAAACGGAAGATACGGACATACTGGATACATTGAAAGATTTTTTACATTCATTACCTAAAAAAATTCAAAATTTTGCTTTAAAATTGCATCAGCATTATATAGATATGGGAATGGCTTGCGTAATGACCATATTAGGTGACGTTAATTTTGCCTATTCATATATAAATAAAAGCAATAAGGTATTATCCCCACGGGATATATATTCTCTAAGTGTATGGCAGTTTTCCTATTCTATGAGATATGGATATTGTTTAATTATAAGAGCCAAGAAAACAGACAAATATTTAAATGTTATCGAAAATTTTCCTTTATTTTTACAGGAAATAATTGCAAAAGGATATGGCTGTTACAGGAAATTGGGAAATAAACACTGTCAGCATGATTGTCAGGGAATTCGCATACCTTTGGATAATTCAATAATTAGTATCAGCAAAGAAATTGAAACATGGCTTGATAACGAAATTTCTTGTTCACGAAGAAATAAATAATATACAAAATCATACAGTATAATGATCAAAAAAAGTTCATTGAAATCACCTATTTTTTTTGTATAATAATTAAAGGAGTAATTTTATGTGTACAAATTTTGTGGATAGAAGAGATGATTTAATAATTGCAATGAATTTTGACAATAATGGCTGGGATTTTGTGTTAAATACAAATAATTCAAAATTATTTATTATCGATGTTGACATTGGATATGGAAAATATCCTTCTTTTGGGATTAATTCAAATGGAATATTTGTGAATAATTTATTTGTTGATTCAAATGGAAAAGGTTCATATAAACGTAAAAGTAAAACAAGGACATTAACCACATATTTAGTTAATGATATTCTCAATGGAAATATTCTAATAAATAATCTTGATAATTACTTGGATACAATAGAAATAGTAAATGGTCCAAATCAAAGTACACATAATATGGTTGTTGATAATAATGGCAATACTTGGGTAATAGAGCCTGGAAGGGGATATATGAAAAATAGTGTAAAGGAATCTCAATATTTTGCAATGACTAATTTTTCAATTATGGATTTTAATATAGGAAAAAGTAAAACAAGAAGGTGAATGGAGTACGGATTTTTCAATGGTATATTCAAAAAATAATAATACAGTATATTATTGTTATAAATCAAATTTTAATGAAATATTGGAATATAAATTTTAAAAACAAGGAAAAAGCAAAAAACCAGCACATAACTAACGGTAACTGCAAAATGCCCTGTTCGGTTTTGGGTTCCATTCGGCTAGGTCATGGCTAAAGCCATTCCCACGCCTCACTACACCACATTTTTTTGTGCCCGTAAAACACTTCGTGTTTTCCTTATCGGGCACAAAAAAACGTCAGTTACCTAGAACGTTATATAAGTATTTTATATTCATTATTAATGAATAAATTATTTTTTGGAGGATTTTTATGAGTATGTTACAAACAAGTTTGTACGAAGAAGGGCTTAAATTACTTGAAGAGAAGTTTGGCAGCGGCAAGGATAATGTTATCTCGCTTTCGACTATAGCTAGGGAGCCCGATGCTGACGGAAACCCTCAGCCTGTTGTGCGTGATGTAGATGCATGTTATGAGGACGGCGTTTTTTATATTACTACATACGCTAAATCCAATAAAATGCAGCAGGTTGCCAAAAACCCTGCGGTTTCAGTTGCGGTCTGCTTCGGATGGTTTACCGCTATTGGGAAAGGCGAGAATCTCGGCTGGGTATTGGACCCAAAAAACGCGGATTTAAGGAATAAACTTCGTACAGTTTTTGCTGAATGGTACGACAAAGCAAACAATGAAAAAGACGAGAATTGCTGTATTCTGGCGGTTCGGCTCACAAAGGGAACATTAAACATAAATCATTGGGAAAAATTGTACCACATGGATTTTGTGAACAAGACAATTATGGAGAACGGCGGAGTTTTCTGAACGCCATAGTAGTCCTGTCTTATTCAGTTTGCAAAATAACAAATGCGCTAATTCCGTCATTTGTATAAGACAGGACGCTTGCAGGTTGTAACGACGCGGATATCATGTTCTTTTAGGTTTTAATGTTACCCGATTTCTGTTCCGGTAAAGTCTTCGCCTGATAATATTTTTTTCAAATTTTCCAGATTTTTTCCGGCGGCGCAAATCACTTTAATGCCTATTTTCTCGGCATGACGGCTTGCTACAGGATCAAACGGCACATTTTTTCCCGGAACCCATTCATTGCCGATCATGGAGCGAAAATCCGCCCAGGAAATTTTATCAATTGGTTTTGCGTTTGTGTCTGTTTTTGGGTCTGCGGTATACACTTTTTCAATATTCGATAGATTTATTACAATGTCTGCGCCGAAGCGTTCCGCCAGCAGAACAGCGTCGTAATCTGTTGAAAACCCCGGCTTCCATCCCGCGGCGACCAATACATGCCCTGTCATTGGGTCAACTTCGCACGGATTTGTTACAACTTCCTGATTGCACCATTCGTTCATTACAGCTTTTATCAGCTGCGCGTTCAGGCGCGTAGCCATTATTCCAATCCAGTCCGCTTCTTCATCTTTAATATTCGCGCTTGTTTCACGATAGGCTTTTTGCCAGCTTCTGGCAGGACCCCCGCCGCCTACAACAAAAATAAAACGCCTGTTGGAATCCGCTTCAATAAATGATCTGATTAAACCGGTAAACTTTTTTACAAAATCTACATCAACTTCGTTCGGGGCGACAATTGAGCCGCCTAGTGAAATTACTGTTACCATGTTTTATTGTACATAGATTCCGCTGATTATAACATCCCCCCAAAGACTGTTGTACGATTCAAGCCCGCCTGACGCTTCTTCCCAGATATTTTGCAGTGAATATGACTGGGTGAGTGATACAAGTCTTCCCCGGTTTTCCATCTGCGACAGTATAATTTCTCCTCTTGAAAACGCTATGCGGTTGTTATCCATATTGCCGAAATAAAATCCTGCCGGATCTTCTTTGGAAATAAAAACTTCCGCAATTGATCCTGTTCCTGCCGCCGGATCCGTCGGCACCCATCCAAAATCATTCAGCCAAAATTCTGCCCAATAATGGAGCTTTGTCTGCTGTCCGCTGCGATCAATAAGAATTCCTGCAGCCGGAATGCACGGTATTCCCGCAATACGAGCCATCGCGGCGTAGAGCAGCGTAATCATGTAGGAATCCGCCTGTTTATGCTCAATCACAGCGTCAAAAACGCCGGATGGAAAATTCATATTTTCAACTAACTGTATATTGGAAACAATCCAGTTATAAATTAATCTTGCTTTTAAATAGGGGTTTTGCTCTCTCCCTATAATTGAGTTAACTGTTGTTCTTAATTGCTGGCTATTTACAGGAATAAGATCTGAGCTTTGAGTATACATCACGGAAAGCGGCGTCGTCTGTGACGGCGTCTGCGGCGAAGTTGGCTGTCTTAGTAATTGCGGATTTATTTCCGTTTCTTTTGAATATACGTCAACAAGATACGATATGTTTATTGATTTGACTGATCCTATTCCAAGGTTATCCAGTTTAAAAAGACTTACCCCTTTGTGATTTTCTACAAATGGCTCCATACTGCGTGAAATAAGACTTATGTTGCGCTGGGAAGGAGATATTACCGGTTTTGGCACCCACAGATACAAAGTGTTGGGCATTGACGCTTCAAGTACCCTGATGTCAACTGAATAACTTACAGTGTAAGTTCGTTTGTCTGTAAATTTTTTAAAACCCGGGGTACCGCTGACATCGAAGAAAACCGGACGGGAACTTCCGTGAGGCGTTCTTACCTCAACATTTCCGCTGACGGCTCCGTCAGGCAGACGTACCTGTATTTCCCGTGTATTCCATGACACATAACCCATTTCAATCTCGGAAACCTCGATAAATTCAGGTTCATTAACAGCATAGGGATTGATTAAAGGCGATGAATTCTCCCATAAAAAGAATACGCCTCCGTTTTCGCGTGATATGCCGAAGTTGCTGCCTGTGATTTTTATAATTGATCCTGTTGTTCCCCCTTGCGGGTTTATAGAAGCAATCCTCGGTCCAAACCCTGGTTCTTCTCCGTCAACCGGTTTCGGCACTGTAGCAATATTTGAGAACAGAATGCCGTTGCTCTTTTTTCCTCTTGTATGAATATAGATCAAACCGGATTCTCCCATCTCCGGGATTCTGAGCATTATCATATCGTCTTGCCATAAAAGATAAGATGAACCGGTAGGAGCTATCCCGGCAATTGTTATGTATGCATCTTCGCGCGCCTCGCCGAAATTTCTCCCTGTAAGCGTAATGACATCTCCCAAATTTCCGATTTTTGGGTAAATTGATGTTATTACAGGATCATCTGATTTACATGAAAGAAAAAGCGCTAATGAAATAAGAGCTGATAATACAGCCTTAAATAATTTATCTGTCATTTCCCGGACTGACAGTTCCTTCCTCGGAAGCGTTTGCTTCGTTATATCGATTTACGGTAATAATTATTTCGATGGATGGACTTAAATCCTGAGATGAACCAAGCGGATAAAAATAAATGGGAACATCAAATTCCAGCGGAATGGTTTGAATGGAAGTATAATAAGTGACACCAGTATTCGGATCGGCAATCCAAATTTGCCCCTGAGCGACCAATACATTGCCGTCGCGCCGGATGTAGGGAGTAAACTGCGTTGCTACAACCACATTTGAACCTGCCAGTTGAATGCCTATAGGAACGCCTGGTATGGATACTTTACGGTTAACTTCGTTCCAGACTATCTTTTTATTATCTTCCAGCACTCTTGATTCAATATTTACAACCAGAGCCTGTCTCCTAAGCCCGTTCGCCGCCCCGCTGCTGGAACTGAGCTGGCGGTTTTGGGCGCTGACCGGAATGCTTACAGCAAAGAGACAAAAAACAAAAAACAGGCAAAAAAATCGTTTCATTAATTATTGTCCCCGCGTATAGTCAGCAGCCCGGATTACAGGCTCGCTTGCTCTGAAAAAGTTTTTGCTTTCAGGCAGTTGAAGAATGATAATATTGGTGTCATTGGCGCCTAAGTATTGAAGAACATTTGTTATGTCTGAAGTTGGTATAATATCGGGTATTTGTTCTTCCGAGGCAAGGATAAAATTTGACCTTTCAAAAGGATCAATAGACGGAATGACGGCATAATTAGCGTTATCAGCAGGACTTGTGCGAACCCACAACGCTGTTACAAGCGCGATAATAACCGCTGCCGCTGCCGCCGCCGGTATGGGAATGGAGAATCTGCGCTGCCATAAACCGACTGTCTGGCGGTTAACGACAGGTCGGAAATGCTGTTTTGCCTGCAGTTTTTTCCAGACCTTATCTTTTGAAGCTTCCATAAGCTCCTGTTCCATTACGTTCAGTTCGGCATGTTTGCCATGATCAGTATCTTTTTTAAACAATCCCTGTATCTGCCTGAAATTTTCAAGCTTTTCCCTGCATACAGAACATTCAGTTACATGATTTTCCAGTTTTTCTTTCCATGGAGAAGGCAACTCTCCATCAATGTAGATTGAAATAAGTTGAGGTTCAGGACACATTTGTACCACCTTGTAATATAGCGGCAAGCCGCTCACGGGCTCTAAAAACCCGGACTTTAACATTTCCTTCGCTGATGCCTAATACTCTGCCAATTTCCTTGTAGTTCATTTCGGCATACTCTTTTAGTATCAATACCATGCGTAAATTCTCCGGCAGTTTATCAAGCGCCTTTTGAATTTCCTCGCTGGTTTCTTTTTTGACAAGAAGCCCTTCTCCGGTTTCTTCCTGCCTTATGTCTTCCTTAAATGCACGCTGATATGCTTTACGTTCTCTTTCCTTCCTTTTCGCATAGTTCAACGAAGCGTTTTTTACCACACGGATTAACCAGTATTTTGCTTCTTCCGGATTTGGAAAAACCATGTTTCTTTCATATAACCGAAAAAAACTATCCTGACAAAGATCTTCCGCCGCTTCTCTGTTGTTTGTAACCCTTAAAGCTACCCTGAACAATACCGGAAAAGCCGAATCGTAAAGGCGCTTAAACTCCAACATGGAGTTATTACCCTGAACTGCTGCTTTATTTTTGGAGTTGTCAGCATTTGCTTCACCTTCCAATTTATCCTCTATAGTTGTAAACAAGTCTTTTCTCCAATTGTTACATAATTAAGCGCCATGTTGTTCCTTTAGTGCTGTCTTCCAGCATAATACCGCGTTCTTTTAGATCTTGCCTTATTTTATCGGCAGTTGTAAAGTCCCTGGTTTTCTTTGCATCCGCTCTTTTACTGATAAGTTCTTCGATTTCCCGTTCAAATTCGCCGTTTATACTGTCTTTTACCTTGCAAACATCTCTTAAACCGAGCCCTAATACCCTGTCCATATCAAAAACCGCAGCTAAAGCCTCTTGGGAGGCAGGTCCTTCCTTTAAAAGCCCCCAAAGTTCAGCCAAAGCCCTGGGAGTAGATAAATCGTCCTCGATTGCTTTATCAAATGCTTCTATATATTTGGCAATTTCTCCTGTATAGGTATATTCCGCTCCGGTCATCTCTTTACCGTCTGCCTTGTTATAAAGTGCGCGAACCTTCTCTATAAGCGATTTTCGGGAATTTTGCGCGCCTTTCAGACTTTCTATGGAAAACTGAAGCTGGCTGCGGTAGTGACCGCCAAGCAGAAAGTACCGGTAATCCAGCGGATCGAAGCCCTCATCAACAAGATACTGCAAAGTAAGGAAATTACCTGCCGATTTAGCCATTTTACCCTTGTCCAGAACTAAAAATTCATTGTGGAGCCAATAGGAAACCCACGGTTTTTTGCCTGTGGCAGCCTCGCTTTGGGCAATTTCGTTTGTGTGATGAATTGGAATATGGTCGATGCCCCCTGCGTGAATATCGAAATTTTCTCCGAGGTATTTCATGCTCATCGCCGAACACTCAATATGCCATCCGGGATAACCTCTTCCCCACGGGCTGTCCCAGATAAGCGCCTGATTTTCGAATTTGCTGTTTGTGAACCAAAGTACAAAATCGAAAGGATTTTTTTTATTTTCATCCTGTTCAATCCGCGCCCCTGACTTTAAATCGTCAAGCCGCAACAGGGCAAGTTCTCCGTAGGACGGGAAAAGGGATATATCAAAATAAAGGTTGCCTCCCGCAAAATAGGTGAAACCGTTTTTCTCTATTCTTTTTATAAGGTTTATCATGTCCGGGATATGTTCTGTAGCCTTGCATACCGTTGTCGGACGGGTGATATTCATTCTGTCAGTATCATGAAAAAAGGCTTTTGTGTAAAAATCCGCTATTTCCAGAACGCTTTTTCCCCGTTCTTCTGCGGTTTTTACCATTTTATCTTCGCCTGAATCGGCATCATCGGAAAGATGACCAACATCGGTAATGTTCATAATATGGTTTACATCATATCCGGCGCGCCTGAGGGATCGTACCAATATATCATGATGCACATAGGCGCGCAGATTTCCAATATGCGCGTAGTTATAAACTGTCGGTCCGCACCCGTAAAAACCTACGGCAGCTTTTCCGCCGCCTTTTCCTTCCTGTAGAGGTCTAAAAATCTGTTTTTCGCGGCCTAATGTGTTGTAAAAGGAAAATGCCATGTTGTCAGGGTAGGTGAAAACTGTATTAAATTCAAGGTATTGGGTCGTTATCTTTTTGATACGCATACAGCAATTTGGTTCTTCAGTGGTGAAAATACGCTTTCTGAAACTGCTAAAAAAGTGATTCTCGAGACTACCCAATCACAAAAATAATTATATACTTGATTGAGGATAAAATAGTGGAATTCAACAGGGTTGTAATATTTGATCTCTTTGGAACGCTTATATAAGGATAAAGCCAACAACTATTTAAAAGGTTTTGATTGGTTAAAAAATGAAATATTAATCGAAGATTGTACAATAGGTGATGTTTTGAAAATTGCAAAACAGTTTCAGCTTTCCTATATGAAGGACAGGGTTACTACTGATAAAGAAGCAAGTCATATAAAGCAGCTGGAATTGTTAAAAGCAGAAATTGGTTTCAGAAGTGAAAAACCTATTGATGAAATTGAGTACGGCTTTTTTTCCGTATCAAGAGTAACAGAGCCGCAAGAAGTCGTATTTGAATTATTACATTGGCTTAAGCAGCAAGGATTTCTGCTTTTTGTTATGAGCAATACAATTTACTCGGCAAAAACAATAAGAAAACATCTTGAAACAATGAAATTATCGGAACTTTCTTACCGGGCAGTTCAAATGTTCCCTACCCATTGATTTGATTCACATATAGTGCTTTTACTGACACCGTAATCTCCTCCAAGTTGTCAAACAAGTCTATCAATTTTCAATTTTATAAAAAATAATGGGTAAAATTTATGTTTTTAGAGGTTCTCTGCTATATATTTGACATACTACCCAAACTTCTACTTCTTGTTAAACACAAACACACTGGGTAAAGACGGATTCTTCAAATGTATATGCGCCTGCTCAAGATGATTAGAAGCGCATATATCCTGAGGATCGGCGGCTATAACCTTTTCAAAACGCTGAATTGCGGCGGCGTAATCCTTCATGTGGTATTTACGCACTCCTGATTCAAAAACATCCTTTGTAGCCAGCCGTGATTTTTTTTCATTCGGAGAGAGAGCGTCCAGTATATCAAATAACCCGACTACTTCATTTACTCCCGCTGCCTGTACCATGCCGATAAAACGGTATGAGAATTCTTCTTCATGACCTGCAAGCTGATTCAATGTATCGCGTGTTATAAGCAAACCTGAGCCGGTCTGTTTGGTAAGTCCTTCAACGCGGGAAGCGAGATTTACACTTGCCGATATTACTGTACTGGACAGTCGTTCGTTTTCACCAACGATGCCCATCATAACAGATCCTGAGTGAATCCCGACTCCGATATTAATTCCGTCTACTCCTATTTTTACTTTTGAATTCTCGTCAACCACCAGCGTTTGATACAGATCAATGCCGGCGCGTACTGCGTCAATACCGTTGACAAACAGCGCCATTGCCGCATCTCCGATATATTTATCAACAAAACCGTTGTGGTTGCGTATAGCCGGACCTGCAATCCCGAGTATTTTATTAATAAAATCAAAGTTTTCCCGCGCAGTCATCATCTCTGAATTAACCGAAAAGTATCTTATATCAAAAAATAACACTGTTATATTCCTCTGAACATTATCGCCTAATTTCATTTTTGTAATATCCGAAACGCCCAGCTGTTCCATAAACTGCACCGGCACAAATCTGATTGTCGATTCATTGAGCTTTGTTATGCGATCAAACTGAAGATGAAGCTCTTCCGCCATGTTATTTAATCCATTGCTGACTTTTCCAAGCTCATCACGCGCAATATAAGACACTCTGGCAGTTCTGTCTCCTCCGGCTATTGTATGAAGAACTTTTCCGACTGCGGAAAGGCGCCTGACAATAAAAGAAATCAGCAGACAAAGAATCAGCAGAATAACCATACATACTGCCGTAACAATTAAAGCAACTTGTTTCCTGAGTTTTGAATTACCGTGTTCAAAACCGGTCATATCAAGCCCGACTTCAAACATCCCGGAGATCATGCCTTTGCTGTTATATATCGGTACATTCGCAAAAGCCCAGCTGCCGTTATACAGCTCAAAAATAGCCGCTATAGGCTGCCCGCTCATAAATGTTTTCATATCTTCTTCATCAATCATTTCATCCGGACGAAAGAGATTGTATTCTTCGCAGGAAATCGCCACAACGTATTCAAAATTTTTTCCTTTATAAATTGCGGCATAAAATGCCTTATTCCAGGGATCAATATTGAAACCCACTACTTCTTTGACAAATTGCGAAAATCTTTTAAATTCACCGCTGTGAAAATCTTTTACTGACGTAATTTTATCAAGATCATCTCCGTCTGTCATTTTTGCGGCAAGCGTGGCAATAGATATCATTTCGTTAAACAGCGATTCATTTAAATGCGCTGTCATAATATTAAATGTTACGGTAAAAACAATAATGAACGCAATAATTAATAAAGGAATAATAACTACTGTAAGTTTGATAAACAATGAAATATAACCGTCAAGAATTCCAATGAATAGAAAACAAAGCCCTGCAATCAGCGCTAATACTCCGAGAATCACTGCAATATGTACGGTTATAATCAGCAGTCTTTCCCCTAACGGAAGAAGCAGATCTCCGTCAAAAACAATAAAATCATTTCCGTTATACAGCCACACTGTATCGCCGTAAACGCCTGCGAAAGTGTTTCCGTAAAAGCCAAAACCTTTAAGAGCCGGCATCTCTCCCTGTTCTCTCAGCTCATTGAAAAATCTTTCAGGAACAACATGCTGTAATTCCGTTCCTGAGATACGAAACAGGGCGTTGGACCCCATGTCAAAAAAAACCAAATTATCATTATTATCATAAAAAATATACCAGGGAAGAATGCCGCCTTCTTCAAGACACCAGTTAAATGAAGCGCGCAGTTCAGGCGCGCCTCCGTTTTTTACTTCATAAATATCGCCGTCACGCAGGACATAGGCGTAATTTTGCATATCTTTAAGGACAAGCTGAGCTACAAGAAAATTATCAATCGCGGCTCCGGGATAAATTTCATTTATCGTTGATGACTGAAGTTCATCCCTGAATGTATCATAACGGTAAAGAATAACGCTGTCCTGTTTTGTCTGAGAAAAAGTAAGGATGCCGTTCTCATGCCGGAATGATCCAAATTGATAAAAAAGCCGCGGATTGGCGTACGGATTTGAAACCGTAGGATCTTCATAACTTATGTTTAAAATATCTTTTACATAACGTCCTTGATTATCATACTTTCTGATGATGTCCCGCTCTGTCAATAATGCGTCATATTTCGCCTGTATTGCATAAACATACAGATTTCCGGCTTGATCTATAACAGTATCTACAATACGGGTATACTCCCTGAACTTGTCTATATTAATGGTGTAGCGGATATTACCATTGGGTTCAATGCATAGAAAACGGAATGATCCGTTGTCAATAATATACAGATTTCCGTCTCTCTCATATTTTGCCATGGCAGGCGCGGATAGAGAAGTATTCTGCTGAAAAGGTTTGTTTTTGAGCGTGTCAAAATTTAACAGACATAAAATTCCGCAAACCAAAAAAACCGCCATGCAAGCGATAAATATGGGCCACATTATTCGTTTATTCATATATGTAAATGATAAAATATAATAAATGAAGATGTCAACTTAGCGTATCTTTAAACGCTCCGAATGTATTCTCATTAGATATCGGCTTCTGCAAATCCATGTTTGAAAACCGATTTTATAAACATCATTCCTGAACCTATGTGTATAGAACCAAATCCAAAAAACGTAAAATTAATAAATACTCGGAATAATTAAATCTTTCAGCAGGTTGCTGGTTGATAATGTTAGCTATATTTTTTTCGTATATTTAATTTAATTTCTTCAATTGTTGTTAATAAATGTTTTTCAATGATTTTATCTATTGAATTCATCATATCATTATGAAAAATATCCTTATCATTTATAAAAAACCAATAAACCGGAATTTCAACAGTAGAAGCTAATTTAGACAGTAAATCAGCAGAAACGAATGTAACGCCTCTTTCAATAGAACTTAAATGCTTAACAGATATGTCTACTTTTTCAGACAGTTGCTCTTGAGATAAGCGTTTTGCCTTGCGGTAAAATTTTAAATTTTTACCAAATATTGATTTTATATCCATAAAAACTAACATATATATGCCCTGATATAGAATAAAACTAAGCTAAAGGTATAAAATATGGATTTTTTTAATAAATTTACACGTATTAGGTTATTTTTTTCTTGACAAATATACTTATTTGGTGTATAAATTAGACAATATTTACCTTTAAGGTTTATATTCTAAGTTCTTAATCATATTTTAAGGAGAAAATTATGGAAAACAAAAGATTCCGGTTGGGAGCGCTTTTAGCAGCGGTTGTTTTTACTGCTATCTTAACATCGTGTTTTTCAACAGGTCATGTACGTGAAACTGTTCCTCAAACTGTTTTAACTTTACAAAGAACACGTCATGAAGTTGATGCAAACTTGCCAATGCAAATTTATGTGAATAATGTTCCACATGAACTTGCTAATGGCGAGGTAAAAACAATTGTTGTTAATAATGGAGAGTATATCATTTATGCTATTCTCGGAAACCGAGAAACTAGGTCTGTACGATTTCCTGCTGCAAGTCGAGCGCGTACAGTTACTGCTGGAATGAGAGGTGCATTATTGGGTCTTGCCGCTGAATTTTTCATCGAGGTTAAATAACAGCAAATTCTTTATTCCGTCTATGGTTTATTTGAATATCCTGTACCCATGAAAGCTGCCTTTAGAGCAGTTAATGGGGCAGGATTTTTTTAATAAAATTGGTCTATAAACCGCTATCTTTTATTGGCTAAAATTATCAACAGCGCGATATCTCCCTGCCGTAAGCCGGGTATACGTGCAGCCTGCCCAACATTAAGAGGTTTTACAGACTGGAGTTTCTCTTTTGCCTCTACGGAAAGTCCTTTAACAGCAGTGTAATCCATATCAGGAGTTAGTTTAATAGCGTCCATTTTGGCGGATTTTGCGGCAAAACGTTTCTCTTTTTCGATATAACCTGCATATTTAATATCAAGCAGCGCTCTCTCCGTTAATTCCGCAGGATAACGCGAGAATTCGGGATCAGCATTTACAATGGCTGACATTTTCCGTCCGGCAAGGAGCTGCGAAATTTCATCTAACATCCTTGTTTTTTCAAGAAAACGCTCCCAGCGGTTATTGTCTATTAAACCGGCATCGCGCCCTTTGGGAGTAAGACGCGTGTCCGCCGTATCATGGCGCAGCATCAAGCGGTGTTCGGCGCGGCTTGTAAACATCCGGTACGGTTCCTTTGTTCCAAGCGTTGTAAGATCATCAACAAGTACGCCGATGTAAGCTTCAGCGCGTCCCAGTACCAGCGGAGGACAACCCTGCATCTTCATTGCGGCATTGATGCCGGCAATTAATCCCTGCGCGGCGGCTTCTTCATAACCTGAACTTCCGTTGGTCTGCCCTGCCGAAAAAAAACCAGACAGGCGTTTAGATTCAAGCGACGGGTAAAGTTCAAGGGGATCAATGTAATCATACTCAACAGCATAGGCAGGGCGGACTATATGCGCTTCTTCAAGACCTGGGATGCTGTGAATAAAATCACGCTGTACATCTTCAGGCAGAGAACTGGAAGCGCCGTTCATGTACATTTCGTTAGTTGAAAGTCCTTCCGGTTCAATAAATATATGATGCCGTTCCCGCTGCGGAAAGCGGATAACTTTGTCCTCGATAGAGGGACAATAACGGGCTCCTGTTCCTGTGATTTTACCGCCGTATAAAGGAGACCGGTGAATATTCTCCCTGATAATTTCGTGCGTTTTTAATGTTGTATATGTTATCCAGCACGGAACATCTGCTTTTGCCTCAACAGCGTTAGACCAAAATGAAAAGGGTCGCATTTCCTCGCCGTTTTGTTTTTCCAGTTTTGAATAATCAATAGAATCGCTTTCAATCCGCGCCGGAGTACCGGTTTTCAGTCTTCCTACGGAAAAACCCAGCTTCCTTAAAGATAGACCTAACCCTGCCGCGGCGGTTTCTCCCAGCCGTCCTTCGGGAGCGTCGTATTCACCGATAAAAATTTTTCCTTCCATGAAAGTCCCTGCGGCAAGAATCACCGTTCGCGCCGATATCCTGTGTCCGCGCTGCGTTATAACTCCTGAAATTTTTGAAACAGCTCCTTCTTCAATAATAAAATCTGTCACTGTATCCATAAAAATTGTCAGATTTTTTTGATTCTCAAGAACGAATCTTGCGGCAGTTTGATACGCATGTTTATCCGCCTGCGCTCTTGGCGCCTGTACGGCAGGTCCGCGCGAACGGTTAAGCACGCGATATTGTATCATTGTCAGGTCAATCAATTTCCCCATCTCGCCGCCAAGAGCGTCAACTTCACGCACAAGATTGCCTTTGGAAAGCCCTCCAATCGCAGGGTTGCATGAAAGAGCGCCTATTTTATCCGGGTTTTGCGTAACAAGAAGAGTTGAAAAACCAAGACGGCTTGCCGCAAGAGATGCTTCGATACCGGCGTGCCCGCCGCCGATAACAATAGTATCAAAATCCGAATGCAATTAATGCCGCCAGTTAAAAATAATGGAATAATTCCCTCTTACCGACGGATTTAACTCCAGCAGAGGTTTAAAAAGCGATTCGGCGGAATCCCGCGCCTGTCTTAAAAGATCATCATTTTCCTCTACCAGTTTTTCCTGATCAAGTTTTGAATCACCCAGAAGATTAAGTATTTCCTGCGGTCTTATGGAACGCGGCAAAATACCTCCTCCTGCAAGTTCATAGGATTTTGCCCGTTCGGGATACTGCTCATGCGCCAGAATTTTAATCGGCGGCATGTCAAGTATAAGCTGTGTACCGTTTTCTCTTACTATAATATCCCTGCAATTAAATCCCAGCTTAATGGTACCGTCAAGAACAATAAGCAGATTCCTTGCGTTAAGCCAATTGCCCGGATTATAGCCTCTTTGGGTAATTGACTGATAGTTATAAACCAGACAGATATATTCAGACGCAGGCAATATTTCTTTAACTACAGTGCTTATATTGGTTTCTATTAGTTGTTTTATTAATAAAGGTTTTTTTACCGCCGCCCATGCAACTGCGCCGAGCAATGCAAGGAACAGAACTATTACAATAAATAAAACCGGCAGCAAAACCGGATTTCTGCCTTTAGCCATAAAGTTTTCCTTTTGGTAATTCTAAATAACATTAAAAAACAAACGCTTTAGAAAAGAATATTATAACAGTTAAATTATGTCAATTATTCGGATTTTCTTTCAGATTACAGCATATTAAACCTGACAACGATCAGCATCAGAGCGAAAAATAAACCTATGGAAATACATATTTTTCTGAAACCTAATTCAATCCCGCGAATCTGTTTGAAAAGCGCGCTTTTAATTAAATAATGCGCATATATTAAATATCCGATTATAACGCTTACAGAAAATATAATGACTTTCTGAAGATATCCCGCAGCGTCAACATTTACGTTGACATTAAATAAATATTCAATTATTTGTCTGCCGAAAATCCCTCCCGCAAGGCACATACCGCCTAAAACCAATACAGCAAACTGATGCCAAATATCAATTTTTACTTTACACTGTCCGGATTCATTCTGACCAAACAGCATTGATGAGAATTTTATAAATGAAATTATGGTACCCAAATTAATAAAGATCATAAATCCGGTTACTATCCAATTTGTTCCTGACATTATGAAATATTTTGAAATACTTCCGTTAAACAAGGGAGCGCCCGTGATTCCCAAAATAGACATAATAGCCGCAGTCCCAACCAGCGGCATCCGTTTAAATACTCCGCTTATTTTATTTATATCTCTTGTTCCGTAAACCTTAATGATTATGCCGGCGCACAGAAATAATGACGATTTAAAGAAAGCATGATTGATTATATGATAAACGCCTCCTGTATAGGTATTAACATCAGGGATATTCAATCCAATCATGATCATCCCAATTTGAGAAATTGTATGATACGCAAGAATTAATTTGATGTCTGACTGCGACAATGCAAAAATAAATCCGGCAATACCTGTAATGATACCTGTAACAAGAAAAAATTCAGGGACTGCAATTTCATTAAATAGAGACTGAAACCTGATAAAAAGATAAATACCGCTTTTTATGTGCAAACCTGAAAGAATTGCTGAAACAGAAGACGGAGCGCCGTGTGTGCCGTGCGCTCTGGGGAGCCAGCTGAAAAGGGGCATAAGCGCACATTTTAGGCTTACAGAGGTAATAATAAGCGCATACGGCAATATAAGCGAACTTTTGTCCAGCTCTTTTATTGCCTGCGCCGCGGCATCAAAATCCAGAACACCCGTAAGCTTGTAAATATACCCCACGCCGAATAAATAAAACTGAATTGCGACAGTATTAACCATTAAATAAAGCAAACCGTCATACATGGATCTCTTGTCGCGGATAAACATAATTAAAATAGAAACAACTACAGTTGCAATTTCCGCAAGAACAAATATATTAAACAAATCGCAGGAAAGAAAAATGCCGATTAATAATCCTTCCCATGCAAAAAGAAGGAGACCGAAAAGCCGGCTGTAATTTTCATTAAGAGTGTAGATAAACGCGCATAAAAAAATAAACGCTGTAAGCATGACAAAGACGGACGAAAGATCATCGGCTTTAAGCGCGATGCCCAGAAATCCTCCGTAGTTTCCTATCTTGACGACAACAGGAGCTTCCCTGCACAAAATAAAAATATAAAATGCACATAACAGGAGAATCAGCTGCATAAAAACGGCAATCACTTTTCCTGTTTTTTCAAAGGGGAAAATATAAATGAAAACTGCCGATAAAACCGGAACAATAACAAACCAGGAAAGCATCCGGCTACTCCAAATTATTATTTTTAACGATGTCCCATTCCGCCGATTTGTATTGCCTGTACAATGAGATCAACAGGGTAAAATTTACAGCCGTAACGGCAACACCGATAACAATGGCGGTTATCATAAGCGCCTGGGGCAAAGGGTCTGCCGTATTCTCCAGATTTTGACCTATAGGCGGCGTCATGCCGCCTGAAAAACCTATGCTTATTATAAACATGATGACAGATGTTTCCATTAAAGTAATGGAAACAATTGATTTAATGATGTTTCTGCACGTAATAATTCCGAAAAAACTGATAAAAAACATAACAACAGAAAATAGTTCCAAATTAAGAAAATTCATAAATTACCCTCGATTTTATTAGCGTTGTCCGGTAAATCGAACCGGAGGTTCGCAGTTTTCGAACAAGTCCATTATCTCCACTCAAAGGTTGCAAACCGGTAAAAAATAATAAGAAAAGCGCAGGCTACTTTCATCCCGATAAACAGATTCATAATAACCAGATACAGATCTTGCGACATTTGTAAATATGTATTCAAATTAAATATTATGAAAAATAAAGCCAAAACAATAATTCCTACATAGATTATTTTTTTTAGGATTATAACCCTGCCGATGTGTATATCATGGATAGCAAAAATCATATATCTGTAAATAAAAAAAGAAGCCAGAACCACTCCTCCCTGAAAACCTCCGCCGGGCGCAATATGACCGTTTAAAATAAGATATACGCCCAGCATTAAAAGAAGAGGGCAAATTATCCGTACTGTATAAAAAGCGACATCTGATCTGTTGATGTCTTTGCGTTTTCCGCTCAGTACTAGAGGAGTATCCTGAAAAAACGACAGATGCACAACCGCAATTATGCTGATAAAAAGCATAAACGCTTCAAAAATGGTATCGTACATTCTATAACCAAGATAAATTGCAGTTACAGCGTTCTCTCCTCCGACATCGTGCGCAAACAATGATATATACTGATCTTTCAAATAGGAATTGGCATTATCTCCGGGAATAAAATAAATAAACAGAACAAAAATAAAAACAGTAAGAAGCAGGGGAAATATCTGATTTATGCAGCTTTTTTTTAATTTAACATTTTGGCTTACAGGCTCAAGGCTGTAATATTTTTCAAATGAAATTACAAAAATAATGGTGGAAAACGCGCTTATCACCGCTTCAGCCATTGCTACATCCGGCGCAGCAAGCAGTAAAAAACATACTGAAGATATCAATGAAAAAAAAGTAAGGTAAATAATCAATCTGGCGATTTTCTGTTCATATAAGATAAATATTCCGCTTACAATCCAGAAAAAAAGAAGCGTCTGTATCATTTTTTCTCCTCTTTGCCGCCTGAATGACTGTTTTCAATTTTATAACCGCTTAAATATGCGGATCGGGCTGTCATGTGAACAATCAGCGGATTTATAATCATCATTAAAATAATCAGCAGCATTAATTTAAGCGAGAAAAAGCCAAAACCATGTTTCACAGCAAGACCGGCGATAATGGTAAATGCGCCAACAGTATCAATTTTGGAAGTTACAAGAATTCTTGCGTAAAAATTTTTAAATTTCAATACTCCGAAAATGCCAAAGAATATAAATACGGTTCCGATAATAATGATTATATTACCTGCAATTTCCATCTACTCTCCTCCTTCTTTGGCTCTTCTCAATAAAAAACGCGCGGTAAAAAAAGTGCTGATAAAAGCCAAAAGCACATAAACAATCGCAAAGTCCAGTAAATAAGCCATCTCATGAGATGAAGCGTAAATAATGATAATGATAATTATTTTTGTATATATTATATTCACTCCCAAAAATCTGTCCCATAATGACGGTCCTCTTAAAATAATTACAATACATAAGGCAATAAAAAAAAGCATTATCCATAGTATATACATAACGGCTCACTTCTGCATTTTTAACAGCATTTTTTCGAACTTGCCCATAATTAACCCGCTGTCAGTCTCTGAATCCTGCAATTCATCCGTTTTGTTTCTCAGCCGCAGCACAGTAATGGTATCATCTTTTAAATCCAGCGAAATCGTACCGGGCGGAAGAGAAATGGAATTGGCAAGTAATGTACGCAAAAAATTGTTGGATATTCGCGTTTTAACCTTAATAATATCAACTTCAGGATCTGAAAAAATAAGTTTTATTACCTTGAATGATGAAAAATAAATTCGTCCAATAAGGTAAAAGAGATATATGCTTAATCTGAAAATTTTAACATTTTTAATTTTTTGAGCCGGAAGCAGCCGGGTGGAAGCGTATAAACATCCGGCGCTTACAATTACGCCGTATATTACGGTCATTACTGTAATGCTTTCTGACAGTATAATCCATGTTACAGTTAATAAAATAATTGCATAAATAACAACTATATTCAAAAATAAACCCTCTTTTTTATTTATGTTAATTTTTAAGGCAGTCTGTTTATAATGTATCCGCATTAAAGACAGACACTAATTATAAATGATTATCATAAAAAAATGAAGAACCTATCTTTAAATTACTTTCCTACGCAAAATCTGCTGAACATATCTTCCAGAATGTCAGATGTTGATACTTCTCCCGTAATTTCACCCAAGGCATTCACGGCTTCCCTCAGCAGCGGCGCTATCAAATCCAGCGGCTCATTTTTCCTTGAAAGAGAAATTGCCTCTTCCAGAGCATCGCAGGCGGAACAAACAAGATTTTTCTGCCGCTCAGAGCCAAGCGCCGCGGAAGCAGGTCCGTTATGCAGATGAAAATCCGTCTCCGCCCGTTCATTAATCGCGGAAACAATTTCTCTGTAAAGTTCTGAAAGCCCTTCGCCCGTTTTGGCGCTGACGCTGATAAATCTGTTATCTGCAATTTTAAAACCGGAAGGGACAGGATTTATATCAGCTTTGTTCCAGATAATAAGGCGTTTAAAATTGCCTGATATAAATTCATTATCAGCCGCAGTTAACCCCTGCGCGCCGTCTATTAAATACAGAACAAGTTCAGCATCCTGTAAAAGTTTCCGGCTGCGTTCTACGCCGATTTTTTCAACAGAGTCGGAAGTTTCCCTTAAACCTGCCGTATCGACAAGCCTGACAGGTATCCCTTCAATGGATACCCACGCTTCAATCCAGTCGCGGGTAGTTCCCGGAATTTCCGTTACAATGGAACGATCTTCCTTTAAAAGAGCGTTGAAAAGACTGGACTTACCGGCATTCGGACATCCTGCAATAACCAGAGTAAGTCCTTCCTGATAAAGGCGTTCAGTCCGCCATGAAGAAGCAAGTTTTTTAAGCCGCGCCAAAACGTTAATCGCAGCGTTCAGGTTCGGGAGTTTTCCTTCAGCTTCATCATCATCCGCGCCGATCTCATCCTCTGAATAATCAAGATAAATCTCCGCCCCGGAAAGAACCTGAACCAGTAATTTTTTTATCTCATCTATTTCGGCGAAAAGAGAGCCGGAAAGGCGCGATACAGCCCGGCTGCGGGCTGTATCGGTTTTTGCGGACACAAGCTCCATAACGGATTCACAGCGGGTAAGATCAATTTTTCCGTTTAAAAAAGCGCGGAATGTAAATTCTCCCGGCAGAGCCTCGCGGAAGCCTGAGTATTTTAATGCGTCTAATACCGCCTTTCCTGAAACAAATCCGCCGTGGCAGCTGATGTCAAGGCTGTCTTCGCCTGTATAGCTTTTTGGAGCGCGAAATACCGAAACAAGCACTTCGTCGATCTTTTCATTTCTGACAATCCAGCCGTGAATGACAGTATTGCCGGGAGCGTCATTAATTTTCTCAGAAGAAAAGACAGAGGAAAAAAGCTCTATTGAGCCTTTACCCGAACAGCGGATTAAAGTAAGAGCGCTGTTTCCCGGAGAAGTCGCAAAGGCGGCAATTGGAGAATCATCGCCGTAACGGGCATTGTCAGGCATTTTGCTTTTTTCCTGCATTAAAACCCCGTAAAAAAATTCTGCCTCAGACGGTTAACAGAATTTTTCTGATCAGCGCTCAGAGTAATGCCGTGAAGAGATTCTTCTGACATATTATTAATAATGGACTGCATTGTCCGTTTATCAATGCCCAATAATATAAAAATATTATAAATTTCAGCATCATTATTATTTGGTTTTGTTTTTACCCAGTAGGTATCTTCTTTTACAGCGCCTGAATATTCAGCATTATGTGCATTTTTTATCATTGTTGCAAAAAAAAGTCCGTATTCATTATCGGGATACAAAGAGGCTGAAGAAATCATTCTTTTTTCTATTCTGTCAGCTGCCAGTATTGCAAAATCATATTCAGCCGTAAAGTTATCAGCCCATAATAACAAAGCATTAATATTAATTCCCTCATTGTTCACAACGAATAAATATTTATTTTGATAGCTGATACCTCTTTCTATTTCCGCAATTCCGCCGTTAAAGAACGCGCGGAGCCAGGGCGGCATATTACCGTCCCTTGTTTCTGTTATACTGCCAATCTTAAATGCATTAATTTCTTGTTTATGAAAATCTTTATCAGGAACAGGAACATATACAGGCTTACTTTGTCCGGTACAGGAAAATAAAATTAACATACACAGGAAGAAAAAAAATACAGAGAATATTTTTTTCATAATACAATTATATTTGGTTAAAATGAGTTTGCAAGCGTTTCTGAATGTTCAAAATCAAATGTTCGTGCTACATCTGCTGCTATAACATCAATAGGGGGCATCTTGTAAAGCGCAAATTCATCCCATATCGCAGTAATAAGGGGTTTTCTGTTTAGTACATCAACTGCATTATCATCCCTCTTTAACCCCAGCATGATCAGAAAATCCTCTTCGGTCTCAGTTTCAAGCTGAAGCGGAGCGGCAGCCAAATCGCCCTGTTCAACAGTATCTCCGATAATATTTATTTTTGCCATAAACTTACCTGAGAGAATAGAGAAATTTACACCTGCGGTGAGAAAGGAAGCATACTCAGGTATCCTGATGCTCTGCGAAACAGTCTTTGCGGGAGAAACAAGCGACAAAACAAGATTTGGTCCTTCTTTGCTTAAATTCATGGAAACATCGGAAGAAGATTCAAACAGTACAGAGAAAACTACACCGTCATTCACAGGATTAAAACGAAATAATGTCTGCCACATACCGCGCCATGGAGCAGCGTCAAATCCTGCAGAAGTTCCAAATTCATTTTTTATACCGGGAAGCATGACAATATTGTCCCCGGTAGCAAGACCGTAAGTTCCGTTAACAGGCATCCATTGGGGATTATTTTCCGGTTTTAACGCCCGTTCCGAGCCGGCTTTTGAATCGTTTAAATTGCCTTCAAAGACATACCAGTGAACGAGCTGGGGAATATCCCCGGAAACAAGGTTAACATCCACTGTTTTTGATGAAACAAGCAGAGATATCTCTTTTTGGTAACCTGTAAGACCTGCATGACCGTCTATTGGAAACACTTCAGCGCGTATGTTATAAAAACCGCTCTGTTCAGGCGCTTTCCATAACAGCGCCCCGGCTCCGTCAGAAAATTTCCCCTCGCCGATCCTTCTTTTGCCGTTATACCATACAATATACGGGTCTATGCGACCTTCAAATTCCAATTTTGCTTCCAGCATTACAACCATTTCTCTTGTTATAAGCTGAGTATTATCGGTAATGCCCGGCAGATGAATATCTATCCCTTTAAATGAAAAGGCAGTATTACCCATGTAATAAAAGGATTTCTCTGTTCTTTGCAGAACATCTTTTCCGCCCATAACCTGCGAAACCATTGTGTACCGTCCGACAGGTATATTCGGCGGAAATGGAAATGAAGGTAAATTTTCATCAAGACTTCTCATAAAAAACAAAATTTCATCATCTTCAGCTTCATTTTCAAGGTTGTATATTACTTTCTGCCCTACAGTTTCTCCTCTGGAATTCCTTAAAAAGACAACAAGAGCAGTAACATCCGGATCATTTGAAACCGATGCTTCAAAATAAGGGTTAATTTTGTCATTTAAATTGATAAAAGAACATTCGCTTAAAGGTATACCGTTTACATGAGCATTTACCCTGTATGCTCCGACAGAGGGCATAAGACTATCCACACCACTGCACCCGCCGAGGAAAACAAGAACCGCGAGAAAAACATGAGTTTTTATCAAAATTCGGATATTCATACCCACTATTAATATATCAATTTGATGGTAAAATATCAATAAAAGCTGTTTTAAATAACCTCAGCTTTTTAAAAAATTGATTTTTCGTTATTATAAAACATTATGAGTACCAAAGTAATTATCCATATTGACCGTTTTAAAGAGAATTTTGAGGCTCTAAAAGACAGGATCGGAGAAAACAGACGAATTTGCGTCCCTGTAAAGGCGGATGCGTACGGTCATGGAGCGCTGGAAATAGCAAAAACCAGCGTTGAAGCCGGAGCTTTCTGTCTTGGCGTAGCGACAGTAACTGAAGGGACACAGCTCAGAAAAGGAGGTATAACGGCGCCAATCCTGCTTTTTTCACAGCCTGACCCTGAAAGAATACCGGAAATAATTGAATCCGGCATTACCCCGTTTATCTCGGATATATGGTTTGCCGACGCTCTCAATAAATATGCTGAAATTAACAGGGAAAAACTGCCTGTTCATATAAAAATTGACACAGGTATGGGAAGAACAGGCTGCCTGCCGGAAGAAGCATGTAATCTTGCGAAACATATTTCAATCTGCCCAGGGCTGGAATTAACAGGAACAGCAACGCATTTTGCGGCCGCTGACTCAGCAGATGCAGACGATATTGCCTTTACGCAGCGGCAATTGGGAAGGTTTAAAGAAGCCGTAAGAGCAATAATAGACGAAGGTATCGATCCCGGAATCATCCATACGGCAAATTCTGGAGCGGTAATCCTGCATCCTGATTCATGGTTTGACATGGTAAGACCGGGAATCCTGCTCTACGGTTACAAAACAGCTGAAGAAAATGGAATACAAGTCCATTATAAACCGTTAACGGTAAAGCCTGTAATGGAATTAAGAACTAATATAGCATTGATAAAAAAAATTAAAAAAGGCGAATCTGTTTCTTATGGACGGACATGGACAGCTCCCTGCGATACAACCATCGGAGTGCTTCAGGCAGGATATGCGGACGGGCTTCCCCTTCTTGTTAGCGGCAAATGGCAGGTGGTAATCAACGGCAAATCCTATCCGCTGGCAGGCAGAATTTGCATGGATCTTTGCTGCGTAAATCTTGGTACAAACAGCGATGTCAGGCGGTGGGATGAAGCTGTGATTTTCGGCGGTTCCGCGCCGGATGCTGCGGAGCTTGCGCGGCGGACAGGAACCATTCCTTACGAAATTACCTGCAACATCAGCGGCAGATTGCCAAAGGAATATGTTACAAAGCACGATATTGCTAACGATGAAAAGAATCAATAATATAAACATGGAGGCGATAATGAACCCTATTTTTTGTGAAGATGACTATGATTGTCAGGAAAAGGAAAAATCTCCATTTTTTGATCCGCTTGCGGGGAAGATGTTAAAAACACGGACAATATTAATTTCAGGTGAAATAAATAAAGAATTGGCGGAAAAAACCATTCGCCAGCTTCTTTTGATGGAAGCAATGAACAATGAACCGATACGGATTTTTATTGACTCTCCCGGCGGAGACGCTGACGCAGGTTATGCGATTTTTGATATGATTCGCTTTGTAAAACCGGATATCTGGACAATAGGGATGGGGCTTGTCGCAAGCGCGGCGGCTATTATTCAGCTTGCAGCCCCGAAAGAGCGCCGTCTGGGGCTGCCGAACAGCCATTATTTAATTCATCAGCCGCTTTCGGGCATAAGAGGCGTTGCTACAGATATCGAAATACACGCAAAAGAACTGGAAAAACTGCGTGAAAAAATCAACCAGCTTATAGCGGAAGAAACCGGGAACATGAAAGAACAGGTTGAAAAAGACACAGATCGCGATTACTGGATGAACGCCGCCGAAGCTGTAAATTACGGATTAATCAGCCGGATAATAGTTAACAGAAACGAGATTTAACTCTATTAGAGAATCCGCATAGCTCAAAAAATGTCTTTCCGTAAATTACGGATTTTCGTAACTTTTGTAAAGGAAGCGCCTTATTTTCTGCTGAGCGTTCTTTTCAAATGGTTCCCTGCGTATCGTAAAACCGCCTACTTTCTTAAAGACAGGCAATGAGCGGTTGGCGGCTTCAACTTCCTTTTTAATAAGGTCATTTATATAATTATCATCATTTTCCCTGCCAGGATGATCTTCCTTTATAAGATCATAATTTGGAACCGATACAGCGAAAATTGTCTCTCCTTCCGGATCTTTTCTTCCTACAACAAGAATCTCGCTGATTACACGGGAACCGGCAAAACATGATTCTATTTCTTCAGGGTAAATATTTTTCCCGCCTGAGCCAACAATAAGATTTTTCTTTCGTCCCATAATGAATAGATATCCATCGTCATCACGGTAACCAAGATCGCCTGTTAACAGATATCCGTCTTTATCAATAATTTCTTTTGTGGCTTCTTCGTTCTCAAAATAACCAATCATTACTGACGGTGATTTACAGGCGATTTCTCCTATGCCGTCCGGAGTAGGGTCCATAATTTTTACATCAGTATAACAAACAGGAAGACCTACCGATTCATTTCTTTTATGATTGGGAGTATTTACAGTAATAAGCGGAGCATTTTCACTCATTCCGTAACCCTGAACAATGTTAAATCCCAGAGAATCGAAAAAGTCCGAGGTTTTTACATTTAAAGGTCCGCCGCCTGCAACCATTATTTTAAGCGAATGAAGATTTGCTTTTTTTCGGATAAATCGGAAAACCTTCCGTCCAAATTCAGGATTACCCTTTTTGGCTTCCGCAAGAGCTTTTTTACGCAGAATATTAAGCGGCATGCGGATAATCGGAGATAATTTTTGATAACCGTTGTCAATCGCTGCCATAACTTTATCATAAAGCAGAGGAACTGCGATGAGGAACGTAACCCCTCCGTCCCTTATATCATCCACAACTACTTTACCGACAATTTTTTCCGCAATTACGGTTGGAACGCCGCATGCAAGAGGCGCAATGAAAGAGCATGTAGTAGGATATGTATGGTGTAAGGGCAGAACATCAATAAAAACATCGCTTGGAACGGGCCTTAAAACACGGATAGCGGCGCTTGCATTGGCAATAATATTTTTATGTGAAAGTGTAACGCCTTTGGCAAAACCGGTTGTCCCGGAGGTAAAAACTATGGACGCCGGAGCATTGGGAGGAATGCCGGCGGCAGGAGGAAGCGCCTGATTATCTGCGCTTTTGCCGAATTTTGTATACTCGTTTTCCTTTTCCTGGGGAGCGTCTTCTGTTTCAGGGCTTATACACACAGAAACTTTCATGGTAATGCCGCCGGATTGCAGCGAAGATGCGAAATCCTTCTTTCTTCCCGAGTAAAAAAAAGCCTTGGCTCTGGTTATTTTAATTATATTGAGACATTCCTGCTCTGTACAAAGAAAATCTACAGGAACAATATTAAAACCGGCAATTACAGTTCCCATCCAGACGGACATCCATTCCGGACGGTTTTCAGCCCATAAAACAACACTGTCTCCTTTGGCAAGACCTGAGGCAAGCAAACCGCGCCCGATTCTCCTGCATTCTTCGCCAAATCTGGAAAAACTCCAGCGGTTAAAATCTCTTTGCTTTCCTGAACGGTATAAAATAGCGTCCTTTGTCGCAAATTCTCTGGAAATATACTCTAGCATTTCAGCGAAATTCTGATGCGGAAGATCCGGAAGGTTTGAAACATAATCTTCAAATTTTAACATAGCGTACCTCATTTTATAGCTGGTACCATTATATAAAAAACTCAAAATCATGTCAAAATAAAAATGTGAAAAACTGCAACTTTTTTATTATTATTGTGTCGTACTTCTACTTTGCAGAAATCAATAAATACCGCTTTTTTCCCGCTCTTAAAACCAATTCTCCATCTGCGTTTAAACGATCCGCGCCTATAATTGCCGAAAGATCATTAATTGCCGAAAGCTCGCCTTCGGCGGAGGAAACAAAAGCTCCGCCCTGCTGAACAAGACGGCGACCTTCGCTCTTCGAGGGAACTAGCCCGGCATCGAGAAAAAGATCTACTATATTGTAGCCGGCTTCAAAACCGGCGCGGTATAGCTCTGCTCCCGGCATAGCCGATTTATCGCCCTGAGCGGCTGAGCCGAATGCCGCTTTCGCGCCTGAAAGGGCTTTATCAGCCTCATCCCTGCCGTGAATAAGGGCGGTAACTTCCCACGCAAGCCTTTCCTTGGCATCGTTGGGATTTTTTTCAGGCGAACAAAGCGAATCGCATTCATCAGCCGGAATAAATGTAAACATTAAAAGAAAACGGCGGATATCCGCATCCGTAATATTGCGCCAATACTGGAAAAATTCATAAGGGGAAGTAACCTCAGGATCAAGAAAAAGCGCGCCTTTTTCGGTTTTACCCATTTTTTTACCGTCTGCGGTAGTAACAAGAGGGAAGGTTAAACCATATACTTCAGCGCCTTCTATACGGCGGACAAGATCAACGCCTGCGACAATATTGCCCCATTGATCATCCCCGCCGATTTGCAGACGGCACCCTTGACGGCGGAATAATTCCAGAAAATCAAAACTTTGCAATAACTGGTAGTTGAATTCTACAAAGGAAAGACCGGTTTCCATCCTCATTTTATAAGCTTCGAAACTAAGCATCCGGTTTACGGAAAAATGACTGCCTATATCACGCAAAAAGTCGATGTAGTTAAGGTTCGCAAGCCAGTCCTTGTTGTTGACAGAGAGAGCTTTTTTACCGTCAAAACCGACAAAACGATCAAGCTGGGCGCGTATTGCGTCAGTATTTTTATCCAATTGCTCGTAGCTGAGCATTTTCCGTATCTCTGATTTGCCGGAAGGATCCCCAATCCGGGCAGTGCCGCCGCCGATAAGAGCAAGCCCTCTGTGACCTGCATCCCTAAGATGACGAAAAGCAAAAAACGGCACCATATGTCCAATGTGCAGGCTTGATCCTGTAGGATCGCAGCCGACATAAAAGGTAACAGGCTCTTTATCCATCAATTTTGAGAGACCTTCCGCATCAGTGCACTGCTGAAAAAATCCTCTTGTTTTCAAGGTATCAATAACCGAATTCATGGGTTGATTGTACCTGAATTTCCAGCGGCTGTCACCACTGTCACCTTTTTTAGGATTTTTACCGATAATAAAAAAAATGCATCCAATAAATTTATTTGAATTGCTCAAACAGGTAATCACATCATGGCAGGTTATTGCCGTTACAATTGCGCTTTTAATATTTTTAAAAATTGTTTTTAATACAGCAAGCAGTTACCGCCGACCGAAAGCGGCAAAAAAATTAAGTATTAAGAAAAAATCCAAACCTAAAGAAACAGTAGTTATAGAGAATGAAGGCGCAGAAGATTCAATCCCTAATGACGACTTGGGACTGGAAGAAAGCTGATATCTAATTCTATATTTTATCAACTCTGTCAACAAGAAAAACATCTGCGGAATATAAAGCAGTCCGGTAACCACGCTGTAGTTCGAGCCCTCTGATTTCACTTGCTATCTGGTACTCTCTATTGCTCTAAGTATATACTATACAAAGAATTAGTTAAGTACCAGTTGCTCTTTATAATGCTCTATTATGCCCTGTTATTATCAAAAATTGATGTCATAATTAATAACATATTTGATGTACAATAATCCAAACATAGCCACATATAAAATTACAAGATAAAATAAATACATGGACGAGGCATCTTTATTAACCTTACAGAATGAAATTTTAGAGTTGGAAAAAGCATTAACAGTCAAAAAACACCAACTTGAGGAACTTCAACCTGCCAAAAAAGAAAAAGTCCATGATACAGTATTAACACAAGAACAACTGCCAGATAATCAAATTAATAATCAATCGTCTCCCGAAGCTAAAATCGCTCTTTTCCGCTCGCTGTTCAGAGGACGAGAGGATGTTTACGCAAAGCGTTTTGAAAGTAAAAAGACAGGTAAAACAGGTTACCAACCTGTGTGCCGAAATGAGTGGGTTCAGGGGTTATGTGAAAAACCAAAAGTAAATTGCAATAATTGCCCAAAGAGGTCACTTGAGCCGATAACCGATGAAGTAATCAGAAACCATCTCGCAGGAGTTATCTTGTCAAGAACTGAATGGAAAAACCCAACTTCTTTTGTAATGGGTGTTTATCCCTTATTGCAAGACGAGACGTGTTATTTTCTTGCGGTTGATTTTGATAAAGATACATGGCAGGAAGACGTAAAGGCATTTATCGATACTTGCAAACTAGAAAATATACCTGCCGCTTTAGAGCGTTCACGTTCAGGAAACGGCGCTCACGTATGGATTTTCTTTGACAAACCAGTAACAGCGGCAAAAGCACGAAAACTCGGATCATTCTTAATGACCAAAACACTGGACAGACGACCTGAAATTGGGCTTGATTCATTTGACCGCTTTTTCCCGAATCAAGACACATTGCCAAAAGGCGGTTTCGGTAATTTGA
>Ga0209755_10001523_pt1 | contig 35602 bp, 46 predicted proteins | sample TergutCo191P1_FD_187301 | JGI IMG/M metagenome (GOLD analysis project Ga0209755, IMG submission 187301) | Cornitermes sp. P1 segment gut microbial communities from Petit-Saut dam, French Guiana - Co191P1 (SPAdes) (version 2) | ecosystem: Host-associated > Arthropoda: Insects > Digestive system... | reverse complement strand
ATAGGAGTGCAGTATGGGACAGAAAGTTAATCCGCATGGCTTTAGAGTTGGCGTAATAAAAGACTGGGATTCTCGCTGGTATGCTCGCGAAGATAAAGTTGGAGATTTAATAGTTGAAGACTACAACATTCGCAAATACCTCAAACAACTGCTCTTTTCTGCAGGTGTTCCGAAAATCGAGATTGAACGCGACAACGCAAAAGTCAAAATATTTATCCACTGTTCACGTCCGGGCGTGATAATTGGAAAAGGCGGCGCAGAGATTGAAAGACTCCGTCTGGATATCGAAAAAAGAATAGGTAAACCTGTTGCAATTTCGATAGTTGAAGTCAAAAATCCGGACACAAATGCACAACTTATAGCAGAGGGAATTGCTGCAAAACTTGAAAAACGTATTGGTTTTCGCAGAGCGATGAAAAATGCAATGAGCAGGGCTATGCGCCTCGGCGTTCGTGGCATTAAAGTAATGGTATCGGGTCGTCTCGGCGGTGCGGAAATCGCCAGAAGCGAAGCCTATCATGAGGGAACAATTCCACTGCAAACACTCAGAGCAGATATCGAATACGGTTTTGCCGAAGCGGCGACAACATACGGTCGCATCGGCGTAAAAGTATGGGTATATAATGGCGAAATTCTCAGTCAGACACTGCGCACAACCCCCAGAACAATGGATGTTTCAAAACCGCCGAGAGAACGCCGTGACAGAGGTGATAGAGGCGATCGTCCTCGTGGTGACAGAGGTTCATTTGGGAGAGGTGACAGACCCCAAGGCGACAGAGGTGGCTATAATCGCCACGGTCAGGGTGGCGGTGGCTACAATAATAGAGGTCCGCAAGGCGGTGGCTCGCACGGACACGGCGGCGGCAGACCTCCGCATGCACAAAATGCGCAGAGAAGTGCGCCACCGGAAGGAGGCCGTAACGAATGATTTCACCAAAAAGAGTCAAGTACCGCAGAGTACAAAGAGGTCGCATGAAAGGCAAAGCCACACGCGGCACGAAGATAACATATGGCGAGTTTGGATTACAGACATTGGAACCTGCCTGGATTACGGCAAACCAGATAGAAGCTGCTCGTATCGCCATGACACGCTACTCAAAACGCGGCGGTAAAGTTTGGATAAAGATTTTCCCCAATAAACCGGTAACATCAAAGCCTGCCGAAACACGTATGGGTAAAGGTAAAGGCTCGCCGGATCATTGGGTAGCAGTAGTAAAACCCGGGAGAGTGCTCTTTGAGATTGGCGGAGTGACCGAAGAAGTTGCACGAGAAGCAATAAGACTTGCGGGACATAAGCTCCCATGCAAGACGAAATTCATAAAACGCGAGGATCAAAGCGAGACAGGTGGTGAATAAGATGAAGGCAAGCGAGGCGAGAACACTTAATCCTGATGAGCTTCAAGAGAGGCTTGTAGGGCTGAAAAATGACCTCTTCTTTTTGAGAATGCAACACGCGACAAACCAACTTGACAATCCTCTCAGGATATCACAAGTCAAAAAGGACATTGCCAGAGTCAAGACGGTTATTCGCCAGCAGCAGCTTGAAAAGGCAGGAGGTTAGAGCAAATGAGTGAGCAAAGAACATCGGCTAGAAAAACACGTATAGGTAAAGTTGTGTCTGACAAGATGGATAAGACCATAGTAGTCGCAGTAGAGACACGCGTACCACACAAGCTATACAAAAAAATTATCAAAAGAACGTATAAACTCAAAGCTCATGATGAGAATAACGACTGCGGTATCGGAGATACGGTGCGTGTGATGGAAACTCGCCCGATATCAAAAGATAAACGCTGGAGACTCACTGAAATAATTGAAAAAGCCAAGTAATTTAGAGATAAATGGAAAATGGTAAATTGAAAATGCAAAACGGCAGGTTTACCCGGCATAACGACGCAGGAAAACAAGGATAGCTACGGATTTTCAATTCTCAATTTTCAATTCTCTTGAAGAAGGGAATAGTGTAAACCATGATACAACAAGAATCATATCTAAAGGTAGCCGACAATACAGGTGCCAAAGAAATCAAGTGCATAAGGGTGCTCGGCGGCTCTAAAAGAAGGTACGGAGGCATCGGAGATGTCATCGTTGCATCAGTTCGCAAGGCTGCTCCCGCAAGCACAGTGAAAAAAGGCGAGGTTGTTAAGGCCGTTATTGTGCGCACATCAAAAGGTGTACACCGTGCGGATGGTACGCATGTACGCTTTGATGAAAATGCGGCAGTGCTCATCAGAGAAGATGACAAAAACCCGAGAGGGACACGCATATTTGGCCCAGTAGCACGCGAGTTACGTGATAAGGATTACATGAAAATTCTATCACTTGCGCCGGAGGTGATATAATGCACGTTAAGACTAACGACACAGTAATAGTTCTTGCAGGCAGAGACAAAGGAGTGCAAGGCAAGGTAATGAGTGCCGACATGAAAGCAGGTAAAGTCCTGGTTGAGGGCGTAAGTGTTGCAAAGAGGCATAAAAAACCGCGCAAGCAAGGCGAGCCGGGCGGTATCATAAACATGGAAACGCCGATACATGCGAGCAAAGTCATGAGAGTGTGCCCGAAGTGCAATAAGCCGACAAGACCTGCACATCGCTTTGATAAAGAAGGCAAAAAGGTTCGTATCTGCAAAAAATGTGACGCAGAAATCTAGGGAGGGAGTATAAGCCATAATGACAAGAATGAAGAAAAAATATAAAGAAGAGGCTGCTCCCGCACTTATGAAGAAGTTCGGGTATAAGAGCGTCATGGAAATACCGAAAGTTGAAAAGGTCATTGTAAATGTCGGATGCGGCGATGCTCGCGACAACGCAAAGGCAATAGACGCAGTTGTAAAAGACATCACTCAGATAACAGGACAAAAAGCTGTTGTCACAAAGGCACGTAAGTCAGTAGCTAACTTTAAGCTTCGTGAAGGAATGCCTGTAGGTGTCAAAGTTACACTGCGACAAAACAAAATGTGGGAGTTTCTTGACAGACTGTTAAATGTTGCGCTACCTCGCGTCAGAGACTTCAGGGGAATTAGTCCCAATGCGTTTGACGGACGCGGCAACTATGCCATCGGGCTCAAAGAGCAACTCGTTTTTCCTGAGATAGACTACGACAAGATAGAAAAAATTCGCGGTATGGACATAGTAATTTGCACAACAGCAAAAACAGACGAAGAAGCTCGTGAATTACTCACACATCTTGGCGCACCGTTCATACAGGTGTAGGAAGAAGGAGAGAAAAATGGCAAAAAAAGCAATGATTTTAAAGCAGCAAAGAGAGGCAAAGTTCTCGACTCGTCGCTACAACCGTTGTAAAATCTGCGGTCGTCCCCATGCATATCTCAGAGATTTCGGCGTATGTCGTATCTGCTTCCGAAATTTGGCATATAAAGGTCAAATTCCGGGTGTAAGAAAAGCTTCTTGGTAAATTTTTCCGCTATGCTTCATTTCAAAACCTTGCAGTATCTCATACAGCGGAGACCACTCGACATTGTAATAGCGAAAAAATCTCCTCACGATACCACACAATAAACTCTCGATGGCAAAAGTCAGGCATAACCGGTTTGAAACCTTGCCACGAAAACAAGCAGATGGCTTGTAACTCTCAAATGGAGGAACATAAGTATGCAAATCACAGATCCCATTGCCGATATGCTTACGCGTATCAGAAACGCAGGCGCAGCAAAACATGCGACTGTTGATGTCCCTGCATCAAATATGAAAAAGGCAATAGCAGAGATATTACTTCAAGAAGGATACATAAAGAACTTCCAACTCGTAGATGACGGAGTTCAGGGTGTTATTAAAATTGCACTCAAATACAATGGTGCAGAAAAAGCAATTACCGGATTGCGCCGAGTTTCAAAGCCGGGACTTCGCGTATATGCAGGTGCCGACGAGCTACCCTATGTCCTCAGGGGATTGGGTGTAGCAATTATTTCAACATCAAAGGGAGTCATCACCGACAAGAAAGCCAGAGAGGCAAATGTTGGTGGCGAAGTCCTTGCGTTTGTCTGGTAAGGGGGGCGGAAAATGTCAAGAATCGGAAGAAATCCAATAACCGTACCCGCAGGGGTTGACGTAAAGGTGTCGGACAAAAACATTGTGACGGTTAAAGGTCCAAAAGGAACACTGGAGCAACATATCAATTCTGCTATAGAGGTCAGTCTTGAAGATGGGAAGCTCAGTGTAGCCCGACCGACAGACACACCGGAGCACCGCAGTCTACATGGATTGTCACGTTCGCTGATAAACAACATGATAGTTGGTGTGACAGACGGATTCATTAAAGAACTCGACATCAACGGAGTTGGCTACAGGGCTGCAAAAGAGGGCAAAAAACTCGTTATGAATCTCGGATACTCGCATCAGGTCATAATGGATGAAATTGAAGGCATATCAGTAGACGTGCCGGCGCCAAATAAGATAATAATCAGTGGCATAGACAAACAAGCAGTAGGACAATTTGCCGCAGATGTCAGGAAGAAAAGACCACCTGAGCCATATATGGGCAAAGGTATAAAATATGCTAACGAGGTCATACGCCGCAAGGAAGGCAAGACCGGGGTTAAATAGGTGAGGTGTGTACGATGATAAAAAAACCGGATACAAACGCTCAGCGCAAAAAGCGCCACAAAAGAGTGCGCAGCAAAATATCGGGCACGCCGGAGCGTCCCAGACTCAATGTATTTCGCAGTGGAAAACACATATATGCGCAAATAATTGACGACATTAACGGAACAACGCTATGCAGCGCTTCTTCGCTTGAAAAGAGCTTCAGTGGCTCAGGTTCAAACAAAGAAGGAGCAGCGAAGGTTGGTAAACAGGTGGCCGACCGCGCCAAGAAAAAAGGCATAGAAAATGTTGTGTTTGACAGAGGCGGATACATTTACCACGGACGTATCAAAGAACTTGCAGAAGCTGCCCGCGAGGGCGGACTGAAATTCTAACGGGAGGAGAAAAGACTTATGTCAGGTAGTAATCAGCAAGGTCAAGGTCAAAGAAACGATAACAGACGTGACAACAGGCGTGATAACAGAAGAGACAATAGGCGTGAAGATGCACCACCACCGGAATTTGTAGAAAAAGTCGTTTCCCTCAACCGTGTTGCTAAAACCGTTAAGGGCGGACGTATATTCAAGTTTTCAGCTCTGTGCGTTGTAGGTGACGAAAAGGGCAGAGTAGGATTCGGGCTTGGTAAAGCGGGTGAGATATCCGAAGCCATCCGCAAAGGCATTGAAGATGCTAAAAAGAATGTGACGACAGTTACTCTCACAGGCGGAACAATTCCACATGAAATCATCGGTGCATTTGGAGCCGGACGAGTGCTGTTGAAACCTGCACCTCCCGGAACCGGTGTTATTGCAGGAAGCGCAGTTCGTGCAGTAGTTGAAGCTGCAGGAATCACTGATATCAGGGCAAAATGTCTGCGCAGCAACAATCCTCAAAACATAGTTGCAGCAACCATGGTCGGTCTTAAATCCCTCCGTGATGCCACACAGGTCGCAAGAACCCGAGGCAAGACAGTCGAAGAAATAGTAGGCTAGTCCGGCGTTAATAAATACAGTGAGGGACGCACACGATGTAACGTCCCGCCAAACAAAACCCCTTGGAGGTCAAAAATGGCGAACTTGAAAATAAAACTGACAAAAAGCCTTAGTGGGAGACTCGATAAGCATATAGCAACCGCTAAATCACTCGGGCTTAAGAAAATCGGACAAGAGACAACTCAGCCTGATAATCCTCAGACAAGAGGAAAAATTGCTCAAATCAATTATATGATTTCAGTAACGGAGGAGTAATGAGATAAAGTTTGAACCAGGTCGAACTTTATCGGAGGATGTGCGATTTGCTCCCCTTGCGGGAAAACGCAAATGATGCACAAAATGGTCATCTATAATCATGGTTATTTTGTGACTTGCAGCGCAGCAGAAAGGAATGGTCATTTTAAATGAATCTTCACGAACTTTCCCCACCCAAAGGATCCACACACTCATCAAAACGCAAAGGTCGCGGACATGGAAGTGGTCTTGGCAAAACATCAGGACGTGGGCATAAGGGTCAAAAATCAAGAAGCGGCGGCGGAACCAGAATAGGTTTTGAGGGCGGACAAATGCCGCTTGCGCGTCGCGTTCCAAAAAGAGGATTTAACAACATATTTGCAAAACCGCTCAGCTCGATTAATCTTGCGGCACTCAACAGGTTTAAGAGTGGTTCGACCGTAACAGAAAAAGAGCTCCTTGAAACCGGTGTACTAACAAAATGCCGATACGGAGTTAAGGTTTTAGGAAACGGCGAACTAAAGAAAAAGCTCACAGTAAAAGCAAATGCTTTTTCAGAACTGGCGAAGAAGAAGATTGAAGAAGCCGGCGGTAAAGCAGAAGTGGTTTAGTAACTCCGACGAAAGGAATGGACATTTAGTATGCTACAGACACTACGCAATGCGTGGAGAGTAGATGACATAAGAAAAAAGCTTCTCTTCATGATGTTTATAATACTGATATTCCGACTGGGAAATGCTGTCACAGTACCATATGTAGACACATATCTGCTCACGGTGTTTTTCCAAGAGGCAAGCGGTACGATGTTTGGGTTTCTCAATACAATGTCAGGCAGTGCGCTTGAAAGAGCGTCGATATTTGCTCTGTCAATACAGCCATACATCAATGCATCCATTATAATGCAGCTTCTGACAATTGCAATTCCGGCTCTGGAGCGTATGCGTAAAGAGGGCGGCGAAGAGGGCAAGAAAAAGATTGAAAGAATCACTCGTTACGCAACAATCGGTATCGCAGCACTTCAAGGTTTTGCTTATTACACACTCATTAGCACACACGATGATCACCTTGGTGGCTCAATGCTCATGCCGGGTGCAGAAGGGATTTTCCCGGCAATCGTGATTGTAGCGACATTCATGACGGGCAGTGCTCTTCTCATGTGGATGGGTGAACAAATAACAGAGTTTGGCATCGGAAATGGTATTTCTATCATACTTTTTGTAAGTATTGTTGCGAGATTCCCCACGGAAATCGGGCATATGATACAGCGGACAATTGCAGACCCGTCTACCTGGCTCATTCATGTCCTCGTCCTTCTGGGAGCACTGGCAATAATCGTGCTCATTGTAATTGTTCAAAACTCTGAACGAAGGATTCCGGTTCAATACTCAAAGCGTGTTGTCGGCAGGAAAATGTACGGTGGACAGTCAACTCATCTTCCGATGAAAGTCAATATGTCAGGTGTTCTTCCGATAATCTTTGCACAATCGATAGCTTCAATACCCGCAACAATTGTTATGTTCGTGCCGCAATGGCGTGATGGTGTGCTCTTAAGAGTTCTCTCAATGCCTGGCGTGCAACAAGACGGTACACATTCACTCGGTATACCATACATGCTGGTATATTTCCTGCTCATAATATTCTTCTCATATTTCTACTCAACGGTTCAGTTTAATCCGGTAGAAATAGCAAACAATCTAAAGAAAAACGGTGGATTTATTCCCGGGTTCAGGGCAGGTAAGCCCACAAGCGAGTTTATTCAAAAGGTGCTTACAAAAATAACGCTGTTCGGTGCAATATATCTTGCGATTGTGGCAATATCGCCTATGGTAATTGGTGCTATATCCCCGGTAGCAGCCGCAGCAGGCATATCAATGGGCGGTACTTCAATCATCATCGTAGTAAGCGTGGCACTGGAAACTATCAAGCAACTCGAATCCCAAATGCTCATGCGTCACTATAAAGGATTTTTGGAATAATCTGTACGAGACGCAGCCTCTGCGTCTCACCCGCGCCGAACCCCATGTAGAGGACGGGATTGTCCGTTCTATAAGCAAAGCGTAGGAGGTAGTTCAAATATGAGACTGATATTATTAGGTCCCCCTGGAGCGGGAAAAGGCACCCAAGCAGAAGTCCTAGTTGAAAAACTGAATGTCCCACAAATATCCACAGGTGATATTCTGCGTGCAGCCGTCAAAAACGGAACACCTGTAGGACTCCAAGCAAAAGCATATATGGACGCAGGTGATTTGGTACCCGATGACGTAATTATAGGCGTCGTCAAGGAACGTCTCACCCAGCCCGATTGCAAAAATGGTTATATTTTCGACGGAATGCCGAGAACAATAGCTCAGGCGGAGGCACTAGATGCCGGAAACGTACAAATAGACACAGTTCTCTCGATTGAAGTTCCGGATGAGACAATCATAAACAGGCTTGGCGGCAGACGCACATGCCCGGAATGCGGAATAATATACCACGTAGTAACAAAGAAACCGAAAAAAGAGGGTATATGCGATGCGTGTGGCACTGCACTCGTTATCAGAAAAGATGATGAGGCAGAAACCATTAAAAACAGGCTTCAAACATATCATAAAGAAACCGAACCGCTGATAGATTATTACAAAGCACAAGGAAAACTTAAAGAAGTGGGCGGTGATTTCGGGATAGCAGAGCAAACCGCAGAAGTGTTTAAAGTTCTATCACTATGATTAAGCGAAAGTCTGCAAGGGAGATAGACATGATGCGGCAAGCAGGACGAATAGCCGCTGAGGCAAGAAATCTTGCAGGTAGCCTCGTCAATGTCGGAGCAACAACAAAAAGCATAGACAAAGCGATACATAACTACATCATATCCCAAGATGCGAAACCCACTTTTTTGGGATACAGAGATTATCCTGCAAGCTCGTGTATCTCGGTAAATGATGAAGTAATTCACGGAATCCCATCAGCCAGACGCTTAGCGCTGGGGGACATAGTAAGCATAGATATAGGGGTGACAAAAAGCGGATATATAGGAGACTGTGCAGCAACGTTTATAGTCGGTGGTCAGGCAACTAAAGAAACAGAGCGTCTCGTTGAGGTCACGCGAGAATGTTTTTATGAAGCCTTAAAGAAAGCTAAAGCCGGAAACAGAGTCTCAGACATAAGCAGAGCAGTTCAGCAGCACGCCGAAAAAAACGGATATTCGGTAGTCAGGGAATACACAGGACACGGCGTAGGCAGCAAAATACACGAACCGCCCGAAGTGCCAAACTTTGTAGAAGTTCCCAGAAAGAAAGCCGACCCTCGCCTGATGCAAGGGATGACCCTAGCGATAGAGCCTATGATAAACGAAGGCGGTGCGGCAATATTTGTAAAAGAAGACAACTGGACTGTGACCACGGCAGACGGAAAAAATTCAGCACACTACGAGAACACAATTTTAATTACCGAAGATGAACCTGAAATTCTTACTGCCTGTGAGGATATGCCATGAAAGATGATACAGAGATTGACTCGCAGAAAAAAAGGCAACAGATTAAAACACCGGAGCTCGCCGATATTGTAATGTCAAATAACGGCAGAGACGCAGGGAAGAAACTTATAGTCGTAGGTGTACAAGACGGCTACTCGCTGATTGCTGATGGTAAGGGCAGAAAATGTGACAAGCCTAAGCTGAAAAAGAACAAACACCTGACGATTATTGGTAAAGCAAGTGGTGTTACTCCGGAAAAACTCACAAGAGGCGATAAAGTGACAAACAACGAAGTCAGGAGAGCTTTAGTCGAACATACCGCAGAGTCCAGCGCTGCGCATGGGAGGTAAGATAGGAAATGCCAAAAGATGACATGATTGAACTTGAAGGAACTGTGATAGATTCGTTGCCAAACACAATGTTCCATGTTGATATAGGCAACGGGCATACGATTTTGGCGCACATTTCCGGCAAACTCAGGATGAATTTTATAAGAATTCTTCCGGGAGACAAAGTAACGGTGCAAATGTCACCATACGACCTAACCCGTGGAAGAATAACGTGGCGAAGCAAATAATTTGCGACTTGCGCCCCCATTGGGAATCGCAAATGATGCACAAAATGACGACTCCTTTTATAAGTCGTTTTGTGTCTGAAGAATTTCGAAAGGAATAATCATTAAAATGAAAGTAAGACCGTCAGTCAAACCCATGTGTGAAAAATGCAAAATAGTCAAGCGCAAGGGAAAAGTTAGGGTTATATGCATAAACCCCAAACACAAACAAAGACAAGGCTAAACTTGTAAACAAATTACGGAAGGACGGATTAGGAATATGGCACGTATAGCCGGTGTTGATTTGCCTAAGGACAAGAGAGTAGAAATAGGGCTAACCTATGTATTTGGCATAGGCAAATCAAGTGCGAAAAAAATCCTTGAAGAAACGGGCATTGATCCGAACACAAGGGTGAAAAACCTCACGGAATCAGAGGAAACTGCATTGCGTGATTGTATCAACAAGAGTTACACGGTCGAAGGTGATTTGCGTAGAACAGTTGCTCTAGATATTAAGCGTCTCACAGAAATAGGCAGCTATCGCGGACTGCGTCACAGACGCGGGCTACCTGTACGTGGGCAACGCAGCAAAACAAATGCGCGCACACGTAAAGGTCCGAAACGCACAATCGCCAATAAGAAGAAGTAAGGGAGGGAGCAAAGCACATGGCAGCACCCAAAGGTAAAAAAACCAGAACCAGACGCCGCGAACGGAAAAATATCGAGAAAGGCGCCGTTCACATCAGATCGTCTTTTAACAACACAATGGTAACGGTAACAGATGTAAACGGAAATGCAATTTCGTGGGCATCAGCAGGCGGAATGGATTTTAGGGGAAGCAGAAAATCAACTCCCTTTGCTGCGCAAACAGCAGCGGAAGCCGCAGCCAGAGCCGCAATGGAGCACGGACTAAAAACAGTTGAGGTTTTTGTCAAAGGTCCGGGTAGCGGTCGTGAAGCTGCAATAAGAGCGCTTCAAACAGCAGGTCTCGAAGTCACAATGATTAAAGATGTGACCCCGATTCCGCACAATGGCTGTCGTCCGCCAAAAAGACGCAGAGTTTAAGGGAGGGACAAGAAGTATGGCAAGATATACAGGAGCAGTATGCCGTCTTTGTCGCAGAGAAGGTCAAAAACTGATGCTTAAAGGCGACAAATGCTACTCAGAAAAATGCGCAATGGATCAAAACCGCAGACCTTACCCTCCGGGACAACATGGACAAGGACGCGCAAAGAGTTCAGAATACGGGCGGCAAATACGTGAAAAGCAAAAGGCAAAAAGATACTACGGAGTGCTTGAACGGCAATTTCGCGGTTATTTCGCCATGGCAAGTAAGCGTAGAGGTAAAACGGGTGAAAACCTGCTCGCTATTTTGGAGTCACGTCTGGATAACACAGTATATAGACTCGGCTTTGCGATGAGTCGCGCTGAAGCAAGACAACTGGTTTTGCACGGGCACTTCCAAGTAAACGGAAGAAAGGTCAATGTTCCTTCTTTTCTTGTAAAGCCCGGTATGATTATTACGCTCAGTCAAAAAAGCAAAAATCTTGGAAAACTAAAATCATCTATCGAGGCAAATGCATTCAGGCAGCCCCCCAAATGGTTGGAGTATGATGCAAACGCACTGATTGCCAAGGTGTCAGGCGTACCGACGAGAGAAGATATTGACTTCCCGATTGAGGAACAGCTCATTGTCGAGCTCTATTCAAAGTAATATAGCTGACCCTCATGAAAGATTTTTCAGTAAACCGGTTCATCGTGCGCATTGCACAACATTTATGAAGGAGGGTAATAATTTATGATAGAAATAGAAAAACCACGGATTGAGTGCATAGAATCCCCTGAGGATGATTCATACGGCAGGTATGTGATTGAACCATTGGAAAGAGGTTATGGCACAACACTGGGCAACTCGATAAGAAGGATTCTCCTGTCATCACTGCCGGGAACGGCGGTAACGACCGTCAAAATAGCCGGAATACAGCATGAGTTTTCGACAATACCCGGCGTAAAAGAAGATGTCACGGAAATCATTCTTAATATAAAAGGATTGACTGCAAAACTTCACGCTGACAAAGCAAAAACTGTTTACATCGAAGCATCGGGAGAAGGCGTTATTACTGCCGGAGATATCAGAGCAGATGCTGAAGTCGAGATTCTAAACCCCGATATGCACATTGCAACACTCAACGCAGACGGAGCGCTCAGTATGGAACTCACAATAGACCACGGGCGCGGTTATATGTCGGCAGAAAGAAACAAACTTGGGCAACCGATTATCGGTGTCATCCCAATAGACTCTATTTACACACCTGTTCAGAAAGTCAATTACACAGTTGAAAACACCCGTGTCGGAAACGTGACGGACTTTGATAAGCTCACGCTTGAAGTTTGGACAAATAAGACGATAACTGCAAGAGATGCAGTATCGCTTGGAGCAAAAATCCTGTGCGACCACTTCACTTTATTCACAGATTTGTCCGATACAGTGGGAGAAAAGCTGACAGTGGTTGAAAAAGCTGAAACTCAGAGAGATAAAGTTCTGGAAATGACAATAGAGGAACTGGATTTATCTGTGAGAAGTTTCAACTGTCTAAAAAGAGTAAACATCAACACGGTGGAAGATTTGATTTCAAAATCAGAAGACGAAATGATAAAGGTCAGAAACCTTGGTCGCAAGTCGCTTGAAGAAGTCATTCACAAACTTGGGATGATGGGGCTTAAGCTCAATAAAGTCGAGTAATTAGGAGGAAAGAAAGATGCCGGGAACACGTAAACTCGGGAAACCGACGGATCAGCGCAGGGCGATGTTGCGTCAGCAGGTTACCGACTTTTTGGATAACGGAAAAATGGAAACAACGGTCACGCGTTGCAAAGAGATTGCACCGATAGCAGAGAAAATGATTACGCTTGGAAAGAAAAACACACTCGCATCACGACGCTCGGCGTTATCATTTATTACACGTGAAGACGTTGTGACAAAAGTGTTTAGCGAGACTGCCCCGGGCTATGCGGACAGAAACGGTGGATACACTCGTATAACAAGAACCGGACCCCGCAGAGGTGATGGCGCAGAACTCGCAATCTTAGAGTTGGTATAATGAATATCAGGCAAAAAGCGCCTGTATAAATGAGCAACGGAGGGCGGTTTCTTACCGCCCTCGCACTAATTTAAGGCAAGACAAATATGTGCCGAAGGAGGAAAACAATACATGTCCGATACAATCACCGGAAATATTGAAATGGAGGACGGTGGTGTAATAGCATTTGAACTATACCACGACGTTGCACCACAATCAGTCAGAAACTTTGTAGATTTAGCGCGCAGCGGATTTTATGATGGTTTGACATTCCACCGCATTATAAGCGGCTTCATGGTACAGGGCGGTTGTCCTGATGGCACAGGCATGGGTAATCCCGGATACTCCATACTCGGTGAGTTTGAAGCAAATGGAGAAGAAAATGACATCAGCCACACACGTGGAGTTATGTCTATGGCAAGAGCAGGGCATGACTTTAACTCAGCGGGCTCGCAATTTTTCATCTGCCACGGTGACCCGACTTTTTTGGATGGTGAATACGCTGCATTTGGGTTGGTCACCGAAGGTATGGATGTAGTAGATAGACTGGCAGAAACACCTGCACAGGACGGCAACGGCAGTGTAGCCCCTGAGGATATGCCCGTAATCACAGCTATAACAATAGATTTCGCAGGCGAACTCCCGGAACCCGACCGCCTCAGCAGATGACCAAAAAAGGATGTGCCTTATATGATATATGACTTAATAATTGTAGGAGCAGGCCCTTGCGGTATATATGCCGCAGTGGAAGCGATAAAATTATCCCCAAGCGCAAAAGTGTTGATAATAGACCGGGGTTATGATATATACAGCCGAAAATGCCCGATAATGAGCAAGAAAGCCAGATTATGTCCAATGTCAGATGGTGAAGACGGATTTTCGGGTTGTAAACCGGCATGTAGTGTCACTTGCGGATTTGGCGGAGCGGGTGCATATTCAGATGGTAAATTCAACATAACATCGGAGTTCGGCGGTTGGCTCGGAGACTATATGCCTGCATCAAAGCTGCTTGAGCTTATTAACTATGTGGATGGAATAAACATTTCACACGGTGCACCGGATTCAATAACAAATCCGGAGAGTCTTGAAGTCGATATGATAGAGCAAAAAGTTTACGGAGCAGGGCTTAAGCTGCTGCGCGCAAAGGTTCGCCATCTCGGAACAGAAATGAACCTGCGTATAATGAAATCGATATTTGACGACCTAAAATCGAAAGTGGAAATGATTTTCAAAACAGATGTTGAAGATGTAATGACGGTAAGGAATGGTGACGAAATCAAAGCCGTGGGTGTCATTACAAAAGATGGGAAAGAATTCAAAGGTAAGGAAATCCTTGTTGCGCCCGGGCGTGACGGTTCCGCATGGTTGTCTTCTGTTTTAGCGAAAAATGGCATAGAAGTTACCTGCAATCAGGTTGATATTGGGGTTAGAGCCGAAACTTCAAATGTCATAATGAAAGACATAAACAAGCATTTATATGAAGCAAAACTGGTGTTCAACTCGTCAACGGGCTCAGTAGTGCGGACATTTTGTGCCAATCCGTCGGGTTATGTGGTTGTAGAAAACCACAGCGGGGTAATTGCAGCAAACGGGCATGCATATTTTAACAAGGCTCTCGGTTCAGATAACACAAACTTTGCGCTTTTGGTGTCCCACATTTTCACAAAACCGTTCAATAGACCAAATGAATACGCTCGTGAGATTTGCAGACGGGCAAATGATTTGTCGGGAGGCGGTCTCATCATACAAAAATTCGGGGACATTTTGCGTGGTAGACGCTCCACGGAAAAGAGAATAGCCGAAGGTTTCTTAGAGCCAACATTAAAAGAAGCTGTGCCCGGCGACTTGGGACTTGTGCTTCCGTATAATACTATGGTGAGCCTCATCGAAATGACCAGAGCTTTAGACAAGGTGACTCCCGGATTTGCGGCAGAGCACACATTGTTTTACGGAGTTGAAGCGAAGTTTTATTCGGCACGACCGGAGCTGAGCAAAACTCTCCAGACAAATGTAAAAAATCTCTATGCTGCAGGGGATGGAGCCGGCATAACAAGGGGTTTGGCACAAGCCGGTGCCGCCGGAATCCATGTGGCAAGAACTGTGTTTGGTGAGTGATTGATAATAGCGCAGATGCTTTTGGCGGAAGCGGTGGGATTCGAACCCACGGTACCTTGCGGTACACCGCATTTCGAGTGCGGCTCGTTATGACCACTTCGATACGCTTCCTAATACACAACTAAAAATACAGCAAAACCTTTCACTTGTCAACAAGCGGAGAATTTGTGATTGAAAGCGAGATATATATGCAATTGAAATTTACAGTCCCGTGCTTGTTTGGGCTTGAAGGACTTGTGGCAGACGAGTTACGGCGCTTGGGGCATGATGATGTAAAAGCTGAAAACGGACGAGTGCTTTTTAGCGGCTTTGAGTGTGACATAGCAAAAGCAAACATTAACCTGCGTACAGGCGAGCGGGTGTTGCTGACAGTTGGCGAGACTCCTGCAAACAGCTTTGATGAGCTTTTTGAGGGTGTCCGCAAGCTTCCTTGGGAGGATTTCATCCCAAAAGACGGAGAGTTTCCCGTTAAAGGTCATTCACTGGGCTCAAAGCTCCACTCAATACCCGATTGCCAAAGAATAGTCAAAAAGGCTATAGTTGAGCGGTTGAAATCAGGGCACAAGACGGAAACACTTGCAGAAACGGGCGAGAAATATCAGGTTCAATTTGCGATAATGAGTGACATCGCGACTTTATATATAGATACATCGGGCACAGGTCTGCACAAACGGGGGTACAGACCTGCTCAAAGTGCGGCACCACTCAGAGAGACACTCGCCGCAGCGATAGTCAAATTGTCACGCTACAGAGGAAAAGAGCAGGTAATAGACCCGTTTTGCGGTTCGGGCACAATCCCTATTGAGGCGGCACTTGCAGCTTTAAATAGAGCACCGGGGCTAAATCGCAGCTTCTCAGCCGAAAAGTGGGATTGGGTGGATAAAAAAATATGGGCAGATGCAAAAAAAGAAGCAAAAAATCGTGAATTTAGCGGAAAATATGATATAATCGGTACGGACATAGACAAAAAGTGCGTAGAAATCGCAAGGGAGAACGCAAAGCGAGCGGGAGTTGCGGAGCATATTCGCTTTGAAGTGGCTGATGCCACGGCGTTTGAAGCAAATGAGAGCGAGCGCAGCACTATAATTATGACAAACCCGCCCTACGGAGAACGTGTCATGGAACAACGTGAAGTAGAGGCACTTTACAGAGGTTTCGGAAAAGCGGTAGGAAAAGATACTGATTTCAAAATGTACATTTTATCATCACACCCTGAATTTGAGCAATTTTTTGGCAAAAGAGCGAAAAAAAAGCGAAAGCTGTACAACGGCATGATAAAATGTGATTTATATATGTATTTTTAGTCGGAGGCAAACAATGAAACACCTTTTCATTATCAATCCCGTAGCGGGAGGCAAAAACTGTCGCTTTGAAGAGACTCACAAAGAGGTTCAAGAATTTGTGAAAACACTTAAAGATGAGGCAGAAATCTATGTGACAAAAGCTCCTTTTGATGCGTGCGCCAAGATAGAGGAGGTTGCGGAGACTGTAGATAAGCTTTTTGTTTATGCCTGCGGAGGCGATGGTACACTAAACGAATGTGCCAACGCAGCGGCAAACCGCTCAAACGTGGCAATAACACACTATCCATGCGGGACGGGTAACGATTTTCTCAAAACATTCGGGAGCGAAAATGCAGCTAAGTTTCGCGATTTAGAAGCTCTCGCAACAGGCGAAATTCGCCCGATAGACTTAATAGAGTGTAATGACCGCTACGGCATTAACATATGCTCGGTTGGTATAGATGCCAGAGTCGGCATAGATGTGCACAAGTACAGCAAGTTGCCAATCATAGGAGGTGCAACAGGTTACGTTGTTTCGCTTGTAGTAAATGTAATAAAGGGAGTTGTGCAAAAATTCAAGATAACAGCGGACGGAGAAGTTTTGGATAAAAATATAACACTGGCATGTGCCTGCAATGGCAGATATTACGGTGGCGGATTTAACCCGGTGCCTGATGCCATGCCTGACGATGGAATACTTGATTGTCTCATAGTTGAACCGGTTTCGCGTTTTCAAGTGGCGAAAATTGTAGGGAAATATGCAAAAGGGAAATTTAAAGAACTTCCGGACATAATCAAACATTTACGCACTACGGAACTGGAAATAGAAGCTGACAAGAAGTTTGTTGTGAACATCGATGGCGAAGCGGCATACACGAATAAAATGAGATTCAAGCTCATAAGAAACGGCGTCAACTTCATATTCCCATCAAAAATGTCATGTTTTAGTGCAAACGCATAATAAATTAGCGAAAAACAAAAAAAACGGACGAAAAACAGAAAAAAAAGCACCTTTGCAGAGGTAGAAGTGAAAAACACGGCAAAAACAAGCAAATTCGCCAAAAAACATTGTTGCGAAAAAATCAAAAATTATGTATTATATGACTTGCGTTAGCACTCGACTGCTGAGAGTGCTAACGCAACCAGAATGTTATTACTAAAATATAGATATTTTTAGGGAGGTATTATCACATGACATTAAAGCCACTAGCAGACCGCGTTATTGTCAGGCAAGTTGAGGCTGAGGAAACAACAAAAGCGGGCATCATTCTTACCAGCGCAGCGCAAGAAAAGCCGCAGGTATATGAAGTTCTTGAAGTTGGCCCCGGCGGACTTGTAGACGGTAATGAAGTAAAAATGGTCGTTAAAAAAGGCGACAAAATCATCACCGGAAAATACAGCGGAACAGAAGTCAAAGTTGACGGCGAGGAACTGACAATTGTGCGTCAGAGCGATATCCTTGCAATAGTACAATAGTATTTTAGGAGGGAATTTAAGAATATGGCAAAGCAAATTATTTATGGCGAAGATGCCCGCAGGGCTCTTGAAAAAGGCGTAAACCAACTCGCCGACACAGTACGTCTGACAATCGGTCCCAAAGGCAGAAATGTAGTTCTCGATAAAAAATACGGTTCTCCGCTCATCACAAACGATGGTGCAACAATTGCAAAGGAAATCGAACTTGCCGACCCGTTTGAAAACATGGGTGCACAGCTTGTCAAAGAAGTAGCTACAAAAACAAACGATGTAGCAGGCGACGGTACAACAACCGCCACATTGCTCGCACAGACGATGATTCGCGAGGGAATCAAAAATGTAGCTGCAGGCGCAAACCCGATGGTTATGAAAAAAGGCATAGAAAAAGCAGTCGGAATTGCAGTTGACGCAATAAAAGCAAATTCAAAACCCGTTTCGGGCACTAAAGATATAGCCAGAGTCGGAACTGTTTCATCAGGCGATGAAAACATAGGAAAACTCATTGCAGAGGCAATGGATAAAGTCTCCCGTGACGGTGTCATCACAGTTGAGGAATCTAAAACAGCAGAGACATATTCAGAAGTTGTTGAGGGTATGCAATTTGACCGCGGCTACATTACACCTTACATGGTCACAGACGCTGAGAAAATGGAAGCCGTCATTGACGAGCCGCAAATCCTCATTACAGATAAAAAAATCTCAAACATTCAAGAAATTCTTCCGGTTCTTGAACAAGTAGTTCAAGCAGGTAAGAAACTGGTTATTATTGCAGAAGATGTTGAGGGAGAAGCATTAGCTACAATTATTCTCAACAAAATCCGTGGTACATTCGTATGTCTCTGCGTTAAAGCTCCCGGCTTTGGCGACAGACGCAAAGAAATGCTCCAGGACATCGCTGCTCTCACAGGTGGTCAAGTCGTTTCCAGCGAACTCGGTATGGAACTCAAAGATGCCACTATGGATATGCTTGGTACAGCACGTCAAGTAAAATCTTCAAAAGACAACACAATCATTGTTGAAGGCGCAGGCAAGCCGAAAGACATCAAAGCAAGAATCTCTCAAATCAACACAGAGATTGAAATTACAACATCAGATTACGACAAAGAAAAACTTCAAGAGCGCCTTGCTAAACTCTCAGGCGGCGTAGCTGTTATCAAAGTTGGAGCAGCGACCGAGACAGAGATGAAAGAAAAGAAACTCCGCCTTGAAGATGCTCTCAATGCTACACGCGCAGCAGTTGAAGAAGGCATTGTGTCCGGTGGCGGAACGATTTATGCACTCGCCTCTTCAGCAGTTGATAAAATGCTTGACGGCGCATCAGGCGATGAGAAAACGGGCATGGCTTTGATTGCAACTGCGCTTGAAAGTCCTATTAAGCAAATTGCAATGAACGCAGGTCTTGAAGGTGCAGTAGTTCTCGATAAAATCAAGAACTCAGGCGATGCAAAGTTCGGTTTTGACGCTGCAAATCAGGAATACTGCGACATGATTAAAGCTGGAATAGTAGACCCGACAAAGGTATGTCGCTCTGCACTTGAAAACGCAGCTTCGGTAGCCAGCATGGTTTTAACAACAGAATCGTTGGTATCAGACATCCCCGAACCTCCGGCGCCCATGCCTGCAGGTCCTCCCGATATGGGCGGAATGTACTAAATCACAATAAAACCAATGAGTGTGCATCTCCAAAAGAGATGCACACTTGTCGCAAATGATGGGCAATTTGCTTGATGTATAAAACTCGGAAAGGGTATTTGGGTGATGGCAACAGATTTTTTTCAGGCAACACAGGAAACAGTGCGTCAACTCAATAAAACCGAGCGGGAGCTCTTTGAGTACGTGGTGAAAAATATACACAACGTAAAGCAAATGAGCATAAGAGAACTTGCTGAGAGTCGCTTTTTGTCAACAGCGACAATTTTTCGCTTTGCTCAAAAACTCGGGTTTTCAGGCTATGCCGATTTTATCGAAAGTCTTATAGTCACTTCATACATGCAGGAAAATATCGAAATTCCGGAAACCATAAAAAAGGGACAAAACTACAGCGAAAGCTACCTGAAAAACATTATGGAGACAACCAGAGTGATGTCGCCGAAACAAGTAGAGGAAGTTATCGACGTCTTAAAACAAAGACCTAATATCTACATATTAACAGACGACAAAACACACACACTTGGGCAATATTGCGAGAGGTTATTTATCGGGTTGGAATTTCACGCATATTTTCCCGAAACAGCATATCAAATGCAAAATCTTGTAAACCGTCTGGGCAGCCGTGATATGATACTAGCCTTGTCATATTCAGGCGAGGATGCGGTTTTGCTTGAATTTGTAGAAAGAGTATTCCTTAAAGAAAAGCCATATTTACTCTCGATAACAAGGGCAGAGAACAATCCGCTTGAAAACCTGTCTGATACAAACTTCTACGTATTTGCAGATGAAATCAAGATGGCAAACATGGATTTAACCTCAGGTGTGGCAATGTTGATGATAATTGAACTGCTTATGTATGAGTTTATAAATGTAACAAAGTTTCGAGAAACGTAACGCGTTACAGCTTCCGAAGAGATGGTAATAAACAACGAAAACCCCTATCTTTTTATCAAAGTTTGAGCTAAACTATGCTCAAACACGGGCATCTTTGAAAATCCATTGAGTTTTCAGATCCCTAAAAAGAAAGGGGCTTTTTTTATGCCTTCGCGCAAAAAAGTAGTCAAAATACTACACGAAGAAAAAATGCAAACGAAAAAATTCAAACTGTTTGATGCGGTACTCGCAGCAGTGTGTGTCACAATGGTGGTAGAATCCGTTGCTCCCACAGCTGCAATCGGAAATAGTCAGTATTTCTGGTGGCTGCTAATGTTTGTGGTGTTCTTTATTCCATACGGATTTATCACAGCAGAACTCGGTTCAGCCTATCTGGATAAGGGCGGACTCTATGACTGGGTAAAACGCGCCTACGGAAGAGATTGGGGAAGCCGCTCAGCTTGGTACTACTGGATACAATTTGTGTTCTGGCTTGCGTCTATTGCAGTGTTGTTTACAGAGGTGTTGGAACAAGTCATAGGTAGGGAAATATCAGTGGCTCTATCGGTTGTACTGCAATTACTGCTCATTTGGGCGATGACATATGGAAGTCTTTTGCCTATTTCCGTAAATAAGTGGCTAATAAATCTCGGAACATACGCAAAAATTATTCTCATGCTCGGACTTGGCATATTCGGGCTTTACTGCGGAATAGTATTCGGTTTTGCAAACCCGATAACTTCCGGCGCAGACCTGCTACCAAGTATAGGCGGTATAACTTTTATCTCGGTAATAATCCTCAACTTCAAAGGTTTTGAAGTAGTAGCGGCTTTTACCAAGGACATGAAGAACCCAAAAAGAGAGATTCCACGGGCGTTTCTCTTGGGCGGCATACTGATATGCTTCTTCTATGTGTTCGCCTCATTCGGTATCGGAGCGGCAATTCCGGTGGCAGACCTGAGTACATCAGGCGGACTCATAGATAGCTTCATACATTTCTTCAACATGCTCGGGCTACCCGGTAACGTACTTGTGCCAATCGTAGGTGTTTTGTTCTTGTTCACGCTGTTCGTAAACGTACTCTCGTGGGCACTTGGAGTAAACTATGTCGCCTCACACGCAGCAGAGCAAGGATCCATGCCAAAAATGTTTGCCAAAAGAAACAGGGACGGTGCGCCAATAGGCTCGTCATTACTGATTGGCATAGTGGCATCAATAATGGTCATAATCGTGCCGTTTATACATAATCCCGATATATTCTGGGGATTCTTCGCACTGCAAATAATAACACTGTTTCTCGCATACCTGCTCATGTTCCCCGCATTTGCAAAACTCCGCAAGATTGACCCGGACACAGAGCGTCCATTTAAAACTCCGGGTGGTCCTCTGATGATAAAACTCATAGCCTATGTGCCGCTTGTAATGCTGATTATATCGGCAATATTTTCAAAAGTATATCCTCTGGAGGACGGCACGTGGTACTTCGATACTATGATAGTAGTAGGCACAATAATTGCCGTTCTCATAGGTGAGGTTATAGTTATAATTACGAGGCGTAAGAGAAAGAGACAAAAGTTGTTGGGAGTTGAAGCGCAGGGGAACGTGTAGTTGCTAAAGTTTAATCAATATGTCGCAAAAAACTTGCAATGGTGTCTTCGCTGAACTTTCAGCGGCAGGGCGAGAGGAGGCGCAACTCCTCTCGCCCTGCATATGTAACGACAGCTCCATAGGTATCTTTTTACGCACAGGATTGAGGACAATATTAGACATCATCACCACTGCGAATTTTCTTTTCAAGATTTCCGTCATCGTCTTTTTCAACGACACTTATAGCCCCGTTTGCTTCAAGTACAGCTAGGCTGACATCTTTAATTTCCTTTACGCCGTGCTCTCTGATAACCTCGTCGAGCTCATAACGGCTTATTTTTGCCTTGTCGAGATTTTCCAAAATTGGTGACCCCTCATAAATGAGCATGAGAGGATGTCCTTGCAATAATTCAGATGCTTTCGGAACCTTGTAGATGATGTTTTTGAAGATAAAGTTCACCACAAAAAGAGTAACAGCAGAAACAATGCCGCCTAAAAATGTCACATCAGCGGCAAGCATCGGGTGCTGAACTGCGTTACTTATAAGCAGTATGAAAACAATGTCAAAAGTGGAGAGCTGAGAAAGTTGCCTTTTTCCAAAAAGTCTGAATGAGACAATTATGAAAACATAGACAATAGCAGAAGCTCCCGCCACTCTTAAATATGGAAAAATAGCATCAAAAATCTGAGCCATCACTAAATCACCTACTGTCGAAAGAATTTTCATGAGAATTTTTACCATAATATCACAATTTTAAGTGCATTGTATAGCTGAAAGTTCGCAAAAGTGTTTATTGCTCGCTGGAATTGCCGGTTTTGGACGTGTTTCAGCGAGCAATAATTATTTTTTGTTTATCTTGGTGAACAGAACTATATTTGCATCTTATAATTTTCACCTAACTGTGATATACTTAATTTAGGAAAATAAAAAGAGAGAGGGTATAACAGTATGGGTTCATTTGAAAAGGCAAAAAACGATTATAGAGGAATTGGGGTAGATGTAGATGCTGCTCTTGCAAAACTCAAAGAGAAGCCGATTTCGATTCACTGCTGGCAGGGTGATGATGTAGCCGGATTTGATAGCGGTGCCATAGGGGGAGGTATACAGGCCACAGGCGATTATCCCGGAAAGGCTCGTAACTTTGAGGAACTGAAAGAAGACTTTACGAAAGCATGCTCGCTTATTCCGGGTAAAAAACGTATTAACTTACATGCAAGCTACTCTGTATTTAAAGAGGGTGAACGACCAAAGCGCAATGAAATTGAATATAAGCATTTTTCTCCATGGGTGGACTATGCACGGGAAATAGGCATAGGTATCGACTTTAACCCAACATGTTTCGGACATCCAATGGTAAAGGATAATCTGACGCTTTCCAGCCCTGATGAGGCCACTCGACATTTTTGGATTGAGCACTGTAAGCGTAGTCGGCAAATATCAAACTCCATCGGCGAGGCACTTGACGATGAGGTGCTTTGTAATGTCTGGATACCCGACGGACTCAAAGAAATTCCTGCCGACCGCATGGCTCCGCGTCTGCGTCTGAAGGAATCTCTGGATGAGATTTTTTCTCAAAAACTTGAAAATGTAATAGACTGCGTTGAGAGCAAGGTTTTTGGCATAGGAGTGGAGAGTTATACCGTTGGTTCAAATGAGTTTTATCTTGCCTATGCTTCCGGCAGACAGGGTGTTTATAATTTGCTAGATAACGGGCACTATCACCCGACAGAAAGCACGGCGGACAAAATTCCTTCACTCCTTTGTTTCTTCGATAAAATACCGCTTCACATCACGCGTCCGGTGAGGTGGGATAGTGACCATGTGGTTCTTTTTGACGATGAGACTCGTGAGTTATGTAAAGAAATTGTACGAAACAACGCACTGGATAAAGTTTTGATTGGATTGGATTTTTTTGATGCATCAATCAATCGCATAGCAGCTTGGGTTCTAGGCACAAGGAGCGTACAAAAGGCATTGTTATATGCGCTTTTGATGCCGCATGAAAAACTAAAAGCTGCACAGGACAAAGGTGATTTTACAAAGATGATGGTAATGATGGAGGACGTTAAATCCTTACCGTTCGGCGATGTGTGGGCTGCTTACTGTGAAAGTCAAAATGTTTTGCAAGATGGCGAGTGGCTAGATATTGTTTTAGAGTATGAACGTAATGTTTTGAGCAAGAGAAAGGGTTAAACCATGAAGTTCGAACTGCTGCATCCTGCCGACCAACTTGTTTTGATTATGGACAGGATTTATAAAAATGGACTCACAACCACATCCGGAGGCAATCTTTCTATCCTCGACGAGAACGGAGATATCTGGATTACTCCGTCGGGAATTGATAAGGGAACGCTTACTCGCGGCGATATTTGCTGTGTTAAGCCGGATAATAAAGTTATAGGGACGAATAAACCGTCCGTGGAACTTCCGATTCATGCGGCTGTCTACAAAAGACGGCCTGACGTACATGCGGTATTGCACGCACACCCACCGGGTCTGGTCGCTTTTTCGACTGCGAGGGTGCTGCCTGACATAAATTTGGTCGCAAATGCGCGGCGCACTCTTGATGCTGTCACCATGGCAGGATATGCGGTACCCGGCTCAAAAAGCTTGGGAGATAATATATCCAAGGAGTTTGAACGGGGATTTAATGTTGTTGTCATGGAAAATCACGGTGTTGTAATCGGTGCGGACACTCTGTTTGATGCATACAAGAAGTTTGAAACACTTGAATCACTGGCAAAGCTTGAAATAAATGCGCGCAAACTCGGCTCGATTAAGTCTTTGGAAGAATCTGAAGTAAATCTAAGCTCTACCCGCGACCATTATTTAATGGACGATTTTATGCCGAATAAACACACCTCAGAGGAATGTGCCGCACGCAGGGATATGACTAACCTTATACGCCGTTCGTATCGCCAGAAATTATTCGGAAGTACGCAGGGTACATATTCCATGCGCCTTTCCGATGGTTCTTTCCTCATAACTCCGTATGGTGTTGACAGAGCATATATGGATGAATCAGATTTGGTTCTGATAAGGCAGGGTATGAAAGAGAGCGGCAAGGTGCCATCGCGCTCTGTTAAGTTACATCAGACAATATACAAAGAGCATAGCGAGATAAATTCGGTGCTAAGTGCCAATCCTCCACACGCAATGGCGTTTGCAGTCACTGATGTGAAGTTTGACCCACGCACAATTCCCGAGAGTTACATACTTTTACGGGAAACGAAAAAAATCTCGTACAGCTCCTTATATTTAGAAGCCGACAAAGTGTCAAGTCTGCTCAGCGAAAAAACCCCCGTGCTTATATGCGAGAACAATCAAATTCTGGCAACAGGAAATTCTCTGCTTCATGCGTTTGACAGGCTTGAAGTCATGGAAGCAACGGCGCACTCCATAGTGCTGGCGCTTGACATTTGTGACCTAACCCATATTTCTGACGAGCAGATAAAAGAAATAGACAAAGCGTTTAATTTGTAGCAAAAAGGGCTGTAGCCATCAAACTACAAAATAAAGGAATGATAGCAATGAAAAAAATAGAGGATTTAATAGGCGGGGATTTTAACGGTGTTGTTTCCGTTCTCCAAAATGGTGAACCCATTTTCAAAAAGGCGTATGGATACGCAGACTTGCCGAACAGAAGGCCAAACAATACAGACACGATATTTGAAGTGGCTTCCGGAAGTAAGGTTTTTGTGGCAACAGGCATAATGAAGCTGATAGAAGAAGGCAAATTCTCTCTCGAAAGTGCAATTGGTGAATTATTGGATTTCAACTTAAAACAAATTTCGCCCGAAATTACCGTTCGTCAACTTCTCAACCACACATCAGGCATACCGGATTACTTTGATGAATCTGTGATGGATGATATGTCAGAATTATGGGCAAAGTTCCCGTGCTATCTAATGCGTAAGCCATCGGACATGATACCCACATTTGTTGACAAGCCTATGATGTACAGCCCCGGAGAAAAATTTAAGTACAACAACACAGGCTATTGCGTGCTTGCTATGATAATTGAAAAAGTTACAGGAATGGACTTTGACAACTATCTTGCAAAGCTAATTTTTGAGCCTTGCGGAATGAAAAGCACAGGGTACTATGAACTTGACCGTTTGCCTGCGAATTGTGCAACTGCTTATATCCACGATGAAGAGCGAAATGAGTATTTTACAAACTTTTATAGCACCAATGCAAAAAGTGATGGTGCCGGCGGGGTTTATACTACAGTTGACGATATAGCAAACTTTTGGAAGTATTTTTTAGCTGGTGCTATTGTCTGCACGGAAACAGTGAAAGCCATGACATCTTTGCAAGCATTTGACGATGCAGAAGATGAGGAATATGGCTTTGGCTTTTGGCTTGATGGAGATGTTCCGTTTTTCCAGGGCATGGACCCAGGCGTTAGCTTTATGACACGCCATCAAAGCAATGGGATTTTAACAATTCTCATGAGCAACTTTTGCAACAATGTTTGGGAGATTAACAATGATATAGAAGATGTACTTTGCGAGTCATAAATATGGTTCGGATTATTACTGTTTGGCACCTCGCATGATAACAAAACACCACCCCTGACGAGTAGTGTTTTGTTTGCCTCTGGCACGCCCGACGATATAATATCCGAACCAAAAGACCCCTCAATATCAGCAAGTGCAATATCTTTAGAATCTTCCCTGTTGTTGAACATCAGCACAACTCTGTCATCATAGAGATAAACCGCCTTTATAAATGTATCAATCAAAAGTTGCCGTTGCTCACGTTTTGATGTGTCAATCCCTCTGAATTTATGAAGCCAGAAAAGTATCTGCTCACGAGATAGCAGAGGTTGTTCAATTTCCTCTTGCAAAATCTTGACTTCAATCTCACTCTTTTTCATTTCCAAATCATCAAGCCTTGCTTTTGTGGATTGGTTAATTATACCTTGCTGAATGGCGTTGAGCATATTTTCAATTCCCCGCTCAGCTTCGGCGAGTTGTCTTTGTAGCATTGGCAATGTTATGTTTTCACGCTTCTGCGCTTCCAAAATCTCATCAGCGATTCTATCAAGTATGGCATCGTCTGAAATAATCCGCACAGCTTCATTAACAGCTAAATCTTCAATCCATAATTTTTTGACCGTCTTTTTATTGCAAGCTCTATGCTTTTTAGCAGTTGAGCATTTATAGTAACGATGAATATTGCCTGCCCTGCCGTGACCGCTTTCACCATACATGAACGCCCCACATAATCCGCAATAGAGTTTTGTAGTCAAGAGATAATCATCCTCTGCTTTATGACGAGCAGGGGCTTTTTTGTTTTTTGTGAGCATAGATTGAACTTTTTCAAATAAATCAATCGGCACTATTGCAGGAACACCATTTGGGATTACATGTTCAGCGTAACGATATTCGCCAATATATGCACGATTTCTGAGCATACGGCTTACCGCATTTATGTTAATCTTTCCATTTCGGAAAGTCTTAATTTCTTTTTCATTGAGCCACTGTGCGACTTGTGCCTGATTTTTGCCATCAGCATAAAGCTGAAATGCTTCAACCACAAACGGAGCGACAAGCGCATCAACTTCATAATGCCTGTCATCGCCTACTCTGTACCCTATAGGCAAACTTCCACCATTCCATTTACATTTAAGTGCGTTTTCAGTCATGCCCCGGATAACTTTTTCCGAGAGTTCCGCTGAGAAAAATTCTGCATAACCCTCTAAAAGCGATTCGAGCAAAATGCCAGTAGAATCTTCCGCAATTGCTTCTGTAGCGGATAGAACTTTAACTTTGTTTTTTCGGAGCAGTGATTTATAATGTGCGCTGTCGTATCTGTTTCGAGCAAAACGGTCGAGTTTCCAAACGATAACGACATCAAACAAATACTTATTGCTGTCTTTAATCATTTTCTGAAATTCAGGTCGGTTATCAGTTTTAGCAGAAAGAGCACGGTCAACATAAGTGCCGATAATTGTCATGCCGTTTTTCTCAGCGTACTCTTTGCACTCACGGAGTTGCCCCTCAATTGATTCTTCACGTTGCCCATCAGAACTATATCGGGCATAGATTACTGCTTTCATTACTTGCTCCTTTCGCTGAGCATTTGAAGCAAAGTCTCCTTTAGTTTTTCATTTAGCGGAGAGTTTGGGTCAAAACACATTTCGACAAATTGTTTTAGTTCTTTATCGTCTTTAACTTTTTTTGGGACGCAATCATAATTTTTTCCCTGCGGGTGTACCGTCCTGCCGTAGATATAATCCATAGATACATCAAAATAATCTGCATACCACAAAAGAATCTCGTGTGGTGGAAGTCCAACCTGTCGTTCATATCGGTTAATGCTTGACTGAGTAGCACCGACAAGATTTGCGAGTTTTCCTTGCGACATCTTCATTCCCTTGCGCAAAGTTATGAGCCTCTCGGAAAATATTTCTTTCATTTTCATCACCCACTTTCACCATCTATTATATACTAAATTCATCTAATTGTCAATCCGATTTACATGATTATAAGGTTAAAGCACCAAAATTCTCAGATTGTTTTTATCAGGTTATTAAAAGCGAAAAATATATTTGCGACAATGGAACAATTATATTTGCTAATGACGTATTAAAGTAGATGGCTTAAATTTTTCATCGGAAAGGAGGTGGAATTTCATATGACAACCGAACGTACAGCATTCAAAATCCCTCGGGATAGCAACCTAAACTATTTGCCATTCGTGTACTTCTTGCCTGAAGATATGTTCTACAAACTGCCGACACTTTACAAAATCCCCCGCGAGCTTGGCGGTATCATTCACGATGAGAGCATGATTGAACTCATAAAGAGCGACCAATTTCTGGACGATATTACAGATGCTATTGCAATGTTGATTCTTCCGCACCTCGGATTTGGCGGTAAGCTAAATCAGTTCACAGGCTACAGCCTTGTATATTTTGTAGCCTGCCAAACTCAACTATGGGTGAAGTTGCTAGAGGATGTAACAGGGTGGGGATTGAATCAGTTGTTTAAGCTAAAACCGAAAACCACCATTCATTTCTTTGAGACCGACTACATCAAAAATGTAATGGCAGAGGTTGCAGAGCGTGGAAAGAATATTGAAACAATCAAAAATCTGCTCGCTGTGCAAAGAGAGTTTCCATGCGATGAAGATTTTGAACAGGTTCTATCAAATGTCAGAATCGACTTTTACCGCAAATGGTATCATACACGGTCAAAAGTGGGAGTCATGGCTTCGCTTGAAGAAGTTCTTGAAAGTGATGACGGTGACTACTATTCAAAAGTTGCCGTAGACCCTTGCAACATGGCTGAGGTTGTAGCTTCGGAAGATTATTGTCAGCGGTTTAAGTCAATGCTCAGTGAGCGTGATTTGAAAATCCTTGAACTGCGGGAAGATGGCTATATCTTTGAAGAAATAGCAGAAAAACTTGGCTACAAGACACATAGCGCAGTTGTAAAACGGATGCAAGCCATCAAGGAAGTATTTCTTGAGTACGAGAAAAAACATAAGTAACACACCACACTTTCGGGTGTGGTTTTTTGTTGCGCAAAAATCTAAAGAAAGACGGTCGAGTATATGAGATTTTAACTTTTACTAATCCCTGTACCCTCCGATGAGGTATCAACATGGCAAAGAAAAAAGAGAATGGCACAGAAATCCCTGCATATGAAATAGAGACCCTCGCACGTTGCTTATTACCTGAAATTCAAAAATTCTTTGAAACAGAGGAAGGTCAGCAAGAATTTGAAAACTGGAAAATGCTACAGGCTACCGCCGGAAAGGGCAACAATAATGTTAAATAAGAAACTTGAAAGAATCAATACAATCGAAGAGAATATCAAAAAAATGGAAAACCAGAAGAAACATCTCATGCAACAATACAAGGAGCAGGAGCGCAAGGAGCGGACACATCGGCTCTGTAAACGTGGTGGGTTGCTTGAAAGCATATTACCCGACACAATCACACTCAGCGATGACCGCTTTGAAACTTTTGTAAAAGAGCATATTGCAAGTAAGTTTGGCACTTCTGCACTTCGCAGACTTTTGGCGGAGCAGGAAAAGAGCGAGACAAAAGATGATACCATTCAGCCGGCACAAGCAGAAACGAAATCGCCGATGAAACTCCCACCGTCTCCGTATATCAAGGACGAGAGCTTCGACGATGGCGACGAGCAAGATTAAACACACAGCGGGGCGCAGGTCTAACAGCTTGCGCCCCAACACTCATTTTATATGAGTGCGCAATTATACGTTTCTGCGAAACGAATTGCTCTAAAACCTCGTGAGCGAGGTTTTAGTCCCCAATGCTCCATATCTGTTGCATTGGGGTAATCTTCCGACGGCGTTTTCTTCCTGTCGGGCGAAAATCTAAAATCGAAAGGGGTGGCGACTAATGGCTATCTGTCACATCAGTATTAAAATCATAAGCCGTGGAAAGGGTAAGTCAGCGGTTGCCGCCGCTGCTTATCGTGCAGGCATGAAAATTACAAATGAATATGATGGAATTACTCATAGCTATACCAGAAAAGCAGGTATTGTTCATACTGAAATAGTTTTGCCTAAAAATGCGCCTGATGAATATTTAGACCGCCGTGTGCTTTGGAACGCTGTTGAAAAAGCTGAAAGGTATAAAACTGCTCAGCTTGCGAGGGAAATTGAAATCGCTTTGCCGATTGAGCTTACGCAGTCGCAGAATATTTCACTTGTGCGAGAATATATCAGGGAAAACTTTGTAGATGAGGGAATGTGTGCTGATATTTGCGTTCATGATAAAGGTGACGGAAATCCACACGCTCATGTCATGCTCACAATGAGGGCGGTTGATGACAATGGGAAATGGATGAATAAATCAACTACGATAGGCGGTCAAAAAGTGCCGACGGTTGATTGGAACGAACAGCATAAAGCTGAGCGTTGGCGTAAAAAATGGGCTGAGTCTGTTAATGAATATCTTGAAAAATATAATCATGAACAGCGCATAGACCATAGGAGTTATAAACGTCAGGGTAAAGAGCAACTTCCCACTATTCATTTAGGGCAAGAGGCTCATCAAATGGAGAAACGTGGAATCCGCACTGAGCGTGGGGATAGGAATAGAAAAATAAATGAGATAAATAACGAGTTGCGCCAGCTCAAAGCACGCTCTCGGAAATTGAAAGATGAATTATATTCGTTCCCGATTGAGCATACCGCTCCGTCAATGACAGATGTTGTTGCGTTTTCTAAAGGCTGGGGAGAAATGGCTACTCAGTGGCAGAAGATAAAGCACCTCAAAGAGATGGTAGCAACGCATAACTTTTTGATAGAGCATAAGGTTTATGACTTTGCTGCATTTGTCAAAAAAGCTGAAAGTATGTATCATCAGACATATGACCTTGCTGAAAAAGCTAAGAAAGTTGATAGACGGCTCGGAACTTTAGAGAAACATCTTGAAATGGTTGATACTCTGGAAAACACAAGGAAGTATTTCAAAAAATACAAGACTCTCAACGGGAAAGAGAAAATTTCGTATGCAGAAAAATACAAGCCCGAGTTGCAGATACACACAGACGCTCGCAATTATTTTGATAATGTTTTGAATGGAAGAACGGAAATACCTTCTGCGAAGTGGCGGAAAGAGCGGATAGCTTTTGTTGCTGAGCGTGTTAATCTTTTAGAGCGATACTACACTCTGCGGGGTGAGATAAAGGATGCTGAGATGATTAAACGTAGAATTGTTGCGACCGTCGAGCATTCGGAAAGTGCAGAAAAATCGCCGCATGAAACTTTGAAATCTTCTGCGGATAAAATGCAAAATTCCAAACCGCAAGAGAAGAAACTTTCAATACGTGAAAAACTGGCACTTGCGAAAAAAGAAGCTGAGGAGCATAATGCGAATCGAGATAAGCGTGGTCGTGGGTCGCACGACTTGGAGCGATAGGAATTGAAAATTTTAATTTGCAAGTTTCTTTTCCCCAATATAAAGCAGGTAATTTCTCGTTACACGTTTACTCTTAGCTGAAATTGAGGTATAATCCCCATATTGAATAAATATAGTAAACAGCGAGGGTGTTTTTCTTGTGATACACGAAAGTAAATTTTAAGTGCAACCTAAAGAAGGCATACAAGCAAAAGTTATGCTTTTGCATGCTCTCTCGTTTCCTCAGATTGCGAAATGATTATATTGCTAAGTGAAGAAGTGGAGATTTATTATGGAATTACTCTTTGAGAAACTAACCAGAGATGATAGCGAAAAAATACACGAGCTACAAGTTATAAGTTTTAAAGCGCTGTTGGATAAGTATCAGGATTATGAAACAAATCCGGGAGCTGAAGACTGATAGGTCTTGCAGGTTGCTCTGCCGATTGTGATACGATGTGGCAAATCGGGATTGATGTATTACCGGAGTATCGAAAACAGGGCATAGCTTCCGCTTTGACATCACGGCTGGCAATTGAAATACTTAATAGGGGTAAAGTGCCGTTTTATTGCTGTGCATGGTCAAATCTCGGCTCCGTTCGCAATGCAATAAAAAGTGGGTTTCGTCCTGCATGGGTTGAGCATACAGCAATTGAACGGGAAAAAGCACTCAAATGGAGCGCAAATGAACATTTTGCAAAGGCAATAAAAAGCGAAGATGATTTTTGGCTAGCTATTAATAATCTTGTGGCAGATTCAAAACTCGTTATTGATCGCCCAAAAGGTACTGAGCACCCTAACTACCCACAAATTACCTACCCAATTGACTACGGTTATCTTGAAAAAACCACCTCTATGGATGGCGGTGGGATAGATGTTTGGAAAGGCACTGCGGGAAATTGCATAGATGCTATAATATGCACAGTGGACTTAACGAAAAAAGATAGTGAAGTAAAAATACTTATCGGATGTAGCGAAATGGAAAAACAGGCTGTATTGCAGTTTCATAATAACAGCGAATTTATGAAGGTGTTTTGGTTCGTAAATCAGAAAATCAGGTTTAAAAGGTGGTGAGAGAAAAGTGGAAAATTTAGCAATCTATGATGATTTTGTCAAAGACATAAAATCCCTAATTTATCAACGACAATATGAAACTATGAAAGTAGTCAATAAGGCACTGATTCAGCTTTATTGGGAAATAGGCGAAGAAATTTATCGCAGACAACAAGAGCAGGGTTGGGGCAAATCTGTTGTTGAGATTTTATCAAAAGAACTACAAAAGGAGTTTCCCCGAGATAGAGGATATTCTGCTCGCAACCTTTGGCTAATGCGTAGTTTTTATGTTGAATATAGTCAGAACACAATTCTGCACCCGATGGGTGCAGAATTAGAAGAAAACTCGCAACATGCAAATCTGCACCCATCGGGTGCAGAAATTAACAGAGTTTCATTACCTCCACTTTTAGCAGAAATAGGTTGGAAGAAAAACACAATAATAATGGAAAAGTGCAAAGACCGTCTCATGCGTGAGTTTTATATTAAAATGACAAAGAGGTTTGGTTGGACTAAGGATGTCCTCATAAATAATATTGAAAATAATGCGTATGAGAAATTTCTTGTAAATCAGACCAATTTTGATAAAACTGTAGCGGAAAAATATAAGAATCAAGCAAAACTAGCTGTAAAAGATGATTACAACTTTGGGTTTCTTGAAATGAGTGCCGAACACAGCGAGCACGAATTAGAAGTTGCGCTTATGCAAAAAATAAGAGCTTTTCTGATTGAGATGGGCGGAAAGTATTCCTACATTGGCAATCAATACCACGTTGATTTTGCAGATGAGGATAATTATATCGATATACTTCTATTTCACAGGCAACTCCGAAGTTTGATTGCAATAGATTTAAAGATAGGTGATTTTCTTCCCGAATATGCAGGGAAAATGCAGTATTACTTAGCGATACTTGATGAAAAGGTAAAACTTCCTGAAGAAAATCCGTCAATCGGCATTATAGTTTGTAAAAACAAAAATCGTTTAAAGGTGGAGTATGCACTCAAAACGTCTAATGCGCCAATTGGTGTCGCAACTTACACGTTGCACGATAAGTTACCGGACGATATGAGAAAATTTCTTCCATCGCCGGAAGAAATAGCTGAAATTATTAAAGAGCTTGATTAACTATTTTATTTGAGTAAAAAACTCTTTTTTTGAGGTTGGAGGATAGACAAAAGTGAAATCGGGTATTATCAGGGATATAAATTGAATATGGGTGAGCATGATGGATAAATTAAGATTAAGCATAAAAATCACAGGTTGCCCGAATAGGTGTTTTTATTGCCACAGCTGCGGTGGTGGAAATAAAAGAGAAGTTTTTGATATTGATGCGATACTGAAAATTGCTTCATTTTTTAGAGAAAATATAAACTCTGATATGTCTGTATTGTTAATGGAAGAGCAGACGTTTTATCCGAAATTCTTTGAGCTGATTTCTGCTCTCGAATCTGAGGGTTTTATGCAAAAAGGCTCATCAAAATGGCTTGTTTCAAACTGTTGGGGGCTGAGCCATGTGTCGGGGTTTATCGACAATATGAAAGAGCATTACAATACAGTAATGCCGACACTTTTTGGGATAGGTGAAACACACGACCTGCATACAGGCAGAAAGGGTAGCTATAACGATATTATAAAAGCTTCGGCAGAATGTTTGGAAAAAGGCTTTAAAGTAATTTGGAACTTAAAATGGTCGAAGTTAAACACAAAGGATATGAACAGGCTTACAGAGCTTGCTGAAAGTATGGGAATAAACAGTTTCATCAATTGCGAATATTATTTTTACGGACACTTTCTCCCTGAAATGGCAGAGAAATATCTTCCTATATCTGATGATTTTTCAAAAATTAAATATGAGGTAGCCGAACATAGTGAAGGCGTACTAAAAACAGCAAAAGAATTTGTTGACGACATAAAAAACGGCATAACATACAGCATAAAAACTGTTTCATTTGACGATTTGTACGTAACAGATGAGTTAAATGTTTACCCGCTTGGACACACATCGAAAGATTATTGTTTAGGAAATATAAGTAACTCCCCCGATAAGTTGATTGAAAATATAACGAAAGGCACGAATTTGCCCGAATCAATCATCGAAAAGCGTAAACAAGATTTTTCGCAGATGGTCTTAAAATATGCGGATGCTTCTGCTAAACAGTTACATACTCCGCAGTCTCTTTTTGAGTTGCTATATTCTTCTTTTGGTGGAGTGTAGGCAAGCGATATTGACAAAGTAAAGGTCATTAAGAGGTTAAGGCATATTATATTGCAGAGCGTGACTTATACTGCGGAGCGACCTGCCTTAACCTCTTGCACCAGTATACTTTGAGTGCCGTTGTAAAGTGTCTTCGATGAGCAAGCTCACGCCTGCGGCGCACTTGACAAGGCGAGATTTCTGCAACGCTGTAGAGCGAAACGTCGGACTGCTCTGCAAATGACAATCCACCGCAACGCTTCAAAATTCAAGCGTTCATCACAAAAATAGCAAAAATCCGAAACAATCTCCGATAACTTTAATATCGGGTGAATGGTTCGGATTATTACTGTTTGGCACGCCCGAGAGAATTCGAATCCCTGACCTTCTGGTCCGTAGCCAGACGCTCTATCCAGCTGAGCTACGGGCGCACATCGCTTAGCTATGTTAGCACAACTGACGAAAAAACGCAAGGAAAATTTGCAAGAAAGTATTTTATTTGCAAATTGTATAATTAAGTATGACAACTTCATCCCGCTGTCATACTTAATTATTTTTATGGGATACAGAAAGGAAAAGCGAAGATGAAAGCAAGTGAAAAAATGCCGAAAATGAAGTTAAAATGC
>Ga0209755_10001522_pt1 | contig 35602 bp, 31 predicted proteins | sample TergutCo191P1_FD_187301 | JGI IMG/M metagenome (GOLD analysis project Ga0209755, IMG submission 187301) | Cornitermes sp. P1 segment gut microbial communities from Petit-Saut dam, French Guiana - Co191P1 (SPAdes) (version 2) | ecosystem: Host-associated > Arthropoda: Insects > Digestive system... | reverse complement strand
ACCGCCTTTTCGAACGTCTTTCTCTTCATCCCGCACATGCGGCGGAATTTGCCGCACGGGTATTCCTTCGTGTTTTCGTATTTCACACGTATAGTTTAGCGCTCTTTTTGATTTCTGAAGAGGTCTAATGACGGCGAATTTACCCCTCTGGGCACTTTAACCGCCACCAACTACACCATCCATGTGGTGAACGGCGAACTACAATAACACGAACAAGACCCGGGGAAGCCCCCCGGGTCTTGCGAGCCGCCCAGCAAAGCCCCGATGTTACCGTGCAAACCGCGATGAATTTCCCTGCCACACCCTTGCCGCATACCATCCGTTACGGTTCAATGTTTCCCCCGTTTTCCTTCGTTATCTTTAACGCATGTCGGTAAAGGTTGGCGGAAATGTAATAGGAATCATTAACCAGCAGGTCAAGAAACGGTTTGACGGCAGGAACAAGCATGACCATAGTCTGCATGTGCTTGATTATTAGGGATACATTCCATTTTATCAAGAAGGAGCAGACTGATGCAAAAGCGTAAACCAGAACCTCGGGTCGATGCAGGGCGCAAGGGTGTCAATATGTCATCCGTAAATACGTTGCTGCGAAAAAAACTTTATTACTGCCTTTGCGACCAGCTCATTGACGTCTGAATGACGGGGAACTTGAGTGGATGTATTTGTTCGCGGGTTTTCGTATATGTCGTGCTTTGCCCCGTTACGAACAAAGACAGCTCCCTGCTTCATGATTTCCCTGATTAGCTTCTGGCGTTTCATGCGGGAACTTTTATCCGCAGAATTCCTGTTTTTCGTTTTTGCGACAACCGCTTTTCCTCTTCCTGTCGAATCTGGTAGAGATCGGCAAGCATGTCTTCAAGTTCGGCAAGGTCGTGTCCCTGCGTAAGATGATCCGGATAATCATTCAGATATCCCACAAACAGACCGTCGTCGGCTTCCCAATAGGTGTAAGCAATTTCCATGCCATGCTCCTTAATGAGGGCAATCACCCCACGCAACAAGTATAAAGGCGAAGCCGACCCAAATCAAGAGGAAGAAACGCGCTAGGCAACATCGGAGGCCGACACATTAGCGTGACCGGCGAGTTCGCGGGTAACCAGTTCATGGATTATCTCGTCCGGTGTCTGTCGGGTAGCAAGAGCCTTGGAGGTAATATATTCGGCGGAAAAATCATCAACAACTATCATTTTGAAGCCCTTCCTTGCCGTTACTCCCCGGACTGCGGGGTTGACCTTCGGTGTCGTTTGGGTCAGCAGCTCGTCAAGGGCATCCGCTTCTTTCTCGGTCATAATGGGCATCGTTCTTCTCCTAATCCTGGTTTCTCAACAGACGGAAAACTTTGCGGCACGGCATTGCGTGAAAAACATAGGCGGTATGTTCATCAACAAGATTATACATGATTTCAAGCAGGTTGCCGCGGGTGTCAAGCCCTGGGCTTTAAAACATCCGCCCAATGGGTTTAATCGTCCGGCCGGACACGGTGGGCGACGTTTCCCGGAGGGAAAGTTGTTGTAAAAACAAGCCCGCGGCACTATAATATGAAAGCCAAAATTGGCGAAAGCAGATTATGGGGGGGAACGGGACCAATGGAAACCTTGACCACGATGTTTCGCGAGGAGATAAAAGCCGCCGTGACCACGGCGAGCGCGTCCACGGTCATAACCAAGGACAACGTGTACCAGGAGGGGGACGAAAGAATCGTTTCCATACTGGACAAAATGGCCGGCTCGCTCATGCTTCCAGGTTCCGGCGTGGACGGGATGGAGAATCTGGAGGGGCTCCTGGCGAAGGCCCGGTCGGGTAAGTCGTGCCTGCTGCTGCTGGAGCATTACAGCAACCTGGATCTGTCGATTTTCTCGCTGCTTGTGCGGCAGGCCGGCGGGCGGGGCGGGGAAATCGCCGACGCGCTTATAGCGATCGCCGGAGCCAAGCTGAACGAGGACAGTCCGGTGGTCGCCGCCTTCGCCAGCGCGTACACGCGCATCGTGATCTACCCCAGCAGCTACCTTACCGGGCTGCCCCCGGAGAAGAAGCAGGTGGAGATTCCCCGCAGCCTTTCGATTAACCGGGCGGCGATGAAGGCGCTGGAGGAAAAAAAGACGCAGGGCAAGCTGGTGCTGGTGTTCCCGGCGGGGACGCGCTACCGTCCCTGGGATCCCTCGACCAAGAAGGGCGTGCGCGAGATAGACTCGTACATCAAGTCGTTCGACTACATGTGCTGCGTCGCGCTGAACGGGGACATCCTGCACGTGCAGAAAACCGACATGATGAACGACGCCGTAAGCAGGGACGTGGTAAGGGTCACCGCCGGCCCCATCCGCTCCTGCGCCGAATTCCGCGAAAGGGCGCGCGGCACGGTGGCGGAGACCGACACCAGCAGGGACAAGAAGCAAGCGGTGGTTGACGCGATAATGGCGGAACTGGACGAACTGCACACCGAGGCGGAAAAGAAACGCAAAAGGCCGTAGGGCAAACTAAGGAGCGACAGTATGGCAAAGGAAGACATGGGCCGGATAATCGGCAGGTACTCGGATCAGATACTGGGAAGGGGCGGCATAAACGGCGAGCTTTTCACGAAGTACGAGGTCAAGCGCGGCCTGCGCGACGTAAGCGGAAAGGGCGTGCTGGTGGGTCTTACGGAAATCTCGGAGATCGTTTCCTACATCATCGAGGACGGCGACTACGTTCCCTGCGAGGGGAAGCTTTTCTACAGCGGCATTAACGTCGAGGAAATCGTCCAGGGCTTTCTGGACGGCACCAGGCGTTTCGGCTTCGAGGAGACGAGCTTCCTGCTGCTTTTCGGGCATCTGCCCAACGAAAAGGAATTCGCCGAGTTCACCGGCCTTATGGAACAGTGCGCCGCCCTGCCGGAAAACTTCCTGCGCGACACGATCATGATCGCGCCCAGCAAGGACATAATGAATTCCCTGTCGAAAAGCGTTCTTACCCTGTACGCCTACGACGAGAACCCGGACGACATTTCCATCGCCAACGTGATCCGCCAGTCGGTGAACCTTATCGCGCAGTTCCCGCAGCTCGCGATTTACGGGTACCAGTCCTACGCGCACACCCACAAAAGCCAGAGCCTGGTAATCCACACCCCCTCCCCCGGGCTGTCGATCGCGGAGAACCTTCTGCACATGCTCCGCCCGGATTCCAAGTACACCAAGCTGGAGGCGGAGATTCTGGACATCGCCCTTATGCTGCACGCCGAACACGGCGGCGGCAACAACTCGACCTTTACCACGCACGTGGTCACCTCGTCCCACACCGACACCTATTCCGCGATCGCGGCGGCGCTTGGCTCGCTGAAGGGGCCCCGGCACGGCGGCGCGAACGGCAAGGTTGTGCAGATGTTCCAGGACATACAGGAAAACGTGAAAGACTGGAACGACGACGACGCGATAACGGCGTACCTGGAAAAGCTTCTTGGCAAGGAGGCCTTCGACCGCGCCGGCCTGATTTACGGGATGGGCCACGCGGTTTACTCGCTTTCCGATCCACGCGCGCTTATCTTCAAGCGATTCGTCGAACAGCTTGCCAGCGAGAAGGGCCGCGCCGACGAGTACCTGCTGTACTCCAAGGTCGAGGAGCTTGCCCCGGCGGTAATCGGCAAGATGCGCCGCATATACAAGGGCGTAAGCGCGAACATCGACTTTTACTCCGGCTTCGTCTACAGTATGCTCGATCTTCCGCAGGAGCTGTTCACGCCGCTTTTCGCCGTGGCGCGTATCTCCGGCTGGTGCGCCCACCGCATCGAGGAGCTTGCCAACGCGGGTAAGATTATCCGCCCGGCGTACAAGTCGGTGGCCAAGCAGAAGTACTACATGCCCATGGGCGAGAGGTAAGCGACATTGGATGGTTTGCATTAGACAATGTTAAGCAAACCATCAAAAAGGCTTACGAATTAATGCCGCGGCCTTCGCCTTTAAAGCCAGCAGATCCGCCTTGATGCGTTTGCGCTCAAAAGGCAGGGACATCAGCAGCGCGGCTATGCAGGAATAAATGTAAAAAGGTATTACCAGCCATAGTAGGGGCCAGTAAAAAGCCGCGCCGGCGTTCGGGCCTATGGGCACCGTCAGAAACAGTCTGGGTGTCAGGGCCGTGAAAAACCTTCCCACAAGCTCGACCTCCCCCAGCGGGCCGAATATAAGGGCGCTGTTGCGGATCTCGCTGCTGAACAGGTGGTTTATATGCACGAAGCCGGTGCCTATCAGGATTATCTCGTTTACAAGAATTATGCACAAAGTCAGATAGGCCAGAAAGGGGACTTTGGGTATTCGCCTGTAGTCAAGGGTGTGCAGTTTCAGCAGCACCATAAGCATGGGCACGATCCCCAGAAGAACGTGGGAAACGTAAAACCGCATGGTCTCGAATTCGAAGGCGTTACGGCCTATCACGTCAACGGGAAAAAGTGTCGCGGCGGTTCCGCTTATCACGCCCATGTAAAACATGTAGTCCTTCAGGATTTTGCTTTTGGAGAGAAACAGCCAAGGGAAGGCCAGAACGCTTACCGCGCAGATGTTCTCGGGCGTGACCGTCCTTATCGCGTGGGGCATCCAGCTTTGGTAGGGCTCGAAGGCGAGTTTTACGAAATGTAAAACGAAATTGAAAAAAAGAACGCCGAACAGGACGATGGTGGAGGTTTTTTTGCTCCTGTTACGCAACAGGAAATAAAGGCCAAGCAGCAGCCCTACGGCAATCGCGACGTACAAAAAATAGTAGAAATTAAAATGCTCGACCACGGTTTGCCTATGGTTTCGGCTCCAGACAACGCGACAGTTCCCTAAACAGGGCCGACCTGTCCAGGGGTTTGCCCAGGTGCCCGTTCGCGCCGGCGGCCAGGCAGCGTTCCACGTCCTCGCGGAACACGTTGGCCGTCATCGCTATAATGGGCACCTCGCCGGCCCGGGGAAGGCTCAGATTCCTTATGATCCGGGTGGCCTCGTATCCATCCATCAGGGGCATCTGAATGTCCATAAGGATAAGGCCGAACCTGTCCGGCTCGGCCTTGAACGCGGACACCGCCTCCAGCCCGTTTTCCACGAAGACGACCCCGACCCCCGTTTCCTCCAGCGCCGACGCTATAATTTCCCTGTTTATGTCGATATCCTCGGCAACCAAAATCGTGTGGCCGGTCAGGCAGGGGATCTCCTTTTTTTCCGTTCCCGCGGCGGTTTCCTGCGCCACGTTTTCGGCGGTTTCAAAAGGCATGGTAAACACGAACGTGGAACCCCTGCCCAGTTCCGAGTCGACCCATATGCTTCCGCCCATCATCTCGACGATGCGCTTGGAAATGGCAAGCCCCAGCCCGGTGCCGCCGAACTTGCGGGCGGTTCCCCCGTCCAGTTGCTCGAAGGCGCTGAAAAGCCTGGCCTGCTGTTCCAGGGAGATGCCTATGCCCGTGTCCGCCACCGCGATTCGCAGGGCCGTCCCGTTGTCCGGCGAGAGCCTGGCGCTAAGGGTTATCTCGCCGTGTTCCGGGGTGAACTTGACGGCATTGGAAAGCAGGTTGGTAATAACCTGCGTAAGGCGCAACTCGTCGCCGACGATCACGGGGGGGATGGCCTCGTCCAAATCCACGGCAAACCGTAAGCTCTTTTCCTCGATGCGGATCCCCATCACGCTTGTGACGCGCTCGAGCATTTCCTTGAAGTCGAAGGCGTGGCTGTAAAGCTCGAACTTGTCGGCCTCGATTTTGGACATGTCCAGGATGTCGTTTATCAGACCCAGCAGGTGCTTGGACGCGCTGTCTATCTTGCCAAGGCAGTCCTCCTTTCGTTCCATGGCGTCGGCGTTCCTGGCGATTTCCGTCATGCCTATAATGGCGCTCATGGGGGTACGCATTTCGTGGGACATCCTGGAAAGGAACTCGCTTTTCGCCGCGCTGGCCATTTCCGCCAAATTCCTGGCAAGCACGAGCTCGGTGATGTCGTGCATAAGAACGATTATGCAGGAAAAGCCGGGGGCGCGTTTTCTAAAGGGAAGGATATGCACCTCGTATGTGTGGTTCCGAACCTGCGCCTCAAGAAGTGTTTGCCCCTGTTCCAGGCTAAGGCTGGCCTGCCGTATCCGGTGAACCATTTCCTGCGTAAAGGCCGGCGACTTGTAGCGCTCCAGGATTGCCGGCAGCTCCACCCCGTGCAGAACCAGGACGTCCTCCGCGTCGATTATTTCCGTGACCGAATCCGTTCCCAGCACAAACCGCAGGCCGTCGTCCAGCATGAATATTATATCGGGGCAGGACTGCAGGAGTATGTCCATGTAGGTTTCCTGCATGGCCTTTTCCTTCGCGACGGACTTGATCAGGCTAAGCTGGGTTTCGTAGTTGATCCTGAAAAGCGCGTCGCGTTTTTTCGCGTGGCGAAGCTCCCTGGCCAGCCGCTTCGTTTCCCTTTCGCTTTCCGCCAGCCGTTTCTGCAGGGCGTTGTACTGTTCAAGGCTTACGAAGGATTCGGCCATCGGGCTTCCTATATGACAAGCGCCACGAGCGAGTAGTTGTGGAAGCGGTTGACGGGAACCCCGTCCTTTACCGAGGTCGGGCAGAACTCGCCCGCGGCGTAGCTCATCATGAAGGGCAAGTCGGCCAGGGCTTCCTTGGCGTGCTCAATCTCGTCCAGGGGGTTCTTGTGCAGGTGCAGCAGGTGGCGCACGACGCATGAAAAGACTATGACGCCGTTTACGTCCGGCATGTCCCTTACGGTCATAAGCTTGGCCTTGGTTTCGGTCACGACGTCCTCAGCCGTCATGTTAAGCAGGGTAAAAACGGAACCCTCGTCTATCCGTCCCCGGAAAATCACCGCGCCGTCCTCGCCTATCGAGGCCAGGCCCCGGACCACCGGCACGCCGTCGTAGTCCTCGCGCTTTTGCTGGTTGAGCAGGAAAGGCACGAACCAAAAAACGCCAAGGGATTCCCCCGTGGTGACGAACCCCGTGTTTTTCAGGTAATCGTAGGCACTGTGGCCGTCGATTTCATAGACGACATTGGCCTTAGACTTGGTTATTTCGCCCCTGTGCGGCAGTTTGGTCGTTTCCGGCAGGATCGCGATAAGAAAACGCGGGTTTATGTCGCCGTAAAACAGGATAAACGAATGTCTTATTTTTTCCGCCCGGCCACGATAGATGACCTTGCCCCCGGAAAGATCGGCGGAATCGTCCACGGCCATGGATCCAAAGACGGGCACCCCCGGCAGAATCTTGTTCCAGACTTCCATTATGTCGTCGCCGGAGTTTTTCAGCATAAGGGGCGGAAAGGCGATGGCAAGTTTGGGCCGCTCGGAATCGTCGCCCACCCGTTCGATGGCCTCCCGCAGTGGCCCCTCGATTTCCGTTTCCATGGGTTCCGTCATGGCCAGCCTGAACCTGACGGTGTCCGAGGTCATCACGAAGACCGTCAGCGCCATCTCGCCGGCCAGGCCGTTGACCGCCTGGGCGGAGGTTGTCGCCCCCGCCACCTCAAAGGGCAGGTTTTCGCCGATATGCCTCAACACCCCGGAATCCACAAACTCCGTGTGACATGTTATTATGCCTACCGTGTGTTCCAGAAGCTCGATTTTTTCGGAAAGCTGCGCCAGTATGTCCGCCAGAGCCAGTTCCGGCTCGTCCGCCTCGCGGGTGTAAAGACCTACGCATTTGAGCATTATGCTCCCCCTTGGAATTGCTGGTTGCCATATCATAGCACATAAAGCATGGCGCATGAAATACGGCGTGCGAAGAAAATCTAACCAGTTGCAAAACTAAGGATACAATCGCCTTATCGAAACGGCCTTTCCGGATTCCTCGTCAATCTCCGCGATAACCCCCTGGATTTCGCTTTTTCCGTCCCCAAGATCCTTGGCGGGTTCCATTCGGTACATCACCTGCTTGCGCGCCCTGTCCAGGCAGATCCCGGCGTCCATGCCGATTACGCTGTCGGGGATTCCCGTCATGCCAAGGTCGGTGACGTAGGCGGTGCCTTCGGGCAGAACGCGCTCGTCGGCGGTCTGCACGTGGGTGTGCGTACCGGCGAGCAGCGAGACGCGGCCGTCGGCGTGGTAGGCCAGGGCTTCCTTTTCGCGGCTGGACTCGGCGTGAAAATCCACCAGCGCGATCGCCCCGCCGGCCTGTCGCACTATGTCGTCCAGGCACCGGAACGGGCAGTCAATGGCCGTCATGAATTCCCGGCCCTGCACGTTGATTACGATCCAGTCCGCGCCCGCCTTTTTCACGCGGATCCAGCCCCGCCCGGCCGCCGGCCCGGGGTAGTTGGCCGGGCGCAGCACCCTGTCGTCTGCGTCCAGCGTTTGCCAGAATTCCCTTTTCTCCCAGACATGGTTGCCGGACGTTACCACGTCAACGCCGGCGGCGATTATCCGCCCCAGCGTCGCCTCCGTAAGACCAAAGCCGTCGGCCGCGTTCTCGCCGTTCGCGACGGTAAAGTCCACGGCATTGTCGTTTATCAGCCCCGGAAGTTTCTCCTCCAGAACCTTTAGCCCCGGCTCGCCCATAACGTCGCCAATCATCATAGCCCGTACGATTCCCATGGTGCCCATTATAGCAGAGAAACGGGGCGTGGGCACCGGACGCGCACCTAAATACCCACCTTTCCCTGCCGTATGGCCGCGTTGCTGCTTTCGACCATTTCCCGCGCATCCTCTTTTACCCGGTGGGTAATCTCGTTCAACTGGCTAATGGCCTGCAGTATCTGCTGGCTTCCGTACCCCTGCTCTTGCATCGCGCCGAGAATGCTGTTTTCCTGTTCCGACACGGTTTCCACGCCGTTCTCTATCGCGTCGAATTTGTTAAGCACGATTTCCGTCGATTTCGTTATCTTGTCGATGGATCCCTTGATTTTCTTGAGCACCGAGCTTATGGTCTTGGACTGCGCGGCGGAGGATTCCGCCAGCTTGCGTATCTCGTTGGCGACGACGGCGAAACCGTTGCCAAGCTCCCCGGCGTGCGCCGCCTCGATAGCCGCGTTCATCGAAAGAAGGTTTGTCTGGCTCGCGATGTTCTGCATTACCGAGTTGATTTCCAAAAGCGATTCGGACTCCCTCGCGATTTCCTGGATGTCGGCGGCGACCCCGCTAAGGCTTGAGTGCCCGGCCTTCGACGCTTCCTGCAGCTCCCTTACGTTCCCCGTGTTTTGGGACAGGGTGTTGGTAACGGATCGAGTGTTGGCGATCATTTCCTCGATCGCCGCCGAGGACTCGGAAACCGCGACCGACTGCTCCCCTACGTGCCCGTTCAGTTGTTCCATCATGGCCTGTATCCTCTGCTGCACGAGTTTGTCCTTTTCCTTTTCCCTGTAGTAGTGGCGCAGATCGCGGCTGTAGGCTATGACGAAGTTGCTGCCGTCAATCGTTACGCGGTGGAAAATTTCCTCCGTGGGAATCGGCGATCCGTCGCTGTGCCGGTACTCCCATTCGTAGCGGCAGCTGCCGTCCCTGAGCGCCTGCCTAAGCGTGTTGACGCTTTTCCTGAACGAGTCGGTACCGTCCGGTTGCGTCTCGGGCAGAAACCTTCTAAAGTTATTGGCAAAGATTTGCTTGTCGGATATCCCGAACAGTTTCTCCGCCTCCTTGTTTACCTCCAGAACGTTGCTGTTCTCGTCGTACAGGATGCACAGCAGCGGCGAGGAGTCCAGTATGGCCTGCGATCTTTCCTTCAGCGCGTTCTCCTGTTTCCTGATTGCGTGTTCCTCGCGAAGATCCTTGGTAAACTCCAGCAGGTGATCCTCGCCCTGGAAAAAGGCGCTGACAAAGGTAACGTTTGTGGGAACCGTTTCGCCGTCCGGCGAACGCTGCCACCAGTCGAATGTTTCCTTTCCGTTTTTGAAAGCCGCCTCGGCGTGTTCGGTTATCCGGTCTTTCGATCGGCTGCCGTCGGGCTGGAATTCCGGCATCAGCGAGAAAAAATTATTGTAGTATTCCTGTCTGTCTTGCATCCCGTACAGCTTGGGGGCTTCCTCGTTGCAGTACACCAGCTTGATGTTCCTGTCAAGCAGGGCGGAAACCATCGGCACGCTTTCCATGACAAGGTGCATCCCCTCGCCGAAGCTGCCCTTTTCCATTTTGGCTATAAGCCGCAGGACGGCGATCGCCGCGCAGGCGAAGAGCGCGGTTATCGCCGGCATAAGGACGGCCATTGCCACGGCGTGGCTTTTCGCCGCGGCCGTTACGGCGAAAACAAGAACCAGAACCACAAGCGTCATGGCGACGGCACCGAAAATAAGTTTGACCCTGTCCTTCCGCGCCTCTTCCTGAAGACGCTTCGCAATGTTCATTTTTTCCATACGTTCATCCTCCAAATTTTTACGGCAATACCGAGCTCCACTGTTCCAAATCGATGGGGGGGACGAGAATATAATGTTACGAAAGTTTTAAGCCAGTTTCATGAAAATGCCTAGGGCGACAACCCTCCAACTGTTTAGCCATTATAGCGGCCTTTTCAGGTCTTGTCTGTGGCTTCCGAGAAAAAGCGGAACGGTATTCTAAAAACCCCCGCCCTTTACATAAATTAGGCAACGCGCCTGCAATAAGCCCCGCGAGACTTTTTCCCCCGCAAGCTGTCGTGACGACCCTATTGTGCTCGATACGCGAGGCGATATAGTATAGAATGGAAAAGGCGAGGTTACGGTATGGGTGAACAGAAAAACACATTGGGCGAACTAAGGGGCATCGCCGTAAGCGACCTTAGGGCGGGGCTCGCTTTTTCGGAATCGGTTTATATCGACGAGGAAAACCTCTTTGTCCCCCTAAATATTTCCATTCTGCAGAAGGACTTGGACAAGCTTGCGGCGCTGGGCATAGACACCGTGTATACTTCCGGGAGCCCTTTGGGTGGCGACCAAAAAGTCCAGGGAGTGGCGACGACGCCTTCCCCGGGCGCGGCGTCCGCGGAAGGCGCGAGGATGCCGCACCAGTTTATGGCGGCCCAAAAAAACATGGGCTCGTACCGTGTCTACAAGACGCTCGTCGAGCGCATAAACGAGATGTTTATAAGAATCTCCGAGGGCAGCGTTATCAGCAGTCGTTCCGTAAACGCAATCAGCACCCAGTTGCTCCAGGCCCTAAGGGACCAGCGGGAGCAGTACGTCGGCTTTGTCCTGGGGGGCGACGTAAGGGGCTACGAGATGGCGAAAAGCGCGGTGAACATCGCCATACTTTCCGCGCTGACGGCGCAGGAGATCAGGCTTCCCTCCCACAAAATCCTATACGTGATCATCGGGGCCCTGCTCCACGACGCGGGAATGTTCCAGCTGCCGAAGAAAATCCTGGAGAAAAAGGAGGAGCTGACCGCGGAGGAACGCAAGCAGATACGGGGCCACCCCCTGCTTTCCCGCGAAATCGTCGTCCGCGAGCTTTCCTACCCGGACGAGATAGGCGACATAGTCCTTCAGCACCACGAGCGCTGGGACGGCAACGGCTACCCCCACTGCCTTCCGGGCAACAGCATCAGCATCGGCGCCCGGATTGTGTCCATAGCGGACTCGTTCGAGGCAATGGTCAGCCACAAGCCCTACCGCAATTCCATAGTGGGCTACCAGGCGAACAAAAACCTGCTGGCCGACAACTCCCGCCGCTTCGATCCGGACATCCTAAAGATCTTCATTCTTACGATGGGGGTATATCCCATCGGCTCGATTGTCCGCCTTAACAACGGGACGGTGGCGCGGATAGCGGAGGTCAGGGCCAGCACCCCCCTGCGCCCGAAGGTACAGGTCCTGGTGGACGAGTCCAACCGCCTGCACGCGGCCTCCGAGGAGGTCTTTGTCGATCTTTTGACGGAAAAAAGGCTGTACATCGTCAAGGCGATGGACACCAGGGAACTTTCGGAATTACATGCGCACGGCTAGGCCGAGCCTGGGGAAGGAGGGCGAGGACAGGGCCGCCGGGTTCCTGGAGGAGGCCGGGATGGGCGTAATCGCCCGGAATTTCCGCTGGAGCAGGGGCGAAATAGACATAGTCGCCCTTGACGGGGAAACCCTGGTGTTCGTCGAGGTAAAGGCCTGGTCGGCGTTCGGTATCGAAAACCTTGCTTACGGAATAAACCGGGGAAAGCGGGGCAGGATAATAGAAACAGCTAAGTATTTTCTTTCCACGCATCGACAATATTATCGAAGGGCCATCCGCTTCGACGTGGTTTTTGTGGGCAAAGAGGCGGTTACCCATCTTGCATCTGCCTTTACGGAGACTGTATGATGACAATGGGACAGACAACGGGTTCCACACGAATAGAACGGTTGCGGGAGAGCGTCAACGACAAGGACTACATGCACGCGGCGATCCACAGGATCGCCTTGGTGCTTAGCGACAGGTTGATGGACAGATCGCACGGGGGAGGGTCTCAGAATGAAAGGCAGCGGAAAAGGGGGAGAGCCTAGGAAAGGCCGAAGGAAACATCCCAGGCGCCCAAATGACCAGTCGCAGAACCGCCCCGGGCATGGAGCCCACCATGGCGAGGGCTCCAGAAACAGAAGCAAGGGCAAAAAGCCCGCTATCGTCACTCTAATGAACGAGGCAAAATTCACCAGGAAACGTCCGGGCTCGGTCAACCGCCCGAAATGGGCTCCGCCGCAGTCCCCGGCCCTGGATCTGGCTCCGGCCCTGTGCATACTGTGCGACAAGCCCATCCGGGAGTTTTCGACGGCGCTCTGCGATCCGGACACGGGAAAGCCCGCCCATTTCGACTGCACGGTAAACCGGATTGTCGAGCGGGAAAGGCTTGAAAAAGGCGACTCGGTGGGTTATATTGGTGGGGGAAGGTTCGGCATAATCCATTTCACCAATCCGCAAAACCCGAGAAAGTTCACGATTAAGAAAATTTTTGAGTGGGAGAAAAACGAGAGCCGGTCTGAGTGGCGCGTGGCGCTCTGCGAGCATTTCTCGGTTACCTGATGGACAAAGAAGAGACGGATGGGGACATAGAAAGGGCGTTTTTCTCGGATCCGAAAATCTCGGAAAACCTTGGGCTTCTGGAGGAAATCGGGGTTCTTTCCCATGTCAACGGTTTCATCGGCAGGATGAAGGGCTACGGGACGCTTTTTTCCATAGGCACGGATCTGTTCAACTGCGCCGGTATTGACGACATACTGGAGGCCACGGTTCGGCGGCTCTCGGATTTTTACCTTCCGTCCTTTATTACCATTCTGTGGAAGCCGGTTCAAACCTGCGCCGACATTACCGTGCGGTCGTACCGCAACTACGAGCCGGTCAACCTGCATATAAACCTGCACAACATCACCAGGTTCGAATCCTTTTTCTGCAATTTCCACGGGCCGATCCCCTTTGCCGAGCTGGAGGAAAAACTGGGCGACGACGCGGCCCTTGCCCCGCTAAGGGAGGCGCGGCCGGAAATAGTCGTCCCAATTATCGGTCCTTTCGGGCTCTACGGGATTGTCCTTGTCGGACGCAGGGCAACGGGGGGCGATTACACCGGCGAGGACATGGCGTTTCTCCAAAAGTTCATGGTTTTCGTCTCCCAGGCGATAAAGACCAACCTGTATTACGAGAACTCCCTTCGCGACATAAAGACGGGCCTGTACAACCACGGCTTCTTTATGACCCGCGTAAAGGAGGAAATCGCCAGGACGAATCGCGGTTTCTGCACGTCCTCGATAATCATGATAGACGTGGACAAGTTCAAGGACTTTAACGACATCTACGGGCACCTTGCCGGGGATCGGGTGCTGGAGCAGTTGGCGAAGGTTATCCGGCAGAACGTCCGGACCGACGACATCCCATCCCGTTTCGGCGGCGAGGAATTCACCGTCCTTCTTCCCAAGGCGGAGTCCGACGTGGCCTACCTGGTCGCGGAACGGCTGCGGGTAAGCGTGTCGAAGATGCAGGTTTCATGGGAAAAGCCGCTCCCCCCGATAACGATCAGCCTGGGGGTGTGCTCCTTTGGCCATGGCTGCGATCTTGAAACGAACGACATAATCCGCCGCGCCGACGAGGCTCTGTACGCCTCGAAGGCAAAGGGCAGAAACTGTACCACGCTTTGGGAGGCCGGGCTGAAGTGCGGCGATCCGGGCAAGGCAGAGGGGGACTGAAAGCGAATGACGGGCATAATAGGCGCAATGGAGAAGGAGGTTCAGCTCCTTCGCGGCTGGCTGGAGGATTCCAGGGTGGTCAAGTTCGGCGTGTTCGAGTTCCATACGGGAAAGCTCGAGGGGAAGGAGGTCGCCCTGCTGCAGTGCGGCATCGGCAAGGTGAACGCCGCCGTGGGGTGCTCGGTTTTGATCCACGTTTTCAAGCCGGACTTTGTCGTGAACACCGGTTCGGCGGGCGGCATAGCCGGGGGGCTTCGCTTCGGCGACGTGATTATTTCCACGGGTCTTCTGTACCATGACGTGGACGTTACCGCCTTCGGTTACGCCCCCGGGCAGCTTCCCGGGCAGCCCCAGATTTTTCCCGTGGGCGGGGATCTTGTTTCCGGGGCGGAGAAGGCCCTGGGCGAGCTTAAGGGGGAGGGCGTCCTTCCGCCGGATATCGGGCACTGCCGGGGGCTAATCGGTTCCGGGGACACTTTCATGCACCGTCCGGGGGACATCGAGGAACTTCGCCGCATTTTCCCCGAGGTTGCCGCCGTGGAAATGGAAGGCGCGGCCATCGCCCACTGCTGCGGGCTGTTTTCGGTTCCCGCCCTGGTCATACGCGCCCTTTCGGACATCGCCGGGAGCGAATCCCCGGTTACCTTCGACGAGTTCCTGCCCGTCGCGTCAAAACACTCGGCGGAGATCGTCCGCCGGATAATAAGGAACGGCTAGACAATGGAAAAGATTGCAAGTTTTCAGATTGACCACCTTAGGCTTAAGCCGGGCGTCTACGTGTCCCGCAAGGATCGCTTCGGCGACACGACGATTACGACCTTCGACCTTCGATTCAGGGCGCCTAACAAGGAACCGGTGATGGACGTCGCGGCGATGCACACCACGGAGCACCTTGGGGCGACCTTCCTGCGTTCCCACGCCGAGTGGGCTTCCAGGATTGTCTATTTCGGACCCATGGGCTGCCGGACGGGCTTTTACCTGATTGTCGAGGGCGACCGGGATTCCGGGGATGTCCTTCCCCTGTTGCGCGAGATGCTTGCCTGGGTGGAAAGCTTCGACGGCCCCATCCCCGGCGCGTCCGCAGTGGAGTGCGGCAACTGGCAGGACCAGGACTTGGCGACGGCTAAATCGGACTGCCGAGGCTACGCCGGCCTTCTTGCCAACCCCGGCGAGGAAAACCTGAACTACCCCGCCTGAACCCCCGGCCGCTATTTGGCCGTTTTTCTTGCCTTGGGCGCGGGTTTTGTCGTGGCCTTGTTCTTTGTGACAGGTTTGTCCTTTGCCGCAGGCTTTTTCCCGGGGATCCCTTGTTTTGCCTTGGGTGTTGCCCTCGCCGGCAACGATATCCCCGGATTTTTTTTCGCCGCCCTGGTCTTGGGAACGGCTTCTTTGGGCGTTTTCGTGGGCTTTGCCGTTACTTTGCCGGCCGGCTTTTTCTCGACTTTGGTCTTGGCCGCTTTCGTTGGGGTGGCTTTTTCGGGCTTTCCCGCAACCTTGGCCGCTCTTGCCCCTGTCTTTCCGACGGTCTCTTTCTCGGTTTTTGACCCCGCTTTCTTTTGCACGGGCTTTTCGGGCGTGGCGCTGGCCGCTTTTGCCCTTGTCTTGCGGACGGGCTTCCCCTCGATTTCCGTTCCCGCCTCCGCCTTCCCGGCGATCCTTGCCACCCCGGATCGTTTCTTTTCCCGGGCATCGTCCTCGCCTGCCGAGTCCGTCGCCAGACCCGTCGCCTTTTCCGCCAGGGCGAATTCCGCCTCGGCGCGCTCGAAGTCGCCCATGCCCTTCGCCCACTCCCAGGCAAGCATGTGCGCCTCCCGCCTGTTCCGCCCCACGGCAAGAAGCCTGGGAACCAGAGCCCCCAGCTTCTCGAATTCCGCCTGTCGCAAATAGCGGCTTCCCCCCGCGATAAAGTATCCCAGGGATTCATCTTTTCTGCCCAGCTTGCCGTAGGCCTCGGCGGCGTTTTCGGCGTACAGACCGTTGTCCCCGTTAAGCTCAAAGGCCCTGCTCCAGGCTTCCGCCGAGGCCTGGTATTTCCCCAGGTTCCACCAGGCATGGCCAAGCAGGGCGTACAGCCGGGGATCCGGGGGGGATTCCGCCTTTGCCTCCAGTCCCTCGATGTAGCCCGGCAAGAACGCGACAAGCTCCTTTAGCTTGTCCGGGGCGGACTCGCCCAAGGCGCTCAGGATTTTAGCTTTTTCCGCCAGGACCTCCGTCTCGTTTACGCCGTCCCTTGTTCCGGCCGAAAGACATGTGTTGACGTATTCCTCCGCCTTCTCGTGGAGCCCAAGAAGCGATGCCATTCTTGCCGCGAAAAGAAGCTCCTTTCCGCCTCGCGTGTCCGTGTACGTCGCCATGACGCTGCGGGCGGCGTCCTCCCGCTGTTTCCAGGCCTTCAGTACCTGGCCGTAGGCCGCCCCGAAATTGTCGAGCGCGGCGAAGGTCTCCGCAAGGCGAAGCCGGTTTTCCGCGCTTATCCCCGCGCCGCCCGTCCATTTGCCGTGCTCCCTCTCGACCGCGCTTGGCCTGGAGTCCACCGAAAGATAGTCCAGCCGAGCCTCGCAGACCGTGTCCGGGGATCCGCACGGTTCCCCGGAATCGCTCGCGCCGTAGGACACCAGGGAAAAGCCCAGATGCCCCCCGGGGATCGAGCCGTCGCTCGCCTCGGCAACCCACTTGCCGTTAAGAGTAAAAACCAGGTGATCGCCCCTGGCGACTATCCCCAGGACTATCCCCGCGTCGTCCCGATCCGCGCCGACCACCTCCGTCCAGCCGACCAGGGTTCTCGGAACCCTGTCGTTTACCGCGTCCAGGCGGAAATAGCCCCTGTTGGAAACAAGCGCGAGATAGTACGTCCCGTTTTCCATAACGCGGAACATTATTCCCGCCGCGCAGTAGCCCCCCAGACCGTCAAGGCGGAAGCGGGCCTCGATAACCTGGTCCACGTACACGCGGCCTGCCGTTTCCAGCCAGGCCATGAGGTTGCTTTTTTTAAGGCCAAGGAACAGCGAGCCTTTTTCCAGCTTGGCATGGCGGGAGATTTCCGGTTTAATGACAAAGCAGGATCTTTCGGGTTTTGAAAAATTGGCGACCCACCGTTCCCTCATCAACTCAACCGGAAGTCGCCTGCGCCGGAGTTTGTTTGAAAGAGCGTAGAGGGGGCGTCTGATAAAACCGAACATGCCTAATTATTACCGGAAATTTATCGAAAAGTCGAGATCGCTGTTTGCGCGCCTGTCCAGCAGCAGGCGGATAGACTTTTCCCTTTTTATGGTGGGGCTTAGGGGACGCCTCATGAGGGTTAGCATGTCCTCCCCTTACAAGAGATTCGCCGCAAGCCTGTCCGGCGGCAAGGCCGGTGGCGCGAGGCCGGCCCCCTCCCACGCCTCCGCCGTCGCGAAACCGTCCGCCGCGAGCTTGCGCGCCCGAAATGAACGCCAGACGGCCGGGGAAAAGACGCTTCTGGTATCCGCCAACAGGACGCGGCGATTGGCGAAAGGAAAGCCGCCCGTTCCGTCGGCCCGCCGTCCGGGCAAAAGCGGAACCCGCCCCGCGATAGACTCCCGCCGCCCCTTTGCCGGCAGGCGTGTTGACATCGTCCTTTTCGTCGCCACGCTGGCGGTTCTGGCGCTTGTTACTTCCAGCTATGTCCGCAGGACGATGGCCGCCCCGGCGCCCGTCAGTATTTTCGTCTCCCGGCAGTACTGGGCGATGTTCGGCGATACCGCGGATTCGTTCGCCAGGGAATTCGAGGGGCAAAACCCCGGCTTTAGGATATTGATGGTCGAGGACGGATACCCGGACATCGTTTTCTTTGACGACGGCGAATTCGCCGCACTTGTCGATGCCGGGGCTCTTGCGTCCCTTTCTACTTATATCTACACCGAAACCGGCGAGGATCAGTGGGTTCTTCCGCTGGTATCGTTCGTCGATCTTTTTTTCTACAACATCGACATCCTGCAGGCGGCCGGCAACGACCGCCCGCCCAGAACCCGCACCGAGTTCCTGGCCACCGCAAGATCCGTCGCGGAAACCGCCGCCGCGACGCGGGGGGAGGTCTTCCCCTTTGCCATGGGCCTTGGCGAGGCCGATCCCCTCGGGATCCGCCGGGACTTTTACCCCTGGGTCTGGGCCCTGGGCGCGGAAGTCCATTCGGGCTTTGCCGAGGACGGAAGCCTGGCGCTTACCGGCCCGTCGGCGAACACGGTCAATTTCCTGGCCGAAATGAACCGCGAGGGACTGCTCGCGCCCGGAACCTTCGAGACGACCGGACGGGAACGCCTGGAACAGTTCGCCCGGGGAGAAATCGCAATGATGCTGGCGTCCGCGCGTGACATAGTGTTCGTAAGGGACAGGCTGCCCAGGGTGAATTTCGACATAACCGCGATTCCGGCGGTGGCCCTTGGAAGGAACCGCCTGGGCATCTCAGGGATTTACGCCGGCATTTCCAGCACCAGCGCGCAGCCGGACACCGCCTGGGCTTTTCTTGTCTTCGTCGCGAGCCGAAGCCATCTTTTGGCGTCGACCCTTGGCGCGGTTCCCGGCAGCTTTTTTATCGGCTTTCCGGACAGGTACATCGAGGAGGATCCGATGTACTCGAAAGCCTGGGATCTCTTCGAGGCTGCCGATATAGTGGAGTTCCCAAGCGGCGACATTTCGGAGAAAGAGGCCGGCCGGGTTATACGGGATCTGCTCTTCCGGGCATTCGAGGAAGTCGAGTAGGTACTATTGTCCAAAATTTTTCTTCAACGTGCCGTTTTGCCACTCGTAGCATGGATACCACTTACGTAGTGTTAACACGCCCTAGGAATGGGATTTATGAGCTGCCTGTGATTACAGGCAGCCCTACAACGAATCAACAAACCAAGATGTTACCTATGGGAAAGTTGCGGTTAGGACAAGACCACTTCTTGCTACATTTCCATTTGTTCCGACAAATACAGTCATTGTTTGTCCTGTAGGAATTGTTAAAGTAGCAGTCCATGGAGAGCTAGTAAGCGGGTTTGCTAATCTCACGGCAGCAGAACCTTGCCCGTTAAATATAGCAGGATCAGTCTCAGTAGATGTACCGCCAGCAGCCACTAATACAACAGAACCATGTGCAGGAGCCGTTATTGTAACAGGAACACGTCCGTTAACTCCTGCTGTAACATTTACTGTAGCCGATGGACTGCTTGCGGTTAATGTTATGCCACCGGGAACAGCAGCGCCTCCAACAAGTGTTACTGTCTGGGGCCCGCTTACAATTCCAGCCCTGTTAATGGAAACCGACACGGTTCCGGCGCTTACGCCACTAACCGTCAATGGCCGCGTCGTCCCAGTGCCCGACAAAACCCCTCTCGTTGCCGTGCCAGTTCCGGAGATAATCGTAAAATCCGTTGCGACCAGTCCTGTGGGAACAGCGCTAAAAGTAAAGTTAATTGCGGTTGTTGTTGGACTGCCAGAAGCACTTGCGCTCCAGGTAATAGGTCCCACAAGCGTCACTGCCTGAGATCCGCTTGCAATTCCGGCTCTGTTAATGGAAACCGACACGGTTCCAGTGCTCACATTGGAGACCGTCAATGTCCGCGTCGTTCCAGTACCCGACAAAACCCCTCTCGTTGCCGTGCCAGTTCCGGAGGTAATCGTAAAATCCGTTGCGACCAGTCCTGTGGGAACAGCGCTAAAAGTAAAGTTAATTGCGGTTGTTGTTGGACTGCCAGAAGCACTTGCGCTCCAGGTAATAGGTCCCACAAGCGTCACTGCCTGAGATCCGCTTGCAATTCCGGCTCTGTTAATGGAAACCGACACGGTTCCGGCGCTTACGCCACTAACCGTCAATGTCCGCGTCGTTCCAGTACCCGACAAAACCCCTCTCGTTGCTGTGCCAGTTCCGGAGGTAATCGTAAAATCCGTTGCGACCAGTCCTGTGGGAACAGCGCTAAAAGTAAAGTTAATTGCGGTTGTTGTTGGATTTCCAGAAGCGGTTGCACTCCAGGTAATAGTTGCTACGATGGCGGTAGGAGTACTAGTAACACTGCCAGAATAGCCAGCGCGAGATACGGTTACAGTTATGGTATGACCCGCATCTGCGGGCTGTACTACGTATGTACTGCCAGTCGCGCCAGTGATGTTGGTAGCTCCACGCCTCCACTGAAAAGAAGTGGTTCCAATGCCACCAAGAGCGTCGACGTTTACTGTAAGCGTCTGTCCCACCTGGGCGATCCCCATTATGCTAACTGTTCCTGTCAATGTTGGAGGGGTGGGAACGACTGCAGTAGGCAAACTTACGACACTGCCAGAATAGCCAGCGCGAGATACGGTTACAGTTATGGCATGACCCGCATCTGCGGACTGTACTACGTATGTACTGCCGGTCGCGCCAGCGATGTTGGTAGTTCCACGCTTCCACTGAAAAGAAGGGGTTCCAATGCCACCAAGGGCGTCGATGTTTGCTGTAATAGTTTGCCCCACCTGGACGATCCCTGTTATGCTCACCGTGCCTGTTAGTGCAGCCAGCAGACCATTTTCCAGCCTTATCGTATTGCTAGTTGTGCTTAAGTTGCCCAAGGTGGTAAAATCACCAGCGGTATTGAACGTGCCACGATGAGCCCCGCCCACAGTATGACTTAGCGATGCACTACCGGTAGTTCTGGATGTGTTTCTAAAAGCCACATCTATCGTTGCCTCATTGCCGTAAATAACTCCGCCGCTCATGCGGAAGGTACCCTGATTCCACACGCCGCCGCCATTTTGACCAGCATTGCCGGAAATCGTTCCGTTCCGCATGTCAAACCTTCCGCCGGATTCAACACGCACACCACCGCCATTGCCAGTAGCTCCAGTATTGGTAGTGGAATTTCCCGATATTTCCCCACCGTCCATAATAAACACGCCGCCGCTGTTCACGAGTATACCGCCGCCGCCGTTGGTAGCTGTGGCTGTGGCATTCTGGTTGTCCGCAATCCTTGACCCAGCGTTTGCAATCAGGGTACCGCCACTATTTATGCGAACAAGGTGATTGGTGTTGTTAGTCCTGCCCTGCAGGGTGACATTGTCATCCAATACCAAGGTAACGCCAGGTGGTATCCAGAAAAGGCTTCCGTCGGCGGAAAGACTTACGGTGTGCATTTCCTCGTTGCCACGAAGGATAATAGTAAGATTGGCTCTGCCCGTGGGCAACACTTGGTTAACACCTGTATCAGCAGAGGTAGGGGCGATAGTTTCATTGCCTCTTATTTCGACAAGGTAGGAATCACCGTTGGAAGCATTTTCACGTAGCCACGCGAGCTGTGTGGCAAGGGTGGTGCCAGGTACTAGTATGCTGCCGTCTTGATCCAACTGTAAAACAGTAACAGTTGTCTCTCCGTACACGGAATCATCAATCGCCGAGGTGGCTCGAACCGTAAATGTTGCAAGGCTTTCACCGACGGCCACAGAAAGAACACCGTTGTTGTTAATCGAGGTTTGCATATGCGTATCTAGCTCGACAATCGACCAGACAACGATTTGCGATGGGGAGAAAAGACCCAAAATCAAGGCGGTAAAGCTCCGTGTTCCACCCCTTGCGACGTAGGCCACTGTTGGACTAACGGTAACCCCTGTCGGCTGACCTATGCCGCCTAACAACCTGATGGTGTTACTGGTAGTAGTTAAAGAGCCCAACGATGAAAAGGTACCAACGGCGCTAAATGTGCCACGCTGGGCTGTACCCGCATTGTTTAGCGATGCACTACCAGCAGTTCTTGATCTGTTTCTAAGGGTCGCTGCTATTGTAGCCTCATTGCCGTAAATAACCCCACCGCTCATACGGAAGGTGCCTTGATTCCACACCCCCCCGCCAAGCTGGCCTTCATTTCCAGAAATTGTCCCAGCAAACATGGTAAAGATGCCACCAGATTCAATACGCACACCGCCACCGAGCCCTGGAGCATTCCAAGCTGTCCCGGTATTGGTGGTGAAATTACCAGATACTTCCCCTCCATCTAAAATAAACACGCCGCCGCTGTTCACGCGTACACCACCACCGCCATCGGTAACTGTGGCCGTGGTATTTACATTGTTTACTATTCTCGAGCCCGCGTTCATACGCAAAGTACTGCCGCTATTTACGCGCACAAGATGATTGGTGTTGTTATTTCTGCCTTGCAGGGTAACACCCTCGTCCAGAATCAGTGTAACACCATAAGGGATCCAGAAATGGCTTCCGTTGCCAAGAAGATTAATGTCATGTGTTCCGCCAACGCCGCGAATAGTAATGGTAAGGCTGGTTCTGTCGGTGGGCAATGACTGATTAGCTCCAGTAATGGCGGTCGTGGGGGAAAGGGTGTCATCGGTGTCCACTTCGACAATGTAGTAATTGTGGCTCTGTGCATTCTCCCGTAACCAGGCAAGGCGCGCGCTAAGACTAATACCATGTGTTACTAGGGTGGCGGGGACGGTGTTGCTAAAAATTAGTTCATAACCGCCTATACGTACTACCGCCTTGTCATTACCCGTCCACGAAAGCGTCATTGACGTGTTGTTTCTGATTCTGCCAAGAATGGCCGTGCGTCCCTCGGCTCGATTGCCAAAATTGTTATTAAGAAATTCCTCGTCTTCGCTGGCTACGCCGATCAACGCCGCGTCGGTTAATCTCTTTAGTCCAGCCAAATTATTCGGAACTGAACCAGCGACACTTAAGGCATTGAACCACCTGACAACGGCAGGAAAGTTGTTTTCGTTTACCCCGTCGATGCCCAAAAAAATCAAAGTCCCCGCCGAAATTCCGTTGCCGACAAAGTCCCAACTGGAACCTGTCCATGCATCCATAACAAAATCCAGTATGGGAACGCCAAAATGGTCAGGTGTAAACTCCACCGTAAAGAAGCTGTCCATGTCTTGGTAGATATGCAGAATTACCATTAACACCGCCATAGTTCCAAGGTCGTTTACCATCGTAAAAATTACTCGGTACTGGCCTGCATCCAATTCGGCACTGTCCGACTTGTCGGCGGCTGGTGATCTCCCGTCGAAGAAACGGGAGCCCGAATACAGACCGTATGGAGAGGGCACGTCAAGCCTTGTCATGGTCATCCAAGCCTCGACTACGCTGCTTTCGTCGAAGCTTATGTCCCAATGGAACGTTCCCTGTCCTCCGCTGACTGGGGAAAGGGCGACGTTACCTTCAACGCTTCCGCCTGGAACCATATCGATGCGAAGGCTGCCAGTCGCAATTGCAATGGGATTCTCCTCCTCGCCATTCCCCAGGAACGCCGTTACAGTCAGGCTCCATATTCCAGCGGCCAGTTTGATCATGCCGTACGTCCCTTCCCATGTTTCAGAAAAATCTGCATTGGTGGAATTGCAATCGGCATGAACGGCGAAGTCAAGCCTAAACTTGACGAAATCTTCCAGCGAAATATCCGGGGTGACAGTCCTCTCCGTCCCTTGCCTGGTAATTATCAACGAAAAGATACCTGTTTCTGGTGTGTCGCTTTCCGTTGTATCCTGTGGATCAAGCGCATTACGGCATCCTGGTAAAAACAATAACAAGCAAAAGGCGGCCAACAGGATAAAAACATTGGCCTTCCACATTTTTCCATTTAACGTTTGAATGTTTCTCATTTCTCGTTCCTCCTTGCAATTACGGTGTTACCGAAAAGACGATAACCTTGCTGTGTCGTACGCCACTTCTGCTAACTTCGACCGTCACACGATGGATCCCAACTCGGTTACCATGGATACTTGGATTCAGGGTAAGAATGTGCCCATTGCCTCCAGAAACCACCACCCCAGTTATTTGGGTTCCGCCCATGAACCATCTGATGAACTCGAATTGCTCAGGGTTAAGTATGGTGACGGTTTGTGGAGGAGCCGTAACGCTGACGCTTGGGCCTGCAATCTGCGTATCTATGCCGGCCTCAAAGCTAATAGTGAACTCCCTAACCGGATCTAACACTACTGCGGTTGCTGGGCTGCTTACGATGCCAGAATTGTTGGCGCGGGTTACGGTTACGCGTATGCTCCTATTTAAATCGCCGGATTCCACGACATAAGTGTCACTAGTCGCACCGCTGATGTCGAGCCAGTTGCCGCCCCCGACATTCGTGCGCTGCCACTGGAAAAAGATGTTCCCGCTGCCGCCAAGGTTGTCCGTGTTTGCCGTCAATGTATGACCAACCCAAGGGTTTCCAGTTATGCTCACAGTTCCAGTAAGGTTTGGCCCACTAGCTATACCTATTGAAGCACTGGTTACGCTACCCGAGTTATTGGCACGGGTTACGTTTACGCGTACGTATAGGTTCAAATCACTGGATTGCACAACATAAGTGCTGTTGGTAGCATCGCTGATATTTATCCAATTGCCCACCGTATCCCTGCGCTGCCACTGGAAAGAAATATCTCCGCTGCCTCCAAGACCTGCCGTGCTTGCCGTCAGCGTTTGCCCTACCCAAGGATTCCCGGTTATGCTCACGGTTCCAGTCAAAGATGGCGCGTAGGTTATATCTCTCGAAGTACTCGCTATGCTACCCGAGTTGTTGGCGCGGGTTACGGTTACGCGTATGCTCCTATTTAAATCGCCGGATTCCACGACATAAGTGTCACTAGTCGCACCGCTGATGTCGAGCCAGTTGCCGCCCCCGACATTCGTGCGCTGCCACTGGAAAAAGATGTTCCCGCTGCCGCCAAGGTTGTCCGTGTTTGCCGTCAATGTATGGCCAACCCAAGGGTTTCCGGCTATGTTTACCGTTCCAGTCAAAGATGGCGCACTGGTTATACCTATCGAAGCACTGGTTACGCTACCCGAGTTGTTGGCACGGGTTACGTTTACACGTATGCTCCTATTTAAATCGCCAGATTCCACAACATAGGTGTCGCTAGTCGCGCCGTTGATATTTATCCAGTTGCCGCCCCCGACATTATTCGTGCGCTGCCACTGGAAAGAGATGTCCCCGCTGCCGCCAAGGCCTACCGTGTCTGCCGTCAGTGTTTGTCCTATCCAAGGATTCCCAGTTATACGCACTGTTCCCGTCAATACGGGTGCTTCTGCCTCCGTCTCCGTAGGGCACCCTGTCAGTATCAGAACAGAAGCCAAGCCTAATGCCATTACCAGCAATTTCCAAGACACGTTCCTCTTCATTTCATCCCCCTTCTCCGTTTTTGAATCAGGTTTTCGTAAAATCATTCTATATTTTATAGGGTTCCACCCTATAACTTCCCAATAGGCTGTTATTAGCAGCCATTTCAACGTGCATATGGCAAGTTTAACATGCCATATGAAGATTGTAAAGCGAGTTACTAGCTACGAGCATGTAACCTATCGGAAAAACAGCATATGGCAGGTTAAACGATGACCTTTCAGGAAGTTTTCATCATCAATTTAAAAAATTTGCGAAAAAATCGAAAATTATCACAATTAAAACTTGCCAACCTGTGCGGCTCCACACAGGCATATATCGCCGAAATAGAGGTGGGCAAAAAATTCCCTTCTCCCAGCATGATTGAGCGGATCGCGTCCGCTCTGGGCATCGAATCATCTCGCCTGTTTCAAGACAAGGCGGAAGACGGGCGAACGCTTACCCCGTTACAGCGGCAGGAAATTGCGGACAGGCTGCACGAAGCCACTTCCAAAATCGTAAGCCAATATTGAAACGCCTTCCGGATGCTCACTTTGGGGACTTCCCAGCAGAAACCCTTATACGTCCCAATCTCCAAAAAAACAAAAATTTAATGCTTTCCTCCCCAAGGCACTAAAGCAAAGCGCGATTTTGCGCCATTAAAAGGGTATGGAGAAAAACATGAAAACAAGACGAAAACCCGCGCCGATTTTATGCCCCGCGGCGTTGTTGCTGGTTGCCTGGCTCGCCGGGTGCGGGAACCCCGGCGGGGAATCCAGGGGGCTTGCCCGGGGCAGTTCCCTCGCCATTATGACGTGGAACGTGCAGTTGCTTTTCGACGGGGTCGAGGAGGGAACGGAGTTCAGGGAGTTTCGGGAGGCGGCGGGGTGGACCAGGGACAAATACCTGGGACGGCTGAACGTTATCGCCAGGGCTATCGGCGGGATGGACCGTATGCCGGATCTTATCGCCCTGCAGGAGGTCGAGTCGGCGCTGGTTGTCGAGGATCTTGCCCGGGCGCTTTCGGCGCATCGGTACAACTGGACGCACTTTGCCAGGATCCCCGGGATGTCCCTGGGGGTAGGGTTGCTAAGCCGTTACCCGCTGGAGGAAGCAAGGGCGCACTCGGTCGATCTTGACGGGGACGCCGCGCCCAGACCAATGCTCGAGGCTCGAGTCAATATACCCGGCGTGGCGCCAGGGGACGGTTCCTCGCTGTTGCTTTTCGTCTGCCACTGGAAGTCGAAGCGCGGCGGGGCGGACGAGACTGAAAGCACCCGGAGAGCCTCGGCGAGGATAGTTCTTCGCAGGATGAGGGAACTTGCCCAAACCAACCCGGATCTCCCGGTGATCGTGGTCGGCGACCTGAACGTCACCCACGACGAGTTTGTCCGGGGGGGCGGGGCGACGATGCGATCCCTGATGCCCGACGATCCCTGGGCGGCGGACTTCGCCCTTCAGTACGTTTTTGGCGGGGACAATCCTGGAGCCGGCGTGGAGCTTCAGCGGGATTTTATCGTCGTAAGCCACGACAAGCCGCCACGGGCGCGGTATTTCCCGGACGGGGTTTTGGCGTTGTATTCCCCGTGGACGGTGGAAAAGGACGGCGGGTCTTTTTTCTTTCGAAACGCCTGGGAGACGATCGACCATTTTCTGCTTTCGGCGCAGTTGTTCGACGGGGTTGGCTGGGAGTTTTACGACAGCCGGGTGCTTGACGTTCCGCCCTTTGTCACCGTGGAAGGATTGCCGAACGGGTACAACCCGCGAACGGGGCGCGGCATAAGCGATCACCTTCCGCTGATGCTGTTTTTGCAACTGCGAGAATAAGGGGAGAGCGACGGGAAACGGGGGTGGACTCGTTTCCCGCTGTCACGGTTTCGCCTTTGCAGCATTCATGACTTTGCAGAAACCTATAAAGCCAAGGCCAAACAGCAAGACAAACCAGAACGTAACAAACCGAAACAAAACCGTTACCACGACGGCATCGCTAGCCGCAAACCCCATCGCCAAAAGCAAGCCGGACATGGTGCCCTCGAACCCTCCCAGTCCGCCCGGGAAAATCGGGATCATGGCGACCATGTACGCGGCGAATGTCACGGCCCCAACGTAAACCGCATGGGCGGCGGGAAAAAACTGCACGGCCAGAATATACATTTTTACCGGGTAAAGCAGCCAGATAAAAAACGACAGCAGGAAAAGCATAACCCAAGCCTTGGTGTTCCCGCGAATCGAAACCACCTGATCCAGCAACGTTAACAAAAATCCACGCACCCTACGCGCCCACGAAAACCTTGGGTTTTCCCTCGTCTGCAAATACGTCTTTATCCGCCGTGGCGCGATAAAAACACCGGCAAACAGCAACAGGAAAAACAGCAAAATACCGTAAACAAGAAATTGCACGTAGCGAACCTGTAGCAACGGCACCCTGCCGATAAGGTACCCCACGGTAAACAGATTGATAAAAAAAAATGCGCTCAAACTAAACAGTTTCTGCAACGCCACCACCGAGGCTGCCTGTTCCCCGGAACAGTTTCCCCTGCGGCTAATCTGCACGGCGCGGGTGACCTCGCCGCCAACCTTTACCCCGGGGGTAATCGAATCCATCACCGCGCCCTGGCAGTTTATGTAAAACATATTGCCAAAGGAAACGTCCGCGTCGGTAAACTTGGCGATTTGGTGCCACTGCAGGTTTACCAAAAGCTGTGAAACAATCTGCAAGCCAAGCAACAACGCCGCCAGCCATATGGGAATTTGTCTTACGCTTTGTAACAGGCTTTCCGCGTCAAGCCGCGACAGGGCAAAGAGAAGGAGCGGGATCAGAAACGCCGTGAACAACCACTTTTTCTTCATGCAACCGTTCCCCTTTCACGTAAAGCAGGGTACTGCCTATGTTGCGGGCCCTGTGGACGATATGCCCACAGCAAGCCGCCGCAAAGCCCGGCAGGCGACCGTACAAACCGCTCAAACGACTTTTCGGCCTGCGAACAAGAAGCCTCGTTCCGTGGGCCACCCGCCCTTCCACCCGGGGAAACACGCGCTCCATCGGGGAGACCTGCAGGGCAAAATGCACGACCGAATAATCCGAAAGCGAAAGTTCCGCGCTACCCCCGTCCTGACAAAACACGCGCACATGCCCGCCCAAGCCCAGCCTTTCGATAACCCGCCGAGCCTGTGGGACACATGCAGTGTTGTTGTCGATAACCGTCACCCTTGCGCCCGTCACCTGATGAAACAAAATCGCGCTAAAGGGACAGATGCCGCCGCCGATGCAGAGAATATGGTCGCTTTCCGTGATACCCGCCAGCTCGATTTCCCTGTGGATCACGTCCCGATAGTATTGGGAGGCAAGCCAGTAAAGAGCCCGCGACTTCGCCGCCCGGCATTCAATCTTTTGCGTAATCCCAGTTATCCACCGCAACATCGCCATCCCCCTAGGGCAAAATAGTTAGCCCACTATTAGTATGTTACTGTCGGCTAACTTCTTTGTCAAGCCCTTTGGCCGAAATTTGGAGATTTTGGGTTTGACAGATCAAATTTTGGCGATCACAGCTGAGGCAACAGCTCGTCTGCGTGCGCTTTCCGGAAACCAATTTCCGTGCTTTTTCCAGGTAATCCCTAGACGCAAATAACTTGAACCGATCGGTTGACATGTGCTTTCGTTTGGTGTATCGTGGAGTGATGCGACTGGCTAGCACACCCCGATCAGCGATCAGCGATCAGCGATCAGCGATCAGCGATCAGCGATCAGCGATCAGCGATCAGCGATCAGCGATCAGCGATCAGCGATCAGCGATCAGCGATCAGCGATCAGCGATCAGCGATCAAATCATGATTTTGCCCTAGGCACCTTTGTCAACCCCCTAACAGCAAATTTTTTCACTTTTTTCGGTATAGTTTTAGCGTTTCCCACTTATCGGATACATGGCCGGATTCCGGCCTGTATATATATCCCTTCGTTGAGGGGATCGCCCTAAGGGCGGGCAGATCAAATGTGACTACCCGCCCATGGGCGGTGGGTGTCGCAAAAAGGAGAGTTCTTTATGAAAAAGAAACTCAAACTTCTCGGGATTATCGCCATGGTGGTGGTAATCGGGTTCGCGATGATCGGATGCAGCAGTGGCTGTATGATGGAGAGCTGTGAAGTGACTGCACGTGAGGACTCTTGGCTCGGTTTTGCCTGCAGTGATAGTGGCTGCAGTGCAGGTGACGCTCTTGGAACTCCGTCAGCAGGTGCGGCATCTGGTGCTACAATAACCTGCGACTGCTAAACGCGAGCGGGGCTGCTCAAGAAACAACTTGGCAGCCCTACTTTTCGCTTTAAGGAGACTTCTATGAAGAAAAGACTTTTGCCGTTGTTTATCGGATTGGTCTTGCTTGCGTTAGGGCTTGCCCTTACAGGCTGCACCGAGGATTCCAACGGTGGCGGCTGCCGCTGCCAATCCGACGCCGGCGGAAACAAGATCCATATGGCAGGCTGAACCTTCCGCCAGATTTTTGGCTTCCTGAATCCATCCCGAAGCCGACATCCATGAATCGGATTGCAATGCCACAAAGACACATGCTACCATGGTGCGGGATTGCAATGAAACTTTGGTACGCAAGTGTTAATTACGGGCTGGAACTAATCGCCGGCAAAATACTAAAAACCCACGGCGCGAAAGACGTAAAAACACTGGAAAGCGCGTTGACGTTTTCGTGCCAGCACGAAATAAGCGTTAAGTGCGTAAACAATCTTTTTATCGTATTGGCGTCGTACTTTGCCGAAAACGTTCTGGATGCCGCCAAGAGAATACCAAGGGGGCATTTTCAGTTCCCCCAGCTAAAAGGCAAAACTTTTAGGATCATCGTAATGGATTGCGGGAAACTTCGCCCCATTCCCTACGACGTCATGAGGGACATGGAAAAAAGCGTGTCGCGGCAAACAAAACTTTCCGTGAACAGGGCCAATCCCGACGTGGAAATATGGCTTAACCGCAAAAACGACAATTCGGTTTATTTTATGCTGCGCGTCGGAAAACATCGCTCTTTCGACAAAACCCTAAATAAGGGGGAACTGCGCCCCGATGTTGCCGAGGCAATGATTCACCAGGCAAATATAAACACGGATTCGGTCGTCGCCGATTTGTTCGGCGGTTGGGGCGCGATAGCCGCGGCGCTGGTTGAAAGCGGGCGATACAAAAAAATATATACCGGCGACATAAACGACGAATGCGTAAAACACCAGAAAAAACGACTGCATGGCAAACGTAATTGCCTTGTCCAAAAATGGGACGCACGCAAACTTCCCTTAGAGGACAAGTCCGTCGATGCCATCGTTACCGACCCGCCCTGGGGCGAATACAAGGCAATAGACACGCCACCGCTCTACGATGAATTCATAAGCGAGGCGGCTCGTGTTTTGCGGCTTAACGGCTCTTTCGTATTCTTAACTTCCACCCAAAGCGAGGCCTGTCGATCCTTGGACAGGCATGGTTTTTCTTATTCGCATGTTCCGCTAAAGATAGGCGGAAAGGACACGTTTCTGTTTTGCGCAAAACATGCAAACCAGGGAAGCTAGAACGGATTCCCCCGTTGCCACCTTACCCCCTGCGATCTTTCCTAAGCGTCTTGCTTGCCGTGCTTAACGCCTCCTGGATATCCTCGTCGCTGGGAACCAGCTTAATGGCCTTGGCGAAATCCGCGATAGCACGATCATATTCCCCCTGCCTTTCACGGGCTCCCTGCGTGGTTTCCCCACAGGCGGGGCATCTTTCCCATCCTTCCTTAAGCATTTGCCCGCAGTTCCAACATTTTTTCGGCTGTGTCGAGTAATGGCACTCGGGGCACAATTTCCAATGCGGCTCCAAAAGTGCGTCGCAATTTTGGCATCTTAACTGATTGTCCATTTTCCCTCCGACACCCATTTTATAACGAGCATATGGTTATTGGCAAGTATTTTCTTGAGCCTGCCTACCTCGCATCGTAAAAAAAGCGGTGTATCCGTTCCATCAACTCCTCGTCAAGCTCGTTGGCCCGCACTTTGCAGAAACCAACCTCTTCCGCCCAGCTAAACATCGACGCGTTTTCGCGCCTGGATCTATATCCCCGCCAGCTCGAGGCCACCCATTCCATGTACCTCCTCTGCTCCGGCGAACTGAACACAAACTCGTGACCAATCCCCTCCCTAAGAACGATCTCCACGTTAGGATTGGTAATCCTGTCACGATGGGCGAAAATCGAGGTCGTAGTCGCCCTTATAAGATCGTCATCCCGACACTGCACAATCATCACTGGAACACCGGCCCTGTTGATCCCGTCGATGGCGGTAAGCCTTGCCACGTCGCCGAAAAGGTGCCTCTGTATTACCCAAAAGTGGGGGCTCAGCAGAAAAAACAGACCGCCAACCATCCGCACCCCCTGCTCCCTGAATATCTCCCCTGGACAGTTGAAGGCGGCGGCGCTTACCACGGCGTTCACGTTGCGCCCAAAATTCAAAACGGCACACACCGCATAACCACCCCAACTGTGCCCGACCAGCATGACCGGCAAACCGTCGAATTCGCTCATCCCCTCGACAAAGGCGAGCGCCGCGTCAAGATCGATAACCGACTGGCTCAGCCCACGCATATTGCGCCCCTCGCTTCCCGCGACACCCGTATTGTTGAAAGCGAAAACACGCCAGCCCCTATCGACAAAAAATATTATCAAGGAAAAGTATGCGTCCGCCGTTCCGCCCAACCCGTGCGAAATGACCACCAGCCCTTTGTCGTTTTCCATCCCGTATACAAAACCCTGAAGCCCGTTTCTGCCCGAATAAAAACGCACCTCCCTGCGCTCCAGGTCGATATCGTCCCAGGTGAAATACGTGGTAAACACGCCCGGCCGAAACCCCTCGACCCTGCCGAACACCTGCGAATTAATCCCGTATGCCAATGCGGTGCATCCAGCGGCAAGCAGACACAGCGTCACGACACCCGTAATCAGTCTTTTGAGCCTCGGTTTTTTCATCTTACAATGCGGTTAGTATATTGGAAAAAATAGAATAAGGGAAGGGGAGAAGCCTCTCCCCCGCAACGCCCCCGCCTTGGTTCTGGGGCAGTATCCAGCCACATGATTGTCAAACGATTTTTGTGGAAACCACTTGACACAAAACCCTGAAAAACCGACACTAAAACAGTGTCATATAATAAAGCTGAAATATTGTCATGATTTTCGATTGTCGCTGGGGCAAGGCTTGGGGAATATGTTAAAGACGAAAATGTATTGCTGGAAATAACAAGGGGAGAATTATTTTGACTGTGAATCATTTTACGGCGACAGGGATTGTTTTTAATTCAAAAAACCAGGTATTAATGGTTTTTCACAAAAAATTAAACGTGTGGCTCCCACCTGGTGGACACATTGAGGAAGACGAATTACCAGATGATGCGGTAATTCGGGAAATACTGGAAGAAACAGGCATTCGTGTAAAAATTAAATCTTTGAAACAGGACATAGATATCTCGAACAAAGACTCTTGCAGGGAGTTGGAACGCCCATTCATAATTCTATTGGAGGATATAGAAGGCAATGGAAAACACAATCATATTGACATGATATATATCTGTTCCGCACTTAACGACGAATTCACGCCGCAGAAATTAGAGGTAAGCGACATTGGATGGTTTACATTGGATGAAATCAACGAATTAGAAACATTTGACAATGTTAAACAAACCATTAAAAAGGCTTATGAATATCTATCGAGTTCATAAATAATTTTGTGCAAAACGCTGCACTGCCAAGGAGGAAGTATGGCGATAACAAGAGAAGTACTGAGCGAGCTGCAGGACTCCGACGGCCTGATAAAAGCAGCTGAGCAAGACTCTAGTCAAGCGTCCGATGCAGGATGGAGCAGATCGGCTACTTTTGCCCGAGCCTGTCGAACGCTCGGGACGGGTGTTGCCTGACAGATTTAACACACGCTCGTTAAGAGCACGTCGATAGCTAAAACCTAGGCAAGCCCAATTTTCGGACTTGCCTAGGTTTTGCCGAATCATCCAAGTCTTTTTGCCCCCGCAATTACAACGTCACACCAACCGTGATCGTATCCCGGCAAATCTCCATTTCTGGAAGAAATACCTTCCCCCCTAAACTGGCAACTCCCGCGCCTCCGTCCCCATCGCCCGCGCGATCTGCTCCGCGTCCTTCGCCCCCGCGATGACGACCCTGCCGAAAGCCTCCTGCCCCGCAAGCCCCACCAGCGCGGCGGAAACGTCTTCCGTGGAAACGCCGATCAGCCGTTCCAGCTTGCGCCTGCGGTAGCCGTCGTCGATGCGCGAGACGAAGCGCAGGAAATCCCCCACGCTTTTTTCCGCGGGGGTGCGTGGGCGGGTTTCCCGAGCGTAGCACCCGATAATCGTTTTCACCAGATCGCCCTCGTCGATGGAAGTCGCGGCGCAATCCTTGAGTATTGCGGAAAACGATTCCAGCGAGCGCAGCGGGTTGGGGTCGCGGTAGGTCGAAAGCGAGAAGCACCGCTCAAGCCCGTCGCTGGAGGCCGACGCGCCGTAGGCCCCGCCCTTCATGCGGATGTCCTCCCAAAGCGCGCCGGTGGAAAGCTGGTGGGCAAGCACCGTCTCGGCGGTCTGCGCCTTTGTGTCGAAGGGCGCGGCCCTAAGACCCATCGCCGCGAAGCCGACCTGTAGCGACGGCGACGCGAAAACCTCGCAGACCGCGTCCACTGCGCCGGTATCGTCCGGGCGGGTCAGCCGGGGCTTGGGCGGGCCGAAGCCGGCGAACCGCCCGGCGATCGCGGAGCCGTTGGCGCGGAGTGCGCCTGCGGAACCGGCTAGGTTGGCGATCACTCCGCCTGAGCTTACCGCCTTCTGCAACGACTGTAGTTTTGCGGCGATCTCGGCGATCTCCATCTTGGCAAGCTCGTGGGCGAAAAGAAGCTGGCTCAGGCCGCCCCACGTTTCCAGCGTCCGCGAGGCGGGCGACGCGAAACGATCGGCGCGGGACGAGGCGTACCTGCTCCCCATCGGCGCGAGGCTGGAGGAAAACTGGTTCTTCATTTCCAGAACAAGATCCTTCAGCCGCCTGTGGTCGGAAAAGTCCGCCTCGGTTATCAGGCGCAGAAGCAGGTCGAGCGACGGGGCGACCTTCTCGTCAAGGCACTTAATGCGGTAGATGATCCAGTCGCGGCCGGCGAGATCGAAAACTCCGGACGCGGTCTCGATGAGCGGGCTATCGCCGGTCGGGGCCGGGGAACCGGTCTGCAGCACGTAGTTGAATCCGCCCACGTTCTGGGCTAGCAGGCTGGAAACCTCGGCGTAGTCCATTCCGGGAAGCCCGACCGACGTGGCCGCGCGACCGAAGAACGGAAGCCAGCGGTAGTCGTCCAAGGGCATGATGTCCAGCGGAAAGGCAAGCTCCATGTAGCTGATTCCGTTGGTGTGCAGGTCGTGGCAGAGCGCGGGGATTCCCCCCAGATCCTCGTGCCGGCGCGGGGTGGGATCGGGTTCCGGGGAAAGGTCGGCGCGGGAAAGATGGGGGATGGTCGCGAGCGCCTCCGGGCTGTCGCCCTCGTTCTGCTTTTCCTCCAGACCCGCGCATCTGTCGATGATGCCCTGCCGATCCTCCGGCCCCAGCCCGCGCATCACCCGATCGAGATTCTCGGCGAGCCGCGCCTCCTGCTCCGGCAGGAATTCCTTCTTGGGTTCCACGGTGACCAATGCCCGGTGGGGGTTGTCCAGAAAGTGCCTGCGAATCAGCGACTCGAAGTACCGGGGATCCCCGGCAAGTCCGCGCTTGATGTGTTCCATGGGCGGGTCCAAGAGAAGGCTGTCCCAGGGTTTGCTCCCGTGCATCCACGCCCGAAGCGAGCGTCCCATCCACACGAGCGAGAAAGGCCCGCTCGATCTTTTGATCTCCCGCTGGGAGAATTCCATGTACTGCAACGCCGACTCGATTTCCTTGGGGGGGATTCCCTCCTTGGCGAGCCGTTTCAGTTCGCCGAGGATCAGCTCCTCGACCTGTTTTTCCGCGCCGTCCTTCACCCCGCGCAGTCCGACGGTGAAAACAGTTTCCGCAAGATCGGCCTCTAGTCCGGAGACCGGGCTTACGTCCTCGCCAAGCCCGGATTCGACAAGGACTTTCAACAAGGGCGAACCGTCGTGGCCCAGAAGGATCTCGGCGAGCGCGCCGAGCGCGATCGTCTCGTTGGTGTCGGTCGCGGGGGAACAAAGCCACGAGATAAAAACCGTGGCCTTGGTGTCGTCGCCGCCCGCCGGGCAGGGAACGCGGAATTCCCGAGGGGTCGTCCATCTTTCCTGCCCGGGGATCCGCGGGGCGGCCTTCCCGCCTTCGCCGGCGTTCGCGAAGAACCGCTCGTTCAAAAACTCAAGCTGCTTTTCGGTGGGGATGTTCCCGGCAAGGAAGATCCGGCAGTTGGCCGGGGAATAGCGGCGGCGGTGAAAATCCTTCAGCCCCTCCCAGCTTAGATCCGGGATCTGCTCCGGGTTCCCCCCGG
>Ga0209755_10001521_pt1 | contig 35626 bp, 38 predicted proteins | sample TergutCo191P1_FD_187301 | JGI IMG/M metagenome (GOLD analysis project Ga0209755, IMG submission 187301) | Cornitermes sp. P1 segment gut microbial communities from Petit-Saut dam, French Guiana - Co191P1 (SPAdes) (version 2) | ecosystem: Host-associated > Arthropoda: Insects > Digestive system... | reverse complement strand
TTTCTTTCACATCAGGCATTAGGATGCCGTATTTTTGCTGTATCGTAGCTACTGCAAACCAAAACACAGAATCAAAGTCGGATTGTTCTCCATTGTCTCCGTAAAATTCTTTTTTTATCAACTGATAGGCTTCATCCTCCGGCACACCAAATGCCAATAAAGCCCGATACTCTCCTTTTATATCCAAGGCAGTATCATCGTCAAATATGCCTACTCCCCATGCTCCCATGGTTCACCTCTCCTCTTTTCTACATTTAAGGGCGCGGACCTCTTTCCAGGAAAGTCCGAAATCGTTGAAGGTCTTCTCTTGGAATCCCAAGCCGCAAACTAAGATTGATAATAGCCCTTTGCTCGGCTGCACGATTAAGCTTTTCAGGGGCTCTGGCCCGATAGTCATTTACAAGCTGTGTAGTAAAAGTTGAAATTAACGCTTGCTCTTTTATTAACGCCGCTACCCTTGTTGGAATTCCGGATTCAACCAACTCTAATTCCCAATCGACACGCAATGGGTTGTAATTATGCTGTCTTCGTCTTGCGTCAAGAGTCTGCCTTGTTATCCCAACATAGATAACATCCCTTACGTTAAATGCTATAGCAGCTGGGTTTCCACTTCCAGCCCTTATTACATTTGGGTCTCTAACCAAATACAATGAATACGTGCCACGTTGCTCTGTCCGTGGCTGGCTCATAGTGGTTGTAAGGTCAGCTTCAATGATGTTGATTATCCTTCTAATATCATCGTCTGTAAGAACAACGATAGGGGGTGCTGGCCATACCTGCTCAATGCTGGGGGCTGGAAATTCTAATATGTGCGTGGGGAGTGTCCAGCTGCCATCCACAATAGTAATTGGTTGCGCGGGTAGTGCAGGGCTGATTAAAACACCAATGCGCGTAATAACAAGTGCTATTTTACGGATTCGAAGGATAGCACCTCCGACTACGAAGGTTGCGGTTATTATTCCAAATGGCTCTATTCCATGCGGGCTGATTGTTACATCTGCCACAGCTTCAACCATTGCGGTGGCGAAATCTTGACCAAAGAATGCCACGGCCGTGCGATAGGTCAAATACATCTCTTCGCCGGACGGAAATTCAACCAGGTAAACACGTTCGCCCTCAACGGGCATAACCGTATCAAACAGAACATGTCTCTGATTTTCGCGCATTTCTACTGTGTGCTGATGATGAGTCACCACTTCCGGCTCTCTGGTTATGCAACTGCGGGATTCTCCGCAGCGGGGGCATATCCCAAACTCCGTGTGTATGTCCCTAAATGCCAGCCCTTTTGCAATTGGTGATGGCTCATCATCACCTAAATAAATTCGTCCCAATCTATGCCAGCCATCGGCAAGCAGTACACGAAGTTCTCCTATGGCCGCACCCGGCTCACGGTTTACGCTTAGATGAACATTTCTGTAAAAACCGAATTCAGCCACAGGCTCAGCAGTTACGTAAAAATTCATGTTCATCCATTCGGAAAAATACAGCAGCCAGTGAGTTTCACAGGGTATGTCAAATTCCTCGTAACCTACAGCCATCATGAAACTTTGGCTGGCCGCGCCCATCACGGCTATTATTACATATTGGCCATCTCTCCAGTTGCAAGCCCTTCCACGATACCAAGGTGGAATAATCGCTCTATGGCATAGATATATTCGCCGGAAATCTGGTCATTGTCGCTAAAAACCATATCTTCGACGGTTAAAGCCTCCGCGTGCATTATACGATTCCAGACGTTATTGTCAAATCCGCCATAAATCATATACATAAGGAAGAATGCGAACTCGCGGGTTATTGTCGCATTTTGTCAAATTGTTTTTGTCTATGTATTATTAATTCTTTCTGCTTCTCGGTTTGTGACATTGGGAGCGTAACGAATGTCAGCTGATAATGCGTCAAACATGCTCATCCTTTCTGCGATACCATCAGGTATCGCTGCTCCCTAAAACACACGGATCTAATGCGCTATGCGGCAACGCGAATCAGCTTCGCTGAAAGCCGGCCACTCCCCCAAGGCGGCTGAAAATTGATTTCCGTGCCTAAAATATTAGAATATTGCAAAATTCCCATTCTTTGTTATAATCCGATAGGGTATGGAAATGGATTTTTTCTAAGAAAGGTGTGTAGCCATGACAGAGATAAAAAAAGAAAGCGGCGGAGTCGTGCGCATTGCCGACGAGGTGCTGGCGCGGATAGCGGGCACAGCAGCATTGGAGGTTGAAGGTGTAGCAGGGCTGGCGGGGTATTTTCAGGGCGAATCTACACCAAAGGCCGTGCGCAAGCAGTTCGCCAAGGGAATTAACGTAGCGGTGGCGGACAAAACCGTGACCTTGGGCTTGGCAATCACAATGCGAATGGGCGCGAAGCTCCATGAGGTGGCATCGGAGGTCCAGCAGCGGGTGAAATCCGCCATTGAAACGATGACGGGGCTTAATGTGGCGGAAGTCAATGTAAGCGTGAGCGCGGTAATCGGCATAAAGCAACGCAAGGTATGAGCCGCCGCGACGCTCGCCGCCACGCTTTTCGCGTGGTGTTCCAGCTGCCGTTTTATCCGGAGGCAACGGTAGAAGCTTTAGCGCAAGCAAAAGTCAAATACTACGACTCATTGGAGGCCGGGGAACGCCCGAGCGGACGTGACGCGGAATACATCGACCGCGCAGTCTGGGGTGTTTTCGACCGTCAAAACGAGCTTGACCAAGTCATAGGGAATTTTCTGCGGGAATGGACAATTGACCGTTTAAACAAAGTAGACCTCGCTTTGATGCGTCTGTCCATATATGAAATGCTGTGCGAGCCCGACGTGCCCTTGGGTGCGGCGGTAAACGAGGCTGTGGAGCTGGCAAAGGAATACGGCTCGGACGAATCACCGGCGTTTATAAACGGCGTCCTAGGCAATGTGTCCCGTGAGATTGGAAGTAAGCGATGAATCGCCATGTTTTCACCGTAACCCAAGTGAACCGGTATGTAAAAAAAATGCTGGAGTCCGACGCTCTTCTGGCAGGGTTGTTTATTGAGGGCGAGATTTCTAATTTTAACGCCCATTCCTCCGGGCATTTGTATTTCACGCTGAAGGACGCAGAGGCGGCGATTAGCGGCGTAATGTTTAAGGGCCACGCGGGGGATTTGGCTTTTGCGCCAAAGAACGGCATGAAAGTAATTGCATTCGGGCGGCTTTCCATGTATGAAAAGTCCGGACAATACCAATTATATGTAGAGTATCTGGAGCCGGCAGGGGTAGGTGGCTTGCAGCTGGCGTTTAATCAGCTGCGTGAAAAGCTGGAAGAAGAAGGGCTGTTTGACCCCGCCCGGAAGCGTCCGTTGCCGCGGTTTGCAAAATGTGTCGCGGTAATTACCAGCCCCACGGGCGCGGCTGTTCAGGATATTATTAGAATAATACGCGAGCGCAACCACGCCGTAAAAATTGTTATCGCCCCGGCGTTGGTGCAGGGTGAAGATGCGGCAGCCGACTTGGTTCGCGCTTTACGGGAAGTAAACGAATGGGGCAAAGCCGATGTAGTAATCCTCGGGCGAGGCGGCGGCTCAATGGAAGACCTCCGGGCCTTTAACGAGAAAATTCTGGCGCGGGCGATTGCGGACTCGAAAATTCCGGTAATCTCCGCCGTAGGCCACGAAACGGATTTTACAATCACGGACTTTGTGGCGGACGCGCGCGCACCCACTCCCACGGCGGCGGCACAAATAGCTGTCTACGACCAAGAGCAAGTTCTCGGTGATGTTAAAACCCTGTACGACGAGCTTAATGAAAATTTAATCGGGGGCATCCGCACGCGCTTTAACAACGCCGCAGCTTTGACCTCCCGGCTGAACCGTCACGCCAAGGACAGAATTTTTAAGGAATGGCAGGGGCTGGCTCACAAGGAAGCCCTTTTGGAAAAAGTATCGCCATACGCTGTGTTCAAGCGGGGATACGCGCTGGTACATGACAAAAACGGCGACACGATAACATCCGTAGGCCGGCTGACACCCGGCGACGCCCTGACTGTCAAATGGGCGGACGGGCAAGCGGCAGTTACAATAGACCACATATCTCCGTAGACGAGGGGCGTGGGGGCAGAGCCCCTACTGAGAGGAAGCATAGGTCGGATTCATTCCGACCGGAGCGGCGGGGGCGTGGGGGCAGAGCCCCTACTGAGAGGAAGCCAAATGAAAACATTCGAAGAAGATTTACGACGTTTAGCGGATATCGTAGAGCAGGTGGAGAGTAGTGAAACTCCTCTGGACGAGGCAATTGCGCTATACAAGGAGGGGCTTTCCCTGGCCGGAAAATGCGGCGAGACCTTACGGGGCTGTGAAGCTGAGGTGCAGGCATTGCAAAAATCCTCTGATGGCCTCTTTACACTGGAGCCTTTTAACATGCAAGCTGTACCGGCGGTAAGGCCAGCTGTGGTTACATGAGTTCCTTGTCAGACCTTTTGACAAACCGTCACCTTATAACGGCGGTTATTGCGATGGCACTGGCACAAATCCTAAAGGTGCTTTTCGATTATTGGCGCACAAGCTCTTGGAAAAAAGCGTTGTTTTTCAGCACGGGCGGGATGCCAAGCTCTCACAGCGCGCTGGCTGTGGCAGCCACGGTTTCCATCGGGCTCTACGAAGGCTTTGGGACGCCGCTTTTTGCCGTCAGTACGGTGATTGCCTTGGTTGTGATGCACGATGCGGCGGGAATTCGCCGGGCGGCGGGCAAGCAGGCCGAGGCCATCAATTTCCTGTTTTCAAAGCTGGAAGACCAGGGCATTAAGCTGGATAAAAAACTCAAGGAACTGCTGGGGCACAACCCCATAGAAGTAATCGCCGGGGCAATTTTGGGGCTGACAGTGGCCTTGGTTGCACTCGCAATTTTTCCGCTGACGGAGTATTAGGGCCCCCATTCAAAGGAGTTATATATATGAAGCTAGAAAATTTTCGCAATACAAAGGATTTGAAGCGTCTGAGTCCGGCCGCTTTGGAGGTCTTGGCCGCCGATATACGTAAATTTCTCATTCACAGCCTTAGCGACACGGGGGGGCATTTGGCCTCTAATTTGGGCGTGGTGGAGCTGACCCTGGCTTTACACACCGTTTTTAATACGCCCCACGATAAAATCGTGTGGGACGTAGGGCATCAGTCCTATGTACATAAAATTTTGACCGGGCGCAAAGACCGATTTTTTTCGTTGCGCCGCCTAAACGGGCTGAGCGGGTTTCCTAAAATTCATGAAAGCCCTCATGACTCCTTCGGAACGGGACACAGCTCCACGTCGATTTCGGCGGCATTGGGGTTGGCAATAGCAAGAGATTTGGAGGCTGCTACCCATCGCGTCGTTGCGGTCATCGGTGACGGCTCGATGACGGGGGGGCTGGCCTACGAGGGTCTTAATAACGCCGGACGCGCCAATACGGATTTATTGGTTATACTAAATGATAATCAAATGTCTATCAGCAAGAATGTAGGCGCGATTTCGCGGCATTTAAACCAAATCCGCACGGCGTCGGGGTATCTGGGCGCGAAGGAGGATGTTCATCACATTTTGGACAACCTCCCCATAATCGGCACGCCTATTTCCAAGGGCATCAGGGCGGTTAAGGACATGGTAAAACACGCGGTTTTGCCGGGCGTACTGTTTGAGGAGATGGGATTTAAATATATAGGACTGGTCAACGGGCATGACATTTCCGCGCTTTTGACTGTGCTGCGGCGGGTGCGAGGCATCAAAGGGCCCGTGCTTGTGCATGTTTTAACCAAGAAGGGAAAGGGTTATAATATCGCCGAGCGTTCACCCAAGAATTTTCATGGTGTGGGCACGTTCTGCGTACACACGGGAAAACCCACGGTGAACGGGCTGCCGCCCAGCTATACGGATGTTTTTTCGAAGCATCTGTGCCGCCGCGCCGCCGCAGATGAGCGGATTGTCGCCATTTCCGCCGCAATGCCCGACGGAGTCGGCCTCGCCAAGTTTAAGGAGCGTTTTCCAAAGCGGTTCTTTGACGTGGGCATTGCTGAAAGCCATGCCGTAACATTTGCCGCAGGGCTGGCGCGGGGCGGAAAACGTCCGGTTGTGGCCGTGTACTCGTCCTTTTTGCAGCGGGCTTATGACCAGATTCTCCACGACGTTGCCATTCAAAATTTGCCCGTTATTTTCGCCATTGACCATGGCGGGGCAGTCTCGGGTGACGGAGAGACACATCAGGGGGTGTACGATTTGTCTTTTCTTTCCCATATCCCGCAAATGACAATTCTCGCGCCCTCAAGCGGGGCGGAGCTTGCCGCCATGATGGATTTTGCCATCAGCCACGACGGGCCAGTGGCTATCCGCTACCCCAAGGACATCGCGCCGGATAAGCCGGCCGCCCCCATTATCTATGGCCGCTCGGAGGCTCTGGCAAAGGGCAAAAAAATAGCCATAGTCGCAGTCGGCGCGATGATGGATACAGCCGCCGCAGTTGTGGATAAACTAAAGACAAACGGACACAGCCCCGGTTTGTTTAACGCCCGCTTTGTAAAACCCCTGGATATGGACTTGGCGGCACAGCTAGCCGGATATTCCTACGTTTTCACCATCGAGGACGGCGTGCGGCTTGGGGGATACGGTGCGCGGCTTCAGGAGGCCGTCGTTTCCGCGTCCGCCCCGGTGCCCGTTTCAACGACGGGACGCAAAAAGCCTCCACTTTTCCATGTCTTTGCTTTCCCCGATGCTTTTTTGGAGTCGGGCACAAGAGCGGAGCTTTTTGCCAGGTACAAGCTTGACCCGGATTCAATCACAAAAAAAATAGATATTTTAATTAAGGAGAGTAACAATGCAAAACAGAAAAAAGAAAAATCAGGAACTTGAACGGCAATTAAAGCAAAGAAGACGGCTGACAACAACAGTGTTTGTGGCTATAGCCGCAATTGTGGTGCTGGCGATTGCTTGGGTTGTGTGGGACACGCAGAACCGCCGCTGGATAATGACCTTCGAGGGCGAGCGTATCGCCGCGTCGGACTTGCAATTTTTAAGCGGCATATCGGGAATCGAGATGAACGATTTCGGCACCCCCATGTTGATGGACGAGCTTCGTGGAACACTCCAGGTTATGAACTTTGCGGAGCAGCTTGGTGTGGGACTGACCGAGGAGGAGCTTGATGAGCTGGAGATGATGGCCGGATGGTTTGCCGGGGACGCGGATTTTATAACGCACCGGCGCATAGCGGAGCTGATGGGCTCGTGGAGCTGGTCGTGGATGCTGGGTGGTGTCGGCGGGCAGGTGCGTGAGCGTCTGATGGACTTATACGTGCCGGTTTATAACTACGACCAGACGGAATTTGATGAAGGGCTACAGGAATACATCGAACAGCGAGCCGGTTTTTACGCGGATTTGCAGGTGAAATACATCGTTTCCGGGGACTTTATGGACTTGACCGAGGCGTGGATGCGTGCCGACGCAGGCGAAGACTTTGACGAGCTTATTCGCGAGTTTTCATGGGTGTATAACCCGGAAGTAGGCATAAGCATCCGCGACGCCGAAGATTTTGCGAATGTCTTCCAGCTTCAATGGGAGGACCGGGCCGAAGTGATGTCCTTGCAGGAAAGTGAGATTTCCCGCATAGTTGACGGCAGCTTTGAAGGAATGGACGCCCATATTTTAGTGTATATATACAGCCGGGAGGACGATATACACGCTGCTGAGTTATCCTTCCGTGAGCAATTCACCTATTGGGGTCGCGTGGGATTCTTTGCCGAAATGGTGACGGAATGGGCAGAAGACGCCAACTATACGGTTCATCAGCGCGCCCTTAACAGCTTAACCTAGTGTGAACGCCGGGATTATCGTAAATGAAGAAAAAGACCCCGGCAGAAAATATGCCGGGGAGGTTTTGCGTTTCTTGCAAGGCCGGGGCGTTTGCGTGGGGATAAGCGGCACCGGCGACGACCTAAACAGACTTGAGGACTCCGATTTTTGGGTGGTTCTTGGCGGCGACGGAACGATGCTGCGCACCGCGGCCTTTGCGGCGGTTATGGACATTCCAATGCTGGGGATTAACTTGGGAACCCTAGGGTTTTTAACCGATGTGGACAAAGAGCACGGCATCGCGGCCTTGGATAAGCTTCTGTTGAAGGATTATGTCTGCGAAGAGCGCATGATGCTGAATGTCTCCTTTAGTGAGGGCGAGTTCCTTGCTCTAAACGAAGCCTGTGTAGGTGTCACGGGCAGGCTTAAAACTTTTGACCTGTATGTAAACGGCCAGTTCATCGACGAAATCCGCGCCGACGGTATTTTAGTCGCCACACCTACCGGCTCTACCGCTTATAATCTTTCCGCCGGGGGGCCCATCCTCGCCCCAAGCGGCGGCGGTGCTATGATGGTTATTACTCCCGTTTGCCCCCATAGCCTAAGTGCGAGGCCATGGGTTATCGGCGGGGAGGATTCTGTGGGCATAACGGCTCGGCGGGGCTCTCCCGTTTTTGCGGACGGCCAGAAAATCGGCCGTGTCTCTCTGGGTGAGGGTGTTCTTGTTGCCGCGTCAAAATACGTAGCAAAAATTCTCAAAACCGCTCCCACCAATTTTTATGCCACATTAAGGAAGAAGAAGATTCTATGATTACCCATTTGCGGATTCAAAACGTGGCACTCATAGACGAAATCGAAGTCAGCTTTGCCCCCGGCTTGAATATCCTTACGGGAGAAACCGGCGCGGGAAAATCCATTTTGGTGGACTCAATTAATTTTTTGCTGGGTGGACGCCTTGGCAGGGATTTTATCCGCACCGGCGCGGATTTTGCCCATGTTGAGGGCTTATTCGCAACAGACGACGGCGAAATCATGCTGGAGCGGACTTTGCAAACGTCCACGGGGAAATCCGTTTGCCGTCTCAACGGCCGCACGGTAACTGCCGGCATGTTAAAAGACGCGGCCTCACAGCTGGTGGCTCTCCACGGCCAGCATGAGCATCAAAGCCTGCTGGACCCGGCAAAGCAGCTCCGCCTGCTGGACAGCTTCTGCGGCATGGAGCTGGCAGAATTTAAAGTTGAACTGGAAAGCCTTTTGACACGCTACCGCGAGGTCAACAAAGCTTTAAAATCATTGGCCGGAATCGGAAACCAACGCCAAGAGCAAATAGACATGTGGCGGTATCAATTGGAGGAAATAGAACGCGCCGCGCTAAAACCCGGCGAGGAAGACGAGCTGACTGCCCGTCGGACGCGCCTGAACGGGCTGGAAAGATTGAGCAAAAACACGGGGTTGGCGTTGGCTTTATTGGACAACGGGATGGAAGCTCAGCAGTCCGCGACGGACCAAGTTTCCCGTGCCGTGGGCTTATTGGCGGAAATCGCAAGGCTTGACCCCGTCCGGGAAGACCTTCACGAACGTTTGGCGGAAGCCCAGACGCAGCTGACTGACATCGCCGCAGAGCTTCGCGCCTACGTGGATGAGCTGGACGCCGACCCCCAAGAACTGGAAACAATAGAGGCTCGGCTGGATACTATATATCGCCTCAAAAAAAAATACGGCTCCACAGCGGAGGCCGTATTAAAAAAGCAAGAGGAGCTTTCCAATAATCTGGACAGCCTGGAAAACAGCGCGGCCGAAATAAAACGTCTGCAAACCCTTCGGCGCGGTGTAATATCGGAAATAACGGCTTTGTGCGACAAAATAAACGCTTTGCGCTGCTCCAGCGCGTTGCGGGTTTCCGCCGAAATCACCGGAATTTTAAACGATTTGGGAATGCAGAATTCTCATTTTAACATTGAAATCACGCGCAGAACCGCTTTCGGGCCCGACGGCAACGACCAAGCGGAATTTATAATCTCCCCCAACCCCGGCGAACCCGCCAAGCCCTTGAGGCGCATAGCCTCCGGCGGCGAAATGTCCCGGATTATGCTGGCAATCAAAACCGTAATGGCCGACAATGTGCCTACGGTTATTTTCGACGAAATAGACTCCGGCGTCAGCGGCCGCACCGCCCAGCAGGTAGCCGAAAAGCTAATGGGCGTCAGCCGCCGCCGGCAAATCCTGTGTATCACCCACTTGCCGCAAATAGCCGCCATGGCCGATAATCACTTTTTAATCGAAAAATCCACCGGCTCACAAACCGGTCGCACCACAACCGACGTAAAAGCTCTAAACCACGACGCCATAATCAGTGAGCTGGCCCGCCTAATCGGCGGCGCGAAAATAACCCCCGCCACACTTCAAGCCGCCCGGGAGATGAAGGAACAGGCAAGCGGGCTGAAGTAGGGCGGGGTAGACTCGCAAAGGGGGGCCGTCTCGGCACCGGACATCGGTGATACGACGGCCCCCCCCTTTACGGCACGACTTTTCTTACTCGCTCATGGTGATTAGCACAAGAGCGGTTTCCAGCGCGTCAAGGCCGGGAAGATTCGTGAAGTGAGGGGCAACGCCATAGACCTCGAGGGAGCGTCCGTAAGCATCTGCAATATAACCGATGTCAAGACGCCAAATGATGCCGGTATTGGGCAAAGTGGTATACATATGCATGGGGCCAAGCACACCGGAGGTGTTTGTGCCTACAAGAGTCCCGCCTATTGCCATTACAGAAAGGGCGGCATTAACAGAGGCCGACATGGACATATGGTCTATCAGAAGCCAAATTTCGCCACCAAAGCCGATGCTGTCATCGGAAGGAGCAATCCGCGAGCGGGAGTATATTACATAGTCCAGGCGGGCCAAGTCATCCGGATTGAAGTAAACCATGCCGCGCTGTTCAACGAATTCAGCGGCGGGCATTTTGCCGACATACATGATTTCAGTAACGGCGTATTCATCCGGCTCCATATTTTCAAGGACTTGGATAAGAGCGTTCATGGTTGCCATGGCGGCATCTCCGGCACGGAAGAATTCCCCACCGGGAAATTCAACGGGCTCGCTGATTAACCGCCGGATAATAAACTCGTCAAAATATCCGGCCAAACCGCCCATGTTTCCGCGCACGTCGATAATCAAATGGTCAAAATCCCTAATTTCTTGAAGGAACGGCAAAGTCGTGTTGTCGTCATATTCCGGGTTGGCCATGAAGGTGTTAATCCGCAAATAGGCCACCTCACCCGGCACCAGAATTTCCGTGATAATATTGCCCGGAACATCCGGGAATGGATGGTCTTCGCCATATAAATCCACTTCATACTCGCCATAAAACCAGATTGCCGCCGGGTGGATAAAAGCCGCAAGGCGCAAGCCCAGGTACTCTCTCATTTCCGGGCTCATTTCCGCGCCGTGATAGCTACGCAGCATTCCGGTAAGCTGCATTCTATAAAGCTCCAAGTCCCTGGGGCCGATATGCCCAATACCTTGCAGAGGCTGGGAAAATTCAAATGCCAGCAAAGAAATCAAATAATTAGCCGCCAGCGAGCGGGCGTCAGTGCCCTCACGAATTGGAAAAATTCCCGGTAAAGCGGGTGACTCCAGCGGAATCATATTTTCAATAAATTCGCGGAACATCTCGACATACATATCAAAATTAATACCCAGACGGCGATAGATTACGCTGTCCCAAGGCGAATTTTCCAAAATAAAGTTGATTGCGTAGTTAAAGTCGTATAAAACTATATCCCTTGCTTCTTCCGTCAGATAAAATGTCTCCAATGTCCCGCCCATCAACGCGATCTCCATACGCATGACGTCGCGCATTGTCAGAAACGCCCTGTTGTCTATAAATATTACGCCGGTTTCCAGTGGGAAGTAATCGCCGTCTACACTTATTTCAGGACTCTCCGTAAAAAGTATGATTACGTATCCGAGGAAATCAATCCGTATGCTTCTGTCCTCGCCCTGCCATTCCACCGTGCCGCCGATGCCCTCGAATCCTTCCCGGACGCCGAATAAAAATTCAAGCTCCGGCAACTCTTCCGCATAAACAGGCGTAAAATTAGCCACAACCATTGTTAAAATCATCACCATGGCCATGGCTTTCTTAAATCCCCTTGCAAATTTTTGCAGTTTCACACTATCCCTCCTAAAATATGGGGACTATGTCCCCCGTCTTACACCCATTGTATTAGATTTTGTCCTGTGTGTCAAGTTCGTAAACGACCCTACCAGGGAAGGAAAATCGCCTTGTATTGTGAAGTTATCCGTGCCATAATGACCAATGAACGTGTAAGAAGCATAGTATTTAAACTCTGTGTTTAGGAGGGTAGCATCTATGGCTAAGAGGGAAGCTAATTTTGACTTATACATACATGGTTTATTAAAAGAATCGGGAATTGATGAGTATTACAATCGCGCTGTGCTTGGTGAAATTCCCCCTTCCGATGTGGAACTACAGGATATTTTGAGGAAAGCAAAAGACCTCCACGAGCATTTGCGCAATTACGGCAGCCTTGGCGAAGATGAAAAGCCTCTTGTTGTTTCGGCAATTCTGTTAGCATTGAGAGAGCAGAAGTATGGATTCAAGCTTGAAGATTTGACAGGTGACACGTTAGAAGGTGCTACGGACGGAGCCAAAATTTATGCGCGTCTTGAAAATAGCTTGCAACGAGCAAAAGTTAGACCAGAAGTAAATAAAGAACGAGTGCTTGACCAATTTGCACTGATAAAGAATAGACCTAAATTAATCGCTGTTCATAACACGCTTAAAAAGACACCACTTAAATTTTATGCCGAATATATAAATGAACATATTTATAAAGCGGTTGCCGCACTGTCTGTTGAAGATTATTTGGGGCGTTTTTACGGTGAATTTGTTTCATACTCTGGCGGTGATGGGCAATCTTTGGGCGTAGTTCTTACGCCAAATCATATTACAGGGCTTTGTTGCGACCTTGTTGACTTGAAAGCTGACGATGTAATATTTGACCCTTGTTGCGGAACAGGCAGTTTCTTGGTTGCGGGAATGGCCCGTATGCTTATACAAGCAAGTAATGCTTCGGAAAAAGAACGAATAAAGGAAAAACAGATTCATGGCATAGAAGACCGCGATGACATGTTCACCATAGCTACTACAAATATGATTTTGCGTGGAGACGGTAAAAGCAATCTCTTATGCGGAGATTTTTTTTCACAAGACCCATCTAAGATACAGTTGCATGGCGTTACTGTAGGCCTTATGAATCCCCCTTATTCTCAAGCAAAAGATAAAAGCACTGCCCATTTGTCGGAACTTTGCTTTATTAGGCATTTGCTCAATAGCGTTACTGAGGGGGGGCGTGTTGCGGTTATAGTACCTATCTCTACAATGATTGGAAAAACAAAAGAGGATAGAGCCATAAAAAAGGAATTGCTCAAAAGCCATACACTTGAAGGCGTTTTGAGCTTGAATAAAAATACTTTCTATCGCGTAGGTACAGTTCCTTGTATCGCAATTTTTATAGCGGGTAAAAAACACCCTAGGGATAAACTTGTAAAATTCATCAATTTTGAAGATGATGGTTTTGAGGTTAAAAAGCACCTCGGGCTAGTTGAAACCGAAAGAGCAAAAGACAGAAGAAGCTATATGCTTTCCTGCTGGCGTGGCGAGATAGAAGATGCACCAAGCAAATTTATGGTTCAAACGACTATTGAAGATACGGACGAGTGGATTCATTCATTTTATTATTACAATGATGAAATACCGGGCGAACAGGACTTTATGAAGTCGATTTCCGACTATCTTACATTTGAGTTTAGCATGGTGGCAAATGGCCGCAAGCACCTTTTTGAGGACGGTGGCGAAGATGCTTAATTTGAAAGACAGAGATTGGCATCCTTTTCCTCTTAATAGCATTTTCATTATAAGGCCGGGACAGAGGCTGACCAAGGTTGACATGAATAAAGGAAGCCGACCCTTTATTGGGGCTACTGATTCGAATAATGGGATTACGAATTTTGTTTCAAATACAAACGCCTCGCTGGACAAAGGCGTTTTAGGCGTTAATTACAACGGAAGTGTTGTTGAAACCTTTTACCACCCTTATGAGTGTATTTTTTCTGATGACGTAAAACGATTGCGATTAAGCGATGCACCAATATGTAGTCGTTATATCTATCTCTTTTTGAAAGTAGTAATAATGCAACAAAAAGCAAAATATGTCTATGGTTATAAGTTTAATGAACAACGTATGAACAAGCAATTAATTTTGCTTCCTGTTATAGATGTAGGCTCTGTTGAGCCTGTTCCAGATTGGCAATTTATGAATGACTATATTGCCGAGCGCGAGCAGCTTCAAGTAGCCAATTACTTTGCACGAGCCCAGAAAGTGCTTGCTGAAATCGGTGATGCCGGAAAGGTGCTTCCATTAAAGGATAAAAAGTGGAAGCCCTTTGCGCTATCGTCAACCTTCACATTGGAAACTGGCAAAGGAAAGGGCTTGAATCACTTGACTAAAACGCCGGACGGCATTAGCTACCTCGGCGCAACCAACAGAAACAATGCTGTGCTGTGTTATGTTAAGCCAGAGCCAAAGTTAGTACAGCAAGGCAATGGCATTGCTTTCATTCGTAACGGGGAGGGCTCTATTGGGTATTCCGTTTACAAATCAGAACCATTTATAGCATCATCAGACCTTACCATCGGATATAACGAAAAACTGAATCGTTATACAGGTCTGTTTATTTCAACCATAGCCGACACTGTTCGAGGGAAATACAATTTCAGTTACAAACGAAGTGAAAAGCGGCTGTCAAAAGAATATTTAAACCTGCCAATAAACGAATTTGGCGAACCTGATTGGGCATATATGGAGCAATATGCTAAGTCAATTACACAACAACAGTTGAAAAATTACATTTTATTTTTAAACCTAGGAATACCTCACACGCAACGGAACGCCTAATTCCTGTGCGATGCGGCGGCAGTTTTCAATACGCTTGGGGCTTAAGGTGTCCACCACCGTGAAAATAACGGACGTGTAAGCTTTTGCCGCTTTCGCGAATTCAAGCATTTCGTCATAGGAGGCCGCCCCGAAGCGCGGGCGCGTGATGCGGTCATATTCCTCTGCGTCGTCTGCGTTTAAGCTGATGGAGACTTCGTCCATCACGGCCAGCTTTGCGATATCAAATTCCGGATTTATTAATTGAACCAGCCCGTTGGTGTTTAACCTAACCGGGCTGGTTGATTTTTTCTTCATATATTGTGCTATTTCAATTACATCTTCTGCGCGCTCCATGGGCTCGCCGTATCCGCAGAATACAATCTCGTCGATTTCGGCTAAATCTGTGCGGCGGTCAAGGGCAACTTTGATTTCCTCCATGGAGGGCTCACGCTCCAGCCACAGGCTTTCCGCGTCACCCACGCTGTCCGTCAGGCCCCGTATACAAAATATACAGGCGCAGGGGCAATTGTTTGTAATATTTACATATAATTTTGAGCCCAGCCGGTAAAAAATCGTCATGTCAGAGTGATTACCAGTTGGAGGCTGTGTTATAAGCTTCTTGAACGGCGGCTTGATGGTCACGCTCATGGCTTACCGTGCCATTGTGTGTGCGCGAGCCCAAGAAATGCAGGCATACGTGGCCGTTCATGTTGTTCCCGGCGCGAGTCCAGCCGGCGTGAGGCATTCCGTTCAGGCTGGCGGCAAGAGTGCGTCCGTTTATAATCACAACCACGGGGCGTGGCGTCCAGCACCAGCGGCCGCCCCAAGCTTGCTTCATGATTGCGGTATCCTCGGCGGTAAGGGTCTCCACGTCGGCATGGTTCCCGTTGGAAAACGACGCTATTTGCCAGGTAAGCCCCGTGCGCACGTCTATGACCGTTGCCGGTGTGCCTATCGTCATTATATTGCGGGCTTGGCTCCATTCGATTAGCTCAACAGTGCCGAGCATTGCCGGAATGGAGAAGTCCGGCCAGGGCATAAGCCATTCTGCGTACATATATCCCGCGATGCCGCTGTACACAACTGCGAACCATTCGCCGCAGAGATAATCTACTACCTCAACGCGGCTTCCCGGTTGGGCCAGCGCAAGGCGCGGGTTAGTTGTGCAGGGTGTGGGGCGCAGATTAAGTGACGATGTTGTCATATATATTGCGGGAAGCTCGTTGTCGTTTAACAAAGTTCCTTCCACATCCAGCTCAAGCCCATAGACTGCCATTGGTGTCAGAAAAATCGCCAGCAACAGCCCCGATAAAAACAGTTTTATGCGCATGTTTCGCATATGTATCCCCTCACTTGATGCTTATTTAACAACTCATGAGGGCATTTTAATATTTCCTTAATAATTTGTCAACAATTTTTTTAAAAGTTTTTACGGAAACTTTAGATGTTTTGCAAATCGACATTTTCTTGGGTATACTTGTACCGCTGTATAGCAAACGTCTTTCAAATCCGTGGCTACTATCGCTCAAAACGCTGCCGACGCAGTCGCGGCATCGCTCTGCACCCACGGTTTTCAAGTGCGCTTGCTATAGTGTAGGGTGGCAACCCCGGCTAATCCTTCGAAAGAGGGTAAAGCCCTATGACGACCTTTGAGATAATAATGGCTGTGTTAGCGTTCATTACTCTTGTAGTGTTTATCATAGACGTCATGACAAAGAAATAGCCGCCCCTGCCCTGAACAAGTAGTGGATGGCTATTTTTCGCAGATAAAATTATTACGGATTAGCCGCTGCACCTTGTAGCTACAGCGGCGGGCTGGGCGAGTGCAACCAACGCTCGCTCAGTCCTTATTATGAACTCATTATACGCGAGTTATACTAATATGTAAATCAGAAATTAGGAATGATAGCTTATGACTGAGCCACAAGACTGCCGATACCTCTTGACCGCGCACAATGACAGCCTTGCCCAAACTACCGTCCGTCCGCGATTTTTCGTGCGCACCTATGGCTGTCAAATGAATGACAGAGACTCTGAGAAAATGACGGCACTTTTAAGCCGGCTGGGTTATGACGCCGCCGAGGGCCAAGATGATGCCGACTTTATTTTATATAACACATGCTGTGTGCGGGAAAGCGCGGAGGACAAGGTCTTCGGGCATTTGAGCCGCTTAAAGCGCGCAAAGGCGGATAAGCCCGGCCTGATGATAGGCGTCTGCGGATGCATGACCCAGCAGCCCGACATCGCGCAAAAATTTCAGGAGAAGCACCCGTATGTGAACTTGGTGTTTGGCACGAGTAACCGCCACCGTCTGCCGGAATTTCTTTGGCGGGCGATTCAGACGGGTAAGCCGGTAATCGACATAACCGAAAGCGACGAGCTTCCGGAAATCGAAGACATTCCCGTAACCACCCGGGATTTCCCCCACAAGGCCGGCGTGAACATAATGTACGGCTGCGATAATTTCTGTGCCTATTGCATAGTGCCCTATGTACGCGGGCGGGAGCGCAGCCGCCCGCCCGAGGATATTTTACGCGAAGCGGAATCTTTGGCCGACGACGGCGTAAAGGAAGTCATGCTTCTTGGGCAAAATGTAAACTCCTATGGTGGCGGAGTTGCTTTTCCGGAGCTGCTACGTCAGGTAAACGCCATATCCGGCCTCGAGCGCATTCGTTTTATGACCTCCCACCCGAAGGATTTTTCCGACGAGCTAATACTTGCGATTCGTGACCTGCCCAAGGTATGCAAGCATGTCCACCTTCCGCTACAATCCGGCAGCACTCGCGTCCTCGCGGATATGAACCGTATGTATTCCCAAGAGGATTATTTGGCATTGGCCGCACGCTTGCAGGCCGCTATCCCCGGAATCGCCATCACCACAGATATAATCGTAGGCTATCCCGGCGAAACAGAAGAGGACTTTCTGGCCACGCTGGATGTGGCCCGTCAAATACGATTTGCCGGAGCCTTTACCTTTATATATTCCAAACGCAGCGGAACCCCCGCCGCCGAGCGGGAAGATACCGTCCCCCGTAAGGAAATAAGCGAACGCTTCGACAGGCTGACCGCCACCCTCTATCCCATCATGGAGGAAATAAACCGCACCAAAATTGGCAAAGTCATAGATGTAATGGTGGAAGACTCCCAATCCGCAAAGGGCCGCGCCGACGACCACACTTTGGTTCATTTCACAGCCTGCAAGGAGTTAAAGCCCGGCGACATCGTGCCCGTGCGCATCAATGAGGCGAAGACATTCTATATAAGCGGCGACGCTATTGCCCCGCACCCAAGCAGTAGGAATTTTAGCCGGGCACGGGAATGTGAAAGCGCGTGATTAGATACGCCGGACGAGGGCTGGTGTCCCATCCGGCAAAAAAGCGGAGAGGACGCCCTAAGTTCTTGGGACGGAGGAGCGGGAATGCTCGCGCTAACGCTTGACATGCGATGATTGAGACTGCTCGGGGAGTGCCTGTGCAGGTCTTGTGCCAAGCCCAGCGGTGGCACTAGCCCTCGCCTGCCTCACTAATCGCACGACTTCGCTAGACGCACTCGCCATTCCCGCTCCTCCGTCCCAAGAACTTAGGGCGTCCTCTCCGCTTTTTTGCCGGATGGGACACCAGCCCTCGTCCGGCGTATCTAATCACGCGCCTTCACTAGTCGCGCTTTCACATTCCCGTGCCCGGCTAAAATTCCTACTGCTTGGGCACGGGGTAATACTTTAAGCTACAAAAATCCATCCCGGAAGCCAGTGTAAAAAGGTACGGACAAAGCCAACGCTGACGGGCAGCCCCGATAGAACCGGAAAGAATAGGATAAACAGGGCCAAAACCAGCCCGGCGTAGGCGAACAGCCAGCGTCTGTCCTTTACATAATTTTTGAAGAACCAAGCGATAATCAGCACCACAAAGGGTACGCTGGGGAAATAGTGATAGATAAACGTAAGCCGCGATACGGGAATCCAAGGCAGAAACTGTGAGGCATAGGCTACCAGCAGAAAAATAATAGTATGCCGCCTAAAATCCTTTTTGGAGATGCGACCGCGCACCAGCTGCCATATAACAAAACCCGTGGCAAAAATCCCAAACCACCACACGGCGGGGTTTCCGATACTGCTCATGGTCTGCCGGACGTAGGGCGAAACGACCGTATGATACTGCCAGAGCGGCCGCAGCATCAGCGGCCAGGACCACCATGGCGAGGTGAAGGGATGCTCGGCCACAAGCTCGGTATGATAGGTAAACATAGTAATCTGATTTTGCCAAATCGTATTGAATCCGCCTCCGCCGGAGGCCCGCACAAATGGAATATACGAAAGCATATAAATAACCAGCGGCAGCGCGATAAACAAACCGAAGCACGCAAAAAATGTGGCTTTGGCCTGATGCTTATCGCGCAAATAAAGCCTGTAAAGCGCGGGGAAAAACAACAGAGGCAAGCCCAGCGCACCGTAAACCCCCTGCCACTTGGACGCGATTGCCAAGCCTGTCATTGCGCCGCACAGAGCCAGTAATATCAGTGATTTCTTTAGGGAATTCTGCTCAACCCCCCGGACATATAGGTACATAAAGAAATACATCGCCAGCACAAAAAACGTCACATATGTATCAATGGTAGCCAGTCGCGTTTGAGAAAACAGCATAAAATCAAATGTAAAAATAAACGCCGCGAACAGCCCCATGTGATTCGAGCGTAAAATTTGCCGCGCAAAGGCGTACAACAGCGGAATCATAAAAATTCCAAAAAGCGTACCGGGAAGCCGCCACGCAAAGGGCGTCATTCCAAAAGCGCGAATACTCGCCGCCATAAAAACCTTACCCAGCGGCGGGTGTGTGTTTTCGAAAACGGTCAGGCCGTGCACAAATTCGTATCCGGCGCGGGGGTGGAAGATTTCATCAAAATAGGTGCTGTTCATAAAATCCCTGTGTTCCGGCACAAGATGCTGCTCGTCAAAGAGATTTTTCGCAAAGGCCGAAACATATCGAACCGGCAAAACCTCCCCGTCCGCGCCGCGAAAAGCAAATTCCTGCAAGCGCAGGCCCGCCGAGGCGTCAATGGCAAAATACCGCGCCGTAACATTCAGCGGAACAAATGTCCACGCGAAAACGCGGGCTTCGTCCACAGAATAAACCCTCATCCAGCTGCTTCCGTCATTGGAGGCGTACAAACGAAAGGGGATATTGTGCCGCGCTCCCATCAAAAACTGAAAACGGCTTATATCCGTAACCTCCCCAAGGTCGATGACGGCCATTTCGCCGCCAAGCCGCCCGGGCCTCTCCGTTTGGGCCTCCTCCACGGCTGCGGCTATCCAGGTGGTCTGCGGCGTGTGCATGTCGCCCAATCGCCAAAACGCCAAGACTCCGTAAACCGTTATTAGCACCCACAAAAATAGCCAGTCCCACTTTCCCATCTTGGGTACAGTCGCAGAGGCGGGTTCTTCAATTTTTTTCCGCTTCAACGGAGCGGCCGGCCTCGCCGAAGGCTTCTCAAGGGGCAGAACAGAGCCGTTTATCGCCTTTTCTTTCAGCTCAAGCACTAAAATCACTAAAAACGCCGCTGCCAATGCCACATTGGCCAAGGAAATAACCGGCGTGGATGCTGCGATAATGCTCAAATCAAACCCGCCGCGAAGCCAGCGCAGAATTTCCACGCAGTTGATAAAATATGTAACCGAAAAGGCCAAGTACAACGCGCCGACGCGCTTATCACGATTTTCCATGTAATAAATCAGCAAAAACAGCAGCCCCGGGAAAAGATACCGTTCATGCATTTTTACGGAAAACACAAAAATCAGCACAAAAAGCGCGGCTATAATCAAGTAAAAATACCGGCCTTTGTGCCGCATGGTATCCACATGCAGTGCGGCCAAGGCCCCCGCGATAATGGCCAACACAATCAACACGCCCCATATGGCGTAAGAAATCCCCAAAAATTGCGTGTCCAGCGATTGCCAGTTTCCGCCGAATAACGCCCACATATTAAAGGCGTTCACCGACGCGAAATTATACGAATCCATGCCGGCGATAAGTTGCGTAATCGTGGGCGCAATCCCGAAGGGCAAAGAAACCAACACCATCGCGGCGATTCCCCCAAGGATATACCCCGCCAAATTCCCCGCCGCTTTGCCCGCGAATTTATTTGCCCGCAGATAATCAAAGGCCGAGTACAAATAAACCGGCCCAAGAAACAGCGATTGCGGTTTGGTAAGAATCGCCACACCGAAAATAATATAGGCGGCCAGCAATTTCTTCTCGCGCAGAAAAAGCAAGGACACCAGCAACATCAGCACAAAAACCGATTCCACCTGCCCCCACACGCCGGAAATCAGAATAACCGCCGGGTTAAAAATCCAAGCGGCGGCAATAAAAAGCCCAAGACGCCCGCCCTTTGCCATGCGATATAAAACATATCCAATCCCAAGGTCGGCCAGCATCGCGGGCAAAAATGTAAAAAAATTAAACATAGGACTTAGAACCGGCCAGTCAAACCATGACCGCAACAGCCCAAGCCCGTATAGCACATACATATACACCGGGGGATAATCCGTAAACCCGCCACTTGTGTAAAACGCCCCAAACCCATACCGGTGCAGCTGAATCGCCCACAACTGAAAGGTTCGCACGTCGTTGTCAAAGGCGAAATCAATCTGAAACGCCAAAAGGCGGGCTAAAAAACCCGCCGCCAGCAGTAGCCATATAAATGAGCGTTTGCCACGCATTTGCGCGGTGACGTCTATAGCTTTTTCAATCCTTTTTCTATTCTGCACAAGGTCTCATCCTTGCCTAAAATTTCACATATTTCTGTTGCGCCGCAGGGGGTGGTGGGTTTTCCGGAAAGGGCCGTGCGAATCGGCCACAAAACCTGCCCCTTGGATAATCCGTTGGATTCGGCGGCGGATGTGATTGCCGCGCCCAGCCCATCGTGAGTCCAGTCCGCAAGGGGTTTTAGCGCGGTCAACGCCACTTCCAAGGCTTGCTTTGCGATTTCAGGATTTGTTTTCATTTTCTTATGGGTGTACAGCTCAATATCGTAATCCGGCAAAGCATCAATGAAATCCACCAACTCGCCGCAGTCCTTTGCAAAGGATACCCTCGGCTGGGTCAGCTTTGCCAAGTAGGCATAGTCCGTGCCGGGCTTTGCCACGGATGCTTGCAAATACGGCAATGCCATTTCTGCAAAAACTTCGGGCGGCAGGGCTTTTATATGCTCCGCGTTCATCCAAGTAAGCTTCTTCATGTCAAAAGTTGACGGCGATTTTGAAATGTTTTTCGGCTCGAAAATGTTTTCCAGCTCGGCCAATGTGAAAACCTCGCGATTGTCCGTTGGGCTCCAGCCCAGCAGAGCCGCGTAATTTATAATCGCCTCCGGCAGAAAGCCCATTTCCAATAATTGCGGAATAGATGCGTCCCCGTGCCGCTTGGAAATTTTGCGTCCCTCGGTATTCTGCAAAAGCGGCAAGTGTACGTACAGCGGAAGCTCCCATCCCAAAGCCTCGTACAGCAATTTGTACTTAGGCGTGGAGGTCAGATACTCGCTGCCACGTACAACATGAGTGATTTTCATGGCATGGTCGTCTACTACGTTTGCAAAATTATATGTGGGCATTCCGTCGGATTTTATTAAAATTTGGTCTTCCATCTCTTGATTGTCAATTGTAATCTCCCCAAAAACCTCGTCATGAAAGGTCGTTTTCCCATCGGGAATCAATTGACGTATTACATATGCCCCGCCGCTTTCCAGCTTCTGGCGGATTTCCGGCGCATCAAGCCCAAGGCAGTGCCTGTCGTATTTTTTCAAACCGCGCTCGTCGGCCAGCCCGTCCAACCGCTCTTTTTCGCAGAAGCAGTAATATGCCTTGCCTTTTTCCACAAGGCTTTGCGCATGAGGCAGGTAATCAGCCTTGCGCTGGCTTTGCACATATGGCCCAAAATCGCCGCCGATACCCGGCCCTTCATCAAAGGTAAGGCCCGTCAGTTTAAGCGTTTCATAAATCGCGTCCTCCGCGCTTTCCACATAGCGGCTTTGGTCTGTATCCTCGATGCGCAAAATAAAAACGCCCTTATTTTTTCTGGCGATTAAATACTCATACAATGCCGTGCGTAAATTCCCAATATGCATAAAACCCGTCGGGCTTGGCGCGTAACGTGTGCGTACCATAGATATTGCCTCTCTCTATAATAATATGGATATATTATAGCATAACGTATCAATGCTTGAAATTGAAAATTGCCACAAAGCCGCACTTGAAATAGTTTTCAGTTGTTTTGTATAATTATGCCATCAAAAAGGGCGGCAAGGGCAAGAGCGGAGGAATAACTTTGGTTGAATTTTGGGATATATTAGATAAAAACGGCAATGCAACAGGACGTGTTCACGAACGTGGCAATCCCATGAATAAAAACGAATACCATCTTGAAGTTTGTGTTTTTATTGAAAACGACAAAGGCGAATACCTTATATCACAAAGGTCGCCAAACAAGACGCTCCCAAATATCTGGGAATGTACGGGGGGAAATGCGGTTGCAGGCGATGATAGCTTAACTACGGCATTGAAAGAGGTAAAAGAAGAATTAGGCATTATCCTTGAGCCACAAAACGGAAGGATGATTCAACATCATTTGCCGTGTGGCAGTGTCGAATGTCACGGCTTGGTTGATGTTTGGTTATTTCGGCAAAATGTAGACATATCGACCATAATTCTTGCACCTGATGAAACCTGCAATGCAATGTGGGCAAGCCGTGATGAAATTAACCATATGATTGGCAAGGGAACATTCACAACAGGAAAACTATACACAGACATTAATGATTTCATTGAAAAAATTGAATTAAACTGATGAACACTTGGAAAATTTGTGCAGAACGTATCCATATTAGAGAATACGCTCGTTGGGGCGAAAGAGCCTTGCCGCGCAAGCACGAAAATTACAGTTGCGCAAGAAGTCTAATATTAAGGGCGTGGTATTATGAAAACACCGTGGTGTAATGTGCTTCTTACAGACTCTGGATTTTATTATGACAATGAATTGGACAAGCCATTGGATTTATTGATTAACCGTTTTGGGGCAATGCTACAAAAACCCTTTGCAAAAGCGACAGTTCTGTTTATCCCAACTGCCGCAATGCAAAATGAAGTGAAAGCAAATGCAATAATCAATCGCCTTAAAAATGAACTATTGACTATGGGCATATTGGAAGATAACATCACAATATATGATATTGACGGCTCTTTATCGGAAGAGGATGCCATAAAATTTGATGTAATTTATATAACAGGCGGGAATACACCATATCTTGCAAAACGTGTTCGCGAAGTTGGTTTTGAAAAAATAATAAAGAAAACGATTTTCGCCAATAAAATATATATAGGAATGAGCGCGGGAAGTATGCTGCTTACGCCTAATTTTAATGTAGATGATATAAACAATCCGCAGTTTACCGGCCTTGGCTTAATCAAAGCATATGTCACTGTGCATTGCGACAAAGGAACAAAAAACCGCTCTGATTTACCATTGCCTCATATTTCGCTTCAAGAAAACCAAGCAATAGAAGTGCATTGGGATGGTTATATGGTAATTGAGAGTAATTTGCAATATGTATGAGATGGAATACAAATGCTATAGCTTTATAGGATTTAATCTGTAAAAGGTGGAAATAACGCTGCTCCTTTGGCGGTTGGATTGTTAGTGAAACATAATTATATACTATAGTTATCTTTACTGTGTTACAATTTCGGGGCAAGTAAGTATTTATCCGAATGGAGGAACTGAGATGAGTGTGAAAATAATAGAGAGAACAGCTTTGCCTGATTTACTGTATGGTCTAATTTTTACCGATAAGGTTAGGGTATCAGAATCAAACGGCGTTGTTCAAGTTGAGCCTGTAAAAAATGATGTTGATTGTGCAATTGGCTTGCGCGGTATGTTTGCGGGTGACCCCAACATGACCGTTGATAAATTTTTAGAGCGTAAACGTGCTGACAAGGAGTTAGACATATGAAGCGGTATGTTTTAGACGCTAATGCGCTGATTGCCTTGTTGCAAGATGAATCGGGCGCAGAAAAGGTGTCTGACATTATTAATGCCGCTTACAAAGGCGAAGCAGAAATTATCATGCACAAAGCAAATTTGTTGGAAGTTTATTATGACGCTTATCGATATCGAGGCAAAGAACAAGCAGATTTAATGTTGGCGGAGGTTGAAAAATGCCCTATTCAAATCAATGCAGAAATAACAGACGAGATTTTTACAGAAGCCGGGCGATTAAAGGCAATGTATAAAATGTCTTTTGCGGATTCTTTTGCACTAGCACAAGCTAGTATTTTCAATGGCGCATTGCTGACTTCCGACCATCATGAATTTGATGTGATTGAAGGAAACGAATCCATTAATTTTGTTTGGATTAGGTGAAAGGGCGCACTTATGTACCACACGTAAGTGTGTTTTGCTTGCGTGGTTGCCACAATCCGCATAAATACAGGGTTTCCATACTATAAAATCTTGGTCTTTGTGGCTTTTGGTCTTTGTTTGGTCAAGATTTCATAGTATGGATTGCTGGAAGCAAGCACAAGTTACAAAGACTTGCTAAATGTCAATTGCATTTGCAATAGCTTCCATTGCGCGGGTCTTTGCATTGTTGAAAGCGTGGCTGTATACCCTTAATGTCGTGATGGCTGTGCTATGCCCCAAAGCCGCTTGGACTGTTACAATATCAACGCCGCTGTTAATTAAGATGCTGGCGTTAAAATGTCGAAACGCATGAGGCTTGATGTAGCGTATGCCGTTACGCTTGCAAAAACGCTGGAAGTAGTCGCGGGGCGCGGTTGTTGGTATTTGTTCACCGTTACAAGTTACAAAGAGCCTGTCCGTTTCTACCCATGAGCCGCCGCAAATATCCTTGTATCTTGTCTGCCACTCCCGCAAACTCCGTAATGTTTCCATTACATGAGCGGGCAATTTTAGACTTCTGCGGCTTGTTGCTGTTTTCGGCGTGTCCGTGTAGTATTCACGTTCTAAATAGCTGTAGTAATAGGCGCGGTTAATGGAAATCATGTCATTGTCAAAATCTATGTCTTTCCATTCAAGCCCTAACAACTCGCCTTTTCTCGCGCCCATGTACACTGCCAAAACGAAATACACATAAAACGGAAACTTCTCGTCATTTCCCTGTTTAAGCAGTTCTAATAGGTGCTTGACTTCTTCAACGCTGTAAATCTCATGGGTTAATTGCTCTTTTGGTCGCTCCTTTGGGAAATCAACGGTTGTACAGGGGTTGTAGGTTATGAGCCGTTTTTTTATGGCGTAATTCAATATGCCCGACACAAAACGTACATAGGTTTTAATTGTTCGCGGTGACATTCCCTCGTTTGATAGGGTCTGTACAAGTTTTTGAATGTTAAGCGGGGATATTTTGTCAATCCTTATATGCCCTATAACTGGATATATCCGCTTTACCAATTCACGGTATACACACATGGTTGTACGCTTTACGGTTATTTCCGCATAATCCTTTAACCACGCTTCCGCAAAAGTTTCAAACTTCGCCGCCGTTACGCTTTGCCCCTGCTTGCAACTTTCCTCAAACAAAACCGCTTGCCGTTGCAACTCTTTTTCGTTCCACTTTTCGCTTTTGGTGGGGTCGGGTTTATAGGTCGTTGACTTCACAACTTGCCTACCCGATACATCATACCCACAAGATACTTTTATGCGGAATGTTCCGCCCCGTTTGGTTATATTCGCCATTTTTCAAATCCTCCTACATAAGAAAATGGCGCATTTCCATTGTCTGTATTCTATCACAAAAACATGATGAACACAAGGAAAATGCGCCATTTTACAGGCTTTTATTAAGTTTTTTGGTCTATATTTTGGTCTTTACATCAACCACACTCATTAAAGTAATCTAATAATGCACGTTCCGAAACCATGTATTTATTACCGAATTTATGAAATTTGATAACGCCATCTATGCACATAAGGCGTACACGGTATTCGGTCAATCCGTCAATCAGCTTGGCGGCTTCTTTGAGTGTCAGTAGGCGTGGCTTTTTCGCTGTAGTATTCATAGTTGCGCTCCTTTCAAGTAAGCATAGAATTGAATAAATCAACCGCATTTGCGGTAGGTGCTGGATAGTTGATACTTGAATATGTGTTTTGCTTGATGGTTGATTGTTCTGGCACATAGTCCTTTGCTGTTTCGTCATATTTGACGGCGCATATTTCCGTATCTGTCATTTTTATAGTCAGCGAGATACGGCGCAGAAGTTGGTCGAAACGGTCAATATCCCTCTTGGTTTTCGGGATTTGCATTTTGTAAAACGCATACGGATTAAATGGGGTTGTGATGATGATTAAATCAGCCGCAAGCCCTTTGTCTTTGTACCTCGCGGGTAGCATTGTTTGAGCGTCAGGGCTAAAAGGGTCAAGGATTCTTAAAAAATCCTGATATGGTATAGCTTCGGGGCGTAACTCGTCTATAATGATTTTGTGTTGCCCCTCGTAGTTCTGAAACACATCACGACTTGAGCCGGACACAAAAAAGTCTTGACCGGATTTTTTTGCGTAAACCTTTGCAAGACTGGTTTTGCCTGTCCCAGAAAGCCCATATACCCAGATTACTTGTACTGACTTTCCCTGTTTTATCATTTCGTTGCGCCATGCTTCCGCAAGATTTTGCAAACGCTTTGAGTAAATATCCTCAATCTGTCGGCGGTGCCGTCCGTACTGTGAGCCTTTTAATCGGCTTTCAACTTCTTTCTTACTGATTGCACCAGAATACAAAGAATCGAGCAGACCGTTCACGGAATATTTTTGTACCGTTTCGACTTCTTTTGTAATTGCTTGTAATTCGGCAACATAGTCATAATTTGCGCGTACTTCGCTTGGGTCGTATTGATGTTTACTTCTTGCTTTGTCGGTTGCATGAACCAGATACGCATAACCATTCGCCGCATTGCCTTTCCACTTTTCAACATACTGTGGTTTATCATTCAGCAATTTTGCAATGCTGGTAACGTGTCGGGCATTTGGGAATGACAGCATTACATGAATATGCGGGGCTACTGGCTGGCCTTGTTCGTTTTTGCATTTATCATGCAGTATAACCGCATATTTTTCCGGCTTCACCTTGTTTTCTATTAGGTCGATAAAGTTGTCCATTGTTTTTGCCGGAAGATGAGCCATTTTCTGTGCGTACATCATATTATGGCCTTTGTTGGGTTTCTTTTTAGGCATATCGGTGTCAACTCCTTTATTGATTTATGAGCGTTTTTCGCTCATTTTGGCATTTTGGCATTTTTGATGCCGTGGGGATAACAAGCCCCCCACGGCATAAATACAGGGTTTGAAGATAATTTGGCATTGGCAAAGCCCCGCCTTAGCTTCGCACGGCGGGGCTTTGTAGAAAATTATTCTATTCTCTGTAATACGCTTTTAGTAGCTTGTGCAACTCGGCATACAATTTAATGCCGCCCATATTCGGAAATTGGGCATAGGTAACATTGTCGTGTATACCGTCCGTACTAGAAAACCAGCATTGCCCGGCATTGTAGGTTCGCTCCGGGAAGTCTTTGAGCATATCGCTGTCCCACATAAACCGCCCCTCTTTAACCTTTGGCTTGAATAAAACTCTGGTTGTCATTGCAGACTGGAGCATTCCGGGTAGTCCACCCTCGCCAACGCTGGCTTCCGCTATGCTGATAATTACATAACAGCCAGCACTAGCCCCCATTGTGACAATACGCTTAATCAAACCGTCAAATGTTTCAATGTTGTAGTCTGTGCTGTCTTTGGCTGTGCGTTTTGGCAGTATGCTCCGCAACGAAACGTATTCATCAATGAACAAGAATGAAGCGCGCATATCAGCGTCCCACCACTTTACAGCGTCCCCCGATTTTACGGATAAATCGTTAAGAATTTCTTGACGCTTAGTTATGGTTGCCGCAAAGTTTTTGATAGCGTCTAAAATTGGCGTAGCTTCTCCATTTTCGTCTAAAGTGTAAGTATGGGGAAGCTGGGATAACTCGGCTTTCTTCGGGTCGATAATCGTTACCAGCGAGCCAAACTTATCACGCCCAGCAAGTAAAACTTGAAGCAATAACGCTATGATGCCCGTTGTTTTTCCGCTCCGTGTTTTTCCAGCGATTAGCATTGAGCCGCTTGTGGTAAGGTCTATATATGTGCCTTTTTGCACAATTAGCTTTGTCGGCTCTTTTGGTCGCAATTCTTCTATTGAATCAATGACTAATACTTTTTGAATCATCACGTTTTCAATCGTAAATGATACCCACTTAAATGCTAGGTCAGCAGTAGTTTCTACTACTGCATATTGCCAGAATCCTTTTGTGTCCAAACAGGAACTTATGCTTGGCGATATATCTTGTAATTCTTTTGCGGTTTTGCATTTCGTTGTAATTGTGATGACAAATTTATGCAAACCCGATTTTTTGCATTTGATACTCGGTAGCAATTCGCCTTCTTTGAAATGTAGCGGATTACCATATGAGTAATCAAACAAGGCTCGTCTGACTATACAGCGTATTCTGCTTGAATCCGGCTGTAAGCAGTTTACGGCAATAGCGATAATAACTGTTGCTATGCCGATTATCAGCAGAAATACAAACGCCGAATCCAGCCATTGTACAGCAGTAACAAGCACGGCATTGATTATTGCAACACTTGTGTTTACTACTGAAATCAGATGCTTTATTCCGTAAGATATAGCGGATAACAGCAAAAGCACCCCGCCAAGCACAAAAATTCTTGTGCTTGACGGAGCGAACCGCAAAAACGGTGCGTCTTTTTTGTAAATCATAGCGTTTTAGTCGGCATTGCTTTAGTCGGTTGTTGCGCTGGCGGCGTGGGGGTCGTTGCTTTCGGCGTAATACGAGTGCTTGCATACTCGTATATACTGCCAATCGGCAATTCTTCGACTTCCCTTTTGTACGATTTTTCGTCAATAAAAGCGTACCTATCGCCGTTATCTTTCTTACCCTCAACGATACGTTTAAGGGTGCTGTAGGCGTTACCATCCTTCATGCCGGAGCCTATGACTAAATATTTCTCGTTCATGCTTAATCGTCCTTTCTGATTGTTTGAGTTTTGTTTCGTTTTGTATTGCCTGTCCATCCACAGCGAATACGGCCTATATCCGTTTTGATGGAATGTATGTTAAACGCTCGTCAGCGTATAAGTTCCTTGTTTGATACCGTAGAGGGTTTTACCCCTCTACGGCGCAAAGCTAATTTCTGTCTAATTTCTTGAAGTAGTTAGGATTTTCTTTTTGTTTTTCCGCAAATGTGTTGAGCCAAAGAAATAGTACGGAGTTGGCTTCACGTTCGGAATGTGTTTCGATTGCATTGATATTTTCACAATCGAAATTTTCGCAAATCGCCCTGTCAAAGAAACAACTTGCAGGGGTATCTACCGTCCATTCTGCCACTCGCGCAAATTGCAACGCATTGTCGAATAAAACGATGAATTGCGGGTCAAGGCATAAATCGCCATTCACATAATACGTTGTGCCGATTTCCAGCAGATTGTCATCTCGCCGTAGCGCGAACGCATTATTTACTTTGTGCTTCTTGTCCTCATGCTTGAGCCAGAAGTCAGGTTTTTCGTTCCCTATCATTTCGGGAACGAGTTGCTTCAACCCTTTGTAGATTCTTCTGAACAGCATTTCTTGCTTGATTTGTGGTTTTTTCATTCTTTACCTCCTTTCTTTTCGTTTTTGAAACCTCCGAAGCCCGGAGGGCTTATTATTTATAGCGTCCTCGTCAGCCGTATAATTTCCAGCGGCTTTCAACGACTACTAAACGCTTTTTGCTTTTAGGAGCCACCGAGAGCCGATAGGCTCCCGCTCCCTGTAACCGTCTTTTAGCAGTTTCCGACAGACGAAGTCTGTCAAGACTCTGAAAAAAAGTCACCGGGAGCCGACAGGCTCCAAACGGCAACAAAAAGCCACCGAAGCCGGAACGGCTTATGTATATCATAAAATATCAGAGCAGAACCCAAAAATTGAAAAATGCCATTAAGCCCTTTGTTTACAAGGTTTAATGGCATTTTTGATTTTTCATATATGAGCGTGTCTACTGCTATACATGAAAATTAAATTGACTTCATAGACAAGCTAATATACACTTGAATATACTGGAAATATTTGAGAGGGGATAAACGGGATGGCAAAAAAAAGGTATATAACAGGGGCTGGAGAACATTATGAGGAATATTACACAAAAAAGTTTTGGAAATGTTATCGAAAAGAATTTTTAGATATATTAAAACTTATTGAGAATCAGCAATTAAAAATTTTTATTTACATTTGCGAAAATGTAGAGCCTTTCACAAATAGGTTTATTGGAACCTATAAATCAATGTCAAAAAAAAATAATGTTTCACAGGCAACTATTTCAAGGATGATGAAAAAGTTGCAAGAAAAAAATTTCATTAGGAAAGTTCATAACGGGATTTGGATGGTAAATCCCAATGTTTTTATGTATGGACGTGATAGTGTTCGTGAGCTTCTTTCAGAAAAGTATTATTTTGGTGAAGGTAGCGAAGAGTTTTTTCAAAAGAGAGAAAATGAAAGACGAAACAGCGCGAGTCATAACAATAAAAAAGACCCTGCCCCGGTTAAGGAGTGAGGTCTTTGCGTGAGTAGTTTACAGCGTTGCTTAGCGCGCTATTTCTAAGGTCTCGCCTGCGGCGACTTCGTAAACACGAGTACCGATAGTAATTACCACTACGTTGTTGTTCACTGTCCACGCGATACCGTTCGTGGTGCCACGAGAGCCGTTAGTCAGCGTTCTGTTGGAGTTGCTAACAGCGCGACCGTTGGCGTTGGTGACGGTCATTGTCCACATTGAGCCACCGTTCGTTACCACGGCGGTGCCTGCTTGTGCAGTTGCGGTTTGAGCAGGAGCGGGTGCGGGTGTAGGAGCAGGGGTCGGAGCGGGCGTAGGTGCAGGGGTTGCGGCGGGAGCCACAACGGGGGCTTGAGCTTGAGGCTCGCTGATGCCTGTAGGAGTGCCACAGCGACCAGCGTTGGGTTGACGGTTGCGTACGGTAACAGCGCCGACGATGGGCGTGCAGCATTCGCAGTGGTCTCTGATGATGCGACGACCGAGTTCATCGTAGCGGAACATTACGTCACCGTTCGCATCGAAGATGCTGGTGATGGTGATAACGGAGTTGTGACCGCGAGTTCTGGCGAAGTTTGTCATGGTGAAGGTGCGACCCCAGCCGACTCTACCACCGAGGTTGCCTTCCGCAACGGTGATTACACCGGTGTCGGAGATGTCGATTACGAGAGCGGTGTGTCCACCACCCATGCTGTTTTCGATACGGATAATGTCACTTACGCGAAGTTGGTCGGCGTGAGTGTGGGTTCTTGTAGCAACAGGCGACTGGTTGGCGAATGATGCGGCGCGCGGACCGAACAGGGCATTAGATGCCATGGATGTGAAATTTGCGCAAGAAAGGCTTTGATTTGGACCCCACAACATTCTGTCAGGGAATACAACTTGCAGAGCGTCGATTCTTGCGAGGATGGCTTCTTCGGAGAAGTCCGAGCCGTTGTAGGTTGGCCAGAGACCCCACGCCCTAGCGTCGGGACGGTGTGCGTAGGGGTTGGTCATGTTGAGGCTTTCAAGCAGTTCAGCGTTGTCCCTGATAGAATCAGCGATGTGCTGGTCTTGCGGGTTGCCAGCGGCATGAGCCGTAGTTGCCATAGCTCCTGTTAGGATGATTATGGCGATGATGCTGATAATTAGTTTTTTCATGGTCGTAGACCTCCTTATTTTATGTTTTAGAGGACACTGGAGCCGAAAGGCTCAACGCCTAAGTAAAATTTTTACTCGACCGTAGTCTTTTAAGCATTATACCACCCTTTATAAAAAAATCAAGTAAATTATTGCTGTGACAGCATCATATATGCCCAATGCGCTCTATTAAAAATACTATGCTCATTCTTTATAATATTACTAGGGGTGAGCGTATGGAAGAATTTAGAGAAGATTTTAAGTTAATCGGGCTAAAGATTGCTTACTACCGTAAAATGCGCGGATTAACACAAGAGCAACTGAGTGAAAAATTGGGATATGGAAATGTTAGCTATATCGGCAATATTGAAGCACCTAATGTTTATAGGGCATTTACGCTAACAACGCTCCTAAAAATCGCAAAAACATTGGATATACACCCAAACAAGCTCCTCGATTATGATAAATCAGAATAATCCAAAAAAACATCGTCCAAATATGGGCGGTGTTTTTATTTTGGCGTGCTATTCCATATTTGCCATTATTCGGTATTTACCATTGTGATGATTGTCGCATGAAGAAATGAGTAAGCGCGACAGGAGAGCGACATGGGGTTTCGTTTTGCATGGAATTTTTAGCTTCCTTATTAATAGCGTGTTTTGCAAAAGGATTTTTTGCGCGGAGCGCACGACTACATAAAAATAAAAGATTGAACAGATAGGGCTTGCCTATTCGGTGTACCCCGCAACGCGATTTTCAAGGGACAAGCGATACGCTTGGAGATACCAAACCAACTCCCCTATGTCAAAAAGCGCAAGAAAAAATTTTTTTAAGCCCCCCTTAAAGTTTCCGTGTACTTATTTTTGTGTCTGCGTGGGTCTTAAAAAAATTTTTTCTTGCTACGCCTACGGCGTTTTTTGACATAGGGGAGTTGATTTGGTTTTGGGTATGCGTATCACTTGCCCCTTGAAAATCGCATAACCGCTATTCCCCCGAACCGATAGGCAGAATTTGAGCCTATTGCCGCCAAGAACAGCGAACGGAGGGAAAGCGGCACGACAAAAACCAAATCTAAACCCAACGGAGGAAACCAAAATGAGTGCAATTTGTGAATGGCGTATTGCCAATGATTTGTGCGGCAAAACAAAACACTGCTGTACCGAGATTTTAACAGCGTCTTACACGCTAACAGCAAAAGAAATTTTATCCATCGTGAAAATCATGTTTGACGGCAAAACGGTTTTGAACGAGCGCATGACAGGCGAGATAAAACGCTTCATTGACAGCATGGAACTGTCCGAGCATGAACGAATGGAAGCGGCAAAAATCGCTTACGCCTGTTACAACGACCTCCCGCCGTGGGAGTAAAAAAGAAAGGGGTACACACCATGAAATTTTTTAACAATCCGCAAACGCTGGAAGAACTGAAAAAGCAGTACAGGGCATTGGCGCAAATTCACCACCCCGACTGCGGAGGGAACGCCGACACCATGAAAGCCGTCAACAACGAATACGATAAACTTTTCCCCAAGCTGAAAGACATACACCAAAACAAGGACGGCGAAACCTACACCAAAGAGAACACCGAAACCGCCGACCAATTCAAAGACTTAATCGCGGAACTACTGCGAATGGATAACATTACTATAGAAATTATCGGCTGTTTCGTTTGGGTATCGGGGGAAACGAAGCCACACAAGGACAAGCTAAAGGAAATGCGCTTCCGCTGGCACGCTAAAAAATCATGCTGGTATCTCGCCCCCGAAGATTACAAACGGCGAAGCCGCAAAGATTACAGCATGGACGAAATCCGCATCATGTACGGCACAAGCGGCGAAATGAACAGCAACGGCACGACAAAGATTTACGCGACGGCGTAACGATTAAAGCCCCTGCGGATTTTCGCGGGGGCTTATTTTCATGGAAACGCGCCTTAGTTTTGGTCTTTGCTTGGTCTTTTTTATTGCTCGATTTTGATGTATAATGCTCGTAATCGTTTGAAGCTACCGCGCTAGAATCCTGTAATAATGCGGGTTTGTGGCACATGGCATAAGATAGCGGAAGCAGTCACTTTAATACCACTATAAGGTGGTATGTGCGCATAATTTGCATTTATGGAATTTGAGGAGGGTACTCGCAAATGAGCGACGATAAAAATTTAGAACAAACAGCCTCAGGGGAACATTCAAAAATGCAAGAGCCTGAAAATAAGCAGCGCGAAACCGAAGGCACTTACATGACTGAAGGTATGACTTTGGGACCAGGCATTGGACTTGTTTTTGGATTGCTTGTAGGATTGTTGTTTCTTGACGATTTCATTATAAGCATGATTATAGGTATGACTTTGGGAATGGGTTTGGACATAAGCATCGGAACGAGTATTAAGAAAAAGAAGTGATGTGCTCTAATAAACATCGTTATTTCCACCCGTCACAGATTACATCCTAATACTCATCAGTATAGGCTTCGGCTTCGTCATAGGGTTCACCAGAACCACAGGCCGATAATGTAACAACAGCTATCAGTATCAGTACATACCGTATTTTTTTCATGAATACTCTTCCTTTCAGAAGACATTATCTACGCCCGGCGGCCCTGCGCCTTTCCCTGGCGCGCTCGCGGCGTTCGCGCTTGCGTTTTTTCAGCTGCTCGTCGCTGATTAGCTGGACGTTTCTGGCCTTGTCTAGGAATAGGATTCCGTCGAGATGGTCTATTTCGTGGCAAAAAACCGAGGCCATAAAGTCGTCTACGGTGTGGGTTTGGATTTCTCCGGCGCGGTTCATGGCTTGGACGGTGATTTTAAAGGGGCGGTCAACGTCGCCGCAACGGCCTGGCACGGACAAGCAGGCTTCGTTACACACCTGATTGCCGTCGATTTCTACGATTTCGGGGTTGATTAGCTCGTATAGGTCTTCCTCGTACTCGATTACCACGATGCGCTTCAGCGCGCCCACTTGCGGCGCGGCTATCCCCACGCCGTCAATTGAGCGCATGGTTTCCAGCATATCGTCCACCAAGGCCAGAGTGGCGGCGTTAACTTCCTGCACCGGCTTGGCTTTCTTTTTTAAAATGTCGTCGCCTTCCTTGCGAATCGTGCGGATTGCCATGGGGGGTTCACTCCATCATTCTTGGGTTGAGGGTCAAGTGTA
>Ga0209755_10001520_pt1 | contig 35639 bp, 40 predicted proteins | sample TergutCo191P1_FD_187301 | JGI IMG/M metagenome (GOLD analysis project Ga0209755, IMG submission 187301) | Cornitermes sp. P1 segment gut microbial communities from Petit-Saut dam, French Guiana - Co191P1 (SPAdes) (version 2) | ecosystem: Host-associated > Arthropoda: Insects > Digestive system... | reverse complement strand
GGTGTTGCGCTGGGCATGGTCGGCGACATTCTCGAGCTGAAGTGGTTCGCCGGGGGCACGCTCGCCCCGTTCGCCAACGTTCCCGTGCGTTTCACGGCCGCCTACATCCATAACGGTCTGCCCGCATACGGATACCGCTGCGATACCCTGCGACTCGTGACTTATTTCGAGCGCGGGCGGTGGGGGGTGGCCCTCGGGCCGGCCTTTCGGTTCAGGTCTTTCTTCGGCGAGAGCGGCATATTCGAACCCGTTTTGTCATGGGCGTTCCATGTGTTCGCCGTCAACCGCGATACCCTGCGAATGGGAGCAGGGATCGCCAATTTTGACGACTTCGTTTCGCGCAACATGGGAGGACACTTTTTCAACGTCAACGTCCTGGTGCGCCTTAGCCCAAGTATAGCTCTTGTGAACGAGCTCCGGATATACCAAAGCGGAAGCTTCGTTCTTGCGTCCAATTTTTACGGGGTCGCGTACAGAGGGGGGCTGCTGTTCTCATGGTAGCCGGATTCGCAAAAACGCTTGCGCTCGTCTTCGCGCTGTCCATAGCTTTGACCGGGTGCGGCAACGACCTGCTCGGCATTCTCGCCGCGCCGGATTTCTCAAGACGCTGGCAGGCACGGGAAACGTTCCATTTTTTGACCTACGAGGACAGAAACCTGTCGCTTGCCGACGACGGAACCTACTCGTTTATCGTAGTCGCGGACACGCACGGCAACACGCGCGGGTTCGAGAAGCTTGCGCGGGTCATAGACGACGACGTGAAGTTCGTGGCCGTCGTCGGCGACATCACCCAAACGGGAAGCCGGGCCGAGCTCGAGAAATTCCTGGGGATCGCCAGAGGGTTCGGCGTTCCCGTTTTTCCCGTAATCGGAAACCACGATATCTACTTCGGCAACTGGCCGGTCTGGGAAAAGCTTGTCGGCTCGACGGTCTACCGCGTCAACATCGGTGTGGACACGCTGCTGATCCTGGATTCCGCCAACGCATTCTTTGGCGCGCGCCAGCTTGACTGGCTGGAAAACGAGCTGCGCAACTCCTGGGGCAGGGTGTTCGTCTTTTCGCACGTCAGCATGTTCAACAGGCGCATCCTAAACGTCGATGCCAGGGAGCGGGCGCGTATCGTCTCCATGCTGAAAGGCAACGCCGACGCGGTATTCATGGGGCATACTCACGGGCGCGATGTCGCAACGGTAGGCGGCGTTCATTACATCACCATTGAAGATTTCAGAAGGCACTATACCTACCTGCGCGTGTTCGTCTCGCGGGACAGTCTTCGCTGGGAATTCGGGAGGCTCTAGGGAAGTCCATGATGTGTGGATACAACTTGAAAAACAAGGCATTGGGCATGAAGGAGGAGCATTATGGATATTAGAGAAATCTGGCGTTACGTTCTTGCGAACGAGAATCTGTCTTTCGGCATTGTTACGGTCTGCGCAGTCTGCGCGCTCATATTAATCGCAAACGTTATGCGCCGAAAGATTCCGCTGTTCCGGCGTTCGCTTATGCCCACCGCGGTTATTGCCGGTTTGGCGGGGCTTGTCGCAAAGGAGGTCATCTATGCGACTACCGGCGTTTACATTTTCAGCCACCCCGCGTTAAGCGGGCTTATTTACCATTTGCTGCCGGTGGCGTTTATCGCCCTGTGTCTTCGCGACAGAGACAACTACACTGCGGAATTTGACAGGGGCAAGGTAAACCTGGAACGCGTAACGGCGGCCAGATCCGGTGCCGTGATTATCAGTACCTATCTACTTCAGGGAATGATCGGCCTTGCTGTAACGGTGTTTTTTGCCTTTACGTTTATGCCCCAGCTTAACGAAGCCACAGGCATAATGCTTGCGCTTGGTTTCGGGCAGGGGCCGCAGCAGGCGAACGCCACGGGGTACATCTGGGACGCGGCCGGCCACATGGATTACTGGGGGCCGGGAAGTGCCAGAAATTTCGGGCTTACCATTGCCGGTTTGGGGTTTCTGTGGGCATCGATTCCCGGGATTATCCTTATCAACACGATTGCGAAAAAAAGGGGCATCAAGATTAAGCGGAACGAGTTCCAGAAGAGCGGCGAGCTTTCCAGCTACAAAATCGAGGGCCCGGACGAGATTCCGCTTTCCGAATCCATCGACAAGTTTTCGCTACAGGTGTGCATGGTCGGCGGCGTTTACCTTCTTACGATAGGGCTTATCATCGGTATCGAGATAGGGTTTCGCGCCTCCGGCGTTCCCTTCCTGATTGATCTTGTTCCCACGATTTGGGGCTTTGCGTTTATGCTTGCGGCGCTTGTCGCGCTTTGCGTTAAGCTTGTTCTGCGCCGCCTGGTTAAATCCGGAGTCATGCACCGGAAGTATCCCAACAACTATATGATGAACCGCATCAGCGGCGCATCTTTTGACATCGCGATTGTAGCGGCCCTTTGCGCCGTTTCCGTTAGGGCACTGGGCGCGCTCTGGATTCCAGTTCTGGTCATGACCACGTTGGGCGGTTTGGCGTGTATGCTTTACCTGCGCCATTTGTGCAACTATGTTTACAAAGACTATAAAGACGAAGGGTTTCTGGCAATGTACGGAATGCTCACCGGAACCATAGTCAACGGCATGATCCTGCTGCGCGAAATCGACGGCGATTTTAAAACCCCGGCCGGCGACGATCTGGTTCTGGGTTCCTCCGCGGCCATCGTTCTGGGGATTCCGCTGCTTTTGCTTATTGCCCAGGCGCCAAGGGAAGGCAACCTGTGGTGGGTGGCTCTGGTGATTGCGCTTTACTTCCTGGTTCTGACAGCTTTCCAGCTTAAGGATTTGGTTCTGAAACGGAGGAAAAATCGGGCTGATGCCCCGGGCTGAAAGTCCGAGGGGACTGCGGGCGATGTCGAATTCGCTATCCTAATCTGTGTAAAAGCCCCCCGGAAAATACCGCCCAGTGGGTTGGGAAAATAAATATCCGCAGAGCAGAGCTCTGCGGTATTGAAGATTTCACCTTGAAGGTTATGTAATCGCGGGGGAACAAATCCTCCGCACCCCCAGCATGAACCGCCCCAAGGGGCGCGGTATTAAACCGCAGGAGTATGAGGCGGCAGCTGCACGGGGGAACACCAATGCCACTTAGAAAAGCGAAAGGCAACATGTACGATTTCGTGACCCACCTTTGGAATCCCGTCAAGGGAAAATGCGGATATGACTGTTCGTACTGCTACGTCAAGCAAATCGCCAAAAGGTTCGGCAAAAAGCAACATGACTTGAACGTCGACATGAAAGACCTGAATACAAATCTTGGCGGCGGAAACTATATCTTCGTATGCTCCACCTACGATTTGTTTTTCCAGTCGGACGATCTCAGAAGCTGTTTAACATCTCCATCTTTTAAGCCAACAGTGCGACGAAGGCCAGCGTCGTCATCTGTAACGCAGTGTCAAGCTTCCTTTCACAGTTCTTTCAAAGCCTGCGGTAGTTGTCCAGCCAGGCAAAACTTCTTTCCTCAACCCAGCGTTTCGGAATCACCGCGAATTTGTAAAGCTCCTTGCGTTTCGCTATCTTTACTTCCGCGCCTATCATGCGGAACACGGTTCCCGCCAAATTCTCCCCGGTATATCCGCCGTCCCCCAGAATGGCCGCCACCGACGACAGATTGGAGGCGTGCGCCTTCACCGTTTCCTTAGAGGCTGTTCAAGATCCCCATGGCATGTTAGACTGGCCCCCCAAGGAGGGCAGGCATGCGGACATTCAGCCATAATTACGAAAGCGACATAACGCGGGAGCAGTTCGAGCTGATCCGCCCGGAACTGGAAGGGGCTAGGAGAAAGACAAAGCCCAGGGAGATCGACATGTACAGCGTCTTTTGCGCCATTCTGTACCTTGTCAAAGGCGGGATACAGTGGCGCATGCTGCCTGGCGATTTCCCGAAAAGGGGGAAAGTGCGCCATTACTACGACGTCTGGTCGGAGAAAAAGAAGGACGGGAGCACCGTGCTGACCGGCGTCTTAAAAGAAATTGACGGCGCAGCTGCGGGAGGATGGATACCGCAAGGCGAAGCCTACGCTGGGGCTGATAGACGCGCAGAGCGTAAAGAACGCCTCCTGCGCGGGAGAGAAGGGCTATGACGCCGGGAAGAAAACCAGCGTGATAAAGCGGCATATAGTGGTGGACACGATGGGGCTGCTGCACGGTTTTTTGGTAACGACGGCGGAGGAGACGGACCGCAACGGCGCGATCGAGATGGTCGGGCTGCATCTGGACGGGCTGTCGCGGGTGAGGAAGTTCGTTGTGGACGGGGGGTACAGCGGGGAGAACTTTGCGGCGGCGATAAGGGGGCTCACCGGCGCGGAGGTTCAGGTGGTGAAGCGCAGCGAGGTCGGGAAGTTCGTGGTGCTGCCCCAGCGCTGGATAGTGGAGCGAAGTTTCGGGTGGCTCCATCTACGGCATGAACCTGTAGCCCGCACCCCAGACGGTTTGAATATGCACCGGTTCCGACGCGTTTTTTTCCGTTTTTTCCCGCAGGCGGGAAATGTGTACCGCGACGGTTTTTATGTCGCCGTAAGTTTCCTCGCCCCAGAGTTTGTCGTATATGACTTCCTTGCTAAAAACCATTTCCGGGTTGGAGGCCAAAAAATACAGGAGTTCGTATTCCTTGTAGGCCAGCGTTATTTCAATTTCGTCAACAAAAACCCTGTGCGTTCCCTTGTTGATCCTTAGCCAGCCAAAGTCAATCTCGTCCGGTTTCTGGGATGCCTCGCCGGAACTGCGGGTAAGGCGCCGGTAGCGGGCGATGTGCGATTTGACGCGGGCGACAAGCTCGGTGGGGGAAAACGGTTTTACGATGTAGTCGTCGGCGCCAAAACCCAGGCCCCGGATTTTGTCGGAGTTTTCCCTCTGGGCGGTAACCATGAGTATAGGCACATCTACCTTTTCCCGGATTTCGCGGCAGATTACCATGCCGTCTTTTCCGGGGAGCATTAGGTCCAGAATGATAAGCGTAAAGTCCCCGGAAAGGGCGCGTTTTTGCCCCTCCAGGCCGTTGTTTTCTATGGCGACCTCGAACCCGTTTATTTCCAGAAAGTCCTTTTCAATGGCCGCGATTTCTCTGTCGTCCTCTATAATCAGAACTTTTCCGGCAACGGTTTTTTCTTTTACGTCCGGCATCACCGCGTTTCCTCCGGCACCGTCGGCGACATTAGCGGCAAGTGGATTACCGTGGCAAGGCCGCCGTCGGCGGGCAGTTCCGCGCGTATGCTGCCACCCATGCGCTCAACGATTTTTGCGCTTATCGCAAGCCCCAGGCCGGAGCCCTGTTTGGTGCGTGAGGGATCTGCGCGGTAGAAAACGCCGAACAGTTTCGGCAGCATGTCGGCCTGTACGCCGGGGCCGTCGTCGGCCAAACGCAGAAGGATTTCGTTGTTTTTTAGCGTTGCGCTTATTTCCACTTGCCCCTGCTCCTTGGTTTTGTACCTTACGCTGTTTTCCAAAATGTTGATGATAACGTTACGTAGCATAAGCACGTCGGCAAAAACGTAGATGTTTTTGGGCATGTCGGCAAGCTGTAGGGTAAGGCCCTTGGCGGCATACTCGGACATGGAATCTTCTATCATGTCGCAGACGGCAAGCGTAATATCCGTGCGGCGCATGTCCAGCGGAAAATCGTCCATGTCCAGTTTCGAAAACAGAAACAACTGCTCGATTATGTGTTCCATGGAGGCGGTTTTGTTTTTGATAATGGAAAGATACTTTTCCCGCCTTTCCGGACTGGACGCGACTCCGGTTTCTATTCCCTCGATGCACCCCTTGATTGACGTAAGCGGGGTACGCAGATCGTGGGATATGCCCGCGATAAGTTCCCTGCGGTTTGCCTCGTCCTTTTTTCGCTGTACGGTGGACGTTTCCAGTTTTTCCGCCATTTCGTTAAAGGCGTCGCATATGGGCAGGAATTCGTCCTTGCCTTTGTACTCAATCCGGCACGCAAAATTATTCGCGTGAATCTGCCGCACGCCTCCGTTCAGCAGTTCCAATGGTCTTGTAATATTTTTTACCATGCGCTGGGTGAAAAAATTGTTAACCAAGCTGACAATCATTATGGAAAGCACCAGAAACAAAACCCACAGTGTTATGCGCATGTCGCGCCCGAAAGCGTCGTGAATTTCCCTCCACTCTTCCGTGCTGGGCCGGTTCAATCCGAAAACAAAAAACTGCAACACGCGGCCGGCGAACGTAAGCGCGAAGATGGAGATGAAGAGCATCCGGATGTTGGAAAAGAAAAGCCGTTTTTTTATGGTCATGGAGCTATGATACACGGATTACCTCCACCGGACAACGCTATCCTCAAAGCTAAGACGGGGTGCTAAACTCGCGGTAAACCAAAGGTTAAATTTCGGTAAACGTGGCTTTTTGGTAAGCATTTTGGCAATTTGCGTGCCACGGACTGGACAAAAAACGCCCCTATGGTATAATGAAATAGGATTGAACGCCTTGGCATTCTGGGCGGAAAGGAGGAGCGCGTGAAGGAAAAACTAATCCGGTTAATGGATTTCTGCGAAAAACTGGGGGCGGATTACGCCGATATCCGGGTTAAGGATATTTGGACGCAGACCGTTATGCTGGAAGACGGCAAGGTTAAGGCGTTGAACACCGGACGCAGTGTGGGTTGCGGCATTCGTGTGTACGTGGACGGTTCGCTGGGTTTTTGCGCCACCAGTGATTTGTCCAGACTGGAGGAAACCGCAAAAAAAGCTTACGAGATTGCTCTGGTAAGCGGCGGTCTGCAATCGCGGAAAATTACGCTGGCCCAAAAACCGGCGGTAACGGACAGCTTTGCCACTCCGGTTCAAATCGATCCAGAGACAGTGCCTCTGGGCGATAAAATCGCCCTGCTTCTTGACTGCGAAAAAATCATGCGGGCCGTTCCCGGCGTTACGCGCACCGGTTCCAGCATGATTTTCCGCAAAGAGGCGGTTACGTACTGCGATACGGATGGCAGTTTTATTGTCCAAAATTTTTGTCAAAGCGGCGGCGGTATTTCCGCCACTGCCATAGGCAACGGGGATGCCCAGACGCGCAGCTACCCCAACAGCTTTAGGGGCAACTATTCCCGCGCCGGTTACGAATACGTGCAGGCCATGGATTTGCCCGCGCACGCCGAAAAATGCGCCATGGAAAGTGTCGCCCTGTTGAACGCTCCGGAATGCCCTTCCGGAGTTTACGACCTGATTCTGAACCCGTCCCAGATGACCTTGCAGATTCACGAGAGCATCGGCCACCCGACGGAGCTTGACCGGGTTTTCGGTAGCGAGGCGGCCTACGCCGGTGCAAGTTTTGTTTCCGCCGATAATCTTACCGAAAAGCTGGTCTACGGTTCGCCCCACGTTACCGTTGTCGCCGATGCCAACTGCCCCGGCGGTCTTGGCTCTTTCGGTTACGACGACGAGGGAGTCGCCGCCAAGCGCGTCGTGCTTATTGACAAAGGCATTTTCAAAAATTTCACCACATGTCGGGATACCGCCCAACGCGTGGGTCAGGCCTCGGGCGGAATGGCGCTGGCGGACGGCTGGCGGAATCTGCCGCTGGTTAGAATGACCAACATAAATATGCTCCCCGGCGAATACGAAGTGGACGAACTTGTCGCCGGCATAGACGACGGTTTTCTGCTCGACGTGAACAAAAGCTGGAGTATCGATGACAAACGTATCAACTTCCAGTTTGCCTGCGAAATCGCCTATGAAATCAAGGGCGGCAAACTTACTGGCAACATTTTCAAAAACCCGATATACAGCGGCGTTACCACGGAGTTCTGGGGAAACTGCGACGGTGTGGCCGGCGAAAAACACTGGCGGTTGTACGGTACCCCAGACTGCGGCAAAGGCCAGCCCGGCCAAGCGGCCAGAGTGGGCCACGGCAGTGCGCCGACCCGCATCAGAAAAGTAAAGGTAGGTGTTGCGGATGTTAAGTAAAAACCATGGACGCGAAATCGTAAGTACCATTATCGGCGCGACCAAGTACCACGCCATTGTGAATATCTTTGACAACGGGGAACGGCTAACCCGTTTCGCCAATTCCGAAATCCACCAGAACGTGGAAGTTGACGATACCATTGTCAGCCTAACGCTTTGCGAAGGCAGAAAATCCGCAGCCGCCCAGACCAACGTTTACGATACCGCCAGCCTTAAAAAATTCGTGGCGGACACCGAAGCCATGTTGATCCACGCGCCGGAAGGGGAGCACGAGTTTATTCCCACCCCGCTTCAGGACAAACCGGAACCGGTAAACGACACCCGCCTTGCCGCCACGTTCGACATAAAAGGCCGGGCGGAAACCCTGAAACGCTGCATCGCCACCCTTCCCCCGAATTTCACCGCCGCCGGCGCGTTGTCTCTGGACACGTTCCTTAGCGCCTACGGTGATTCCGTCGGCAATTTTCATTATCACACTTTCGACAGTGTGGATTTCAGCGCGGTAGTAACCCACAAAGACGGCGACACCGGTTATGGCGCGGTAACGACAAACAGTTTTGACAGGTGCGATATCGACGCGGCTTTCAAAACCGCCTGTGAAAAAGCCAAAGCCGCCATCGCCCCGGTTCTTGCCGACCTTGGCGCATACACCGTGGTTCTGGAACCGGAAGCCGTGGGCAATCTGCTAATGTTCGCCCTGTTCGACCTGAACGGTTTCCGCTACGAAAAGGGCCTAAGTTTCACGTCCGGCCGTCTTGGCGAAAAGATTTTTGGCAAAAACGTTACCGTCCGGGACGACGTTACCAACCCCGCCACCTTCCAGCGTCTATCCGACTCTGAAGGTTATCTGCGCCGGCCCGTAACCCTGGTGGAAAACGGCGTACTTAAAAACGTACTGTACTGCGCCAAAACCGCCAAAAAAGCCGGCGTTACCCCTACCGGCCACGCGCTGGGTAACGCCGGCAACGGCGGCTGGCCCCTGAACGTGGTAATGGAAGGCGGCGACGGTACTTTGGAGCAAATGATCTCTGGCGTAAAAAAAGGCATACTGGTAACCCATTTCCACTACTGCAACACGGTCAACCCCAAAACCTTGCAGATAACCGGCCTAACCCGTGACGGCACCTTCATGATAGAAAACGGAAAAATCACAACACCGCTAAAAAACATGCGCTTTACGGAAAGCCTGCCGGACGCTTTTTCCAATATCACCGCACTCTCGAAGGAGTTATCGCCGGTGGGAATCTTCGGCGGCGTGGCCCTGTTACCTGCGGCAGTGATTGAGAACTTCCATTTTACCAGCGGGCAAAACGGGTAGATGCTTATTAGGGGAGGGGGGATCGGCAGACCGTTTCAAATAGCCGATTCATTGCGGCTATAAATTTTCGCGTTTCCATTGTCAATTATTGCGCGGAACTCTGGCGAAATGGCGCGGTAGTCCAGCACTTCAACCCTGTAGGGCAAATCGGATTCGGCAAAAGCATTCTCGATTTGCAGACATCTTCTCAACCCCAGTTTTTCCCCGCCGACAAATGCAAGGTCAAGGTCGGAGTATTCCTTAGCCTTGCCATGGTACCGGGAGCCAAAGGCCAGCACGTCGCAGTCGGGAGCCAGCCAGGAAATTATATCGTTGATGATTTTTAACTCGGCTTCCGAAACGCGAATCATATCCTCTGCCCGATTACTTCTACGAACTTTTGCATATAGTCGGCAAACTCCTTGGCGATTCCGTAAACCTCATTGGCGACCTCCTCGTCGTAAACGTGGGAGGTGCGGTTTCTGGCCCGCTGGAATTCGACCCATCGGTGAAAGTCTCCGATTAGCTGCTTTTCTGCGGAAAGCCTGAACAAATCTTTGCGAGTAAGAATGTCCGCTTCCAGCCCTATATCCATCTCGATGAAACGCTTCATGGTTTTCCAGCAGAGTTCGAAGCTGAACTCGAAGTGCTGTATTACGGCGGCGCTGGCGGATTCGAACTCGTAGAATTCCCGTTCGCCTTCGGGCTTTGCCTCTACTTTTGCGGCGAAGGCAAGGGCATTTTCAAATGCTCGGGCGGCTTTTTTTAACGCGGAAATGTCAAGTTTGTTTTCCATGCCGCAGTCCTCCTTTCAAACGTTTGCGACCATGCCCTAAAGTATAGCGTTCTCCTTGTCACCTGTCGAGCGGGTGATTTGCCTCAATCGTCCATCCGCAATTACGCAAATCCACGAAAATAGGCGGAAATTTCACGCTTGACTATCGCGATAATCTTGACGGCTGATGACTACCGTGATAGCATGGTTGCAAGAGGTAGCGCTGTGAAAAAATTTCAGATATTGACGAGTGTTTTCGCCCTGGTTTTTTTTGCCACGGGCTATGCGCAGGTTCATGGGCAGGCAAACATTTCCGCACCGGCGGCTATGGAAATTGCCCTTGCCATGACGGGCGGCGGGACTGTAAACAGTCTGGAGTTGGTTTCCGGTGCCACGGGTTTGATGTACCAAATCGTTATTGTCAACAACGCTATCAGGTACGAGGTTTCGGTGGATGCCCAGACGGGCGCGATTGTCCGGCTTAGCACCGGGCAGACGGGTGCACCGCCGGTCGCCGTTCCACAGCAGGGCGTGCAGCCACAGGGAGGAGGGGTGCATGTAGGCAACGTGGTACCCAGGCCACCGGCAAGGCATGGCGGCCCGGCCAACCCGCCGATTTCCGCGCAGAGGGCGGTGGAACTTGCCCGCAATCATCTTGTAGCGATGGGCGTGACTCATGCCAGGTTTGACTATGTTTACATGGACATCGAAAGAGGCAGGTGGGTATGGAGCGTTGAATTTGACGGATGTGGCAGGGACTACGAATTTTATGTTGACGTTATTACCGGGGAATTTCTGGAGGCCCCCGGCATGGACGGTTGTAGCCGGGGCGACAGAGGCAGACGGTAAAATGGCGCGTGCGCGGACTGGCGTTGCCGGTTTTCGCATGCGTTGCCGTGGGAAATAGAATCAAGGAGAAATGGATGGCAAGAAAAAGTTTGCTTGTGGCGATTTTGTTGGTAGTTTTTGCAGGGGGCGCACTCGCACAGCCTCAGTTTGGAATAAGCGTGGGAGGAGGCGCTTTGTTCGACCATGCCAACCTTGGCTATGTCAGAACCAGAGCCTCCGACCCGGCTCAAACCGCCGCCGTCATAAACTCAATAGGCATTGAGCAGACCGGTTTTGGGGCTTGGGGTTTTCTGGACGTAACGTTCGCCGAATTGTCGGTCGGCTTTATGGGTGGCCCCGTGGACTGGTACCGGGAGGGGGACGAAGAACCCACCCACTTTGGCTCGTTTGCCGCGCTGGACTTCAGCCTGATGGGAAGGCTCCCCTTTGCGCTGGCGGGCGGCAACATCTCGGTTTTCCCTCTTCTGGGCATAGGATACAGCGTCGTGCTTATGTCCAGAGAAGAGTTCACCGGGGGATACCCAAGAACGCCGTCCCACCTGAATTCGTTCAGGATACAGTTTGGAGCCGGCGGCGATTTTAACATATCCGAAAGGGCGTTTGTAAGAACGTCGGTGCTGGGTGCTTGGCGTTTCGCCGGAAGGTATTTGGATGATTTGGCCGGCGAGTTGAGAAACGAGCCAACTACGGAAGCCACTACCAGAGGGGACGTAGGCATAACGGTGAAGGTGGGTGTCGGGTTAAGGCTGTAAGTTCACCGTAAAACCATGGAATAACGGGACTGCTCGAGGGAAGGCTGGTAACGCAATGCCGCTAAAGGCCGGGGCAATCGTGTACTACCACAGGGACGATTAACGCGCGCCGTTACCCCTTCGCCATTTCCTTGTAGACGAAGCAGCTCGTGAGATGATCGTTGACCATGCCCGTGGCTTGCATGAACGCGTAGATGATGGTCGAGCCGACGAACTTGAAACCCATCTTCTTCAAGTCCCGGCTTATCCTGTCCGAGACCGGGGTGGTCGCCGGAACGTCCTCCATCTTTTTCCAGCGATTGACGATGGGCTTGTGATCGATGTACCCCCAGATGAACCTGTCGAAGCTGCCGTGTTCCTTGACAATTTCCAGAAACAGTTTCGCATTTGTCACCGCACCAGCGATCTTCAGGCGGTGCCGTATTATGCCCTCGTTCGCCATCAGCTTCTCGATTTTCGCGTTGCCGTAGCGGGCGACCTTCTTGGGATCGAACCGGTCGAATGCTTTCCGGAACGCCTCCCTTTTTTTCAGCACGGTCAGCCAGCTAAGACCGGCCTGCATCCCTTCCAGAATGAGCATCTCGAACAGCCTTTGGTCGTCATGCACCGGCCGCCCCCATTCGTTGTCGTGGTAATCGACGTAAATGGGGGTCTCGCCCGACCACGGGCATCTGGTTTTTTCCGCCATGGAATCCCCCCTTATCGTTTCGACCATCTTTTCATAGTCGGGAACTTTTCCATCATGTCCGCCCGCGCGGCCTCGTCGCTTTCGTAGTACTCCCGGCAGTGCGGGATGCACGACTCGATCATCTGCTCCATCGTCTCGTCGTCGTTCGTGAACGCGCCGTTGGGGTAGCAGTATTGGCAGTAGTCTGGGCACGGGCCGCCGTCGGCCTCCTTGCCGAAGTCCCCCGGCTTGGTCATCGGCATTCCGCAGGATTGGCAGAACGTCATTCCGATCGCGATGGGGCAGAAAATGTCGATGACGTTGTCGTCGTTTGGATCCGGGTAAAACTCGTGAACACTGCCGATTATGCCCGCGCCATGTTTGTCGACGATATCCTCGAACGTCTTTTCGTAATCGTCCATCGTGGACGAGGCCACCAGATATGTCTGTGCCGGGATAACCCACTTCGACCAGCCTTCCGGCGGGGTGGTGTCCGCATCGGCCTCGCAGCCGGCCATGTATTTTCCGGTGTCGCTCATGCCGGCCTCTCCCCAGCGCTTGTTGCTTTCGTCGTCATCGTTCAAGGCACCCCAATAAAGCGGCGCGCCGTCTTCGTTCTTGCGGATGAGGTGTTCGATTTCCTTGATGCCGGAAACCGCGACGTCCCACAGCGGAGCTCCCCATTTTTCTACGTCACCGGCCGAGCCTTGTCCCATCTTGCCGATAACGGCGAACGCGTCCTTGTACATGTACCTGATCATTCGTGCCTCCTTGGCGTGTTTTTCGTATTGTAAACCGCGTAACATGACAACAGTATGTCATGTTATGGGCCGCAGCCGCGAAAATTATCGTTTTTTACGCTACGGAAGCCTTGCCCACAACGCCTCAAGGGAAATCTCAAAACCTTCAAGCACGGTAACGGGGATGCGGTCATTGCCGTTGTAGGTACTGCTGATGTAGTGACCGTTTTCGTAAACATGAACATGCGCACTCCTTGATTCCGGGTCAATCACCCAGTATTCACGCACTTGGGCCTTGAGGTACCAATTGAATTTGCGAAGGAGTTCGCCGGAGGTATTGGACGGCGAAAAAATCTCGATGATGAAATCCGGGGGGCCGTTAACCGAGCCTTTGTCGAGCTTGTCCTTGTCGCAGACCACTAGCAGGTCTGGCTGCACGACCGTCCTGTCGGATTTGTCCTCTTTCGGGAACAGGCGCACGTCCAACGGGGCGGCGAATACTCTGCATTGCTTTCCCTGAAGCCAATTGCCGAAATTCAGGGATAATTCCATCAGAAGTGCCTGATGCGCCACCGAGGGCGAAGCCATCATAAACGCCTCGCCGCCATAAAGCTCGTAGCGCTCGGGGCCTTCCCACTCAAGGTAATCGGCGTAGGTGTAGCGGCGTTTTTCCGGGAATTCCTCGTCCACTCTTACGGTACTCTGCATCGGGCTTCTCCTATAAAAAAGTATAAGGGATTACGGCGCGATTGGCAACGCGTTGACGCTTGCTCGCCTTTTTGACGTTTTTACTCGAAGCCGCTACACCTCAACCATGAGCATGAGCATGTTCTGCGGCGATTCGCAAGAGACTGTCTTCCCACCTGCTAGTGTTCTGTAATCATCCAGCGCGGCGAACTTACGTGTCCCGTTGACAACAATTTTCCCATCAGGTCTTTGTCTTCCGCGTTTAGTTGTACTTGCAGCTTCTCCATGCTTGGAGCATTGTATGTTTTTATGCCGCTGTATGTATATTACAGAACACTAGGGCTTCATCTGCCGTGGTAATCGTTGGCATGTTCATTCAGACAATTTTCCTGTTTCTAAAACCGGATTATACGGGAAAGTGAAACTTGCTCGATTCCGTTTTTCCCGGGCGTAATGGTAATGTTCCACGCTTCCGGAGCGGCCGCGAATGCCGTTCGCGTTCGCCGTCCGAATGTGACGGATCTAATAACGTTGTAAACATTCTGTCCAGCCCAGAGTACGCCGCCAGCAATCGTTATCGCGGGAATGTCCCCGATAATAAGGCCCGCGAAAAACAACGGGAATCCCACAATCCAGGGAATCATCTGAACTGCGGCACCGGTCATGTCGTCCACAACAAGAAGTGAGCCAAAGCCCCCCAGCAGAAGGTTTAGGCCAAACGTTTCCCACCGTTGGCCTCCGGTAAAACGGTTATGTGTCGTAAAAGCGGCGATCATTTCGTTGATTAGGTAGTCGGACATTCTAACGGCATCCGCCTGCATGGATACCACCGCGATTCTGGTTCCGCTTTCAAAACCGGCGGAAGGCCGCGTCGCCGCTTCCTGTAAATCGTGCGAATTAATGTATCCCCAGAACCAATTTTAACCCTATCTCCACTTCGCCCATTGTCATGTTATCAATTTTTGATATTTTTTCTATGAATCTGCCGCGATCCAACGCATACAATTGGGCAACTATTATTACAGAGTCTTCGCGCAATCTAGATTCTTTTTTCCCTATGAATACGTTGCCCAGCGCATCCACCAAACGCATATTTGTGGTTAATGGTATTACCACGACTGTTTTTATTCTGCTCTCGTTAAACGGATCGTCCTGTACAATTAAAACAGGGCGGGTATATCCAGCTTCGCTTCCATGGGGAAAACCAAAGTCCGCCCACCAAATTTCACCACGAATCATTTTTTGTCAGTTCCCTTATGCTTTCAAGTCCAGCGTTTGATATAGGCTCAAATTCCTTGTCGTAATCATCTGCATAGATTTCATTTAGTTTTTGGGTAATATTCCTGCGAGCATTTTTTTTCATATACTCAGTTATTGCATCGCTATATAATGTGCTTCTTGAAACACCCATGGTTTGCGCCATTTTTTCGGCTTCAAAATATATTTTATCCGGCAGGGAAATTGCTGTTTCCATGCTTTAAATATAGCAAAGGTATAAATGTCCGTCAATGGTTTTCTTGACTGCACGAATGGTGTACACCCGCCCTTTAGGGGTGATTTTGCCCTATTTTCACATTTTTTAGTATATCCCTCCAAAACGTAGACAAACTGCGAATATACAACACGATTTTTGGCCTACCATCAAGGCACAGGGCCACTTGTGGATTCGTTTTTGTTGCACACCGCAATAATAATCGCCGAATACACCAATAAAGCCCGCGCCGCCCAATGGCAAACTGGGTAATTAACCGAAAACCACATCCCCGGTTTTTGTTCTGGCCCTGTTTCTAAAACCGGATTATACGGGAAAGTGAAACTTGCTCGATTCCGTTTTTCCCGGGCGTAATGACAATGTTCCACGCTTCCGGAGCGGCCGCGAATGCCGTTCGTGTTCGCCGTCCGAATGTGGCGGATCTAATAACGTTGTAAACATTCTGCCCAGCCCAGAGTACGCCACCGGCAATCGTTATCGCGGGAATGTCCCCGATAATAAGGCCCGCGAAAAACAACGGGAACCCCACAATCCAGGGAATCATCTGAACTGCGGCACCGGTCATGTCGCCCATAACAAGAAGTGAACCAAAGCCCCCCAGCAGAAGGTTTAGGCCAAACGTTTCCCACCGTTGGCCTCCGGTAAAACGGTTATGTGTCGTAAAAGCGGGCGACGCAAAACCAGGGCGCGGCAGTGGGGCGATGCCCCGCAAATACGCGATAACGTCGTCGTTTTGAACGCTTGCGGTATACGCGTCTCGAATTACGGCGGTTTCGACCTCTATTACCTGCACCCGAAGCCGAAAAAAACCGCCAAGGGATTCGAACGCGCCGGTAACAATGAACTGCGCACCTACCCTTCTGCCGACCAACTGCTGCGTTGCGTCATCGACCTCTCCGGACATGCTGAAGTCCAGTTCTCTTGCGGTAAGTTCAAGCTGGGCCCGATCCACCACGCTAAATCCGTATCTGCCCTGCATAGCGACAAAAGCGGCGATCATTTCGTTGATTAGGTAGTCGGACATTCTGACGGCATCCGCCTGCATGGATACCACCGCGATTCTGGTTCCGCTTTCAAAACCGGCGGAAAGCCGCGTTGCCGCTTCCTGGATTGCGGCGGTACGACTGATCTGTTGGCCGTGAGCCATTTCTTGGCCGAGTGCCAGCGTTAGTGTTACAATTATTGCCACCGCAAAAACTTTTGTCTCTCGCATGCGAATCCTCCTTTGCAAATTCCACCGCATGATGATAAAAGCTGGGAGTTTAGTGCCCAAGGTAAGAGGCCTGATAAAATCCTTGGTAGGATTTTATCAGGCTTCCCCGGTTTTGCCAACCACCTTTGTCCGAATTTACGCCGCCGTAATCACCAAAATCATGAACAGGCCCGCCCAGCCAACAAAGAACTACAATGAGCTTTGGGCAGGGAACCGCTGAATAAACTTGCAGTTCCCTTTACGCCTGTTCATTGTGTTGCGCAAATACGGTTAAATACCGTTAGCAGTTGCAACTAAGTGAAGGACCCCATTATGACCAGCCGCTGCTTTGCGCCAAACACTTGATCAACTCCTTGCTGATTCAGGAAAGAGTCTGTGTCGTACTAGCAGCTACATCTGTGTCTGCCAGGTGTACGATTAGTCCTGGCTCTAACTGCCCTGCAATCACCATTATCGCAGAATGCCTGCCTACCAAAAAAGCTTCCCGAGGAATCAACCTGAACGTCGCAATCGCCTCCTAAGCCCTGTCCTCTGGGACACCCCGTGTTGCATCCCGCCAAAACCAAACCGAGTGCAAGCAGAGCCGCCAGCATTCCCAACAAGAAAATGGATTTTTTCTTCATCATAATACTCTCCTTCTCGTAAATTTGTTGTATGTTACGCTTTCCGTGAAAGCAGAAACACCGTAAAACGCGAGATCAAGCACGTCAAAAGTTCCGTGCCTGTTTTCGCTCAGTTGGCTAATCTCGATGGCCGATATAATTGTGAGAAATATTCCACCGTAGACCGCCCTCCATATTAACGCCGGTCAGCCAGATCGCCCGAATAATCAGTAATCCGGACAGGCACCATAGGCCGTGGGGTAGATTGAAAACGAACAAATATCCCCATATTGTGTCCGTGTTAAGCGAAATGAGCGGTGTGGCCAGGAACGAAGGTTTCGGCACCAAGTCAAAAAGGACAATATTGTTCAAATCCCTAAACAGCAGGTATATGCACATTCCCATAACAAGGAACAGTAATGCCAACAAACCATAAGTTATCCTAATTTTTTTCATGTAACGCCTGTAAACTGCCCAACGGCTCCCGCTGTTTATTTCCACGGAGCATACGCCCCGCATTTGCCAAGACAAAACGCCTATAACCTATTTCGCCTTTCCGGTTCCATAGGCGAGGGATCGTTTCCGGCGTTGGCAATCAGGGATTTGACCTTGTTCTGCTCTTTCAGCAGTGTTTTTGCAGTTTGCAGTTTGCAGTATGCCGCGCTTTTCCCCACTGGATAAAGTCTTAAAATCACTCCCGTAATCGCAAAAATCGCCTTTTATTTCGTCCCGAATCACCTTATCCTCCATGTATACCCCGTAGCAATTACATTATAAATTGCTATGGGGTTTTATCAATCCCCTTCCTTGTTTTTTTGGAAAGAGCTATGATATTTTGAAGGGGGCTCAATGACAGTTTCTAGTACAAGAGAGCGTATAAAGGCGGTTAGGAAAGCGTTGGGCATGTCACAGAAAGACTTTGGCAAGGGCGTTTTTCTCTCGCAAAGTTTTTACGGGCAAATAGAAACAGGGAAAAGGTCCCCCAATGAACGGGTGTATGAGCTAATCTGCAACAAATACGGTGTCAATAAAGACTGGCTAACCACCGGCCGGGGGGAGATGTTTGGCGAAACCCCGTCCGACGTCGAGCTGCTGGAACTTATGGAAATCATAAAAGAGCTTGACCCGCTTTTTCGGGAGTACATTATAACGCAGATAAAACAGCTTGCCGCCCTGCACCGGAAAAGCAAAAAGCATGATGGCGATTGACTTAACGCCGATCCAGTTCCATGCCCCAGTTTGCGCTACAGGCGTTTCTTTCCCAGAAAGAACGACGTTACGCATCCCACGCTGAACGTTGCTATTCCAATGGCAATAATCAACGGCGAAACGCTGCTTTGGTAAACCATGGGTTCCATAAACAGCACGACCATGGATGCCAGCATAAGGCCCAGAATGACGGAGTAGACCGGTTTTTGATGCTTTTCCAAAAGTTTTTCGATTAGCCTTAACATGGAAAGGCCGCCGACAATTATGCCCAGACCAAGGGGGCCCAGAACTTTTAGTATATCCACCAGCAGTTCCGTGTTTGAAAAGTCCGCAAACAGGGATCTTAACGACGAAATCGACTCTATGACAATATGGTAAAGGCCCAAAAGCAAAAGCAGAAACGAACCGCTAATACCAGGAATAACCAGCGCCGCCGCCGCCAGAATTCCCGCAAAGAAAATGAAAATCATAAACGGGATGTTTATGTTGTTAATAACTTCTGCGGCATCCGTGGCGGTTTCGCCTCTAAGGATTGCCATTAACAGCAACACCGGAAACGGAATAAGGATTAACGCTATTTCCCTTGCGCCAAGTTTGCCCCCGCCTTCCCGTACTTTGGCAAAAATGTGCGGCACTATTCCGGCGATTAACCCCATGAAAAACAGCATGGTGGGAAACGAGTGGTATGTCAGCAGAAAGGTTACCAAGGAACTTAACAGAAGTATTCCAAAACCGGTTCCCAGAAAAAGCGGTATCAAAAACAGCAAGTGTTTGCGGTAATCTTTCCTAAAGTGGTTTATGGCTTTAACCAGGTCGAAGTAGAACCCCAGGATAATGGCGATGGTTCCACCGCTTATGCTGGGGACGGTTTGGATTGCGCCAAAGGCAAGGCCGTTAAAAAAGTTGCGAATTACTTTGAGCATTTTACCCTACTTGTTGCCGCCGGTGTCGGCCAGCTCTTTTTCTACTTCCGCCAGTCTTTTGGAAAGGGTGTCTATGGTTCGTTCCAGACGCGCCTTTTCCTTTTCCAGTCTGGACAGGGAGTCTTCCTCCGTTTGTTTTTTCGTTATGGTGGTTCTTACCGTGTCCGGGCTTTTGCCTTTCAGCAGGGCGGCTTCCGCAGCTTTGCGGTCGTTGCCGTTGCGGATTCCGGCAAGGAAGCGCATGTTGTCGGCGCCGGTTTCAGGGTTAAGGTCGTAGTTGAACATTTTGATGGCAACGTTTGCGGCACTGCGCGGAATACGAAGCATTCTGTCAACGTAATCCTCAAAACGCACCCCAAGGGCGGTGCAGAGTTCGTGGGCTTTCAGTAAATGTTTGCCCATTTCCTTTACCATGTTTCCGTTTTCGCGCAGGTACTTCTGCCGGATGGTTTCGGTAAGTTCGGAAAGTTCCGGAGAGCCGGCAAAAACATCGCGGTAGATTTTTTTGGATTCGGCCTTTTCCAACAGCGCGTGGAAAATTGCCCAGAACTCCGACGTGTGCGCCCGGGCCGGAAGTTTTCCGTTGTTTGCGCAGGAGTGGAGGTGGTGGGCGTATTCGTGGATGGCCGTGTACAAAAGCATGTTGGCCGCCGTGGTTTTATCTTCGTGGTTAAAGTTGCGGTTGTGGATAATAATTTCGCGGGTGTCCGGTTTGTACAGGCCGTTCACCTTGCGGCTTTTCTTGCCCGAAAACACGAGCGTAAATTCCAGCGAAGCATCCTCGATGGAAAGCAGTTTTTCCTTTACCTGATCCTGGTTCATGTTAAGTATTCTACCCCAAAGCGCCAATCTTTTCTAGGGCCAGTACGGTAGCCGCTACGCAGGCGGTTTCCGTGCGCAGGGCGCGGTTCCCCATAGACAGGCGCAAAAAACCGGCGGCTTCCAGCAGGGTACGTTCGCGGTCGGACCAGCCGCGTTCCGGGCCAATCGCCACTACGGCTCCAGCCTTGCCGTTGTCCGTTCCCAGTTTGCCCCGTGGTGTTTCCAGCTTGGAGACGCTGCCCATGGGTCTTACGTTGTCCGCCGCAATAAACAGTGTTCCGGGATTCGCCAGGGGGCAAGCCCAGAGGCATTCGTCCAGCCATAAATCCAGAGTGGCAAAAACGCGCAGTTCCGGAACGGTAACGTCACGCGCCTGCACCGCGCCTTCGACCAGAGCCGCACGGGCACCGCCGTCGTCCAGCAGCTTTGTGTCGCGGTAGCTTTTTTCGCCCAAGTCCGTGCCCACAAGGTCTATGGCCGTAACTCCAAGGCTGGACAAATCCCGGAGCAGACGGCGTATCTGTATTGGGCGCGGAAACCCCACGGCAATGTGAACAGGCATACGCGGGGGAGGGGGGGTGTTTATGTCCAGAGAAAACTCTAGGGAGCCATCCGCAGCGATTTTTTCAATTTTGCCTTTGCCAAGGCCGACTCCCAGTACGCCCGCGTCAAAATTGTCTCCCGTTTTTTTACGCAACACTTTTAGAAGGTGAACGGTTCGCTCGTCCCGTTTGGGAAGTGCCTTGCCCAGTTCCAGTTTTTCAAAAAGCAGCAGGTTCACGACAGTATTTCTTTCACTTTTTGCAAAGTGTCCTGCACGTTATTAGCGGCCCTGACTTTATGATGGCAAAGGCTTTCGTATATTGGCTGCCTTTGCCGGTGCAGGGTATGCAAATCCACGGAAAGGGGGCGGCCTTCGGTTGCAAGGCTGGCGAGTTCCCGGTCCAGAAAAACTATGGTGCCATTTTTCAAAAACGCGTCCCTGTTTTTCTTTGCCAAAACACTGCCGCCGCCGGTCGCAATTACCTGGCGTGTTTTTGCGGTAACCTGTGTGATTACGTAGCGTTCCAGTACCCGAAAAAAAGGCTCCCCGTCTTCACGGATAATGTCCGCGACTTTCCTGCCGGTCTTTGTCTCGATTACGGTATCCGTATCCACAAAATCCATATCAAGGAATTTGGCAAGCCTTTTGCCCACGCTTGTTTTTCCGCAACCGGGCATACCGATAAGGACGATGTTCAAAAACAGTTTTTCCGTTTTTGCAAGGACTTCGGATATTTGCGCGTTGTCGGCTTCCGCGTCCTGTTCAACGTCAAAAAACAGATTGTGCGCACGCAACGCCTGCGCGACAAGCATGACAAGACCGTTTGCGGTATTAATGCCAAGTTCCAGCGCGTCCAGCACCAGCCTTGTTCGCAACGGGTTATAAACAACGTCGATTACGGCGGAAAGGTTAATAAACCCTTTCAAGGAAACCGGAGCCCGTCCACTGTTTGGGTACATGCCCACGGGCGTGGTGTTAACCAAAATATCGCTGTCCGCATGACGGCCAATGTTATCGTAGTTGTTTTCACCGTTTCGCGACACGATGACAATTTCCCTGGCACCCCGGTCGCGTGCAACACAGACGGCGGTTTTGGAGGTACCCCCTCCCCCCAGAACCAGAACCTTTTTCCCCTCAAAAGTAATGTCGGCGCTTTTTGCCATATGGGAAAAACCGAAGTAGTCGGTATTGTAGCCGTACAGCTTTCCGCCTTTGTTGACAATGGTATTGACGCAGCCTATTTTTTGGGCGGCATCGTCCGGAACGCAATAGGGCATTACCGTTTCCTTGTATGGAATGGTAACGTTGATTCCCCGGAAGTCGGCTTTGCGCAAAAAACCTTCAACGGCATCCGGTGTAAGTTCCAGCAGTCGGTATTTCCGGTTGCCCAAAAAACCGTGGATCGCTTTGGAGTAACTGTGTGACAGCGTTTTCCCGATTAGACCGTACTTTGCGCCGGTTTTCATGCCTCTGTGTAGCACCCAAGGAACACGAACTTTTCGTTTCCACCCTCAAGTTGAGTGAACAGGTTGAACATGGCATCATCGTAAACGGAAACGTCAAAGTCAATGTAGAACACCGACTCGAAGTCCTTGTTCGGCATAACTCTGCTTTCCAGTTTCGTCAGGTTTATACCCAGGGCGGCAAACTTTGCCATAAGCCGGTACAGCGAACCGGGGCGGTGCGGTACCGTTGTCATAAGGCTGATTTTTTTTGCCCCGGGGTATATCTCCAGGTGCTTGGAAATGCAAATAAACTTTGTGTAGTTGTCGTCGCTGTTCTGTATGTCGTCGTTCAGTACGGACAGGTTGTACAACTCGGCGCACTGGATCGAGGAAATGGCCGCAACGTCTTTCGCGTCGTCTTCCGATATCATCTTTGCCGCCATCGCGGTGTTTTCGCAGGCTTCCGTTTCGATGTTAGCGCTTTTTAGAAATTCGCTGCACTGCCCCAGAGCCTGTTCGTGTGAATATATTTTCCGGATGTCGGTGATTTTTACGCCATGCTTTGCGAGCAGGACGTGATTGATTTTCAGCTTCACGCTCTGGACAATGGAAAATCTGTATTTTTTCATCAGGTCGTAAATATCGGTAACGGAACCGTGCAGGCTGTTTTCGATTGGGAGTATGCCGTACTGGCAAAGGCCCTTGTCCACCGCCCCGAAAACACCTTCAAAAGTGTTGAAATACATTATCGACGGTCGCTCGAACAGTCTGTCGCAGGCGGTAATGGAATTTGCGCCTTCCAAACCCTGGCACGCGACAACGGCGCTTTTTGGAAAAAGCGACGGCGTGGTTTCCAGGGCGGCTTTTATATCGGTTACCACTTTTGACGGCGCACCCATCTGTTTTGCCTGGTGGGAACGGGACAGGTCGAAAATTGTTGTAAAAAGAGTTTTCGTGTATCCGGCAATGGAATCCGGCTTGCCCTGCGTCAAACGGCTTACGATTTCGCGTTCCCTTGCCGGATCGCGAACCGGCAGTTTTTCCTCTTTTTTCTTCTCCGCGATTTCATCCACGAGCGAAAGACGCTCCGTGAAAAGCCGGACGAGTTCCTCGTCAATTTTGTCAATTCTGCTTCTGATTTCGTCAATCATGGCGTTGTGTTGCACTCCTTTGGTTTTGTGTCGGAATTCCGCGGCAGGTTCCGATTTTCGGCTACCGTGGAAACGTTTCCCAGAATAATATCAAGCATGACGATTGCCGTCGTCGCGATTACGCAGGGCACGGCCCGGGGTACGATGCACGGGTCGTGCCTGCCTTTTACGTTCAAGGTTGCGGCCTGTCCGGAAACCAGATTGACGGAATCCTGCGGCAGTGAAATGGACGGAGTGGGTTTGAAGGCCGCCCTAAAAAGCAGCGGCATGCCGTTGGAAATACCGCCAAGAATACCGCCGGAGTTGTTGGTCTTCGTTTTTACTGTGCCCCAGTCCATGTAGAAGGGATCGTTGTACCGGCTTCCCCGCATTTTGGCGGCACCGAAACCGGCACCGAACTCAACGCCCTTCACGGCGGGAACGGCAAACAGACCATAGGCCAGACGGCTTTCGATATTGTCGAAAAAGGGATCGCCAAATCCGGCGGGCAAACCCCACACGCCGCATTCGACAACGCCGCCCAGCGAATCGCCTTCCGCCGCCGCCGCCTCTATGGCGCGGATCATTTTTTCGCCGGCTTCCGCGTTCACCGTGGGAAAATCGCGGCGCACGGGAAGCCCGTTGAAATGGTCGTCCAGAATGTCGCCGATGGATTGAATGTGCGCGTCAACGGTTACGCCCCGTCGTTCCAGCAACTGGCGGCACACCGCCCCGGCGAAGCACAGCGGCAGGGTGAGTCTTCCGGAAAAGTGCCCCCCCCCCATCACGTCGTTGTGCCCGGAGTGTTTTACGAAAGCGGTGTAATCCGCGTGGGACGGACGCGGAACGGCGCGAAGTTCCTCGTAGTCCGCTCCCCGCGTGTCGCCGTTTTCAAAAACGGCGCAGAGCGGTGCGCCGCAGGTTTTGTCGCCGACAAGCCCGCTAAGTATTTCCGGAACGTCCGCTTCGGCGCGTTTCGTGGAGTACGAGTTTTGCCCCCCCCGGCGCCTTTGCAGAAATTCGTTTACCAGTTCCATGTCCACGTTCTCGCCCGCCGGCAGACCGTCCACCACAACGCCAAGGCCCCGGGAATGAGACTGCCCGAAAAGCTGCACCCTCAGCGTGTTCCCCAGGCTAGATGACATTGGCGATTCCCCCCAGCGACCTGAAATCGCCGAAAAACGAAGGGTAGGATTTGTTGATTGCCTCATAGCCCTTGATAACAACGGGACCTTCGCAGGCGCAGGCCGCAGTCGCCGCAGCCATTACGATTCTGTGGTCGCCGGCACCGTCGACCACGCCGCCGTGCAGCTTCTTTTTTCCGCGAATAAGAAAACCGTCGTCAATAATTCTAATGTCGGCCCCAAGACCGGAGAGCATATTGTACGTGGTTTGAATCCGGTCGCTTTCCTTGAACCGGATACGCCGCGCGTTGTATATTCTGGTTTCACCGGCGGACACGGAAGCAACGGCGGCAAGAGTCGGAACCAAATCCGGAATCTGCGCCGCGTCAATCTCGATGCCCTTTAGCGTTCCGCCGCCAACCGTGACAAGCGTGCCGTCCGCGACGGTTTTGGTAACTTTTGTTTTTGCCCCAAAGCACCGCAGAATTTCGATAATACCTTTGTCGCCCTGTTCCGAACGCGGGGAAAGTCCGCGCATTGATATTGCGTTTCCGGTTTCGCCAATCGCGCCCATGCACAGAAAAAACGCCGCGTTGGACCAGTCGCCTTCCGCAGTTACCACGCCGGGCGAATCGTAGCGCCGGTTTCCGTTTATGTGCAGTTCGTACGTTCCGGTTTCTGGGCAGGTCTTGCCTTTTTCCACCGCTATACCGAACATCGCGATAACTTCGACGGTCATGTCCACGTATCCGCTGGACTCCACCGGCGTTGTAACGACAATGCGGCTGTCCCCGCCGAGCAACGGAAGCACGAACAAAAGACCGGAAATAAACTGCGAGGAAATATCGCCGGAAATGTGAAAATCGCCTGGACGCATCCCCCCCCGGCCGTTCATTGGGAGCTGGTCGCTTTCAAAGCTGCAACCCGCGTTCGTCAGCGTTTCGCAAAGCGGCGCAAAAGGCCGGCGGGGCAGCTTTCCAGTTCCGGTTAGAGTAAATTCGTCAAAAAAGTGGGCGGCAAGCGGCAACAGAAACCTTGCGGTGGATCCGCTTTCGCCGCAGTCCAGAACAACGCGGGAGGTTCCGGCCTTTGCTTTCGTTTCCGCGTCCGAAACCGGAATAGGCTTAACCAGCAGTTCCTTCCTGTCGACTTTAACCGAACAGCCCATCGCCTCAAGACAGCGAATGGTCGCGTGAATGTCTTCCGACAAACAGGTCAGGTGGATAACGGTTTCCTTTCCGGACAACGCCGCGCAAATAAGCAGCCGATGCATAAAAGACTTTGACGAAATAGCGTCCATCGTGCCGGACAGCTTGGACGGCGTAATTATCATGTCCATCATACGTCCAGTCCTTTCGCAATAAAACTTTCCAGTTGCGATACCGGGAGCTTGTGAAGTTCCGCATGCCCTATTCTTTTGGGCACCACCAACGTAATCGTTTCGCCGGAACGTTTCTTGTCGCGCAGCGTAACGCCGGCAAGTTCCTTTGCGGAATATTTGCAGTCGACGGGAAGCTCCAAACGTTTCAGCGTTTCCGTCAATTTATCCAGACAGGCGGATTCCGTCAATCCGGTTTTTTCGCTGGCCCTGGTAATCACCGTCATCCCTATGGCGACCGCGCTTCCGTGCGACGTTCCGTATCCGCTAAGCGATTCCACGGCGTGACCGACGGTATGGCCAAAGTTCAGCAGGTTGCGAATACCGGTGTCGAATTCGTCCTTTTCCACAATGCCGGCTTTGATTTCCACGTTTCTGCGGCAAATTTCGTTAACGTCAAGTTTGCCCAGATTCAGCAGCATGTCGCCGTCGGCAATCATGCCGTGTTTAACGACCTCCGCCATACCGTCGGCGTGAACCGCTTTGGGCAGCGTGGCGAAGGTTCCGGTGTCGCAGAAAACGGCAAGCGGCTGGTGAAACGCGCCGACAAGGTTTTTGCCTGCGGGCAAATCGACGCCGGTTTTTCCGCCCACGGACGAATCCACCGCGGCCAAAACCGTGGTGGGCAACTGAATAAAGCTTATTCCGCGAAGATAAATCGCCGCCGTAAAACCGGTAACGTCGCCGACAACGCCGCCGCCCAGCGCTACCAGCATATCGCTCCTGGTTATTTCCAGGCCCGCAAGAAAACGAAGCAGCCTTGCAACTACTTCCATGTCTTTTGTCTGTTCGCCGTTGTTAAGAATGTACGCGTTAACACGGTAGCCGCTTTCGACAAAACTGTTGATAACGGCGTCGCCGTACAGCGGAAACACGTTGTCGTCGCTCACGATGACAACGCGGCAGTCTTTCCTGAAGTCCAGCGCCAGCTTTCCGTAGTCCAAACCCGCGCCGACAACAACCGGATATTTCCCGGAACGTGTGTTTACGATTACTTTTTCAGTCATGGTTCATCCTTGGCATAGTTTACGCCATACTTTTTCGCAACACGTCAATCTTACCGCTCAATTTTCGGAACGCCTCCGGCGTTAGGGACTGCTGTCCGTCGCACAACGCGGCGGTGGGATTGTTGTGAACCTCTATGATAAGCCCGTCCGCGCCGGCCGCAACCGCCGCCAGCGACATCGCCTCCACGTATTTCGCGTGTCCGGTGGCGTGGGAAGGATCGACGATAATCGGCAAATGCGAAAGTTCCTTGACAACCGGAATCGCCGACAAATCCAGCGTGTTTCGCGTCGCGGTTTCAAAGGTGCGAATGCCCCGTTCGCAAAGAATAACGTTGCCGTTTCCGCCGGCCATAACGTACTCCGCGCTCATCAGCCATTCCTCTATGGTGTTGGAAAGCCCGCGCTTCAGCAGAATAGGCTTCCTTACTTTTCCCAGTTCCTTTAGCATCTGGAAGTTCTGCATGTTTCGCGCGCCAACCTGAATAACGTCGATATCCTCAAACGCCGGAAGCTGCGAAAGGTCCATGATCTCCGTTACGATGGGTAGACCGGTTTCCGCCCGCGCTTTTAGCAGAAGCCCCAGACCGTCAACGCCCAACCCCTGGAACGAATACGGCGAAGTGCGCGGCTTGAACGCCCCGCCGCGAAGCATCTGCGCGCCGATACTCTTGAGGTCCCTGGCGATTCCGCAAATCTGTTCCTCCGTTTCCACCGAACAGGGCCCGGCAATCGCGCAGAAATTACCGCCGCCGATTTTCGCCGCCCCCACTTCGATAACGGTGTCCAGCGGATGGTACTTCCGGTTCGCGGCCTTGTACGGTTCGTGAATGCGTTTAACGGATTCCACTATTTCCATGGCGCCGATCAAATCCGTGTCCACCGCGGAAGTGTCGCCCACAAGCCCGATAATCTTGGAATACAGGCCGTCGCTTTCGTGCAGTTCCAGATTCATGTTTCTCAACCACATTGTCAGGTTTTCGTACTGCTTCTGGTCAAGGTTCGGCTTCAATACAATAATCATGATTCACTGCTCCTTGGGACTTTCCAAAACGTTCCGCGTTTTTCCGCCGGAGCGGTTCGCTAGGCTGTTTTTCGCACGTACAGCGGAATGGACCCCGTTTCCTTGTCGTCGATAAACAAGGTGAAATTCACCACTCCAGCGTACGGAAAATACAGATTGCCGATGGTAAACACCAGATGCGAAACCGCCGTGGCGTTGCCGGCCCCCTTTACGTTGAGGGTTCCGGCAATGGGCTCCATGCTCATTTCCCCTTTAAGGTCCCGGGTTTCGATGCGGAAAGTGTGGGACGCAAATTCCCACAAATCAAAGCGTATGCGAATTACCACCGAAAGCTGGGGATGATTGCAGGGGAAATTGCGGGAAATAATGGTGTCAAAAGTTCCCACCACGGTCAGCTTCCCGCCGACTTCCTGGGCAAAATCGCAGAACGTAAAAAGCTCTATTTTCATCGGTTTGCCCCGCAACGCGTACGTTTTGTTCTCATAGAACAAGTGTAAACATTTCCCGGTTTTTTGTCCATAAAAATCGAAGGGATGTCCGCAGGCCACTGGATTTTTCCCCGGAAATCGCCGAAAATATACCAGGACGGTAAAATGAGACGAGACATTACCCCAATGCCCAAACCCTCCAAAGCGCTGCTGACAACGTACCGCGTCGCCGTGGCGACGGTTCTGTTGCTGGTTGCCGTTCTGCTTGCGGGAACCGCGTTCGCCTGCGCCAGATCGTCGGACGAGCCGCTGTTTTCCATCGGCGGGCGGGCGGGGCAAACCGGCGCCGGCGAAAACTGGCAGGCCGTTGCCCCCGGCGTTCGCGCCGAGCGGGCGGACGACGATCCGGTCAACATATTCACCGGGATAGGCAGGCTTAGGGTGCCGCTTGCCGGGGAGCCTCCGGCCACGGTTGTTCTGTCCCTGGGGTTTCCGTACCCGGCAAACGACCTGTTTTTCGCGGAGGAGCTTGCCTCCCACGTCGGGAACTTCCGCTCGATAGCCTTCGACTACTTCGCCTCCATTCCCAGGGGCGAAATCGACGAGAACCGGGCCAGAAGCAAAATTCTGGAGCGTTACAACGCGCTGCTGCGGCTGGGCAGAATCGAGACGCTGTACTTTGCCGACCTTGTAGTGCTGGATTAGTCCGGCGCAAAACCGGCGCCTGCAACCCTTTCCCAAAACGCGTGTCGAAACTGCGAATGGACAGACGGTGGGAAAACATCGTATACTTTCAGCCAAACTGGCCTCCAAAGGAGACGATTTATGCCGACCTACGCTGCCCAGGTAATTATAGCGTTAATCCCAATCGTGGGAATCACGATGGGAGCGGTGGTGGTTTTCTTTTACCTGCTCTGGATTCATCGGCGCAGAACGCTGATGATCAAGGCGGGGAACTACACCCGCCCGAAGTTCGACCTGTTTTCGTTCAGTCTGCTTGCCGGTTTGCTTTTGACCAGCGTGGGACTTTCCCTAACCGTGTTTTTGGCGGTTATGACAACCGGTCTTAACTACGGGCTTTTGGGCGGAATCATTCCCCTGTCTATCGGAGTCGGTTTGTTGGGCTACCACGTTATCAAGCGCGTTGACAGGACAAAATGAGCCATGAAGAGGATCTCGGCGATAAACTGATTGCCGAACAGGTTGTCTCGGGACAAAAGGACATGTTCCGGCTCCTGGTGCGGCGATACGAACGGCCCGTTTACGGAATGGGCATAAGTTTTTTTCGCAACGCGGAGGACGCCCGCGATTTTGTGCAGGAGGTCTTTCTGAAGGTCTACCGTAACCTGTCCCGGTTTGAGGGGCGTTCGCGGTTTTCGACCTGGCTGTACAAGGTTGCGTACAACACCGCCGTGAACGGCGTAAACCGCAGGAAGGAGTACCAGAGCCTGGCGGAAGACCACGGCGGCCTTGAGACGAGCAACCTGGAAACGCCGGAGCGCATTCTGCTGCAAAAGGCGGCAAAGGAAGCGGTTCTGGACTCCATGCGGGAACTTCCGGAACGTTACCGTGTTTGCGTCGACATGTTCTTCTTTTACGGGCGTTCCTACCAGGAAATTGAGGCGATTACCGGTTTTCCGGTAAACACGATAAAATCGCACGTCTTCCGGGCTAAGAAACTGCTCCGGGACAGGCTCGACGGAATTGTGGAGCGCGAAGGGGGCTGATATGAGTTGCGAAAGGATACTCGACAAGGTTTACGAACAGGACGACATGTCCCTCCGGGACATGCCCTTTTTCGACCGGATTTACGTTTCGCTGCACCTGTTCGTCTGCCCCGATTGCGCGGAAAAGGTCAGGCGTTTCGAACTGAGCGCGGAAATACTTCGCGACGACTTCCTGCCGCCTTCGCCGGAACTGGAAAACGCCGTAATGGCGGCCATTGCCGAAGACGCGGAGGCTCCGGAAGCGGACGAGGCCGCGGCGTTTGCCGGCGGGTTCTCGTTCAGGGGCTGGGTCGTCGCCGGTCTTGGCCTGCTGGTTTCGCTGACGACGATTTTCCTTGGCATGAGCTTCAACAACGTGGCATACGCCGCCGGCGGCTCGCTGATGATCCCCATAGGCATTACCGTGGGAATAGTGCTCACCTGCTACGGGGCGCTTTTTATCGCCAGCCACCTAAAAAGGCTTTCCCAGCGGTTCGGCCTGGAGTCCAGATAACGCCGAATTAAGCGGCCATGCCGGATTAGTCGGCAAGCTGCGAAAGCGGAATGGTTCCGGGGTTGCTGTTTACGCCCTCCGTACGGGCGAATTCCTCCAGCAGTTCCCTGCCCTTGCGGGACATTTTTTCCGGAACGCGCACCATAAGCTTGATGTACAAATCCCCGCGCCGAATTCCGGAGGGAACGCCCTCACCGGAAATGCGAAGCAGGGTTCCGTTTTGGGTTCCAGCGCGTACCTTTACCTTTATGGTTTTGCTGTCCAGGGTGTTTACGTGTATTTCCGCGCCCAGCGCCGCCTGGGTTAGGGAAACGGGAACGGCGCAGTATAAATCCGTGTTCTGCCTTTCGAAGTACTCGTGCGGTTTCACCCGGGTTACCACGTAAAGATCGCCCGGCGGACCCCCGTTGGGGCCGGCGTCGCCCTGTTTGGGAATTATCAGGTGTTTGCCGTTTTCCGCCCCCGCCGGAATGGTTACCGACAGTTTTTGCCGCTTTTTCTGCGTTCCGGAGCCGCCGCATTCCATGCAGGGTTTTTCGATTACGGAACCCTGCCCCCGGCAGGTGTGACAAGTGGACGCAAGCGAGAAAAACCCCTGGCTGTGCCGGATTTGTCCGGCACCGCCGCAGGTGGGGCAGGTTTTTCTGCCGCCGCCGTTCGCGGCCCCGGTTCCCTTGCAGCCGGAGCAGGTTTCGCTGTGGCTAAACTGGATTTCGACCTTTGTGCCGAAGACCGCGTCCTTGAAGGGAATCTCCACGTCGTAGCGAAGGTTGGCCCCCTGCCGCGGCCCGTTCTGGCCGCCGCGCCGGAAACCTCCGCCGCCGCCGCTGAAACCGCCGCCGAAAATGCTTTCGAAAAAGCTGCCCAGGTCTCCGCCGCCGAAAATATCCTCAAAGCCCCGGAAGTTGGTCCAGTCCTGCGAATGACCGCCGCCCATACCGTCAACGCCGGCAAAGCCGAACTGGTCGTAGGCGGCCTTTTTCTTTTCGTCCGCAAGTACTTCGTAGGCTTCCGTGGCTTCCTTGAACCTGTCCTCCGCGTCCTTGTTGCCGGGATTCTTGTCGGGATGATACTGTATAGCCAGCTTGCGGTAGGCCTTTTTTATGTCGTCCTTCGCGGCGTTTTTCTGCACGCCCAGAACTTCGTAATAATCGCGTTTTGCCATTTTTCACGAGGATCGGCGGACGGGGAACGGGGAACGGGAATCGGGGAACGGGGAACGGTTTACGTTTCCCCACCCCCGGCCCCCGAGCCCGGACTCCGGCCCCCGGTCGCTACTCCCCCTTTTTGTCGTCGTCCACAACTTCGTAGTCCGCGTCCTCCGCCTTGGTGCCAGATCCCATGGAACTGCTTTCGGCCCCGGAAGACGAGGAAGCGCCGGCGTTCGGATCGCCGCCCGGCTGTCGGTCCGCGTCGGGCTGCTGCTGCGAAGCCTGCTGTTTGTAAATTTCCTCCGCGATTTTGAAGGACACCTGCTTCAGAACCTCGGTCTTGTCCTTTATCGCCTGGATGTCGCCGTTTTCCAGCGTGGCGCGAAGACCCGCGATGGCCTCCTCCGCCTTGCCTTTGTCCTCCGCGCCGATTTTGTCGCCCAGTTCCTTGATGTTTTTCTCGGTGCTGTAGATCATGCTGTCCGCCTCGTTGCGGACTTCCGCTTTTTCCTTTTCCTTCCGGTCTTCCTCCGCGTGAATCTCGGCTTCCTTTACCATGCGATCTATGTCGCCGTCGCTAAGGCCGCTGGAACTTTCGATGCGGATTTTCTGCTCCTTGCCGGTTCCAAGGTCCTTCGCGCTGACGTGGACTATGCCGTTCGCGTCGATGTCGAAAGTAACCTCGATTTGGGGAACGCCCCGGGGCGCGGGCGGAATGCCCACAAGGTCGAAACGCCCCAGAATCCGGTTCTGGCTGGCCATTTCGCGCTCGCCCTGCAAAACCTGAATCGAAACCGCCGTCTGCCCGTCGGCGGCGGTGGAAAAAATCTGGCTTTTCTTCGTGGGAATAGTGGTGTTGCGGGTAATCAGCTTCGTCATTACGCCGCCCAGCGTCTCTATTCCAAGCGAAAGCGGCGTTACGTCCAAAAGCAGAACGTCCTTCACGTCGCCGCCCAGAATACCGGCCTGAATGGCCGCGCCCACCGCGACGGCCTCGTCCGGGTTTACGCCCTTGTTCGGCTCCTTCTTGAACAGGTCCTTGACGATCTGCTGCACCGCCGGAATCCGGGTGGAACCGCCGACAAGAATAACCTCGTCGATCTGCTCCGCGCTAAGTCCGGCGTCTTTGAGCGCCTTGATGCAGGGCTCCTTGGAACGCTCCAGCAGGTCGGAAACCATCTGCTCGAACTTTGCCCTGGTCAGCGACTTTTGCAGGTGCTTCGGGCCGCTCTGGTCAGCGGTTATGAACGGCAGGTTAATCTCGGTAGTCTGCATCGCCGAAAGTTCGATTTTCGCCTTTTCCGACGCTTCCCGCAAACGCTGCAGAGCCATCCTGTCCTTGCCCAGGTCTATTCCGTTGTCGTTCTTGAACTCGCCAATAAGCCACTCCAGAATCTTCAGGTCGAAGTCGTCGCCGCCAAGGTGCGTGTCGCCGTTGGTGGACTTTACCTCGAAAACGCCGTCGCCCAGTTCCAGAATGGAAACGTCGAAAGTACCGCCGCCAAGGTCGTAAACCGCGATGGTTCTTTCTTTTTTTTGTTCCTTGTTGAAGCCGAACGCCAGCGAAGCGGCGGTGGGTTCGTTTATGATGCGCTTTACCTCAAGCCCGGCGATTTTCCCGGCGTCCTTTGTCGCCTGGCGCTGGGCGTCGTTGAAGTACGCCGGAACGGTAATAACCGCCTCCGTAACGGTTTCGCCCAGATAGTCCTCCGCGGTCTGCTTCATCTTTTGCAGAACGAAGGCGGAAATTTCCTGCGGGGAGTACTTTTTCCCGGTAATGTCAACGCGAACGTCGTCGCCCTGTTCCACGATGTGGTAGGGAACGTGTTTCATTTCGCTTGAAACCTCGGAGTAACGCCGGCCCATGAAACGCTTTATCGAGTAAACCGTGTTTTCCGGATTCGTAATCATCTGGTTTTTGGCCGGCTGGCCGGTAATGCGGTCACCCTTGCTCGTGAACCCGACGATGGAAGGCGTGGTTCTGCCCCCTTCCGAATTCTGAATGACGATGGGTTCGCCGCCCTCAAGAACGGACACGCACGAGTTGGTGGTACCAAGGTCGATGCCGATAATTTTTCCCATTGCTTTGCTCTCCTTCCTGCATTATACAAAATTTGGCGTTCCGGTAAAACCCGTTGCCCAAAGGCGTTTTCCGGAATACGCGGGAAACCGCTTTGCGGTTCCCTACCCCTGTGTTTCCTCCGCCCCCTCCGGCATAAGCACCTTGACCTTCGCGGCGCGGATTACCCGCTCCTTAAGCACGTAGCCCTTCGCGAAGTCTTCGCTGACCGTCGGTTCCTTTACGTCCGGGGATTTTTCCATAAACATGGCCTCGTGAAAATTGGGGTCGAAAGGCTCCCCGGCCGCGCCAAAGCGCTTAAGGCCCCACTTGCCTTCGAGCTGCCCGGTAAGCCGCTTTTCGATCATTACAATACCGTCCAGCATGGACTTTCCGGCCGGCAACTCCGCCAGTTCCGGCGCGGCTTCCGCGGACTGGATTGCCCGTTCAAAGTCGTCCAGCACCGGAACAAGGTCCAGAAGCAGACTCTCGTTGGCGAACTCGATGGCTTTCTGCTTTTCCTGGTTCATTCGCTTGCGGAAATTCTCGAAGTCCGCGGCCCTGCGCAGCAACTGTTCGCGGAGTTCGGCAACCTGGGCCTCCAGTTCCGCCACCTTTGCCTCCGGCCCGTCGGTTTCCCCGTCCGGCCCCGGCCCGGCGACTTCCCCATCCGGCGAATCGCCCCCGGAGTCGACGTTTTCCGGAGCGCCGTTTTTAAAGATGCCCCCGGCGTCTTCCGCCTCAAGCATTTCCTTTAGAAATTCGTCCCCGGAAATCTCGCCCAGAACGTCTTCGACGTTTGCGGCGGCGGGCCGTTCCCCGGTTCCGGGTTCGACCGCTTCACGGGAACACTCTTTGGTGGTATTTTGCGATTCGGAGGCACTTTCTTCAGGCCGTTCATTATCCGCAGCACTGGATTGAGGTTCAGACATGTTTCATCCTAGTCCAAGTCGTATTTGCCCAGGGTACTCCCACCCCTGCATTGGTTCTACTTTCAAAAGTACTAAAAAATGCCGCCACGGTCAAGAAAAAAACGCGCATTTGTGGTAAAATTGGGTCATGACGAGGAAGTTGTCGCCGGGGGGAACGTTTGCCCTGATTCCGGCTCTGGTATTCGGCCTGGCCTTGACCGCCTGCGGGTCTCCGCCGACGGAGGTAACCGTAGCCAACCACGGCCCGGCCACCGGCCCCGGATACGGAGTCGTAACGGTCGAGATTTTTGTCGGCGGCAGCGGCTATTCGCTGACGACAGGCGAAAACCGTATTTCCCCCGGTCAGGCCGCGTTTTTCCAAATGAATGCCGGCCACTATACAATTGTGGTAACCGACGCGGACGGTTCCAGGTTTACTTTTCCAAGGACGGCTAACGAAACCGGCGCCTATTTCATGTCGGGCTTTTTCCTGTTGAGATTCGACGGAAACGATTTAAGGCGCGTTCATTAAAACCGGAGGACGACATCAAACGCGGATTTTTGACGACAACGTGCATACTGGCCCCCGTTTTGGCCCTGATGCTGGTCCTAACCGGCTGCGGTGCCGACACCGCCGACATTCTGGTTTACAACCGCAGCGCCCACCCCGTAAGGGTTCAACTTTGGGGCCGGTGGCCCAACCCCGCAAACGGCATTCCGTTAAACGAAGTGCAAGTCCCCCCCGGACTGGCCGCCGCGTTTTCCGTGGACGCCGGCAGATACCGCGTCAGGGTAACCACCGCCGCCGGCAGGGACTTCTGGTTCTGGGAATCGGGCCAGACCACGCTAATCACGGACTACGGAGACATTTTAACCTTCCAGCACGGAATCAACGTTCTTAGAGGGCTTATCAGGCTGGACTTCCACGGAAACCGGATAACGCGCAGGAGTTAGGAACGCAAGCCCGCGTGCGGCGAGAATCCGGAAAAATCGAAACGGATATGGATTCCGTACATTACATGCGTAATTTTTACATGGACAGCACATACGGGCGGTGGTAGCGTTATCGCGTATGGAGTGGCAGAGGGGGATTTACCCGCTAAACAGAAACCGGTTCCGGGGCGACAGCGCCCATTGCGTGCGGGTCCGCACGGGCGGCGAATACTGCCGCGTTGGTTCCGGTTCCATTTTCGGCAGGTACACCGCAACGCGCGGCGTCGCCAATATTGTTAATGATATTAACATAATTACCCCCCCCCCCCCCCC
>Ga0209755_10001519_pt1 | contig 35657 bp, 33 predicted proteins | sample TergutCo191P1_FD_187301 | JGI IMG/M metagenome (GOLD analysis project Ga0209755, IMG submission 187301) | Cornitermes sp. P1 segment gut microbial communities from Petit-Saut dam, French Guiana - Co191P1 (SPAdes) (version 2) | ecosystem: Host-associated > Arthropoda: Insects > Digestive system... | reverse complement strand
CTGTTTTTTCGCGGTACGCGTAACCTGTCATGCTAATCATGATAACCTCTTTTAAAATTATAAAGTTTTACGCCAAGAGGCCAGTTGTTACCTGCGCCAAGCGTTAAAAATATATCGCCTGATTTCAAAATTTCGCATAACGGATTGAACGCGTCTTCGTATTCATCAACATAATACGTTTCGCCATTTCTTTTTAATGACGCTCTTTCGTAAAGCGTTTTTCCGTTAACGCCGCCTTTGTAATTTTCCCTCGCTGACGCGTAAATCTTATGAAAGAAAACAATATCCGCATCGTTAAAACAACCCGCAAACTCTTCAAGAAGCGAGGCTGTGCGCGTATATGTATGCGACATAAAACTTACAATCAATCTGCGGTTAGGATAAAAAGTTTTAATTCCTTCAAGTGTTGTTTTTATCGCAGTCGGATGATGTCCGTAATCATCCATAAAAATAATACCGGCAGCTTCGCCTATAATTTCACTGCGCCGCTTTGTGCTTTTAAAATTTTCAATTGCGTTTTTTATTGATTGTAATTGGTCAGCCGTAAATAATTTTCCGTCAGCCGTCATTTTTTCATTTTTTACTAATTCGATCGTAAGAGCCAAAGCCGCCGCAGCGTTTAAAACTTCATGTCGCCCGGGAATACTCAATTTAAAAACGATTTCTTCATCTCCGTAAATTCCATGATTACACGCAAGCGAGAAAACAGTTCTTGCTTCCTCGATGTTACACGAAACAATACGGTAATCGCCGGAAGCGGTAAATCCGTAAGGAATTAGTTTTATTTTGTTTGTTTGATTTTCTTTTTCGATAATGCCCGCTACTTCGCGCGCTCCCGCGTCATCGGCGCAATAAAAAAGCTGTCCGCCTTCAGGAAGAACGCGGCAGTATTCAACAAACGCGTCGCGGATCGATTCATAAGTCGGAAAAAAATCCTGATGATCGCTTTCAACAGAAGTAAGTATAATTCGTTTCGGGTGAAATGATAAAAAATGTTTTCTGTATTCGCATGTCTCGGCGATAAAATATTTATCGTCTGTATTGTCTTTTCGATCGTCTGCCATGCTGAAAGTTGACATCTCATCAAAATCAATGACAGCGCTTCCGACAAGTATTTGCGCGGGAAGACCCGCGGCGCGGACAAGCACTCCGCACATCGCGGTAGTTGTCGTTTTTCCGTGAACGCCGCAAACGCCTGTCGAGTCAAACATGGAAGACCACGCCCCGAGAGCGTCGGTATATTTTATCGCCGGAATGCCAAGCTCAGCTGCTCTTGCAAGTTCAGGGTTTGTCTCAGCACTGTAAGCGGCGGAGTGAATGACAAAAGCAATATCATCTGTAATATGCGACGGATCAAAAACTTCGTAAAAAGGAATATTTAATTTTTTCAATATTTTATCGGTATAAAATTCTTCTGGGATATCGCTGCCGGAAACTTTAATCCCCGCTCTGTGCATCAGTTCAGCAAGCGGACAAACGCCGGTGCCTTTTATCCCGACAAAATAGACAGAACTTGCGGACAAAGGACGATCCTGCAGCGATTCGGCGGAAGCCGTTTTCAAACCTTGTCCGGCTGAAGAGAAAAGCTCAAATATTTTCCCGGTAAGCATATTTTATTTTAATTGCTAGTTGACAAAATATCAATAATAATTACAATGAAATTAATCTAAAAAAAGTATTTAAGCGGGGAACCTTATGGACAAAGAAGAAATTTTAGAACTTATTAATGATGGTTCCATGGACATATCTAAATTAAAAGTTCTGCTCTCTGATATGAATACTGTCGACATTGCTGAAATCTTTGAGGATCTTGACAGGGAAAAAAAGATTCAGCTTTACAGAATACTTCCAAAGGCAATCGCGTCCGATGTTTTTTCGTATATGGACAGCGATCATCAGCAGATAATTATCGAAGCTCTTACCGATAACGAAATCGGCGAAATTATGAACAAGCTCTTTGTCGACGATGCAGTAGATTTTATTGAAGAGATGCCTGCAAATGTAGTCAAAAGAGTACTAAAAAATGTGATGCCCGACAAACGCAAAGAGATCAATCACATTTTACAGTACCCCGAAGATTCCGCCGGCAGCATAATGACGATTGAGTATGTCAACTTGCGCGAAGATACAAGCGTGCAGGAAGCGTTTAATACAATACGCAGCACAGGACTTAACAAAGAAACAATTTACAACTGTTATGTGATAAGCCCTGACAGACTTCTTGTCGGAGTGATCTCCGCGAAAACTCTTATGCTCGCGAAGCCTAATGATCGTGTCGGCGATCTTATGGATACCAACATTGTTTTCGCGTTCACCACCGATGACAGAGAAGCAATCGCCGATAAATTCCAAAAATACGGGCTTATAGCAATGCCTGTTGTCGACAAAGAACAAAAACTTATCGGTATAATCACGGTTGACGATATCGTTGACGTCATCGTCGAAGAAAATACAGAAGACATCGAAAAGATGGCTGGTCTTGTTCCGTCGGAAGATCCGTATATGAAGACGACAATTTTTCAGCACGCGAGGAATCGTTTTTTATGGATGCTTATATTGATGTTATCCGCGACGATAACAGGATATATAATATCCAGCTTCGAAGAAGAATTTTTAGTTATTCCGATTTTAATGTCGTTTATTCCCATGCTGATGAATACAGGCGGTATCGCCGGTTCTCAATCTTCAACATTGATTATCCGCGGTATGGCGGTAGGTGAAATCGGCATGAAAGATATTTTTATAGTCATATGGAAAGAACTGCGCATCGGAATATTATGCGGTCTTGCGCTGGGTCTTGTAAATTTTATCAGAGTATTAATTTCGCATCCTAAAGATATAATGTTGTGCATAACAATAACCGTTTCTCTTTTCTGTACGATATTAATGGCAAAAACCGTCGGCGGTATCCTGCCGATTCTCGCTAAACGATTTAAAATAGATCCCGCTGTCATGTCCGCTCCTCTTCTTACAACAATTGTAGACGCGGTATCTCTGATAATTTATTTTACTTTCGCGAAGTTAATTTTCGGACTTTAATGCTGACAGACGCACACTGCCATCCTTTTGACATCGCGCCTCTTCTTCCCGAATTTGAAAATGAGCGCAGACGGCTTGAAGTGTTAATTGCCGCAAGCGCGTGCGGCATTAATGAATTTGCGCATAACGAAATTCTTTCACTTAACGCTGATGCGCAGAATGCCGCTCCTGTCTTTTTATGTTTTGGAATACATCCTCAATATCTATCTCAAATACACTCTCTCACAGACGCAGATACAAAAATAGAAGATTTGATTGATTTTTTAACAAATCTGGCGGAAAAAAAACAGCTTGACGCTGTCGGCGAAATTGGTTTTGACCTTTTTAACGCGGCTTTCAAAGAAACAGAAAAAGAACAAGGTCAAGTTTTTAAAACGCAATTGGAAATCGCTCTCCGTTACGAGCTGCCTGTTGTTCTTCATGTTCGGCGCGCTATGCATAAAGTTTTCGCGTATTCAAAAGCGCTTTCAAAATGCAAAGCCGTAGTTTTTCATTCATGGTCAGGCACGTATGAAGAAGGTATTTCTCTCCTGCAGCACGGCATTAACGCGTACTTTTCATTCGGTAATACAATTATTTTGAATCACAAACAGGCGATAAAAAGCTGCGCTCTCTTTCCAACAGAAAGAATCCTCACAGAGACAGACGCTCCCTATCAGCCCCGCAGAAGAGAGGCTTTCTCAACATGGTCTGATTTACCTCTGATACTTGAAGCCTCGGCAGCGTTACGAAACGAAGCAGGAAATAAAATTAATACGGATGAGCTTGAATTGATAATCGAAAATAATTTTCGAAAAATATTTTAATCCTCTTACGTATCGCTTAAATCAATCTCTTCTAATTTGCGTAACAGCGTCTTTCTTCCTATTTGCAGCATATCGGCGGCTTTGCTTTTATTTCCGTTACAATGAGACAGAGTTTCGCGTATAATTATTTGTTCACATTCAGCCATTGTTGTGCCGTGTTTTATGTTAATAATTCCCTCATCGGAAACGGCGCGGAAAACAGGCGGAAGATCGTCTACCGTTATTGTGTTTGATTGACACATAACAACCGCGCTTTCTATGCAGTTGCGAAGCTCGCGGATATTACCCGGCCAGTCATACGCGTATAAACGAGAGCGCGCTTTTTCGTTAATTGATTCTATTGATTTTCCGTTTTCTCGCGCGAATTCTTTTAAAAACGAAGCTGCCAGCAGAGGGATATCGTCTTTTCTTTCACGTAACGGCGGTACATTGATATTAACGACATTTAAACGGAAATACAAATCCTCGCGGAATGTTCCTTTTTCTATTTCAGCTTTTAAATCCTTGTTAGTGGCGGCGATAATCCGAACATCAACTTCTATTGTTTTTTCTCCGCCTACTCTTTCAAACTTTTTTTCCTGTAAAACGCGTAACAGTTTTATTTGTATATTTTGATCAATTTCGCCTATTTCATCCAGAAACAATGTTCCGCCTGATGCCAGCTCAAAACGTCCTTTCCTCTGTGATACGGCTCCTGTGAACGCTCCTTTTTCATGACCGAATAATTCGCTTTCCAAAAGATTAGCGGAAAGAGCCGCGCAGTGAACTTTAACAAGAGGCTTATCTTTGCGCGTAGAAAGTTCATGTACCGCGTCCGCGACAAGTTCTTTTCCTACGCCGGATTCTCCTGTAATTATAATTGAAGCTTTTGTCGGAGCCGCTTTATTGATTGTATTAAATATTTCACGCACGTTACGCGAATTACCAATAATCGATTTAAATTGTTTTTTTCTTTCAAGGTCTTCTTCCATTCTGCGGTGCTGATAATACATCTCCCTTGCTTCAAGAGCGCGTTTTACTTTTAACGCAAGATGATCAAGATCGACCGGCTTGGAAAGAAAATCCCACGCGCCCATGCGCATCGCGGTAACAGCAATATCAATTGTACCGTGTCCTGTCAAAATAATTACCGGAAATCCGGGCGAATGCTCCAATATACGTTTCATTAATTCTTCGCCGCTAAGACCGGGCATTTTTAAATCTGTTATGATTAAATCGACATCTCCTTTATTGAAGAGATTCCAGCCCTCATCGCCGTTTTCGGCGCAAATTACGTCATATTCTTCAGAACGTAAATATTCCGCCAATCCTTCGCGGATATTTTTTTCATCGTCAATAACAAGTATTCGAAATGTCAATTTCTAACTCCTTTTTCTGCCTCGTTGCTTAAAACCGATCCGTTTTTTTTATACTCGATAAGCCGCGTTTCTTTTTGAGGCAGCGGCAAAAATATTCTGAAATCCGACCCTGTCCCCGGTTCGGAATCTAGGGTTATTTCCCCCTGATGCTCTCTTATTATTTTGTATACTTGGGTAAGCCCCAAACCTGTTCCCGCTTCTTTTGTTGAAAAATACGGCTCGAAAATTTTTTCAAAATTTTGTTTTTCAATTCCTATACCCGTATCACAAACAGAAATTCTAATTTCGTTATCGACGCGTTTTGTCGCGATCGTCAAAACCCCTCCGTTCGGCATCGCCGCTTTAGCGTTAGTAACAAGATTTAACATCGCTTGTTTCATATAACGTTCATCTATCAATGTTTCCGGCAGATCATCGTCTAACTCAAGCAGGCATAGTATTTTTGACTGTTCTAATTCAATATTCACCAATTCTACAAGGCTTGTAATTAATTTATTAATATCGCCTTTTCTTAATTCCAAATTCATCGGTCTTACAGCATATAGAAAATCTACTACTATTCTGTTTAATCTTTCTATTTCTTCTTTTATTACGCTGAAATATCTGTCTGTATTGCTTAATTTACTGTCGTCTTCATCATCTTTTGTTTTCTTAGCAAGCGCTTTTTGAAGAAGCTGAAGGTGTATCGAAATTGAACCTAAGGGGTTTTTAATTTCGTGCGCTACGCCCGCGGCAAGCGTTGTAAGGCTCGCAAGATTTTCCGCTCTGCGCAGATGCGCTTCCTCTTTTCTTTTTTCGGTAATGTCATCCAGATAAATAAGAGAACCTGTTATGTGACGTTCACGAACAAGAGGAACGACATTCACGGAAATAAGCCGATTTCTGTCGTTATGCTCAAAATCAATCTCTCTGTCAATTACTTTATCCCTGTTATTTAATATTTCTTTAAAAAACTCAACAAGTTTTTCGTCGATTATCGCGGAGTAAATATTAATTCCCTCGCTGAAGTTTATAGGCATAAGTCTTTTCGCGCACTTATTAACAAACACTAGATTATTCTGCTCATCGCAGACAAGTATTCCAACATCAATCGAATCGTAAACTGTTTCAAGAAGGCTTATTTGATTTACCGCGGACACTAATAGAGAGCGGTGTTTTTCCATATCGAGTTTATCCAGTTTCTTTAACGCCCGCCGGAAAAATTGAACCATTTCACCCTTCTTTTACAGCTTTTTTAACGTTATAGAATAACGCTTCAAGCGCGCTTGCCTCTTTTATATTTAAAATATCGACTGCCGTTACCGCTTCTGTTATATATTTTTTAAATATATCGTTATAAACAATAGACTGACTTTCATTTAACGCCCTCGCAGTATCGCCTGTCATGTCAAGGCATATCTTCATAAAACGCGGAAATGAATCATCTTCAAAATTACAAGTCTGCGCGAGAATTGTTTTAATAACATATTCGCTTTTCACAGCGCGTTCAAGTTTCATGGTTTCAGCAATTTGCGCATAACGTTCTCCCATTGCGTTAATAAAGCGCGGTATTTTCGCGCGTAATTTTTTTAAATAAATAACAATAATACGAGCCATAGAAACAATAAACCATGCCGCAAGCGGATACATTTTTTCCGCGCTTTGCGGAGCGAAAGATTCAAGATACGCAGTTAGAAAAGAGTTTTTTGTTTCTATTTTGTTTATATCAATAGTATCTTTAAATATCAAACGTATTACTTTTTCCTCGCTTTCGGCATCCCTTCTTAAAAAACGATAAGGACGCAGCCTTGATAAAATCGTAGGTAAAATCGCCCTTGGTCTTTGCGCCGTTAAAACAACATTGACAGATTCAGGCGGCTCTTCCAAAAGTTTTAAAAGAGCGTTGCAGGCTTCACCTTTCATATTTTCGGCGTTTTCAATTAAAAGTAATTTTCGTTTTCCGTTAGGCGCAAACCTGCACCACGCCGAAGCGTTTCTTACATGGCTAATCGGTATATTCGCGCTTAATCCCTCTTTTTCCAAATCAAGAGCGTCTTTTGTCAGAGAAACGCAAAGTTTTTCGAGTGATGAATTTAAAACCGCGCCGCTTGATTCCGGTTTAAACGCCAATAATTCGTTTAATTTTTCGTCAAATGAAAGCAAAGCAGACGATAACTTTATCATTTTTTGATCATCTTCCGCGATTACAGGAGAAAAACGAATTTGTAATTTTCGAAGCGATCTGAAAAAGAGCATTTTCGCGCTGAGCACTGTATGATTGCGTAAAAACGCAGAACAGCTAGCGGAAATTTCCGCCGAAAATTTTCTATTCCCCAAAATTAAAAGATCGTCATGCAGCAGATAACGGTGTCTTTCACACGAAGCGCATGCGCATTTCCATCCAGCGTCTTCTTCACATGAAAGAACGCGTGAAAGTTCAAGCGCGGAACTTCCCTTCCCTGATTCCGACGGACCGTAAAATAACATGGAAGGAGCAATACGCCCTGAATTAATATCGTCACCTAACTGATCGGCTGCGCTCTGAGCGATTATATTCTCAAACATTTGGCAGCTCCATTTCTGTAATCAACGGCAGTAAATATTTCGCGAAAATACTGCCTTCTAAAATCGCGGAAACATCAATAACAGGTTTAATCAATTGGAATAAAAATAAAACAAGACTGACAACTACAATACCTTCGATGAGCCCGAAAATTAATCCGAGAATTTTATCCAATCCGCCGAGTTTTACTCCGTCAATAACTCCTTTTAACAACATCGATAAAAGTTTCACAACCAGAAAAACAATAAGAAACAACGCGATAAACGCGAGAATCTCCGGTATTATTTTTATTTCAGGCCAGAATTGTTCACGCAAAAAAGCGGCGCCGTTCTTATAGAAATACAATGACGCGAAAATACCCAGTACAAAACCCGCCATTGAAAATATTTCGCTGATAATACCTTTCAGAAAACAACGAATCGCCAATAGCGCAATCAATAAGAGAAATATAACATCAATTACAACAAGACTCACTTTTTCTCCTCCGTAAACAAATTAGTATTTTTCATTATAACATGATCAAAAAGAATTTTCGCTATTTTTTCCGCGCTGCTGCAGTTTCCTGTTTTTAATGAAGCCGCCGCGTACATATTTCGTTTTTCTCTGTCATCCGCGAATGATTTAACCGCGTTTATCAAATCCTGAACATCGATATTATTCCCGCTGTTAGGTGACAACACCTGAGCCGCTCCCATCTTTTCAAAATAACGAGCGTTTTCGACTTGATCGCCCCTTGTACCCGAACCTCTTAACGGAATCAACAGCATGGGCTTTCCCAAAAACGCCCATTCCCAAATACCGGCGCCGCTTCTTCCCATTACAAGTTCCGCTGCTGCCATCACATTAGGCATTTCATCCTTAATGTACGGAAAAGGTTTATACCTTTCAGATGGAGGAATATCCCATTTTAGATTGGGACCGGTTTGATGTACCACTGTGTAACACTCTGTCAAAGACGGCAGAGCGGCGCGGACAAGCTCGTTAATTTCAGCGGCTCCCTGACTTCCGCCAAGCACGAGAAGAACGCGATCATTCTCTCCTATTCCGAGAAAAGCTCTCCCCTTCGCGGCATCCGCGTTATTAAAAATTCCGCGGACAGGATTTCCGGTAACCGTTACGCGATCACGGGTTTTTTCTGGAAAATATTTTTTAGTATCTTCGTATGCTGTAAAAATCTTTCCGTCTGAGCTGTTTTCTTTTCCCTTTCCGGTTTTGTAATTTCTCGAAGCAAAACGCGCGTTTATTTTTGTCGCGAGTCCGGGACTAAAATCCGATTCGTGAGTAAAAACAGGAATTTTCAAAGAAGCCGCAGCCGCGCATGGAGGAACGCTCACAAAGCCGCCTTTAGAGAAAAGCAAAACCGCTTTTTGTTTTTTTAATATTTTACGCGCCGCGAAAAAACCGGCAAGCACTTTAAAAAAATCAACGATAGTCCTCAACGAAAAATAACGCCTGAGTTTTCCCGAAGGCACTCCAAAATATTCGATTCCTGCTTCTTCAACAAGAGATCTATCCATACCTACAGATGATCCAATCCAGAAAATCCGCGCTTCCTTTCCTAAAAGTAAATGTTTTAACTGTTCAGCCACAGCCAGTCCCGGGTAAATATGCCCCCCGGTGCCTCCGCCTGTGAACGCGATGTTTATCATGTAGATATTATAGCAGATTGAACTTGTATATCAATATCATTTACGGTATACTTACTGTATGATAAGTATTAAGCGTCTGCATTATTATATAATGTGCGTCTAAGATTCATCTAATGCTGCGAAAAATCCTTATAATTATAAAATGTCAGTTTTAAATCCGCCGCTGTTTTTAATAAATATTCAAGGCGTTTATGGCTGATGCCCCATGGCGCGTTAGAAATATCATGAGTAGTAAGCGGTAAAATCATTTCTTTATCCAAAAACTTATTAACTCTAAGAATTAAAGAAATATATTTATAAAAATCATCATCATTTTTGAATAGTAAGTTATCAATTGCTCTTGAAGAAATGAATCTTTTATTAATTTCATCTTTTTTATATAAATGCAAGGTAGTGCCGTATCCTCTGAGAATTTCAAAAGACTGAAGAAGAGTGTTATGCATCCATAGTCTATAAAATCCGAAAGGATATGCAAATGATGTTATAGTTTTACCGTTTTTTTTATATGATTCTAATGGCGCAATTGTTTCTCTTAAAAATATATTTCTTGATACTGAACGCAAATCCAAATGATTAAGGCTGTGATAACCTATATCATGTCCTCTGTTTGTCGCGTTTAAATAAAAAGAATCCGGTATTATTCCCTGAATAAAAAATGTAACTTTAGCGTTGTATTTTTCAAAGAGAGCGAATTTTTCTTGCCATTTATTATAATAATCATCATCAAATGAAAGAAGAAGTCCTGAACCTGAATCCTTAATGCTCCAAATTAGCGCATCATTGAAAACAGCCTCAGTTCCATCTTTATAAACTGTAAACGGTACTTCATACAAATAATTTTCAAGTTTAATAATTTTTTCTAAATAATAAACAACATTATATTTTTCATCTTCGTACTGCACATCAGCTTTAATTATTATTTGCCCGTTTCTTTCAATAAAGAAATATTTTTCTATTTCATTTCCGTTTTGTTTAATCTTTTGAAGAACTTTTTCTGCCTTAGTTAAAACTATTATCTCTTTTACTGCCGGTCTGCTGCTTGCGCATCCGTTAAACAAGAGTATTAGGAGAAGAGGAAGAAAGAAATAATGTTTCATTTTTTATATTTCTTCAAACGAAGCACATTTAGTAATACTGAAACACTTGAAAAACTCATTGCCGCTGCCGCGAGCATTGGATTTAACAGCCCTATTACGGCAATCGGAATACTCAAAATGTTATAGCCAAACGCCAATGCTAAATTTTGTTTTATATTTTTTATAGTCGCGCGGCTGAGATTTATTGCCGCAGGAACATCCATTAAATCAGAATGTATAAGAACAATATCAGCCGATTCAATTGCAATGTCTGTTCCATTACCGATTGCGATACCAACATTTGCCTGAACAAGCGCAGGAGCGTCATTGATACCGTCGCCTGTCATTGCAACAAGTAAACCGCTATCCTGCAGCTTTTTTATTTCATTCGCTTTATCATTCGGTAAAACTTCAGATAACACATAATCAATACCAACCTGCTTTGCGATTATCTGTGCTGTTTTATTATTATCACCTGTAATCATCGCAGTTTTAATACCCATATCATGCAGTTTCTTTATTGCCGCTTTACTTGTTTTTTTTACCGCATCTGCTGCGGCTATAATACCTGCGCAATAAGGGTTTGAAAGCTCGTTTTTTACGGCGATATACATAGGCGTTTTACCTTCATACGCAAGCCTTTCAAAATCGGCTTCCATTTTTTCACACTTAATTCCGTTTTTATTCATCAATTTTTTATTTCCAATTAAAATAATATGATCATTTATAACTGCTTCAATACCAAGACCTGTAAATGATTTAAAATTTTCCGCATTTAAAATTTCAATTTTTTTATTCTGCGTTTCATTAATAATTGCCTGTCCTATTGGATGTTCGGAACATTTTTCCGCCGAAGCAGCAAGCTGTAATAAATAATTTTGATCTATTCCTTCAGCGGCAATAATATCTGTAACCACAGATTTACCTTCGGTAATCGTACCGGTTTTATCAAAAACGATCATTCTAATTTTATGCGCAATTTCCAGCACTTCGCCGTTTTTAAATAACATTCCATTTTCCGCCCCCTTGCCTGTACCGACCATAATTGCAGTTGGTGTCGCAAGCCCTAAAGCGCACGGACATGCTATCACAAGAACAGAAATAAAAACTTTTAATGAAAATTCGATATCGCCTTTATTGATAAAAAACCATACTATCCCTGCCGTTAATGCGATTACGCACACAATCGGAACAAAATAACCTGATACTATATCAGCCGTTTTTGAAATCGGCGCTTTTTTACTTTGTGCGTTCTCCACTAATTTAATTATTTGCGCTAACACAGTATCGCCGCCGATTTTTTCCGCTTTAAATTGAATAATACCGGTTGTATTAATAGTTGCGGCATAGACAGTATCACCGTTCTTTTTTTCAACAGGCATACTTTCACCTGTTAACATTGATTCATCAATGAATGCAGATCCGTTTTTTACAGAACCGTCTACAGGAATTTTAGCTCCGGGCTTTACTATAATAATATCTCCGATTTTTACATCATCAATCGGTATTTCTACTTCATTGCCGTCTTTAATAATGATTGCTTTGTTAGGCGCAAGTTCCATGAGTTTCTTTATCGCTTCGCCTGTTTTTCCTTTTGCAATGGCTTCAAGCATTCGCCCGAGCAAAACCAGAGTAATAATCACGCCTGCGCTTTCAAAATACAGCGATTCAATAAATTCAATTTTTCCTTTATAGATTTGCCATACATTATAAACGCTGTATACAACGGCTGATGCTGTTCCGATTGCAATAAGCGAATCCATATTCGGGCTTCTATGCAGTAAAGACAAAAATCCGATAGTGTAAAATTTATACCCAATAACAATAACAGGGACAGTTAAAAGCAATTGCAATAAAGCGTAAAACAACGGATCATTTTTCATAATATGATGAAGCTGTTCCGCAAATGGAAAATTTACAATTGTAATCATGGGAGACATAGCGATATACAACAGCGGAAGCGCGAAAAACGCAGAAATAAAGAATTTAATTTTTAATACAGTTATTTCATTTAAGTTTTTGTTCCTGTCTTTATCAATTTTTGATTCGTTGTTTTCGTCCGCCTCATAACCAATATTTTTAACCGCTTCTTTTATATTTACAGTTGATAATTTTGAACTTTCATATTCTACAAACAATTTTTCATTTGCGAAATTGACAGCCGCGTGTTTTATGCCTGATAATTTATTAACAGTTTTTTCAATGCTCTGAGCGCAAGCAACGCACCCCATACCTTTGATATTGAAAATTTGTGATTTCATTTACTATAAATATATCTCAAATTATAATTCCTTGAATACACTAATAAAAATCGATTTTATCCGTATATACGAACAGAAATTCGTATATAATATAAAATATTTGTTGATCTGTGTTCAATAACATGATATACTGATAAAGTAGCAGAATTGTATACGTATATACGAACGTTTATGAGGTAAAAATGCTTCAAATTTCTGTGGAAGATCGGCAATGGGCCGAAACGACATGGGAAAAAATCTCTGTAAAAATGCTGGCGCAATGTGAAAGACTGGGCGCTTCTTTTCCTTATGCTTCAATTGACGGGCATTACTCCTGCAAAAAGAATGATAATATGTCACCTAACGTTTACTGGTGGACGAACGGCTTTTGGCCGGGGATACTCTGGCTTATGTATAACGCGTCAGGCGATAACAAATATTTACAAACCGCCCGCGCTATCGAAGAAAAACTTGACGGCGCGCTTTCCGGTTTTGAAGGGCTTCACCACGACGTTGGTTTTATGTGGACGCTCGCTTCTGTTTTGGATTTTCGCCTAACGGGCGATAATACAGCCCGCAGACGCGCTCTTCACGCAGCGAATATTTTAGCGGGCAGATTTAATCCGCGCGGAAAATTTATCCGCGCTTGGAATCGCGATTGCACAGGCTGGATCATAATCGACAGTATGATGAATCTTTCCCTGCTTTATTGGGCAGGCAGACAGACAAACGATCCGAGGTTTGCTTTTATCGCCGAAGATCACGCAGATACCGCGATGAGGTGTCTTGTAAGGGAAGACGGCTCCTGCAATCATATCGCGGTTCTTGATCCGCTGAACGGAACGTTAGTTGAAACTCCGGCGGGACAGGGTTATGCGTCAGGCTCTTCGTGGACGAGAGGACAGGCTTGGGCAATGTACGGTTTCGCGCTAACGTACCTTAATTCAGGACACATACGTTATCTGGAAACATCGCGGCGTATCGCAAAATATTTTTGCGGTAAAATCGCGCGTCACGGTTTTGTGCCTCCTGTTGATTTTCGCTCTCCCGATAATGAAGAAAAAATAATTGATACTTCCGCAGGCGTAATCGCGTCCTGCGCTCTCTTAACGCTTTATGAAATTTCGCATAACGATTCAGGGCAGACAGAAAACGCGAATCAATATCTGCGGGACGCGGTGAATATTTTAAAAACGATAGAATCAAAATATTGTGATTATGATCCTTCTGCCGATGGATTGGTAAGAATGGCGACGGCTCAGTATCATAATAAACTTGACGAAAGACATGTTTCTCTGATTTACGGCGATTATTTTTTTATGGAAGCTGTAAACCGCCTTCGAGGAAAAGAAATTAAAATATGGCAGGATCAAAATGGGAAATAAATACAAGCAATGGTTTACAGAGCTGCGATGCAAAAAGGCAGCTCAGGCTTTTACGGATAAGGGCTGGAATGTTTTTTACGCTGAGTCAAAAGAAGAAGCTAAAAAGATGTTATTTGAAACTATAATTCCAAAGGACGTTTCTGTCGGGCTTGGCGGAAGCGAAACATTAACGGCAATGGATGTGCTTTCTGTGCTGCGAAACGGAAATTATAAATTTTTCGATCGTTACAATTGCGCCGATCATTTTGAAGTTTGCAGAGACAGTTTATTAGCCGACGTTTTTTTTACAAGCGCGAATGCCCTTACCATGAAAGGCGAGATGGTCAATATTGATTGTTCGGGCAGCAGGGTCGCGGCTATGGCATATGGTCCGCGGAAAATAATTGTCGCGGCGGGCGCGAACAAACTCTGTGATACGTTAGACGAAGCGATTAACCGCGCTTATTCAATCGCGCCGATGAACTGCAAGCGCAACAATCACGCGACGCCCTGTATTGAAAACGGCGAATGCAATGACTGTAACATTCAGGCAAGAATGTGCAATCATTTAATGATAACGTTAAATGCAAAAAAATTTCCGGGAAGGTTCACATTAGTTTTGATAAATGAAGATTTAGGTTTTTAATTTTTGAATAGATTTGTCCTGCAATTAACTGCACGGCAAATTTTACGGAGGATGTATGCCGTACAAGACGGTTCAGCCGCTGCTGAAAAATAAAGACGCGTTTTTGAATTCATGGCAGAAAAATTGCGCTGTTTTTCTCCGCGATTGGCGTTTGTATTGTCTCCTTATTCCCATGGTGATTTGGTATTTATTATTCGTTTACAAACCGATGGGCGGTCTTCTGGTAGCTTTCAAAGATTATCAGCCCGATCAGGGAATTCTTGGAAGCGATTTCGCGGGTTTTTATAATTTTTCTCAATTGATGTTTAACGATACTTTCAAGCGCGAGTTCTGGGGCGCTTTTAGAAATACTTTTATGATCAGCCTTTACGGATTGATTTTTGCTTTTCCGATTCCGATAATTCTCGCGATTCTTTTCAGCGAAATTGTTCACGAACCGTACAGAAAATTAACGCAGACGCTGACTTACCTTCCGTATTTTTTATCGGAAGTTACAATTACAGGTCTTGCGTTAATGCTCTTAAAAGAATCTTCGCTGTCAACCGGTATTTTGGCAAGAGCGATGCTCGATCTCGGCTTTACTCCCGACGGAAAGATTTTGGAAACAGCGCGTTATTTCAGACCTATGTTTTGCATAACAGGCATCTGGAAAGAGGCGGGCTACAGTTCGATTGTGTTTTTCGCCGCCATTATGGGGGTGTCTCCGACGCTTTACGAAGCGCTGCGCGTGGACGGCGGCAATAAAATTCAAGAGCTGCGTTATGTGACATTGCCGGGCATTTCAATTACGCTGACGATAATGATTATCATGCGGATAGGACATATGCTCTCCGTCGGATATGAACGCGTGATTCTTCTTTATAATGTTTCGACTTACGCGACAGGAGATGTTTTAAGCACCCTTGCGTACAGGCTCGCGCTGTTTGTCGGAAATCAAAGCAATACAGGCATGGGTTCGGCTATCGATATGTTTAATTCGGTAATCGGTTTTTTCCTTGTAATCGGCGCGAATTATGTCAGCCGCCGCGTCTCATCGACATCTTTATGGTGATTGTATGATTTTAAAAAGACAAAACGCAAGTGAAATTACATTTAAATTTTTCGCGTATTTTTTGACAGGGATTTTTTCTCTGATCGCGCTGTATCCTGTCGTATACGCGTTTTCCGCGTCCGTAAGCGGAAAGATGGCTTATGAATTCGGAGAGATTGTTCTCTTTCCCCGTGACGTGAACTTCGAAGTATACAAATTTCTTTTAACCAACAAAACATTCTGGCTGTCTTATGTTAACACATTGTTTTATACTGTTTTCGGCACAGCGTGGAGTATGCTGATTTCAGCCTGCGGCGCTTATGCTCTTTCAAAGAAAAAACTTCTTTTCCGCCGTCAATTTAATTTATTTATTGTTTTTACAATGTGGTTCAGCGCCGGTATGATTCCGACTTATTTAAATTATTATCAGATGGGAGTTAATAACCGCTGGGGTTTTGTTTTTGCGTTCGGCGTGCAGGCATTCAATATCATCCTCCTTCGAAGTTATTTTGAGACAATTCCCGCAGAAATTGATGAAGCCGCGACAATTGACGGCGCTAATGATTTTCAGGTTTTCAGCAGGATATATGTGCCGATGTCGACAGCTGCAGTCATTACTGTTTCGCTTTTTTACGCGACAAACCGCTGGAATGGATATTTTTGGGCAAACCTGCTGTTACGCGAAGAGGCTGACGCGCCGCTTCAGGTAACAATGCGCCGTTTAATCGAGTATTACTCGCAATTTGCGGATAACTCCCCGCTTGAGCTTCCCTTCGCGACAGATTCGTATATGTTCGCGATATTGGTATGTTCGATAATTCCCGTGCTGATAATATATCCGTTTATACAAAAATATTTCGCGAGAGGAACTAATTTGGGAGGAGTGAAAGGATAATGATAAAAAAAATAATTTTTATTACAGCGTTATCTGTCATGTTTCTCTCATGCGGCGAAAAATGGATCGGTATTAGAATTAATTATGTCGCGGAAAACAGGTTTTTTAATTACAATCATTCATCGCCTCTGACAATGCCTGACGGAACTATTATAAAAGCAGGAGATTTAAAACCTTTCTGGCAGTGGGTTGAAAAAAAACTGGGGATTACTCTTGAAGATGTTACAACACAGTCAAGAGCGAATGAAATTATACAAACTCAGTCCGCGACAGGATTTAAAGACGCGAATATTTACGGCGGAAACGCGATAGCCGAAGATTTGATGACTTACGGTACTCAAGGGTATTTTGTTGAATTAGGTCAGTACATCGACGGCGGAAAACTTCCGAATTTTAAAAATTATCTTGAAAAAAACGGAAATATAAGAGAAGCAATAACGGCTTTTGACGGCGGAATTTATTTTATTCCGTATATCGCCGAGATTGGATATTTCGCGCGCGCTTTTTTATGCAGGCAGTCATGGGTAAGCGCTCTTCTTGACGGCAGTTTACGCCCGGAAAACGAAAGCGCGGTTTTAACGGTGTCGTATAACGGCTACTGGAAAAATGAAAACGCCCGTCACTCAAGAAACGTTATCGTTATGCAAAACGCCGCCGCCGTTAACGGAGCGCTGAGTTTTTCCGCCGCGCGCACTGCTTTAATCAATTATATAAGAGAAACTTATCCTTCGCTTCAAAGACCGTCTCAATTATATCTTGGAAGAAGCGCTCAGTTTGATATCGACGAACTCGCCGCTCTCTGGCGCGTGATTAGATTAGCTCCTAACACTTTGTCAAAACTTGTAACAGGAGATATTGTTCCAAACGCGGATATTGTTCCGTATTTTTTCAGGCAAACATCTTACCGCGAGGATCTTCTGCGCCTTGCCAATTATTTTAACGGACAGCGCGTTTTTGGATCCGATTCATATGACGCGAAATTCTATCTTGATAAAGACGGCGTTCTTCAATTTTCCTACGCGGAAGATAATTTTATTGATAATGTTCTTCCTATCCTTAAAACTTTTTATAATGAAGGGCTTATCGCTCCCGATTTCGCGACACTTTCTTTAAAAGATAATTTTAGAAATATTTATTTTGGCGGGGATCTCCGCGCAAATCACAGTAAATTCGGTTTTATGACTTTTGATTTTATTCCTTCAACCACGGCGGTTTCTCTCGGCGGCGGACGGCTGCAAAATGATGTTGAAGGAATTTTGCCTCCGCTTACGAAAATCTCAGGCGTTACAGACAACTTTGTGCATTTTATCGAAAATACACGCGTTATAAAAAATGACGGCTGGGCGATTTCAAGCGTAACGGAAGGCGAAAAATTAGAACAATGCCTGAAATTATTTGACTTTATGTTTTCAGAAGAAGGAAACATCGCGCAGAATTTCGGCATGCCTGAATTGATAGATGAAGAGCCGTACATCGGTTCAGGCGGAATTGAATACCCGCGCATGAATGCATGGTTTAACGAACAGGCAGCGCGTTTTTCAAACGGAGACGGCGCGATGTTTTCGCGTAACTTTATCGGTTTTAATTTTCCTGTCGGTTATGAAAAATCAATCGGTTTTGAACAGCAGTTTACATCAGCCGCGGGAGAGCGCACATGGGAGTTATACGAAAGCGCCGGTATTTTATCTCTTACATATAACGAAACATCATCGCCCTATTTTAATCTTGTAACGCCTGTATTTTCTCTCACCCGAAGATTGCAGCGTCAGCTCGAGGCTACGAATATCGGAGCAACACAGGTTGATATGATCTTTAACTATATTACAACTAACACAACGACAGCGGATCAAATCAGAGAAGTATACAGAGCGGGGCGAATTATCGATTATATAGAAATTTACCGCGACGCGTTAGCGGGTTTATATTAGTATGAAGGAGTGGAAGTGAGTATACAAAGTTGGCTGAATATCCAACGCCTCAGTTTGTTTTTATATCTCGCGTCGGGCGTTTTAGTTTTGATCTACGCGCTTGGTTTTATATCTAATATTTATCTTTTTTACGCGTACGGTGGAAGATCGCTTTTCGATTTTTACAATGAAATGCAGTTAGTTAATAGAAATCTTTTATGGAAAGCGATAATAGCGATAATTTTTACTCTTGTTTTGTTTTTACTTGAGCTCGGAAAACATCCCGCAGGATTTTTTACTCTTATTATTACAATAATTATCACTGTTATCAGCGTATTAATCAGCGTTGAAACTCTGCTCATGCTGGTAAACGCGAAAGCCGAATATTCACGTCTTGAATTTGATTCGCTAAATCGTTATATAGAACGCGGTACGATTGAGTACGAATACTCAACCGTTACATATAATTTAGGCATAGGAGCGTATGCTCTGTATTTGGCATCTTCTCTTTTTATGGTTGTTATTGTTATTCGCAATGCATTAAAATTGCACGTAACACAAGACGAAGGAAAGAAGGGAGAATGAAAAACAGCAAGTTAAATGAAATACTTTTATATCAGCCTAACGCGCTTCCCTCATCTCTTGCGCTGCTTTTCTTGGTTTTTAATACAATGCAGACAATATTTACTCTTAACGCGGTTGACGTTCTAAGCGCTGGTATCAGGGTGATGGAAATAATACTTACAAATATTATTCTTTCTTTTCTTGTGTTTATCGCCGCTTCGCAGATGAAAAGATATAGTCTGCGCTGGTCGAACGCCGCGCTTGTGATTGGAATATTTCAGTGTTTAAGATTTTTCCTGATACCTTCAGGGCTTCGAATTGAGGATATCCTGCTGACAATTGTTTTTCCGCTGGAAATCGCGGGAGTTCTTTTGATGCTTGCGGCAATAATCTCGATTGTTAAATGCAAGAGATATCTCAGCGCGAAAAAGGAGCCGGAATGTCATACTTAGAATTAAAAAATATAAATAAAATATATTCCGGCAATGTGCAAGCCGTTTTTGATTTTAATCTTGATGTTGAAGACGGCGATTTTATAGTGCTTGTCGGTCCTTCAGGCTGCGGGAAATCTACGGTTCTTAGAATGATCGCTGGTCTTGAAGAAATATCTTCAGGTGCAATGATTCTTAACAGCAAAAAAATAAATGATCTAGCTCCGTCTGATCGCGAAATCGCGATGGTTTTTCAGGATTACGCTCTTTACGGTAACATGACGGTGTATCAAAATATCGGTTTTAGTTTGGCGATAAGAGGAAAATCAAACGAGGCGATTCACGATCGTGTAATTGATGTTTCAAAAACCGTAGAACTTTTTGACTATTTGAATCGATTTCCAAAAGCGCTTTCAGGCGGACAGAAACAGCGCGTCGCGATGGGAAGATCTCTCGCGAAACACGCGAAAGTTTTATTGATGGATGAGCCTCTTTCGAATCTTGACGCTAAATTGAGACAGCAGACGCGCAGAGAGCTTGCGATTTTGCATAACAATTTAAAACCGACAATTATTTATGTCACACACGATCAAATAGAAGCGATGACGCTTGCAAGCAAGATCGTAGTTATGAACGAAGGACGCATTCAGCAGATTGGAAGCCCGTATGAGATTTATCACAAGCCCGCTAATGTTTTTACAGCGTCTTTTATCGGATCTCCTCCAATCAACTTTATTAGAGGAAATATGGAAGGAGATGTTTTTACAGCGTCTAATAAAAATAAAGAAATAATATTTCAGTGTAAAATCACGCCTGAGATTGCGGATAATATAAGAGAGAGCACGTCTAATGTTTCAAATATAATCTGCGGATTGCGTCCTGAAATTATCTCTTTACGTAATACAAACGAAAAAAACAATGTGTTCGGCACGGCTGAAACAGCTAATACAAATGAATCAATTTGCGAATTTGACGCGTTAGTTGAAACTCTTGAATTTCTTGGCTCGGAGTATAACGCGGGGTTAAACACAGGCGGCGTTGTTTTAACAGCCCGAATTCCAGGAAACGCCGAGATTCATCAGGGGCAGAGAGTTAAAGCGTTTTTTAACATTGAAAAAGCGCATTTCTTTAATGAAGCATCGGGGCTTCGCCTGAAAGGACACGACTAATATGGAAAAAAATACGCTCAATAAAACAGAAAGAAACGAAAAAATATTTACAATTATCCGTATAACAGTATTTGCCGCCGCGATTACTGAACTTGCGCTCTCTCAGTTTTCGATCAGAATTACAAGATTGTCCGCCGAAGAACTCACAGGAATTTCGTATTTCGCGTTTATTATTTTTGGACTTGTAACACTGTTTTCCGTTTCAAAAATAAGAGAGAGCGCAGGGGCGAGATTTTTCGCGATTATAATGAATTCCGTTACAGCTATTTCGGGATTTTGGTGTCTAAGGCTGCTTTTCTCCGACGGTATTTTTATAAGAAATCTTTTTTATTATATGAACCGCTTAACAGAATCTTTTGAACTCCTTCCGCTCGGCACAAGAATAGCGTCCGCTGTTCCGTTAGCGGTAATTATTTTAGGCACGGCTGCGTATTTGTTATGTGCAATCGGCATTTTGATTGCGGGCATTGTATTCACGGAGAAAAAGAAAAAGTGAAAACCGAGCTGAAAATTACATTATTCAGAATGTGGGCGGCAGGCGCTGTATGTTTTTTTGCGGCATGGGGAAGATCGGGACCGCAGGACGCGGAATTGGAAAATGTTGCCGGCGCTTTTTCTCTCAATTTGATAGCGGGGCTTATCGCTATAATGGTTCTCGCTGATATTATAATAATAAATCCGGTTATCAGAATGGCGTGCGGAAAACCTGTTTTCGGCGGAGAAAAAAAAGGTTTAATGTTTGTTTTTTCTCTTCCGCTGCATTTTATTAAAGTTACCGCATTAATGCTCTTGATTGTCGCGACATATTATTTTATTAATATAGCAATAATACATATTTTTTCTTATGACGCGCAATCCGTACCGCTTCCGCTTGAGCCGATATTTTTTGGAATTATATACGGTCTTTATTATCTGTTATTCGACATTGTAATTAAGTTTGTTTCCGGAAAAGTATTTCCGCAAAATTGTATTGTAGAAAATAAAAGTTAAATAATAATAAATATGCAAGGAGAAAATATGAAAAACGGATTTATTAAAGACATTATCTCAAGAATGACAGAGGAGCAAAAAATCGGCGCTCTTCTGACTCTGGGTTTTACGGGAACTATGATACGCCCTCACATTATTGACGCGGTTTTAAAATACCACTGCGGAGGTTTGCGCCTAACGCCTGTCTCGCGTCTCTTCGGAAGTTACGTTGATCCAAAATCCGGCAAAATGGTGATGGATGTTACCGATACAAGAGGTTATAAAAAAGAAATGCAGCCTCCGTACCTTCGCGCGTCACAGTACGCATCGTTATTGGATTCTCTTCAATCAGCCGCGCTGTCGCGTCCTTTAGGGCTGCCGCTGCATTTTTCGTTTGATCAGGAAGGAGGAACAAGCGCGGATTTTAATTTCGGCGGAGTAAATATTTTTCCGAAACCTATGGGCATTCGCGCGACAGGCGATGTCAATCTTGCGTATGAATCAGCGAAAGCGGTTGCACGTCAGGCGAAAGCTGTAGGTTTTAGCTGGATACATTCTCCTGTTTTAGATGTCAACACAGAGCCGATGAACCCTGAGATTTACACGCGCGCTTATTCCGATGACGCGGATGATGTTGCGGAATACGCGGTAAAAACCTGCGAAGGTTTTAAAGAAGAAAAAATGATCGCGACAGGCAAACACTTTCCGGGACGCGGAGATTCCGCCGTGGACGCGCACTTTGAAATGCCTGTAATAAAAGTTGATCGTGAAACAATGATGAACCGCGAATTATTGCCATACCGTGAACTTATAGCGCGCGATCTTCTTCCATCGATAATGATCGCGCACAGTATTTTTCCCGCTTTTGACGATGTTGATATCGCGACAGTTTCTAAAAAGATACTCACCGGTTTGTTACGCGATACTCTCGGCTTTGAAGGAGTTATCACAACGGACAGCATGACAATGGGCGGCGTCGCGCTTCGCTACGGAGTCGCGAATGCCTGCGCGATGGCTCTTGAAGCGGGAGCGGATCTCGTTCTAATGAAGGCGGAAAACGCTCTTGTAGGTGAAACATTCGCTAAGGTAAAGGAATTTATTGCAAACGGAAGAATAAAAAAAGAAGAACTCGACCAAAAGGTATACCGCGTATTAAATGTAAAATATGATAACGGATTGTTTACGCCTCAAACAAAGGAGGATCCGGAAAAAGTATTAAAAGATCCTTCGATAATCGCGCTTTCGAAACACATCGCCAAAAGATCAGTAATGACACATAACAGCAGGGATATTCCGCTTAACAATCCGGGAAAAGTTCTTGTTGTAGAGCAAATAAATAAAGCGCCGAATGATTTTTACTGGCATCCCGGTATTCTGTATAAAAAATGCCTTGAACATTATTCGGATATTGATTATTTGGAAACAGAATATACGTATGATGATAATGATAAAGAACGCATCTTAAAAACTTCCGGTAATTATGATACCGTGATAATTACCAATTTTTATATACGCGGAAAACTTTCTAACAATGAATTTATAGAAAGTTTGATTAAAAAGAATTCTAACGCGAAGAAGATTATTGTTATTACAAATACGCCGTATCCGATCAGCGTGCCTAAATACTGTCAAAATCTTCTAATTACATTCGCTACATCGCCTGATAATATCGAAGTATGCGCAGGAGTATTATTCGGAAAAATTAACGCTGAAGGAACATGGCCTATTAAGTGGAAAGATCAGGAGTAAAAAATGAATACGAGGGAAGAAATTATCGCTTTCTCGCCAAAGAAAGAATATTTTGTAGGTATCGATTCTGACGGAACCGCTTTTGATTCAATGAACATAAAGCACTTTAAATCTATGTGTCCCGCGGCTTTGGAAATATGGAATGTTGCGGAGCATAAAAAAGAATTTGAAAAAATATGGTATCATTATAATCTGTATTCAGCCGACCGGGGGAAAAACCGATTTTTTGGATTGTTACACGCTCTTGATGCGTTAGGTGAAAGTTTCAGCATGGTTGTTGATAATACGTCTCCTCTTCGCGATTTTATTAAAAACGGCGGCGGACTATCAAACGACGCTTTAAAATCGTGGTTAACAAAACATCCTTCTCCAATGCTGGATCGTGTATTACAATGGAGTTTGAGAAGCGATCAGCTTTTTGAAGAATACACGCGAGGGCTTCTTCCTTTCGCTAATATTGAAGATGCCTTAAAATGTATGGTTGAAAAAGCCGATGTTATGGTTGTTTCTTCCGCGTCAGGCGCCGGATTGGATAAGGATTGGTCTTTTTCCGGTTTAACAAAATATACGTCTCTTATCGCAGGTCAGGAAACAGGAACAAAAAAAGAACAGCTTGAAATGGCGGCTAACGGAAAATATCCGCCTGAAAAAATTTTGATGATAGGAGACGCTATCGGCGATTTAGAAGCCGCTCAGTCAATCGACGCGTTGTTTTTTCCGATTATGCCGGGAAGCGAAGAAGACAGCTGGCTGTTCTTAAAAGAAGAAGCGCTTAATTGTTTTTTTAATAATAATTATAAAGGCGATTATGAAAATAAATTGGTATTAAAATTTAAAGATTTTTTAAGTTAAACAATAAGGAGATAAAATGAAATTAGACATTCGTTATGCCGAGCATCCCGGTGACATGAAGGGATATGACACAAAAACAATGCGGGAACATTTTCTTTTTGAAAATGTTTTTATCGAAGACGAAATAAACCTCGGCTATACGCACTCTGACAGAGTTGTTTTCGGCGGAGCGTTTCCAAAAACAAAAGCGTTAAAACTTGAAGGCGGAAAAGATTTCGGAAGCAGCGTGTTTCTTGACCGCCGTGAATTGGGCGTTATCTGCATTGCGGGAAGCGGCGCTGTTTCCGCTGACGGCGCGGAATACAAAATGAAAAAAGGCGACGGTCTCTACATTGGAAAAGGCGTCAAAGACGTAATATTCACAAGTGATAAAAATGACGCCGCGAAATTCTACATGGCAAGCGCTCCCGCGCATACCGCCTACCCTGTTGTTTTTATTCCGACTGAAAAAGCCAATCCGCGCAAATTGGGAGAAGCGGCAACGGTAAATGTGCGGACGATTTATCAATATGTGCATCCCGCTGTGTGTCAGAGCTGTCAGCTTGTAATGGGAATGACAATTCTTGAACAAGGTTCTGTTTGGAATACAATGCCGTGCCACACCCACGAACGCCGCATGGAAGTTTATTTTTATTTTGATATTGCGCCTAACGCAGTTGTGTTTCATATGCACGGAAGACCGGATGAAACACGCCATATCGTTATGCAAAATGAACAGGCGGTAATTTCTCCGTCATGGTCAATTCACTCAGGCGTTGGAACTTCTTCCTATACTTTTATTTGGGCAATGGCTGGGGAGAATCAAACATTTGACGACATGGATAATGTTGTAACAACAAATTTAAAGTAAGGAACATAAAATGAATGAAATATTTTCACTTAACGGAAAAATCGCGTGGGTTACAGGCGCTTCACACGGAATTGGATTCGCGATCGCAAGCGCGTTTTCCGGCGCGGGGGCAAAAGTTGTGTTTAACGCACGCAGCGCTGAAAGTCTTGAAAAGGGATTAGCGTCATATAAAGCAATCGGCGTTGACGCGAAAGGATATCTCTGCGATGTTACCGATGAAAAAGCTGTAAATGAAACTGCCGCAAAAATCGAAAAAGAAATAGGGGTTGTAGATATACTCGTTAATAACGCTGGAATTATAAAACGAATACCAATGACAGAGATGAGCGCGGAGGATTTCCGTCAGGTGATCGATATTGATCTTAACGCTCCGTTTATAGTCGCAAAAGCTGTTATCCCTTCGATGATTAAAAAAGGCGGCGGAAAAATTATCAATATTTGCAGCATGACAAGCGAACTCGGACGCGAAACAGTAAGCGCGTACGCGTCGGCAAAAGGCGGACTTAAAATGCTGACAAAAAATATCGCGAGCGAATACGGGAAATACAATATACAGTGTAACGGTCTCGGTCCCGGTTACATCGAAACGCCGCAAACCGCTCCCTTGCGCGAACGTCAAGCCGACGGAAGCCGTCATCCTTTTGATAAATTCATACTCGCGAAAACACCGGCGGAACGCTGGGGAACCCCTCAGGATCTCGCAGGACCTGCCGTATTTCTCGCATCCGGCGCGTCAGATTTTGTAAACGGACATATTTTATACGTTGACGGCGGAATCCTCGCTTACATAGGTAAACAACCTTAGAATAATATTGTATAATTACAAAAGAGAGGTACAAACTATGACAATTAAACCGTTCACCAGAAAAGCGAATTATTACGAAACGGATTCGATGGGAATCGTACATCATTCAAACTACATCAGATGGTTTGAAGAATCCCGCGTTGATTTTCTTGAGCAGATAAATTTTAATTACCAGAAAGTAAATTCATTCGGTATCGATTTCGGCGTATTGGACGTTTACTGCGAATATAAGTCAATGGTGCGCTTCGCGGATATTGTAACTATTCACGTAACGCTATCCGAAATAACTGAAATGAAAATGACAGTCGATTACAAAATTGTTAATGAAACCACAGGCGGCATCTGCACTCTAGGCAGAACAAAACATTTTTTTTACTCAAGCGAAAAAAAGCGCCCTGTGTCGCTAAAAAAAGAAATACCGGAGATTTACGAGATTTTCAATTCGGTAAAAGCGAAGGCGTAAAATTATTTTTAAAGATAAATAAAATGCTTAATCAGTTAATGAAATACTTAAATCTAGGAGATTTAAGTAAATAGTTTTGCCATTCAATATTATTGTAAATCAAATTAATTTTTAAATTAATAAATGCTGTATAATCACCGCTTTTGTAATACGCTATTTCCTGATCTCTGTTTTTTTCCATCTCTCTTGATGTTTTAATCTGTTCGCTTATTAATGGTTCAAAATCCCATGATAATTCTTTTTTGTTGTTTTCTATAGAAACACTGCACATAGTAGATGCCATTTCATCGTTAAACAATGAGAATGAAAAACTATACGCGTATTCGCTGTATTCAACTAAAGAAGAAAATATCGGTTCATCAGATAATATAACGCCTGTTTTATTTTCATTTAATATTAACTCAATTTCTTTTTCAAGATAAATTCCGTTTTTCGCGATTATCTGACTAAAAGGAGCGGAAGCGCAGTTTATATTTGGTTTTATATACATTACTGAGACATTATATTTTTCCCCTGTTCTCACGAACGGAAAAATTAATTCTTTTGTTTGTCTAATCTGTTCTAAACGTGAACCTTCAATAATTGCATATGAAGAAGTAATCATATCACGATGTTCAGGATAATCGCCGGTTTTATATGTATATGTTCTTTCGCCCCAATTATTAATTTCTATAAAAATAGACGTAACATCATCCGGTATACCGCTAAGTGAAATAAGTATGCCTTCTTGTACAGTTGTAGATTCAAAAGGCGGCGTTTGATAATATAGATTTTCTTCTTCAGAAAATTGGCTGTCAATTTTATTGTTTGAACAGCTTAATAAAAGTGAGATTGATAAAACGATGTTTAATAATGTTGAAATTTTTGTCATTTTTGCTCCTCTTGATGATTTACTTCTAATTATCGGTTAAAATGTTTGCTTTTTTAACTATCGGCACTTCGTATCGGAGACATAAGCCGCTTTTCAGAAGTTAAAAAAAAGGAGGCGGCAGAACTCTGCGCCTCCTTCAGTTAAAGTTAATTTCAACAGCCTATAAACTATTCAAACCTTTTTCCATGATGTCTAATTGTGTGTACAATTCTTTCGGGAGTTTGTCGCCGAATTTGGAATAATGGTTTTCTCTGACGTCGGCGATTTCTTTTTTCCAGCCGTCAACGCAGAGTTTGATGAGGTCTGCCATTGTTTCTTCGCTTACTCCGTCGGGTCTGGTAATGCTACCGGGTTTTGGCAGATTGCCGATTGGCGTTTCAACGAAGTTATCCGCGCCGTCGCAGCGGTCGAAAATCCAGGAAAGAACGCGGCTGTTTTCGCCGTAGCCCGGCCATTCAAATTTGCCTTCAGGGTTTTTGCGGAACCAGTTGACGAAGAATATCTTGGGCAGTTTGTCGCCGTTACCTGCGTCTTTTGCCTGCTTGCCGAGTTTAAGCCAATGCGCGAAATAATCGCCCATGTGATAGCCGCAGAAAGGAACCATCGCGAAGGGGTCGCGGCGGATTGAACCTGCCTGTAAGTCGAGAGCGGCAGCCGTAATTTCCGAACCGGTGATCGAACCCATGAACACGCCGTGTACCCAGTCTTTGCTCTGGTTTACCAACGGAATGGTTGACGCGCGTCTGCCGCCGAAAAGGAAAGCCGATATCGGCACGCCTTTTGGATCTTCCCATTCAGAGGCGATAACAGGGCACTGTTCGGCAGGCACTGTGAAGCGCGCGTTCGCGTGGGCAATCTCCTGACCTGCGGGTGATTTATCAGTCTGCGGAGAAGGAACTTTTTGACCTTTCCAGTTTGTGATTTCTTTGCCGGGAGCAGGATAACCAATTTGTTCCCACCAGATATCACCGTCTTCGGTTAAACCTGTATTTGTGAAGATTGTATTTTTCTTAATCGAGTCCATCGCGCTCTTGTTTGAATGATCCGATGTTCCCGGAGCTACGCCGAAGAATCCCGCTTCAGGATTGATAGCGTAGAGCTGACCGTCTTTGCCGAATTTCATCCATGCGATATCGTCGCCGATTGTTTCAACCTTCCAGCCTGGAAGAGTCGGAATAAGCATAGCGAGGTTTGTTTTTCCGCAGGCTGACGGCAGCGCGCCCGTAATATATTTTACTTTGCCTTGAGGATTTGTAAGTTTGAGAATGAGCATGTGCTCCGCGAGCCAGCCTTCGTCACGAGCCAGAACAGACGCGATACGAAGAGCGAGGCACTTTTTGCCGAGAAGCGCGTTTCCGCCGTAGCCTGAGCCGTAAGACCAAATCTCATAAGTATCGGGGAAATGAGAAATAAATTTCTTGTTGACATCAGGCTCGCACGGCCAGCTTGTGTCTTTTTCGCCGGGTTTAAGAGGTTTAGCGATAGAATGGAGGCATGGTACGAAAAAGCCGTCTGAACCGAGAACATCAAGCACTTTTGTACCGACACGGGTCATAATGTGCATATTAAATACGACATACGGGCTGTCTGTTACTTCAACGCCGATTTTCGCGATATCGCTGCCGACAGGACCCATCGAGAAGGGGATAACATACATCGTTCTGCCCTTCATGCAGCCCTTGTACTGCGCCCTCATATCTTCTTTTAATTTGACAGGGTCAGTCCAGTTGTTAGTGGGACCCGCATCATCTTTATTTTTACTTGCGATAAAGGTGCGGCTTTCGGCTCTTGCAACGTCCGAAGGATCAGAGCGGAACCAGTAACAGCCGGGTCTTTTTTGCGGATTCAACTGAATTCCCAGACCGGCATCTACCATTGTTTTCAGCATTCTGTCATATTCAGCTTTGCTTCCGTCGCAAATTTCTACTGAATCCGGGGTCATAAGCGCGACCGCTTCCTCAACCCAGCTTTTCAGTTTCGCGTGTTTTACTTCGTTTAAGTTCATGATTACTCCTATTTCGATATATCAATTAGTTTCTTCATTTTATACCATGAATGTCGTCTTTAGCAAGTCTCAATACGCTTCCCAATTCATCGAAAATAGCGTATATTTTAAAGTATGGATGATCGAAAGAAACGAATAGATGATCTGTTGAGAAACAATCAGGAAAGCCGCTCCTCCATGGAGACCCTGCTGGTACAGTTCGGGGAGAGGCTGTTTTCACGCACAAAAGATATGTCTCAGGAGGAGGCGAAAGCCGGTTATGAGGACATAAATCAGTATAAATCACATCTCAAAGATATTGCCGAGTCTAACGCGTCTATAGCTAAAATCGAAGAAAAAAACCGCCGCTATAAAGAACTTGAGGACGCTATCGAGCGAAAAGAGAACGAAGAAAAAGATCGGGCAAAGGAAATGGCAGCCTTTTACCGCAGGCTTGGAAAAGCGCTCCTTGAAGACCCTTCTTACGACGATTATACTTCGCTTTTCAAAGAACAGGCTGACGCTCTTAAAACCAAACGCGAATCGCTTGAAACCCGTATTGCCGAACTTGACAACAAAGAGAGCGGCAATGTTTTTTCGTGGATAGGAAAAAGCGCGCAGGGGCTTGTTTTAAAATCGTTTCTCACTAAAGCGCAGGAAAATCAGGAGCAGCTCTATCATACAGTCGGAGAGCGTTACAGCGCTCGTGAGTCTGTTTCTGTAAACGATGATGTCGCGATGGTTCTCGGCGAAATCGAAGTTTTGCGTAACATAACAAAAACCGTTCAGGATGAGATTGCCGTATTAAAAGACGAAAAGCGGATCATTTCAGCCGGCTTTGGAATTGACGGAAATCCGCAGAAACAAATTCAATTTGTGAAAAATCACATAACGCAGGTTAACGAAGCGCTTTCGGCGTTGTACAGGAATTTCGGAGCGCAGGCAGCCGGCATCATGGACGCTGAGATCAATCCCGATAAAAAATACTTTATCGATACAATTGTAACCGCGGAAGACGGGGAGACGATCGGCAGGGCTGTAAGGCTTAATCAATCAATTTCAGATAACGAAAAAGCGATTATCAAATTAAGGGCATCTCTTTCGATCGACGAAGAAAGATCAAAAATCGAGAAATATCAAAGGACGATAGAAGACAAGAAAAAACGAATCGAGGAGTTTGAAAAAAATATCAGCGAACTCGAAGAAAGCGTCCGCGATAGCATGAAATATATACAAGAACTGGAGAAACAATTATAAAAGGGAGGAAATATACATCTGATCATCGAATGACGCGAATGGGCGCGAATAATTATTTTATTCGTTTTGATTCGTGTAATTCGATGATTCTTATTATTAAATGTATATAATATTTTATGCCGGTGAAGAAGAAAACAAAAACTGCCTCGAGGACTTCAAAAACCGCGCCTGCGCCTAAAACAGAATCTAAAGCTGCCGGAAAACCAGGCGTTTACGATGAATCAAAAATTAAAACGCTTTCTTCCCTTGAACACATCAGACTGAGAACGGGTATGTACATCGGGCGGCTCGGTGACGGCTCGAATCCTGACGATGGTATTTATGTTTTATTAAAAGAAGTAATCGATAACGGCGTTGATGAATTTATTATGGGCAACGGAAAACTTATTGAGATCGCGATTAAAGATATTACAAAAGTGGGCGCCGCGTCGATCAAAATCCGCGACTTTGGGCGCGGCATTCCTCTCGGAAAACTTGTCGAATGTGTTTCTGTTATCAACACCGGCGCGAAATACAATGACGATGTGTTTCAATTTTCCGTCGGGCTGAACGGCGTCGGAACAAAAGCTGTTAACGCTCTTTCGGTTTATTTTAGGGTTGTCGCTGTGCGTAACGGCGAGTTCGCCGAAGCTATTTTCGAAAGAGGAACATTAAAGAGCGAACGCAAGGGAAAATTAAAAGAAAAAATCAAAGACGGCACCATGGTTGAGTTTACTCCCGATCCCGAAATATTTAAGGATTTCGCGTTTAACACCGAGTTCATCGAAAAACGGTTAAAAAATTACGCGTATCTTAACGCGGGACTTACGCTTTCGTTTAACGGTAACAAATTTATTTCGACTCGGGGTCTGCATGATCTTTTACAGGAAGAAACCGGCGAAGACGGACTCTATCCCCTTGGTTATTACTGCGGGCAGCATTCACCTAACGGTCAGCTTGAGATCGCGTTTACGCATACCAACAATTACGGCGAAGAATATTTTTCGTTTGTAAACGGTCAATACACTTCAGACGGAGGTACGCATCTTTCGGCATTCAAAGAAGGTTTTTTAAAAGGCGTTCAAACATTTTTCAAAAAAGATTACCGCTCGGAAGATGTGCGCGAAGGTACAATAGCGGCGATTGCTATCAAATTAAAAAATCCCGTTTTTGAAAGTCAGACAAAAAATAAACTGGGAAACTCCGATATAAGAGCGTGGGTTGTGCAGGAAGTGCGCAACGCTGTCGAAGACTGGCTGCATAAAAACGCCGAAGCAAGCAAAAAACTCGAACAAAAAATTGTCGCAAACGAATCGCTTCGCACGGAATTAAACGCCGTAAAAAAAGAAGCGCGCGAAGCCGCGAAAAAAATCGCGTTAAAGATTCCAAAACTAAAAGACTGCAAATATCATTTAGAAGACGGCAAAGAAGGCGAAGAGTCGATGATCTTTATTACAGAAGGCGACTCCGCCGCGGGTTCTATCGTCTCAAGCCGCGATGTGATGACGCAGGCGATTTTCGCTTTGCGCGGCAAAGTAGAAAATGTTTACGGAAAAAAACGCGCCGCGATTTACAAAAACGAAGAGCTCTTTAACATGATGATGGCTCTCGGCATAGACAATGATATCGAAGGTCTGCGTTACGCGAAAATAGTAATCGCCACCGACGCTGACTTCGACGGTTTTCACATCCGTAATCTGCTTTTAACATTTTTCTTATCGTATTTTGAAGAACTGGTCACAGCAGGGCATGTCTACATTCTGGAAACGCCTCTTTTTCGCGTACGCACCAAAAAAGAAACCCGCTACTGTTACAACGAAAAAGAACGCGACGAAGCGTCCGCCGCCCTCGGCGCCCAAAGCGAAATTACCCGCTTCAAAGGGTTAGGTGAAATCAGCCCCAAAGAGTTCGGTCAATTTATCGGAGACGATATCCGCCTTGTGCCCGTTTCCGTAAACACGCTGAAACAAGTGCCGCAAGTTTTAAATTTTTACATGGGCAAAAACACCCCCGAACGCCGCGAATATATCATGAAGAATTTGATTGAAGACGCGGGATAAGGAAAACATGTGGTTGTGATCTTTTTGTTCGCGGTGTCTGTGTGATTCGCGGTTAAATTATTTCTTGCTATAATGTTTTCATTTTAACATTATTTGATTTGTTTGCCTATCTTTATTTATCTGTTAGGTGAATATTGTAGTTTTTATGCAGTCTGGTTATATGCCGTTTGCACCTTACAATTAACTTTTTTTATATTAAAACATTTTATTACATAATACATTGTATAAATTATGAAAGTCTTTTTATTATTTTTGCCGCTAAAAGATTTTTAATTTCTCGATGACGAGGAACAGATTCAGATACTCCTGTTTCCTTATTTCTATACCAATCATGTTTGCCGCCATGACGTATAAGAACTGCACCATTTTTCTCAATGATTTGTATTAATTCTTGGCGTTTCATACCGCAACAGCAAGTTGCCCGATACGTTCAGGAACAGCGGATTGAATATCATCAAATTGTATTATATCTTCATAAAGTGAAGACAGCATACTTTCCAATTCTTCAATACTGTCCCCTTGAGTCCAATAATCGGGAAATTGGTTGATAAAACCAATATATCCGCCTTCCTTTGCTTCCCAAAAAGTATATGATAAATTCATTTTCTTACTCCAAATTAAGCCGCGGCGAACTTTCAGTTCGAAGCGGCGATTTCAATCGAACGTCTCCGCAAAGCGGAGACGATAGCTCCTACCCCTAATATACCACTTTTCAACGCCATTTAACAGCCCAACATCCCAATAAAAAACCCTCAAAAAGCTCTTGAAACATAATACAAAAAGAGATATATTGCCATACATGAGGATAATCTTGATTTCAGCCGCTTTAGCGGCGATGTTAATCGAAGGGCTCCGCAAAGCGGAGACCATAACCGCCACTAAACGCAAAAACACGCCCTTTTCGCAGGTGAATTCAAATTCTCTCTCTCTCTCTCTCTCTCTCTCTCTCTCTCTCTCTCTCTCCTTTTATAGAAGAAACTTTATAAAAACACCACCTCTACACCTTTTTTCAGGGGATAGATCTGCCTGTAATTAATCAAAGAGTTTGTCATAAGAGCATTTAAGCCCTAGAAAGTGGCTAAGTCCTTATGTAGTATAGAGTTATATCCTTAGAGAGGCTTTTCAGCATGATTATTCAAAGAGCATAAGAAGAGCCAAAAACACCCTTTAGAAGTCGCTTTTAAGTCTGTTTTGTTCCTAAAACCGTTACCATATTAAATGATTAATTAAAACTTTTGATAAAATTGATTTTATTAAGGCAATTAGGACAAGTTACATCTTTAAGATTACCAGTAAATTCATCTCCTACTGCTTCGCAATCGTCATATTTCATTGTTGAATCTGGTATGGTATTACCGCAAATAGTATATTCTCCGCCGTGCACATATAGATCAATGGCACATACTACTTTATGTATTCTGCCATCACCCTTATATTTCATTAATTGTAAATGCATATTTTCTCCTTGACTTTTTTGCAATTTATAGCGATAGTTAATGTATAAGAAACCTTCCAACCCTCGACCATTTATGATTGGGGCATCTTGGTGGGTTTCTTATTTTTTTGTTATTACATACCTTGTGTTGCCAAAATAAACTATTGCCTGTCTTACATCTTCGCCTAATTGGTTTTGAATAATTGGTTTTACAAAGTCAATATCAATCTTTCTGGTTACTATTTCTAATAAAACAACCCTTGCTTTTTGTTCTCTTGCCCTAACAAAAGCCTCATTTATAGCATTCGCTGTTGGAGTAAAAATGTGTTTTATATCTCCAAGATTATTATTGATAATAATGTCAAGATCAGAAACGCCAGGCTTTCTTACACGAGGCATAAAAAATATTTTATCTCCTGAATTTGCGGCTTTTATAGCAGTACTTAGCTCATCAGTTTCTTTATAATGACCATTTACTTCAACGTTTTTAGTACCTATCTTTGCAAGCCCAGCTTTCTTTACATAACCGCCAGATTTTGATGTGTGTAAAACCTCAAAACCTTTTAATTTTGTCATTAGATAATTTTCCATACCAAGTTTTTCTGCAAAATTTGTAATATCATCAACAAGGTTATATTTTACAGCTCGTTTAAACATAGACCCTTCCATCATCCACCAACTTTCTTTCTCCAGCGGATTCCCGCCGAACCCTTCCATCGGTTTAAAGTGTTTGCCAAGGCTTTTCATTGTTGGATTTTCAACCTGAATGTCAGTGCCTATCTGCGAAGAATAAACCGCTTGCAAACCTGTTCGGCATTGGAAGTGATACGGCGGAAAGCCGAATTTTTCCCAGAACGGATGATTGGACGGCATCGCAAGAGATTGTTTTCCGCTGTGAATTAAACCACGGCAGATGTCCGATGTTCGGCTGTCATCGACAATGAGAAGGTTCCATGCAGGCGGTGGATTATTGCGGTACTGCATCAGCTTTCCGGCTGTGTATGCGGTCTGCGTGTTTGTGCGAAAAACATTTTCCCAATAGCCGGGTCTGAATTGGAAAGCACCGTCCGCTTCCACAACAGCTTTGATATCGCTCCATGTTGACGCAAACCCTTCGCCTTTTTCCATTGCGTTTATAAGCCGTCCTCTGACAGTCTCAATGAAATCACATTGCGCAAGTCGTGCGACAGTGAACGCGCGGAAACGCAGTTTCGGTTCAAGCGCATTCCACTCTGTTTTTGTCATTGGAACTCGTCCCTTCATAAATGAGACAGCTTCCTCAAACGGCAGCGGCGGTATTTCCGTATCAGCGGCATTTATTTTGCGTGTAGCATGATCCATTCCCATTAATAACGCTGTCGCAATAAGCGTCTGCGTTTCTTCTACAAGGGCGGTATCGATTTTTGGAATATAAAGCCATTCTAGCTGTTCTTCAAAAGGTACATAAGTTCTATAAAAATTTTCTAAATACTCTATAACGGTATTTGAAATACTCTTGCTTATACGTTTAACAGCCGCTTTATCCAGTCCGTCCAGTTCGGCGAGCCGTGCTTTTTCAAGAGCTACATAATCCGTATCATTGGATTTGTCTGTGCTTTTTTTTTACTGGAATCGGACAAATTAAGTTCTGTGGAAGATTTTTCCATAACGAAAGTGTCTTTATCATC
>Ga0209755_10001518_pt1 | contig 35660 bp, 23 predicted proteins | sample TergutCo191P1_FD_187301 | JGI IMG/M metagenome (GOLD analysis project Ga0209755, IMG submission 187301) | Cornitermes sp. P1 segment gut microbial communities from Petit-Saut dam, French Guiana - Co191P1 (SPAdes) (version 2) | ecosystem: Host-associated > Arthropoda: Insects > Digestive system... | reverse complement strand
TGGGGGTTGACGCAGGCGAGGACGGAGCGACAGACAGATACACGCAGGCGGGCGAGAACAGGGGAGGATCATCAAGGAATAACGTAAACGGCGTTAACCTTGCGGCCGAGTTCAATATCTTTAAAGAGGTAACTTTATCTGCGACTTATACTGTTCCATGTCCCGGCGACGAAATTGTCACAATTACGCATTGGAACATCAATCCGGACGGAGCAGGCGTCAGCCGCACGGGCACAGACAATCATGTGCTCAGGTTAGGTCTTAGAATAACAGCGGAAGGCCTTGAGGCGATACAGGCCGGCGGCGGAGTTACATTAGACATACCTTATGTAGTTGCGCATAACTCAGGCAGAAGGATTTTAGCATGGACAAATTTATCCGGCAGTAATGCGGAAGATATAACATTTGCGACTACAGCGAATCTTGTTAATAAAAGAATAGGGATCACAAATCCTGTTTTGGCATCAGGCACAACATCGGCAAGTATCACGCTGCCTAAAGAATTATTCTACGATGCCGCGACCGGCAGAACCGCGGCGACGCTGTACATCATTATGGGGGTTGACGCAGGCGAGGACGGAGCGACAGACAGATACACGCAGGCGGGCGAGAACAGGGGAGGATCATCAAGGAATAACGTAAACGGCGTTAACCTTGCGGCCGAGTTCAATATCTTTAAAGAAGTTGTTTTAACCGGAATTATTCCCTGCGACTGCGACGGCGGAGGTTGGCTGGAAGAAACTTACTTCACTCATATTAATATTGCCCCGGGTGCAAATCCATCACAGCTTGGTTTCTCATGGTTTACGCCGAGAAATTTCAACAGAACAGCTATACTTCAGCTCGCGAAAGTCTCCGATCTTGTTGACGGACAAATGCCGTCAAACGCAAGGCAGTTTACCGCTGTGAACAGCGCCGCGTCAAGTTTATATGACTCAAACAAAGTTACCGTTACCGGATTAGAACCTGATACCGCTTACGCTTACCGCGTAGGCACCGGTTCGGTATGGAGCAATAATATATTTACCTTCAATACGCAGAATCCGAATCATTACAGAGTTATAGTAATAGCCGATCCGCAAATCGGATCTTCATCCGAGTTATGGGAGAACACCATAAGACGCGCTGTAAGAAGCGCGCCGGACGCCGCGTTTATTATCAGCGCGGGCGATCAGGTCGATTACGCGAACAGGCTTAATGAAATTGACGGGTATGTGAACCCGCCGCAGCTTCGAAGTTACCCTGTAAAAGTTACTCCCGGAAATCATGATAACGATCTTGACCCGGCGTTTGAACTTGTCGGATATTTACCGCTGCTTTATCAGTGGCCTAATGACGGAATGAAAGCCGCTCAGCAGGTTGGAGGCTGGAACTATTATTTTAGCTACGGTAATACCCTTTACATTTCTATCAACTCTAACGAGAAAGATGTCGAGATTCACAGAGCGTTTATGAGGCAGGCGATCGCTTCACATCCGAACGCGGCATGGAGAGTAGCTACTTTCCATCATGATATTTACGGTGTCGGCGATCATGCCGGTACAGGATACGGCGATTCGGCGGCAATGCAATCGGATTGGTCGCCGTTCCTCGACGAGTTCAATATTGATGTTGTCTTTAACGGGCATGATCATATTTACGCGCGTTCCAAGTTGATTAAAGGCGATGAAATTCAAAGGCTGCAAATGACGGCGGTTTTTGATCAGAATTTAAATCAGGCAAATCCCGGCGCCGTAATTCTTCCGGACGGAATTCAATATATGGCGCTGTCTACAGCAGGCGATAAATTCTACAACCCGGAAAATCAAAGCTGGGTTGCGTACACTCCCGGAAGGCATGGTAATCCAAGCGCGAATCCGCCGGTTCCGGATGTGTCTGAATATACAATCATGACAATTGACGGGACTAACCTTATCCTTGAAACCTTCCGCGTTGATACTAATGAATTGATCGACAGTATCACTCTGCGTAAAGTTGCCTTAAGGGAAGATTTGGCGGCCGCCATCCCCGGCGCGAGAGCAGTTCAGCGCGGCGATATTCTGGAACCGGGCTGGACAACTTTCCAGACGGCTATCGCCGCAGCCGAGGCTGTACTTACATCAGGTCCTCCGGAAGTTATTCATGATATGTTTATCTCGCTTTATAATACATACTTCGCGCTCAGAGTGCCCACAAACAAAACAACGCTTGGTAATTTAATCACTCAGGTTACAAATAAACTTGCTTCAGCCACAGAAGGAAGATGGGAAGGCCAATACCCTGTCGGCTCAATCGCCGAACTAAGAGGAGTGCTGAACGCCGCGGTTCCTGTTTATGAAACAAGACTGGCGACACAGAGAGCGACCGATGACGCGTATAACACATTGAATACCGCGTTCAGAAGTTTTGAGAACAGAGTAAGCACAATTCCAATTCCGTGGATATTTGTGCATAACGTTCAGGCGCAGGGCGTGACCACGATCGATTTAATTGACTGGATGGACGACGGAAGATCATTCGCTGTAGGCAATGAGTTAAATTACTTTACACATCATACAAAACAGGATTTTGCCAAAGATAATCTTGGCGGACCCCGCAGCGAGCCTATTTATGGTCCCGCTAACGGCTTAGGCGGCCGCGGACATAATAACGCTCATATTGCCAAAACAAACATCGGCGAATGGATACGTTATGAGCTGAATGTCGCAAGGGCAGGTTCTTACAGAGTAAGGCTTGGCGCTGTTAATAATTCAAATACCGCTCAGAGAATATTGCTCAGAGACGCGGACTTTAACACACTCGCTTCGTTTACTGTTCCCGCGAACAGGCCTCTTACAGCCGCCGGATGGAACGGCGCATTGATGGTTGACGCTGACAGAGAAATTTATCTGCCGGCCGGAAACTATGTCATTGAATTGTTCTTTATTAATGACGGCTTGAATGTTAATACAAGAGATCATTTTTATCCTGACGGCGCTGATGTTGATATTCTTACATTTGAACGCACCGGCGACGGCGCCGCGCCAAGAGTAACGGCAGATCCGGCAATCTACCGTCTGCCTATACCTCCGCTTATCGCGGCGGGCGCTCCGATTCGTCAGCAGGGCTGGGGAACAACCGGCGCTGTAAGCGGTGCGGATGAAAATCAGGCAAGTAATTTCGGTGCTAACAGAGAAGGCGTACCTGTAGGAGTATTTAAAGCGGCGACTCATCTTGTGCTGGAACTTGCTGCTCCGCTTTCAGGCAGTATGCAGATTCAGATTCAATCTGACGCGACTATGGATTGGAATCAATCTGAGTTCACCAGCAGTACATTGGACAGATACTGGGACGGTCAGAAACTTGTAATTCCAATGAGAGATCTTGTCAACTATGATCGCTGGGTAACAATGCAGTCCAGCGCAAGGCTGTTTGTCAGTTACTACAATTACGGATGGAATGAGCTTAATGTGATGGGAGCATACTTCATAGTTGATCCCGCAAGGATGCCGGCATCGGCTAGCAGTCCGGCGGCTGTTACAACTTCGCCTGTCACAACGGCTGTTACGCCAATTTCTTATACAGAACTTGAAAGAATAATTCAAAACGCGGCAAACGCAACCGGTATGGAATTGAACTGGCGCACATCAATTGTTGATCTTCTTAAAGCGATTGGCGTTGACAGCAGCATCTCAACCCGCAGGGAAATTTCCCAGTGGCTTGGATACAGAGGCACAGCCGCAATCGGTACCGCAGAGCATAACACATGGCTGTACGCCGAAATAATGAATATGCTTGCCGCTAACGGAGGCAGAGTGCCAAGGCAATTATTAGAGACGCTTTGGGAATCAGCCCGGTAACAAGACAGAAGGATTAGTTTGAATATGACCTGGCCGTTTGAAAAAACGGTCAGGTTTTTTTTCTGAGGAATTATTTATTAATTTTTATTTTGATTCTTTTCCGGTTTTTCCGCAGTTTGTTTTTGAACCATCCTTGCGGTGATATTCCTGACATGCTTCGCAGTTTCCGTGGCGGTTACAGGAATATGGGCATTTACATTCGTTGCTTTTATTTGGCATAAGTCTCTCCTTTATTATCTATGTAATTAAATTTAAGGCAGCTTTTCCTAAAAGCCTCATAATTACTATGTTAAATCGATCTTGACAATACTACTATACTATGATTAAGTAGTCTAATGCGTCAATTTGAAGTTGTGTCTCCGTTCAAACCTGCGGGCGATCAGGGCGAGGCAATAGCCGCGCTTGCCAGCGGCATTAAAAATGATGACAAATACCAGACTCTGCAGGGCGTCACAGGTTCCGGCAAGACTTTTACAATGGCAAAGATAATCGAGGCTGTGCAGATGCCCACTCTCATTGTCAGCCATAATAAAACGCTCGCAGCGCAGCTTTACCGTGAGTTTAAGGGCTTTTTCCCGGATAACGCTGTCGAGTATTTTGTGTCGTACTACGATTATTACCAGCCGGAAGCGTATGTCGCAAGCCGCGATCTCTACATCGAAAAGGACGCGTCGATAAATGCCGAGATTGAGCGTATGCGGCTTTCCGCGGCGCGCAGCATGATGGAACGCGATGATGTTATCATAGTCGCAACTGTTTCCTGCATTTACGGAATGGTTACCCCCGATGTTTACAAAAAAATGAACGCCACTGTAAGGAAAGGCGAAACAGTTGATGTTGATTCACTTATGCGCCGCTTTATAGAATTGCAATATGAGCGCAATGATGCTGTTCTCGAAAGAGGCCGTTTCCGCCGCCGCGGCGAAACACTCGAAATTTATCCCGCCTATATGGAAGAGGCCTACCGCATTGATTTTGACTGGGATAAGGTTGAACGAATCCGGCACTTTAATCCGGTGTCAGGTGAAATGCTTGAAGATATCGATAACGCTTTGATTTACCCCGCAAAGCAGTTTGTCATGCCCGGAGAAATGATCACTAACTCGTTAGGTGCAATAAGGCAGGAATTAAAGGAGCGGCTTGAGCATTTTAAAAACAACGGCAAAATTATGGAAGCGGAACGCCTTAAAACGCGCGTTGAATACGATATCGAAATGTTATCTGAAATGGGTTACTGCCCCGGAATCGAAAATTACTCCGCTATTCTTGCCGGCAGAAAGCAGGGCGAATCTCCCGACACGCTTGTCGATTATCTTCCTAAAAGGCATTTAACCTTTATTGACGAAAGCCATGTAACGCTGCCTCAGTTAGGCGCAATGTACGCGGGCGATCGCAGCAGAAAACAGAGCCTTGTCGATTACGGCTTCCGCCTTCCAAGCGCTTTGGATAACCGCCCTCTCCGCTACGATGAATTTGTCAGCCGTCTTGATAAAACTGTTTTTGTCTCCGCAACTCCCGGCAAGACCGAAATTGAACAGTCGGTGCGGGTAGTGCAGCAGTTAATCAGGCCGACAGGCCTTTTGGATCCTGAAATTGAAGTGCGCCCGAGCGAAGGCCAGATGGAAAATATTTACAGCGAAGTAATTAAACGCATTAAAGCCGGAGAGCGGTCTTTAATTCTGACATTAACAAAAAAAATGGCCGAAGATTTAACGGATTACCTTTCCGGTCTTGGATTGAAAGTACGATACATTCACAGCGAAGTGGAAACAATCGAGCGCGTGGAAATTCTAACTCAGCTTCGTCAGGGCGAGTTTGACATTCTTGTCGGCATTAATCTGTTACGCGAAGGAATTGACCTTCCCGAAGTTTCATTCATCGCGATTCTTGACGCCGATAAGATCGGCTTTTTGCGCTCTCTCACAAGCTTAGTGCAGATTATCGGACGCGCCGCGCGCAATGCCGCCGGAAAAGTTATCATGTACGCCGATCGCATGAGCGAAGCGATGGAAAAAGCGATAGCTGAAACAAACCGGCGGCGCGAAGTTCAGCTTGCGTATAACCAGAAACACGGTATAACTCCCGAGACTGTCAAAAAAGCGATTGCGGAAATTTTAACCCGTCACATAGAAGAGGCTGATAACGCCGCGGGAACAACAATCGAGGTTCTTAAAAAGTCATACAATGTATTAATTCCCGCGCAGCGAAAACAGCTGATTAAAGCTTTGGAAAACGAAATGCTTGAGCACGCGAAAAATCTTGAGTTTGAACAGGCGGCGGCAATAAGAGATGAAATCGCAAAGATAAAAAACAAGGATGATTTTTAAGATAACAGCTTGTGCAGCTTTTCACCTAACGCGGCTGCCTCTTCCTGCGTTGGCGTTGATGTCTGAATAAAAACGCCTTTTCGTCCGAAGAAATCTATCAGTTTTTTTGTATAATCAGCTAAATCAACATTTTTTTCGCTGTTCCCGCCGGTATCAGAACTTTGAACGTTTGCGCCTAAGTGATCCCAGTAAAAATGGCGCAGAGCAAGCACGGTTTTTCCTGATACTGCGTCACGTACCTTTTCCCAGTTTTGAACCTGCGGAATTGTAAAATCAAGGCCGCGAAGCCCGGGTATCTCCATCATTGGTTCCGCTACATTCGAAACATCTCCGCATGAATGTACAACAATGCCGCCGAATTCTTTAGCGATCATCGAATTATATTTTACGCCGAACTCGCGGTAAAGCTTAGGAGAAAGCAGCGCCGCGGTATCATCGCTTACGCGGACACCCGTTTCTTTCGGCACATACCAGAACTCGTGGCTTACTCCGTAAAGATTTGTTATGCGCTTAAACATCTCTTTTATATAACCGATTGTCGCTTCTGTTATTTTATCCATCAGCGCGTGAACTTCATCGGGAAAGATTAAAAGAGCCTCGATAAACGAAGTATATTCCCAAATTAACGACGCTGTAACAAGCGGAGAAGGAACATTTACAACACGTAAGGGAATTTTCGATTTTGCCTGAAGAGCTTCGACATGTTTCCATGCCTGTTCAAAATACGGATTGTTTACAGGATCGGGAACCTTCAATTTATATACATCGTCCGCATTTTCTTCGCGTATAAGGCAGTCAACCCACGGGTCCGCTTCGTCATTAGGTTTACACTTGCAGCCAAACGCGCCGGCTATTATATTTATGCCCTGATTCGGCTTGATATTCGGAAAACCGTAATCGTAAACGTTCTCTCTTTTTTTGGCGTGATCTTCCGCCCATTCAATTTCCGCGTCAGGATTGTTGTAAAATTTATTAGTTGCCATGTGCATAGGTCCGACTTCAATTACAAACGGCACTTCATCTAACTGCTCCATGCGCCAGTTCGCTTCGATTAATTTCTTTTTTGTTTCGATATTTAATATTTCCGTCATATCGCATTATATCATATTTGCCGCTTTAATAATTATATCTTTAAAATATTTAACTTCGCTTTGCGATAAACCTGCGCGGGCGATTATATCACGCAAAAAACGTTCCTGTACTTCCCTGCCGGGCTTTTTGTAAAAACCCATGCATTGCAGCGCTTCTGTTATCGAATTTACATGGTTATAAATTTCATTTTGACTCATCTCTGTCCACTCACCCTTTACCTTATTTTGCTGTTCCATTGCCATGAAAAATTCATAAGCGTAAATTTGAACAGCGTGCGATAAATTTAGCGAGGGCTGAGCTTCGCAAACCGGTATATGAGACGCAATATTGCATTGATCAAGCTGCGTTTCATCAAGACCTGTTCTTTCATTGCCAAAGACAATTGCGGCAGGCCCCTGCCGCTGTGCAAGCCATGCAGCGAGAGCGTGCGGAGTCATCGATACGTTCTTTCGCTTATGCCCGCGCCTTCGCGTGGTTCCAACTACAATAGAACAATCGGCAATTGCTGCGGTTAAATTGTCATAAATACGCGCTTTCTCCCAAATATCCAGGGAATTTACCGCTCTTGTATAAATATCTTTAATGATTAGCGGTTCGGGAGCGGCTAACCTAAGCTCAGAAAGCCCCATATTCTTCATAGCCCGGCATACCGCCCCTATGTTTCCGGAATCCGCAACATTACAAAGAATTATTTTTGTTTCTTTTAGTAACATGATTGAGTATACCATTCTAAATGTTTAAGTTGACATATTTACTAAAAATTTGTATCATTAAAGGGAGTAATTGTCTTTACAGGCAATGATAGTGATATTTTTAAGTATCTGTACAGATACGATACGATAAGGAAGTGACATGGCGAACAATGATATCGTTCCCGGCTTTGATGACGAGAAAGATGACAGTTTAAAAATAAAACTCGATAAAGTTGACGAAGCGCCCAGATGTCTTATGATGACTTTAGCCGGTTATATTGATACTTACAATTCCAATTTCTTCCAGAAACGCGTCCAGAAGGCTATTGAAAACGGTTTTGTCAGATTGATTTTTCACTGCGGCAGTTTAAATTATGTTTCTTCTACCGGAATTGGTTCATTTACAACATTTTTAAAAGCGGTAAAGCCGCAGGGCGGCGACCTTGTTTTATTGGACATTCAGCCGAAAGTTTACGAAGTTTTCCAGCTTTTGGGATTTTCTCAATTCTTCAATATCAGGGACAGTCTTGACGATTCAATTCATTTCTTTAACACCGACCAGACACGCGAAAAACCGTCGGTTTTTCCTAAAGTTGTTTCCTGCCCGATATGTTATAAAAAATTAAAAGCGGTAAAACCTGGCCGTTTCCGGTGTTCGGAATGCAAGAGTATTCTGGCAATTGACGAAGCCGGACAGGTATTACTGGGATAAAGGAAGGTATATGGCTGACAGTAAAATCGAACAATATTTAATCGATCTAATGATTACTTACCAAAAGATTGATTCAAATTTGTGGCTTTTAGACGATGAAGAGCACACCCTGCAGGGTGTAGCTATTATGCAGGCGGATTCTGTTGTTATTACAAGAGCGGAAATTATGGATGTTCCCAAGAGTAATGTTTTGGAGCTATATACAAAACTGCTTGAGATTAACGCAACTGATTTAGTGCATGGAGCTTATGCGGTAGATAAAGGCAAAGTCGTATTAATTGATACTTTGCATTATGATACCATGGATTATGATGATTTCCGGGCGGTTTTAGATTCATTCAGTCTGGCTATAACCGAACATTATCCGGTTTTGTCCAAATACAGAGAAAAATGAGGAGCCTAAGATGGGTATCTTTTCGAGACTTAAAACGTTAATTTCCGCAAATGTGAATTCCGTTATCAGTAAAGCTGAAAAACCGGAAAAAATGCTTAACCAGCTCATTATCGAAATGAATGAGCAGTTAATTGAATCAAAAAAAGCGGTTGCCATGGCAATTGCCGACGAGAAAAAACTTGAACGTGAAAAAGATAATCAGTACGCTCAGGCTAAGGAATGGGAACGCAAAGCGATGCTGGCTGTTACAAACGGCAAAGACGACCTTGCGAAAGAAGCTCTTGTTCGCAAGCAGGAGTACGATAATGCCTCCGCGGAATATCAAAAACAGTGGGAAGCTCAGAAAGCATCTGTTGATTCTTTAAAGGAAAGTTTGAAGGAACTGCAGAATAAAATAGAAGAAGCTCAGCGCAAGAAAAACCTTCTTGTCGCAAGAGCGAAGCGCGCGGAAGCCCAGCAGAAAATACAGGACACTATTTCGACAGTATCCGGCAACCGCAGCGCTTTTGAGGCTTTTGACCGGATGTCGGCTAAAGTTGACGAAATGGAAGCAATGGCAGACGCTTCGAAAGAGCTTCAGGATTTAAGCAATGATTCCAATCTGGAAAGGAAATTCAAGGAACTTGAAAAATCCGATACCAACGCAGATATGATGCTTTTAGAACTGAAAGAAAAGATGAAGGCTCTGCCGGGAAGTTGATTTATCGAAAATATGTAATCTTTATTGTGGAAAACTTGTTAATATATTCATAATTTTTTATGTTCCGCTTTATTTTTTTTGATTCATTTTTGTTTTGCGTAACAGTGTGAGATAAATCCTTGCTATATATAGAATTAGGTAAATATTTTTTTCTGTTTTTCATTATCGTGCGGTAAAAAGCTATTATCTGTATAAATTTTTTCATGTGGAAAACCCGTTAATTATTATGGGAATATTTTTTTGTTATTTTTGTAAGGCGGTATATTATCTTGAATTTGCCGGAATACGGTGTTATTCTTTACCATATGCAGGAAAATACTAGCATTTAATGTATTGATTGTCTATTATTTGTATTTTTATGATATTTTATTTACAGCTAAGGAGTTATTTTTAATGAGTATCGAGATCAGCAGAATGCGTAACATCGGAATTAGCGCACATATCGATTCGGGGAAAACAACCCTATCGGAGCGCATTCTATTTTACAGTAAAAAAATCCACGCAATTCACGAAGTCCGGGGTAAAGACGGCGTCGGCGCGACAATGGATCATATGGAACTTGAAAGAGAACGCGGTATAACGATCCAATCAGCCGCTACGCAGGTTACATGGAAGGATCACACTATAAATGTAATCGACACGCCCGGGCATGTTGATTTTACTATCGAAGTTGAACGTTCTCTTCGTGTTTTAGACGGAGCTATTCTTGTACTCTGCGCTGTTGGCGGGGTGCAGTCACAATCAATCACAGTTGACCGCCAGTTAAAAAGATATAATGTGCCGCGTATCGCGTTTGTAAATAAATGCGATCGTACAGGAGCCAATCCTTTTAAAGTGCGCCTTCAGCTGCGCGAAAAGCTTGGTCTTAACGCGGTGATGATTCAAATCCCCATCGGGCTTGAGGACAAACTGGAAGGCGTTGTCGATCTTGTCACAATGAAGGCTGTCTATTTTGACGGCGATCAGGGAGAAACGCTTCGCCACACGGAGATTCCGGCTCATTTAAAAGCAGACGCTGAAAAATACCGCGAGGAAATGCTGGACGCGCTTTCAATGTTCTGCGACGAGCTTGCCGGGAAATTTCTAGCAGGCGAAACAGTTCCGCCGGAGGAAATTATTGCGGCAATCCGAAAGGGAACTTTATCTGAGAATTTTGTGCCTGTTATGCTCGGCTCCGCTTATAAGTTTAAGGGGATTCAGCCGTTGCTTGACGGCGTTATGAATTATCTTCCTAATCCTACAGAGGTAAAGAATTTTGCTCTCGATCTTGACAACAATGAAGAGAAGGTTGAATTATCCTCCAATGAGACAAGTCCGACAGTCGCTCTTGGTTTTAAGCTTGAAGACGGCCAGTACGGTCAGCTTACTTATGTGCGTATTTATCAGGGTAAGTTAAAAAAAGGCGACGAATTGATTAACACGCGCGCCCGAAAAAAGTTCAAGATTGGGCGTCTTGTGCGCATGCACGCGGACAGCATGGAAGACATCAACGAAGGTTCTTCAGGCGATATTGTCGCTCTTTTCGGGATTGAATGCGCAAGCGGCGATACATTCTGCGGCGGCGGCTTGAATTACGCGATGACATCGATGTTTGTCCCGGCTCCTGTTATTTCGCTGGCGGTTACTCCAAAAGATAAAAAAAGCGCAGACCAAATGGCAAAGGCCTTAAATCGCTTTACAAAAGAAGATCCGACATTTCAGACATTTGTAGACCCTGAGTCGAACCAGACAATCATCAGAGGGATGGGTGAGCTTCATCTCGAGGTTTATATCGAAAGAATGCGCCGCGAGTACAAGTGCGAAGTTGATACAGGAATGCCGCAGGTTGCTTACCGGGAAACAATCACGCAAAGAGCCGAGTTCAATTACACTCACAGAAAACAAACAGGCGGTTCAGGCCAGTTCGGACGCGTCGCGGGTTACATGGAACCGTTTGCGGACGGTATTTACGAATTTGTTGATATGATCAAAGGCGGCTCAATTCCAACAGAGTATGTGCCAAGCTGCGATAAAGGCTTTAAAGAAGCAAGCAAAAAAGGCAGCCTGATTGGCTTTCCGATTGTAAACATCCGATGTGTTATTAATGACGGGCAGAGCCATCCTGTGGACTCGTCTGACATTGCATTTCAGTCCGCCGCAATCGGCGCTTACCGTGAAGCGTACAGCAAGGCTAAACCGTGCATTCTTGAGCCGATTATGAAAGTTTCTGTGGAAGGCCCGACAGAGTTTCAGGGAAATATTTTCGGTTCAATTAATCAAAGAAGAGGTATAATTATATCGTCCGCCGAAGACGGGCAATTTTCGCGCGTTGAAGCTGAAGTTCCGTTAAGCGAAATGTTCGGTTACTCGACGATTTTACGCTCGCTGACTCAGGGTAAAGCCGAGTTTACAATGGAGTTTGAAAAATACAGCAAAGTTCCGCAGAGTATTTCGGAGGCGCTTATCAGCGAAGCTGATAAAAAACGCCGTGAAAGGTAAGGAGGAAATTTATGATTTTAAGCGAATTAATTCTAAGAAGTCCTATTCGTATTTTTGAACAATCCATTAACGGCGGATTAAAAAACGGCGAGATAGGCGTTATCGCTTCGCCTAAAGGCGTCGGTAAAACATCCGTTCTTGTGCAGCTTGCGATGGATAAACTTCTTCAGGGGAAGAAAGTAATTCATGTTTCTTTCACTCACGCCGCATTAGCCGCGCAGTTTAATCAGTATGTTCCTCTTTGGTACGAAGATATTTTTACCGAGTTTACCAGCAGAAAAAATCTGGAAAATCCCGCAGAGATTAAAAACGATCTTGTTAAAAACCGCGTGTTAATGAATTTTAATCAGGACGGAATTACTAAAGGTCAGGTGCTTAAAAGTTTAAGAGCGATGATTGTCGACGGCGGGTTTAAAGCGGATTCAATTATTATAGACAGTTTCGATTTTTCGCGCTTGGATAAAGAAGGCATTTCCGGCGTTAAATCATTCGCGGCGGAACTTGGTCTTAGTATCTGGTATAGCTGCTCTTTGAGTGATAAAAATCCTCAGTACAATAAAGAAAAAATTCCTGTTATCTTGGAGAATTTAGCTGATAACATAGATATAATTATTTCTCTTCATCCAAAGCCGGATTATGTTGAATTAACGGTTACAAAAGACAGAGACGCTGTTGTTTCCAAAAATATGGCGATGAAACTCGATCCAAAGACATTACTGATACTTGAAGCTTAAACTGAAATAATATATTTTTATATCAGGAGAGATGATATGGGTGGTGTCGCTGTATTTATTCCGTTTGTTGCTTTATCAATACCTATAATTGCCATAATTCTCAGTCACAGAAGCGGTTCGCAGAAGAATAAATTAAAAGAACTGGAATTAAAGAAAGAAATATTAGAGCTGGAAATCAAGAAACAGGACAGTACAATTAAATTGCTCGAAGAAGAAAATAAAAAATTCGATAACATCCTTAAAAATGATGTTAGATAAAAAGGCAGTTGTATTTTCCTGACTTTACTTTATGTATTTTCGTCCAAGCATTTTTTCGGCAAGCTTGACATCTCCCTCCGCAATCGCCGCGCGGATGCGGCTTGAGCTGACGGGAAGCGAACCTTCTACGACCTGCGGAACAATTTCGGCGGGTATATTTCGTGAGATAAAAAATAATTTTATTTTTTCTGCATCTGTATCCAAATTACTGCCGCAGCGGAAATTGCCGCCGGCCGCAAAGTAGCCTATATTACCCTTTTTAAATAGTATTTCAAGGAAATCGTTTCCCGGCATTTGTTTGAATTCTTCCGTAAAATCTATAATAATTGTTTCTTTTATTCCAAGTTCTCCGAATAAATTTAATCTTTCCTGAAAGCTTTGTATTTCATTAACGTTATTAATTATTTTTTTCTTTTTACCGCTTTCCGTATTTATCATTTTTCCTGTTTTATGATTTTCACGGAATGTTATAACAACAGGTATATAATCTGTGTTATGCGAAACAATTTTTTTCAGCAGCGCCTGATGTCCAAGATGCACGCCGTCAAAAACTCCGACAGTCATGGAGGTTTTTTTATCTCTTTGCGGCATTCCGCTTTTTGTAAATTGTTTCCATGTTATTGTTTTCATGTTTTTTTTCTGACAGACGCCGCTTTAATTTCCGCTAATTTGCTGCTGAAAAGTTCGTAGTCTGGGGCGTGTTTAACGGCTTTTTCCAGCATTTTTACCGCGCTTTTTTTGTTTCCTTTAAAAAAGTAAACCAATCCCCATAAATAATAAAGCGCGGGATCCGGTTTTGGCTGAGGACTCCTCTCTGTCCTTATTTTCTCCGCCGCGTCAAATTCTTTTACGCATTTTTTGTAATCTTCAAGACTGAATGCCCATTTCCCAACCAATGCGCGCGCTTCCCAGTTATCTTCACCTAACAAAGACAGTTTGGGCACAAGAGCGGCAAGTTCGTGAACATTGTCAAGGTTAAAAAAAATTCTTGCGGCTGTTATATAAAAAGCGAGTGCTTTCTTTTTTCTTCCGCCAAGTTCATTCGCGTTTGCCGCGTTAACGGCGTAAACGCCGCTTTCCTGCGAATTATCGCTTTTACCTGTCATTTTATAGGCTTTCTCCCACGCGTCCGCGGAATTCTTGTAATCCTTAAGTTCCCATAAACTTCGGGCAAGCAGCGCGTAATAATCAACGTCATTATTTATTTCTGTAGAATGTTTTATCGCAAAATCTTTTAGTTCCGCGAATTTATTTAATTCGCCAAGTATCCGCATTTTTTCCGTGTATGCGGGTTTCGCTTCGGCGGAATCAGGCCATTGATCAATAATCGCGTTAATGTACTCTTCCGCGTCCTGATAACGCTCAAGACGGAATGACATCCGCGCGGCAAGCAGAAGTTCTTTTCGCGTTCTGACTTTAGAGTAGCCCGTTGTCACATCACGTATCGCGTCATCTCTGCGCTTCCATGCTTTTTCGATCTGTTCCAGCGCGCTGGAATACTCGTTCATCGCCGCGTAAGTTTCCGCGAGCCGCAGGCGGTATTCCGCGTTGATATTCGAATCATCATTCCATTTCTGAAAACTGTCTTCTATCGCTTTTAAATGCGTATCAATTGAAATATATTCAAGATAGGCTTTACAGACATACTCGTTTTTATTATCAATGATTTCCGGTTTATCATTCTCTTCGTAAGAGACAAGAGCAAAACCGATCTTCCCTGAAACAATTGAATCATCGCTTGTTTTTCCTACCCATTTATCATTAACAAGAAAAATTAAATATGTGCCGTAAGTAATAATATTCATGCTGATTTTTATGCTTGCGTCTGTGTTTTCCTGCGTTTTATCTGTTGATTTTTTTTGCGGTAAAGTTTCATGCATTAAATCATTTGATGCGGCGTTAAAATCTGAAATTTCTGTCCATGCAATTAATGTTTTTGGAGAGTTGTTTTTTACAATATCAAGACGGAAATAACCTTTGCTGGAAACAAGAGCCAGGTAATATGATTCTTCGTGCATTATGCGAAAGATAATTCCGGCGGCGGCATAACCGCCCATGTTATCAAGCCGGAATCCCGCTTCAATTACATGATCCTGATATTCTGTATCCGGAATGTCAGTCCATGCGATACAGTTTGATTTTTTTAGTCCTAGAACAAGTGATCTGTCTGACAGATAGGAATTATATGAAGATTCTGATTTAATATCAAAAAGAGATTTTTTTCCGGATTTTCTGCCGAAGATTTTCGGCGCTGTCCGGGTGAAATCGATTATTAGTTTTCCTTCTGAAGAATTTTTTAGTTTACCGGAGAGTGCGAAAATGAGCTTTCTTGAAAAAGATAACATATTTAAGATTTACCTTAAAAATATAAAAAAGTCGATACAGTCTTTGAACAGACTGGATGTTTTTCTTATTACCGCTGTTTTTCTGATTATTGCCGTTCCGTTAATTTTCACCATTAGTGTAAATTCCAATAAAGCTGATGAAGAAGCTCCTGTAAGCCAGGTTAATCTTTTTATTTCAAATTCTTTTAAAGATTATTTTGGCGCAGAGATAACAGAAAATTTGTTTTTAGAATTTGAAGAATTATATCCTGATATTTTTATTAGCGCAGCTGATGATACACAGGAGCCTGATATTTTTATTTTTAATGAAAGCGGCTTTAATATTTATGCCGCCGCGAACGCTGTTTTAACCGCAATCCCTCTTGTCTCATTTATGGATTTGCTTTTTTATAATATTGATATTCTGACAGCCGCAGGTTTTGATTCTCCTCCTAAAACAAGAGAGGAATTTACCGCCTATTGCGGAGTTATTTCCGGCGCGGATTTAAACGCCGCGGCCGCGGCGATCAGTCTGAGTGATAAAGATCGCGGCGGTTTATCAAGAGATATTTTTTCATGGATTTGGGCAGGAGGCGGAAACTTTTGGGCTGACGGCGATAAGCCGTTTTTAAATACCAGAGCAATTGTTAATGATATTGCTTTCTTCGGCACGCTTTACAGCGAAGGGATGTACGCTCCCAGAATATTTGAAACCACAGGAGATCAGAGGCTGGAAGATTTCGCGAGAGGAAGAATCGCGATGATGGCTGCGTCAGCGCGGGTTATTCCGTTTTTAAGAGACCGGATGAGAGAAGGCTCATTCGGTATTACCTCCATTCCCGACGCGAATACCGGAGGACGGTACAACACCGGAATTTCCTCGTTATACGCGGCGATTTCCTCAAACAGTCAATATCCCGATGAAGCGCTAATTTTTCTGGAATTTTTATCTGAAAAAAGTTTTATTTTGTGCGAAGAAATGAAAGCTGTTCCCGGCATTATTTCAAACATAATTCCCGGCAATTATGTTGCTGACGATCCTTATTATTCCAAGGCATGGGAAATTTTTGAATTCGCTCAAACCGCCGAAGGCTTCTCCGGAAATCCAAACGCTGTTAAATATGAAACAGCTTTCCTTGAAGAACTGCGAATCTTTTTTGAGAGCACCCGTACAGCGCAGCAAACCGTAACCGCAATTCAACGCCGCTGGGATGAAATTTATGACGATGAGTAAGAATTTACAATGAGTAATTGAGAAAATAAATTAGTTCCATGACCGTCCGCATCACCCCGATAAATTTTTCGGCGCTATTAAAGTTCCGCCATCACAGGTGTCAGTCATTATGGCGATTTTTTCCAGTAATTATTTTTCCTTAATCATTAAAACATGCAAAAAAATCTAAAAAAATGATCAAAAAAGTTCATTGTTGTTGACACTCTGATTTTATGAGTCTATCATGAAGCTACCAGTTTAAATGGTAGGCTTTGTTGTTTATTAAGAATAACTTTAGGAACAAGGGCTGATAATGAATAAGACTTCTCTAAGTGTGAAAATTCTTATTTTTGCCGCGGTTGCAGCTGTTATTGCTTTAATATTCACAGTCGTAGTATGGGAAGACGATGATTTCTCTGAAAAATACGCAGGTTATACTCTAAGCGGTCCAAATTCCGGCAGATCAAATATTTACTCACGGTATATTGAACGATATGCCTCTGTTCCTGCCGGCCGGCAGGATATTCCTGTAGATATTTTCTCATGGTCTTCCGGCGATGGCGTTTCAATTATTGAAGATTTTGCGTTCACACCGCGTGTTGTACGGACCGAAGAAGACAGTTTTGTTGAATATACCGTTAATATAGAAAGAGACGGCCTTTATTACATTCACATCGATTATTATCCTGTTCCCGCGCGCGGAATTCCGATAGAGCGTTCTCTTCAGATAAACGGCAATGTTCCGTTTCTCGGAGCTGACAGGCTTGTCTTTCCGCGTATCTGGGGAGATTCAGGCGTAAGCCGGTATGATAATCAGGGTAACGAAATCCGTCCGCCTCAGGTTGAAATTCCGCGCTGGGAATCTGTATGGTTCAAAGATTCGCAGGGTTACTTTACCGACCCTTATACTTTCTATTTTCATGAAGGTGAAAATACAATCAGGCTTACAGGTATTAATGAGCCTTTAGTAATCCGTTCGCTTACTCTTTCCGCGCCGTTTAAACCGGTAAGTTACCGTGATTATATAGCCTCAATGGATTTAAGCGGATTCTCAGAGGCAAGTAAAAATTTCTCGCTAAAAATCCAAGGCGAAAAAGCTTCCCGCCGATCGGACTCATCTTTATACGCGGTATACGATCGCTCGTCCGGGGCGACTGACCCCGCAAGCGTAGCGCAAATAAGGCTAAATATGATCGGCGGCGAAGCGTGGCAGATCGCCGGACAGTGGATTGAATGGGATGCTGATATTCCCGAAAACGGAATGTACCGCATAACGATTAAAGGACGGCAGAATTACAGCCGCGGTTTTGTTTCTAACCGTACCGTTATGATTAACGGACAGATTCCGTTTAAAGAATTAGCCGTTGTGCCGTTTTCGTATAACAACAGATGGACGAACACTACGTTAGCTGACGAGTACGGCGATATTCTTGTGCCTTTGCAGAAAGGAACAAATACTATCCGGCTTCAGGCGACGTTAGGTGAAATGGGCGGAATGCTCAACGTAATGGAAGAAAGCGTGTTCCGCCTTAACTCAATTTACCGGAAGATACTTGTTCTTACAGGGCCTGAACCCGATTTATACCGCGACTACCGCATTGACGTTGTTTATCCGGATTTAATCAGGGAAATGCGGCTTGAAAGCATGATACTCTATAAACTTGTCGACGATTTAACGTTCTATTCCGGAGAGCGCGGCGAGGAAGCTTCCGTTGCGCTCACTCTTGCGCGCCAGCTTGAGCTATTCGCCAATCGCCCTGATAAAATTCCAAGAGCTTTAGTTAATTTCAGAATAAATATCAGCTCTCTCGGCGACAGTCTTCTGACTCTTTCCGAGTCCATGCTTGATATTGATTATATTCTTATAACAGGCGTGAACGCGCCTGTAACGCCGGTGCGTGAAAATTTTTTTATCGCGGCGTTACACGAAATTCGTTCGTTCATCGCCTCCTTCTTTGTCGATTACAATAATATTGGAAATGTTCACAGAGGCGGGGATGTTATCGAAGTGTGGATACTTTCCGGGCGCGATCAAAGCACTATTTTAAAATCAATGATCGATGATACTTTTTCCCAGTTAACGGGCATTAGAGTCAACTTAAAACTTGTCGCGCCGGACGCCGTTATGCCCGCAGTTGTAGCGGGAACCGGGCCGGATTTGGTTTTGACGGTTCCGCAGGGCGATGTTGTAAATTACGCGATACGCGGCGCTGTTGTTGATATTTCCAAACTACCCGGCTATCAGGATGTAATTAGTGAACTTAACAGCAGCGTAATTATTCCGTTTGAATTTCTGGGAGGCGTGTACGGACTTCCGGAAACGCAGTACTTCCATGTAATGTATTACCGTAAAGACATCCTTGATGATCTTCAGCTTGAACTTCCTGATACGTGGGATGAACTTATCAATATACTGCCGATTATCCAAAAAAATAATATGAATGTCGGCGTTCCTTCTGTAGCCACAAGCGAGCAGCAAAACATCGATTTCTCAAACTTCCTTGCGCAATTATTCCAGCGCGGCGGAAGGCTTTACAATGAAGACGGCTCACGCACTCTTCTTGATACCGAAACCGCCGTCGAAGCGTTTGATGTGTACACAAAATTCTTTACACATTATAAAACGCCTATAATTTACAATTTTATTAATCGTTTCCGCACAGGCGAAATGCCAATCGCCTTTGCCGATTATTCATGGTTTAACACCCTTGAGATTTTCGCTCCCGAAATTCGCGGGCTTTGGGGTTTTCACAGAATGCCGGGTCATAAAAGAGCGGACGGCGTTATAGACCGCTCGGTATCTACCGGAACTCTCGCGTCGATGATTTTTTCTAAATCAACAAAACAGGAACAATCATGGGAATTTTTAAAATGGTGGATCAGTTCAAACACGCAGTTAAGATTCGGCCGCGAACTTGAGAGCCTTATGGGATCCGCGGCGCGGTATCCCACTGCGAATTATGAAGCGTTCAGGCAGCTTCCGTGGAGATCTGATCAAATGGCGGTGCTTGATGAACAGCGCTCGTGGGCAGTCGGCGTGCCTGAAGTGCCCGGAGGTTACTTTGTCAGCAGGCATTTAATCAACGCAGCACGGCGTATCATTAATAAAAAGAAAGGTCAGGAATTTTTGTATGATGTAAGAGAAACGCTGCTGGATTATTCCATCACTATTAACGAAGAGTTGACAAAGAAACGAAAAGAATTCGGTCTTGAGTAGGGGGACGAATGAGCTTTGCAAATTATATTGCAAAAATTAGAATAAGAGATCACAAACGGGCAAGTGAAATTTATAAGCACCGCGTCTGTTATCTTTTCCTTGCGCCTTACGCGATTGTTTTTATTCTTTTCTTTGTCGCTCCCCTTGCTATATCAATTTTTTACAGCTTTACGTATTTTAATATTCTTGAGCCGCCAACATTTATCGGGCTGCGGAATTACATCAACCTGCTGTTAGCTGACGATGTATTTTTAATCGCTGTTCAGAATACATTCCTGATGGCTGCCATAACAGGACCTTTAGGCTATATCATGGCGTTTCTTTTCGCGTGGTTTATTAACGAGCTTCCCCGTTATATCCGCGCTGTTGTAACTTTAATTTTTTACGCGCCTTCAATTTCCGGCGGCGCGTTCATGATTTGGGCGCTTATTTTTTCAGGCGACGCTTACGGCTACATTAACGGAATTCTTATGAATCTTGGGATACTTGATAAGCCGGAACTATGGCTGACAGATCCTAAATTCATGATGCCTGTTATGTTAATTGTAATTTTATGGATGAGTTTAGGCGCGGGCTTTCTCGCGTTTATCGCTGGTCTTTCAACGATTGATCCTACTCTTTATGAAGCGGGACTCGTTGACGGTATTTCCAACCGCTGGCAGGAGCTCTGGTATATCACGCTTCCGAATATGAAAGGGATGCTGATGTTCGGAGCTGTAATGGCGATTACTCAGTCATTTGGAGTGGCTGATGTCACAATTGTACTTGCCGGATTCCCGAGCACCGATTACGCTGTGCATACTGTCGTAAACCATTTGATCGATTACGGCTCGATCCGTTTCGAGATGGGATACGCGTCAGCTATTGCCACAATTTTATTCCTTACAATGATACTATGCAATTTTGTTGTCCAGAAACTGTTAAAACGGGTAGGGACATAATATGAAAAAAACAAAAAGATTAACCGGCGGCAGAAGGCTTAACAGGTCTTTCGGCGGCGATGTTTTTATTTTTTTCATTCTCGCTCTTTTTGGTATATTCTTCGCGTTCCCGCTTGTGTTTAACATCAATCACGCTTTTAAACCGTTAAACGAAATATTCCTTTTTCCGCCGAATGTTTTTGTCCGCCGCCCCACCCTGAATAATTTTCAGGATCTTTTTATCATTATGAGCAAATCTTGGGTTACGTTTTCGCGTTATATTTTTAATACGCTGTTTATAACTGTCGCCGGAACCGCGGGATTGATCATCTTCGCTGCGATGGGAGCGTTTGTTGTAAGCAAATATAAATTCCCGGGCTCTAAAATATTTTTCTCTGGAGTTATTATCACTCTTATGTTCTCCGGTTATGTAACCGCGATTCCGAACTATCTTGTTATGGCGCGCCTCGGCTGGGTTGATACTTATCTGTCTGTTATCATTCCGGCGTTCGCCATGCCGATGGGATTTTTCCTTTTAAAACAATTTATTGATACAATTCCCGATACTCTTCTGGAAGCCGCTAAAGTAGACGGCGCGAAAGAAGCTGGAATTTTTTTATGGATCGTTATGCCGATGATAAAACCTGCATGGCTTACAGTTATGATTTTTTCCGTGCAGGCATTGTGGAACGCAAGAGCGTCAAATTTTATTTATTCCGAGGAATTAAAAACTCTCCCTTACGCGCTTTCGCAGATTATTACTACAGGCGTCGCGCGCGCCGGCGTTGGAGCCGCGGTCGGACTTTTTGTCATGATCGTGCCGCTTGTATGTTTTATTTTCGCGCAAAGCAATGTCTTGCAGACAATGGCAAGTTCGGGGATTAAAGAATGAAAAAACGATTATTTATTTTGTTTATATTGTTTTTCTCGTGTGTTTCTGTATTTTTTTCGTTATTCCAAACTCCTCTGATCACGCCTCATTCTCTTTACGCTGGGCCTACAAATTACACTTACAGCTACGATTACTGGTATGAGTATGTTTCTTCTCCTGACGCGTACCGGATCGGCGCTTATATTCTTGGAACAGCGCTTGGCATCGGACACTTCAGGGAACCGCAGGGGCTTTTTATAAGAGATAATAAAATTTATGTCTGCGATTCCGGCAATAACAGAATAGTAGTAATAGAAGCTTTGGATAACGGCGAATATAATCCTGTGCAGATTGTTAATTCTGTTTTGATTGACGGCGAGGAATCAAACTTATATTATCCGATGGATATTTTTGTATGCAGAGAAGGTTATATATATATCGCCGACACCAATAACCGCCGCATATTGAAACTTGATCCGGAGTGGAATCATATTTTTACCATTACAAGACCTGATGATGACAGCCTTGATGATTTTGTGGAATTCCATCCGATGAAGCTTGTCGTGGATTTCGCAAACCGGATTTTTTCTCAGGTTAGAAATGTCAACAAAGGTTTTATGGAATTTGACGGCCGCGGAGATTTTTCAGGCTATATGGGCGCGAACGAAGTTGTATTTAACATATTTGATTATGTCTGGAGATTTTTCTCTACACAGGAACAGAGAGCGCGTCAGGGTCTTTTTGTTCCCACAGAATACAACAACCTTGCTATTGATAAAGACGGTTTTGTTTACGCAACCAGCTTCATGGCAGCTAACCAATCCGGCAACCTGACTCCGGTAAAACGCCTTAACGCGATGGGGCAGGATATATTGATTCGAAACGGCTACGAAGCCCCGATTGGCGACATTGTTTTTTCCGATATAAGTTACGGCGGAGTCGCCGGTTTTTCCAGATTGATTGATGTAGTCGCCTTTGACAATGATTCTTACGCATGTTTTGACAGGGCCCGCGGGCGGATTTTTATGTATGACTTTCAGGGTAATCTTTTATACGTATTCGGAGGTTTGGGAAACAGGGAGGGATATTTTCTGATGCCTGCCGCGCTTGACAGAATGGGCGATACTCTTTACGCGCTTGATTCCAGAACCGCCGCGATTACGCGTTTCGATCTGACAAGTTACGGATCTTTAATAAATCTTGCGCTTAACGATTACAAAGCCGGCCGTTATGATTCTTCCGCGGATGTATGGGAAGAAGTTTTAAAAATGAACGGCAATTTTGATTTCGCGTACGTCGGCATAGGCAGATCCGCGCTTCGTCAGGGTGATTATCTTAAAGCGATGGAATATTACAAGTTAAAACATTTCCGCGTAGGTTATGGAAAAGCTTTTCAGTTATACCGCAAACAGTGGATGGAGGAAAATCTCTGGAAGATATTACTGGTTCTTGGAGTTATGATTTTTTTACCCATGATTATCAAATTTACCGTTAAAACCGTAAAGGAGATTAAAGAAGCATGAACCTGAATTTATCCCGAGGAGAAGAGGCGCCCGTAACATTATCAATCGCTGATAAAGCGTGGTGGCGGCATCTTGGAAAAACTCTTAAATACGCGTTTTATGTTTGCGTACATCCTCTTGACGGTTTCTGGGATTTAACAAATGAAAAACGCGGTTCTATCGCCGCCGCGAATATTATTGTTGCCGCCGCTCTTCTTGTAGAAGTATTTACTTTAACGCTGACTAATTTCCAGTTCATTATGATAAACATGGAATATTTTAACGTTATTTATGTGTTTCTGCAGATTCTGCTTCCTGTATTTTTGTGGACTCTTGCGAACTGGAGTCTTACAACTCTAATGGACGGCAAAGGCAGAATGAGGGATATTTACATGGCTGTCGCATACGCGATGCTTCCTTCAGTTATTATAAATGCTTTTATGATTATCTTAAGCCAGATAATAACTTATGATGAAGGCGCGCTTTACATGTTTCTTTATTTTCTTTCAGCCGGATGGACAGCGCTATTAATTATCTGCGGCATGATGATGATTCATGATTACAGTATGGGTAAAACGCTTTTCTCGTGTTTTTTAACGATCATCGGAATGGGAGTAATAGTTTTTATTTTTGTTTTATTCTTCAGTTTAATCAGCGATTCTATCGCGTATTTTATTTCGCTTTATAGAGAGATTGTATTCAGGGTAATGTAGGAGGAGCAGTGAAGAAAGTAGTTTGGCTTTTTGCGTCAATTTTTATTCTCTTGACTATAATCTCCTGCGGCGGAAGAGAGAGGGGAACAAAACCTGTTGTCTTTTATGAGTATGACGGCAGTACGGACGAAGTTGTCCTTGAAAACGAAAATCTTATGCTGCGTTTTCTGCCTGAAACAACGGAAATTATTCTTGTAAATAAAAAAACAGGAATGGAGTGGCGTTCAAATCCGTTAGGTGACGATCCGCTGGCAGACCCTGTTACGCGGTATATGATGAACTCGGTATTCGCTCTTGAGTACGCCGATATTTACGGAATCGGACAAACCCAGTACTCAGGAGAACAAAGCGTAAAACTCGGCGCTTATGAATACGAAATTGTTAACGGCGTTCTTGAAGTTAATTATACAATCGGCAATCTTGAGCGTACCTACACTATCCCTCCCGCTGTGCCGGAAGAAAGAATGAAAGAATTCACCGATCTGATGAGCAGCATAGAAAGAAGCATTGTTAACGCGGGTTATCGTCTTTATGATATTGATAATCTGCGGTCATCCGATAACAGAGATGAACTTTTGACAATGTATCCTGATCTTGCGGATAAAAAGCTGTATGTTCTCCGCGCCGATACCCATGAGTATCAGAAAATTGAATATGAAAAAATTTTTGCGGCTGCCGGATATGAATACGATGATTATATTGAGGATTTGAACCGTTATCCCGCGCTTGCAGGCAGGGAGAGGCCGGCGTTTAACATAACGCTTCAATATTCTCTTGAAGGCAGCTCTCTTATTTTAAATGTGCCGTTTGAAAAAATTGCATACCGCGATAAATATCCTATAAAAACATTTTCTTTAATGCCGTATATCGGAGCGGGCGGTTTGGAGGATAACGGATATCTATTGGTTCCCGACGGCAACGGAGCTTTAATTCATTTTAATAACGGAAGACATAATCAACAGATTTACAACAGTATTGTTTACGGGTGGGATGAAGGCCAGGTACGTGATGCGATAGTTGTTGATAACCGTTCTCCTTTTCCTGTTTACGGCATACAGAATAACGGAAACGCTCTTTTGTGCATTATCGAAAACGGAGCGTCTTACGCCAATGTGATGGCGGATGTCTCCGGCCGTAACAATTCATGGAACAATGTATACGCGCGGTTTACAATGGTTCACAGCGAAGTTATGAACATTACGGAAAGATCGCAGCGCGATGTTTATCAGTATGAAAGATCATTGCCTGCGGGTGAAAGTATTACATTGCGTTTTGTTGCCTGCGAGGAAAACGGCTATGTCGGTATGGCAAAGGAGTACCGCTCATGGCTGTTAAAGAAATTTCCGTCATTGAACAGGCAAAATCAGAGCGCGGGCGTGCCTGTCGCGGTGGAAATTGTCGGAGCTGTCAATAAAACACAGCACCGTCTTGGCATACCTTTTGATCTTCCGTTAAAACTTACTTCTTACAGTGAAGCCGCCGGCATGATAAATGATTTCGCTCAAATGGGCTGGAGAAACGTAAACGTTAAACTAAACGGCTGGTTTAACCGCAGTGTTGATCATGCAATACCGACGCGCATTCAATTAATCAGAGCCCTTGGAAGCAGGAATGATTTTACCGGTCTTGTACGGACAGTTAAGCAAAATAATTATAATCTTTATCCCGAAGTTGATTTTTTTCTTATGAAAGATAAAAAACTTTTTGACGGATTCAATCTGTACAGTGACGCTTCCCGTTATATAAACCGAGAGAGGATTCAAAGATATCCGTATAGCATCGCATGGTTCGGGGAGAGGACTTTATGGGGTAAGCTCAGTTATGTCGCGCATCCTGATAAAATGGCGTCCATGATTGAAAATTTCAAAGACAAAGCTTCCGGTTACGGAATAGAAAATATCGCGTTCAGAAATATCGCGTCGAGACTTACCGGCGATTACAACGAAAGACAGCATGTAAGCCGCGAAGCTTCCATGATAACAAGGCAGAACACGCTTGAAAACTTACGGCAGTCAGGGACGGGCGTTATGCTTCTTACAGGGCATGCTTACGCGGCGCCTTTCGCGGACTTTATTATTGATATGGTTCTAGAATGTCAGAATTTCGGCATAACGGATGTTTCTGTTCCTTTTTATTCGATTGCCCTGCACGGCCTTGTACCGTATACAGGCAGAGCTATTAACCTTGCCGAAGATTATTCTAAAAATCTTTTAAAGATTATTGAATGCGGCGCGGGATTGTACTTCAGTTTCACGGTCGAAGATACATCAATATTGCAGGAAACCAAGTTCAGGCAATTTTACGCGAATGTATATCACAAATGGATTAACGATGCTGATGCGCTGTACAGGAAATTCAATTCTGAGTTTGGCCGTCTTTTTAGTCAGGCAATTGTAAATCATGAAATATTATCTCACATGGTAACCATGACAGAATATGAAGACGGAACCAGAGTTATTGTTAACGCGGGTAATTTCGCATTTAACTATAACGGAAGAATTATTAACGCAGATGATTATTTTATTATTAGGCAGGGAGCGTCTTTATGAAAATTAATAATTTTTTTATTAATTATTTTCAAAAATATTTTCATAAAAAAGACAATAAACTAACTCTGTCTCTTGAAGGCAAGGATGCCCGCGCAGGTTATTTATTCTGCCTTCCTTTTATAATCGGTTTTATACTTTTTATGCTCTTGCCGTTTATTGAATCATTTATAATGGTATTTAATAAAGTTACAATAGACGTTGTTAATTTTGGATTTAGAAGTGAATTTATCGGACTTGGAAACATTCAGCGCGCTCTATTGATCGATCCGGAATTTAACAAGCTTCTTGCCGAAGAACTTCTCAGAATGGTGCTTGTAGTGCCCGCGATTATTATCTTCAGCCTGTTTGTCGCGCTTTTATTAAATCAGGAATTCAAGGCAAGAGGATTTGTACGCGCTATTTTCTTTCTGCCTGTTATTTTATCTTCCGGCATTCTTGTTTACATAGAAACCAACAGCGAGCTTTTACAAAGCATTGCCGTAAATATTCAGAAAAGCAACCAAATGAAATCATCCATTACAACCGTACTGGAAAGCATTCTTGTTGTTGAAGGATTCGGCGGCGGTTTTATGAGGTACATTTTTCAGATTGTAAATCAGATTTATACCATCGCAATGGCTTCGGGTATTCAGATTATTATCTTCCTTTCCGCGTTACAGACAATTCCCGCAAGTATTTTTGAAGCGGCAAAAATTGAGGGAGCTACAAGCTGGGAATGTTTCTGGAAGATCACCTTCCCGATGGTCAGTTCGTTAATTATTGTAAATGTGGTTTACAGCGTGGTAGATTTTTTCCTGAGAACAGACAATGTAGTAATGGAAAGAATTCTTCTTATTTTAAATCAGTATCTTGATTTTGGCTTCTCCGCGGCAATGGCATGGATATACTTCCTTATTGTAATAATTGTAATAGGGGTGGTTTTTGCGCTTGTTTCAAAAAGGATATACTATTATGAATAATAAAGCATTTAACGCTCATTCATTATATATAATCAGGAATAAATCATTTGATATCATTTATAAAATATTCCGCGCTGTAATTCTATTCGGGTTTTGTTTTCTTATTCTGCAGCCGCTATTAAATAAAATATCCGTAAGTTTTATGATGGAACAGGATTTGTATGATGCGACTGTTATCAGCATTCCGCGTAATTTCTCTACAGATAATTATTCAATCGCCATGGACCTGCTTGATTATTGGGCTACGCTTATTCAGACAATTATTATTATTATTATCAGCGCCGCGCTGCAGGTTATTGCATGTACTCTCGCGGCATACGGATTTGCGCGTTACAAGTTCCCGGGAAGAAGCGTATTATTTATGTGCGTATTTCTGATAATCATTGTTCCGCCGCAGACAATCTTATCTTCTCTTTATTTAAATTTTCAATTCTTTGATATTTTCGGTCTTGTTAAGCTTATAACAGGCAGAAATATTAACCTGCTCGGGTCTTTGACAGGTTATCTGCTGCTTTCCGCTACCGCTATGGGGCTTAAAAGCGGTTTATACATTTTCCTTTTAAGACAGTATTTCCGGGGAGTGCCAAAAGAACTGGAAGAAGCCGCTTATGTTGACGGATGCGGAAGATTATATACATTCGGCCGTATTATGCTCCCTGACGCGCTGCCGATGCTTACTTCGTGTTTTTTATTTTCATTCGTTTGGCAATATACAGACACTCTTTTTTCGCAGCTATTCCTGCGAAGTTATAAAATGATGCCGATTGCCTTAAGCAGGCTTACAGAAAGTTTTACGCGTTATTGGGCTACTATCAATGCTGTCGGTTCGGGAGGTTCAGGAATTATGGCGCAGCCGCCTGTCGGATATGTTCAGGCAGTTGTCGCGACAGGAGTGCTGGTCGCGCTTGTTCCGTTAATTATTTTATATCTTGTCGCTCAAAAGGCATTTGTAGAATCATTAAGTCAGACAGGAATTAAAATGTAGGTTTCAACACGGCTGTCAGCCGTTTGAGATAAATAAAAATTATTTTTTGGAGGAATGAAATGTTAAGAGAAGTAAGACGATTTGGATTAGTTTTGTTTGCTTTATTGTTAGCAGCAGGTCTTGTCCTTGTTGGGTGTACAAAGAAAGATGAAGGAACATCAGGAATTAATCTCAGAGGAGCTAATATTTCCGTTGCTTCATGGTGGTCAACATACAATGTGGACACATATGAACCCAGGAATGAGGGAGAAGAAAAAACTCTTGAATACAGGAAAAAAGTTTTAAGAGACGAAGGCTTTAATTTCCAATTTGTGGAAATATCAGACTGGGATAATTATCTTGCCCTTGTAGCAAGTAATATTATGTCAGGTAACAGGAATTACCAAATTTATGAGCTTGGCTCTAATATGGCGATTACACTGTTCAAGCAGGGGCTTTTATATCCTGTAAGTGACAGCACTGCTGTTAATTTCAATATACGGGAACCGGTTGCAGGCGTAGTTCCTATGTATAACGGCCTTGTGCAGGATTTTATGACATTTAGCGGCAAGCAATACGGCTGGCTGTATGGTCTCCCGAATGACGGCTGGGGACAAACAATGCTTTATTTCAATGTTAAACATTTTACAGACGCAGGTTTAAGCCCGGATTATCTTTATGATTTACAAAAGAACAACAACTGGACATGGGATACTTTCCTTGATCTTTGCAGAAGGTTAACACGCGATACCAATAATGACGGTATTACCGATATTTACGCGCTTCCATGCGATGACGCCCGTGAATTTATTATGGGACTGGTTTACGGTAACGGCGCGGACTTTGTTACCATCGACGCTCAGGGCAGAGCTCAGAGTTCTGTTAGTTCCCCCGCGTTCCTTGAAGCGCTCGCGTTTTACAATCAGCTGATTAACGAAGGTCTTGTTCAGACAACGCCGGAGTATGACTGGGGCTGGAACTGGTCAGCGTTTGTTGATGGACGCGTCGCGATGACATTTGATCCTGAATGGAGAAAAGGAGAGATGAACGAAAGTTTTGACGCCGGATACGTTCTTCCGCCGAGAGGCCCAAGATCAAGCCAGCTTCGCCTTGGCGCCGGCGGAAGCGTTTATGCGATTCCCAATTTCTTCTCTCCCGCGGAAGTTGATATTTTCCTTAAAGCGTCAGAACTTTGGAATACTCCTGTAGATACCGACTGGTTAAGCGGCCATTTCTGGGCTTCGCGTAACCTTCGCGATGTTACCGAAACAGTAGTAATGTCAAGAGACGCCCGTTACCTGACACTAAAAACACAGGAATTAATTCCCGGCTATCCGTTTGATGACTTTATTAGTGAATTCAGGGACGGTCTTGGCAGAACATCTCCATCATCCCATATTGAAACATGGACACCAAGATTAAACGCGGCTATTGAGGATTTTAACCGCTAGTTAACGCCGGGCTTGATGTTTGATCGTTTTTTAGGATCAGGCAAGCCTTTAGTTTTATCCCGGTAATTTAATAATTGCCGGGATATTTTTTTTGATATAATATGTGTAAACCGCATTTTATATAAGTGCGAATTAATTATTAAAGGAGTAAACATGAGTCTAATTGTAAACGGCAGCAGCCTGCCGAATATTCCGTGGGAAGACAGACCGTCTTCCGGAACCGGCAGCGATCCTAAAAAGGATATAATGTGGCGTTATACCAAAAACCCGATCATCCCAAGAGATTTAACTCTGCGATCAAACAGTATTTTTAACAGCGCGGTTGTTCCGTTTAAAGGCAAGGAAGCCGGTTTCCAGTACGCCGGAGTTTTCCGCTGCGATGATACCGCCCGCCATATGGACATTCACGCCGGAAAAAGCAAGGACGGAATCAGCTGGATCATCGAAGATGAACCAATTAAATTTATCAAGACCGATCCTGAACTTCCCGATTCGGATTATAAATATGATCCGCGCGTGATTTTTATCGAAGACAGATATTATATTATCTGGTGCAATGGTTATTCCGGGCCTTGTCTTGGCATGGCTTATACGTATGACTTTGAAAAATTTTACCAGATGGAAAACCCAATGATGCCGTATAACCGCAACGGCGCGCTTTTTCCGCGCAAGATTGGAAAAAATTATGCCATGTATTCAAGACCCAGTGATTCGGGGCACACTCCGTTCGGCGACATCTGGTACTCGGAAAGCCCGGACTTTATTTACTGGGGAAAACACCGCCACGTCATGTCGCCTCACGGCGGATGGCAAAGCACAAAGGTCGGAGCAGGTCCCTGCCCGGTTGAAACTTCCGAAGGCTGGCTTGTGTTTTATCACGGAGTGCTTACTAGCTGTAACGGTTTTGTTTACGCTTTCAGCGCTGCGCTGATGGATCTTGATAAGCCGTGGAAAGTAATCGCACGTCCCCGCCCGTATATTATTAATCCGCGAGAAATCTACGAACTTGCGGGAGATGTTCCCAATGTTACATTCCCTGTAGCCGCGCTTGTCGATAAAGATACGGGAAAAGTCGCGATATACTACGGCTGCGCCGATACAGTAACAGGCTTAGTCTTTGGAAAGGTTGATGAAATAATCGACTGGGTTAAAAAAAATAAAATGTAATTTCTTAAACGGTTTGTGGTTATTTGCCGAACGCAAACTGCCACAGACCCATTTTCCCGTAAAGCAATAAATAAATATCATGTACACCGCTGATATTTTCCAGACTGCATTCCGCGTATCCCCATGAAGGAAGTCTTCTGTAACTTGTCGGCGGGAGCGGGTAGAATGAGATGTCGCCTGTATTTGGTACGTCAATTGTTCCCGCGAGTAAACCATCAGGCGCATCCATGCGGATTTCGATACGGCAATTATATCTGCCTTGAACTGTCGCGCAGAATTTTGAAACACCGGAACCGAAATCTATCGATTTAAATCTTATCCATCCTGCCTGATCATTATTTTCGGTTGAATTATTACCGCTGTTTGTTTTATTAAAAACCGCGGGGATTCCGCTGCCGCGTTTTTCGTGAAGGTAACAGGAAAAATAATCATCAAAGCTTTGCGCGCAGATTTTCGCCGAGAAATTTATTTTAGGCTGCTCCGCGTTTTGATTTTCCGGTCCTGTTTTAAATTCCAGTCTTCTGGGATAAGTGTTTTCTCCCCATACATTAAAACCGCCTGATAATTTTATATCCGCGGATGATGTTCCAATCAATACATTGCAATAACATGATTCTGTGATAAAGTAATTTTTATAATTATCCCAGACTGTAAGCTCACTTGCCGGAAGATAGAAATTAATTGTTTTTTCTTCATTTGGCATGAATGATAGGCGCGTGAAATTCTTTAATGTTTTTACCGGACGTTTATAAACAGAGCCTGAAATAGAAACATACATTTGCGGAACTTCATCCGATATTACAGTTCCTGTGTTTTTTATTTTAAATGATACCGACACAGTGTCATCTTTTGATACATCATTTTTGTCAATTGATAAATCATAATATTCAAAATTACTGTAAGTAAGACCGTGACCGAACGGCCATAATACCGGTCCTTTAAAATATTGATAGGTAGTGCCGCTTTTTTGTATGTCATACTCCATAATTGACGGCAGCTGTTTTTCATCCTTATACCATGTAAAAGGAGATCGTCCCGCCGGCGAATAACTGCCGCCGATAATATCCGCGATGCCGTTTCCTGTTTCCTGGATACCGTGCGCCATCCATAAGATCGCCGGAACTTTATTCGCTATCTCGCCGCATGTAAACGGATAGCCCGAAAGAATTACAAGAATTAATTTTGGGTTTACCTCCGCAATGCAGCGGATTAACTCTTCCTGCCGCGGCGGAAGATTGAGGCTTGGACGATCAATACATTCGCGTCCATTTACCATTGGATCGTTGCCCGCGAAGAATATCACCTGCCCGGCTTTTGCTGCGGCTTCAACGGCGGCGGTAAGTCCGTCGCGTTCTAGTTTCATTCTGAATAACTCGCCTTCTATGGGAAGAGGATTATCATGCTGATTTACCGGAGCGCCGGACTCAGCCGCTGTTACACGCCTGTTGTCATGTGTTTTTAAAAGAACTAATCCGTCTTCCTGGGGAACTATATTAAAAAGAGTATAGCCAAACCATTCAAGATTATTCTTCCCTGTCGCTGTAATTGTATAAACAGTAGTATCGTTTTTCGGCATCAACTCAGGCGGAATCGGTTCTTTTCGCGGCGTTTCCGGCGCAGGAACGGCTTCGTGGCGCGCGAAACAGCCGGCAAGCATTAAACCGCTTTCTGTATCAGTAAATGTTTTTACTCCCCAGCCCCAGTCATCCATATAAAAACGGGCAGGTTTATCTTCAGGCGCGCCTGCCGTAAATGTTCTTTTTGAAGCCGGAGGACCGCCTGCTGAATGATCATGATTTGTTTTATCTTTAATTTTTACTAATATCATCGGTCTGCCGTCTTTGGCGCTGAACGAAACAATATCGCGGCATTCTGTGTATTTTATTTTGTCTTCGAATAATTCTTTAAGGCCGTTCATCGGCGTACTGAAATACGCCGGGCGTCCTGAGTACCAGTCAAGATGAAGCTGGTCGGCTAACGGCCCCATGACTACAATGTTTTTATTTACCGCATCAGGCCGAAGCGGCAGAATATTATTTTCGTTTTTTAAAAGAACAGCGGACTTTCTTACCGCGTCGCGAGCGAGACGGCTGTATTCTTCTTTTATTGAATCAGTTTCATTTAAAAACTCATAAGGACATTGTTCAGGAGGATCAAACTGACCCAGTCTGAAACGTATCGCGAAAATTCTTTCGAGGTGTTTATCAAGTTCTGTTTCATCAATTAATTTTTTATCAAGCGCGTCATTTACTGCCTTAATTACCGCTTCCGGCATATCGGTCATATTATCCGCGCCGTTTTTTAACGCGGCTGCAAGAGTTTCATCATGCGTTTCAAAATAATGATGCATATCGACGGTATGCAAAAAATCGCCGCCGTCTGTTACTATATTTCCCGAAAGCCCCCATTCATTTTTAACAATATCTTTTAACATCGGATGCAGCATCATTGGTATGCCGTTTAATTCGTTATATGACGTCATTAAAGAAACCGCGCCTGCCTTCTGAACCGCCGCCTTAAACGGAACAAGATAATATTCATGTAAAATCTGCGGAGGAATCGAACATGAACAAGTTCCGCGATCCTCCTCATTGTTATTTGCTATAAAATGTTTAGGGCCGCAGGAAGCTCTGAGATAAAACGGATGATCTCCCTGAACACCGCGGATGTATTCGCATGAGAGTTCGCTTGTCAGGTACGGGTCTTCGCCGTATCCTTCTTCCGTGCGTCCCCAGCCGGGATGCCTTTCCATGTCTATAGTCGGAGACCAGATTGCAAGTCCCTGTTTTCGTTCGTGTTTTTTATAGTAAAAGCGCGCTTCTGTTCCGACAGCTTCGCCGATTTTTCGCAGTAATTCGCGATCCCATCCCGCCGCGAGTCCGATAGTCTGCGGAAAGGTTGTGTTGTTTCCTTCTCTGTCGACAAATCCATGAGCGCCTTCGCCGCCGAATCCCCATGCCTGTATGCCAAGCCGTTCTATAGCAATGTTGCGCGTAGGAATAAAACTGATTTTCTCTTCGATTGTCAGTCTTGAAAGCAAGTCCTTAATACGCTCATCTAAAGGCAGTTTTGGATCATAGAATGGATACATCATATATTAATTATAATATATAATTATTCAAATCACTATATCATTGAGCGCAAAAATTATACAATGTTAACTATCTTACTACTATATTTACCAGTTTATCCGGCACTATAATTGTCTTTATTACTGTTTGACCTTCCAGCCATTTTTGAATACCGGGTAACGCCAGGGCTGTTTTTTCTAGTTCATTCTTTTCTGTTCCTGCCGCTGTTGTAAATTTGTCGCGGATTTTTCCGTTCACTTGAATCACTACAGTCACTTCATCATCGTGAGTCAGCGCATCATTGTAAGACGGCCATCTGCATTTAGACACTGATTCTTTGTGTCCGAGTTTTTCCCAGAGCTCTTCGCCAAGATGCGGCGCGTAAGCGCTTGCCATTATTACAAGCGGCTCCCACATTGCGCGGTCAATTTCCTTTAACTTGGCAAGTTCGGCGGAATATATCATCATCGCGCTTATGGCTGTATTAAAATTCAAAGAGGCGGTATCATCAGTTACTTTTTTTATTGTTTTATGCAGCAGCCTTGTAAGCAGTTCCGTATCCGTACCAGAAGCCGCTCCTTCATTATTTGTTTCTGATTCCTCTATCTTAATCGCAATTGCCCATAAACGTTCAAGGAAACGGGACACGCCCGTAACGCCTGCCATGTTCCACGGTTTGCTTACTTCAAGCGGCCCCATGAACATCTCATACAAGCGAAGCGAATCGGCTCCGTATTCTTTGATAATATCATCGGGGTTAATTACATTGCCGCGGCTCTTGCTCATTTTTTGGTTGTCTTCGCCGAGGATCATTCCCTGATTTATAAGCCGCTGGAACGGCTCGATTGTGTTTACAAGACCGATGTCATAAAGCACTTTATGCCAGAAACGGCTGTATAATAAATGCAGAACGGCATGCTCAACGCCGCCGACATATAAATCGACAGGAAGCCAGTAATTTATTTTTTCTTTTGCCGCGAATTCTTTTTTGTTTTTTGGATCGAGGTAACGAATGTAGTACCAGCATGAGCCTGCCCACTGCGGCATTGTATTTGTTTCGCGTTTTGCTTTTCTGCCGCACTTAGGACATGTTGTGTTTACCCATTCATCAATTCCCGCAAGAGGAGATTCGCCTGTGCCTGTCGGCGCGTACGATTTTACCTGCGGCAGCTTTAACGGCAGATCATTTTCAGATAACGGAACGATACCGCAGCAGTCACAATGAATAACAGGAATCGGCTCGCCCCAATAACGCTGCCGTGAAAAAATCCAGTCCCTCAATTTATAATTAACCGCTTTTTTCCCGATGCCTTTTGTTTCCAGCCAGTCAGTTATTTGTTTTTTTGCGTCAGTTGTCGTAAGCCCGGAAAATTTTCCTGAGTTTACTGAGTATCCGTCCGCGCTTGTACACTCAGCAGGTTCGCCGGAAAAATCTTTACCTGCCTGCGGTTTTTCAGAAGACACAACTAAAATAATCGGTAGATTAAAAGTTTTCGCGAATTCCCAGTCGCGTTCATCATGCGCGGGAACAGCC
>Ga0209755_10001517_pt1 | contig 35673 bp, 29 predicted proteins | sample TergutCo191P1_FD_187301 | JGI IMG/M metagenome (GOLD analysis project Ga0209755, IMG submission 187301) | Cornitermes sp. P1 segment gut microbial communities from Petit-Saut dam, French Guiana - Co191P1 (SPAdes) (version 2) | ecosystem: Host-associated > Arthropoda: Insects > Digestive system... | reverse complement strand
CACATTCGAACTACAAGCCCTATTTTTGATAATAATTCAGGCATGTCAGGAAATATTATATCATGTATTGTGGTATAAATAGGAATATTTATTCCGCATGGTATATTAAAGAATGGGGAATAATAACAATCCGCTTTATTAATTTTTTTTAATATTTTTATTGGAAAAAAGAATAATTCTGTTAAAGAAAAAGTTTTTATCTTACAATCAATAATTTCTATATTGTTTTTGGAATAAGGAGAGGTAAATTCAGATAATTGCAGAGAATTACCTAACAAAATAAAATTATTATCAGATTGTAAAAAGAAAGGCAAACACCCGCGAAGATAAACGCCTATACCGCTTGCGTTTAACATTCGACAATCAATTGTTACTGTCATGTTTTATTAAATATTCAGAAAATTCTATTAAAGAAGAAAATATTTGCACATCAGGGCATTTGATATCCTCTGCCTTTCCTTCGCCATTAGCGATAAAAACAGGTTTGCAGCTGGCATTAACAGCGCATTCTATATCTCGGTTATGATCTCCTGCCATATAAGATTTTGAAAGGTCTATATTATATTTTTTTGCCGCTTCTAAAATCATTCCTGGTTTTGGTTTTCTGCAATCACAAATTATTTTATATTCTGGTCTCTCTCCTTTAAAACCTTTGTCTGGATGATGAGGACAATAAAATATATCATCCAGGTAGGCGCCTTCTTTGCCTAAATCTGTTTCCATTTTCATATGAATAAGATCAAGTGTTTCAAAATCAACTTCGCCACGGGCGATTACAGGCTGATTGGTAATTAAAACAACTAAAAAACCATTATTGTTCATTAACTTAATAGCTTCAGCAACACCAGCCATAAGATTAAAATCCTCAGGTTTTCTGACAAAATCATCGTAGATATTTATTGTGCCGTCTCTGTCAAGAAAGACGCACTTTTGTTTTTCTGTTAAATTTTTTCCATGTACAATACCATTTTTAATATCGTTGGTAACTTGCGCATAACGTTCAGGAGTACCCATATCTTTTATATATTCAGGGGTAGAGTAGGCGAATATTCCCCCGCTTGATATACTGGGTTTTAATATATCGCGATCAAGATCAACTTTTTCTTTTAATTGCATACAGTTTTTAAGAAAGTTTAATGAAAGAATATGAACGCCTGCGTTAACCTGATTTTTATACCATTTACGTTCATCTTCTTTGTTTATCCAGCGTATTACTTTATTTTCATTATTTGTAACAATAAGCGCGCTGTCAAAGGGGTGACTGTTAGGATGAACTGCAAGAGTTACATTCGCTTTTTTTTCTTTATGAAAAGCAATCATGCGGGAAAAATCCATATCCAGGATAACATCGCCGTTTAATAAAAGAAAATCTTCAGATAAGTCTTCAATTTTATATAAAGCTCCAGCGGTACCCAAAGGTTCTGTTTCTGTAAAGTAAGAAATATTACAGCCAAAGCGGCTGCCATAGCCGAAATAATCTTTTATATGTTCTCCCAAATGTCCTATAACAAGAATTATATCAATTAAATTATTACGTTTTAAACAATCAATCTGATACTCAAGTATTGGTTTCCCGCAGATGGGAATCATAGGTTTAGGTATATCGTTTGCTATAGAAGCTGCGCGGGTTCCTTTTCCGCCTGCCATAATTACTGTTTTCAATTCAACGCCTTTTAAAAGAAATAATCTTCAAGCATCATGCAAATTATATGGTAAACAGGAAGATGTAATTCCTGTATTTTATATGTTTCAGTTTCCGGTACGCAAATGCAAACATCCGCAAATTGTTTTATTTTCCCGCCGCCTGCTCCCGTAAGGGCAATTATTTTTAATTTTTTTGCTTTTGCTACAGCGCATGCATACAGTATGTTTTTTGAATTGCCTGACGTTGTAATTCCTAAAAGAATATCCTCTTCTTTTCCATAACCGTAAACCTGCTGCGCGAATGTAATATTACCGTCTATATCATTTATGCAGGCTGTATTAAGTGACGCATGACCGGAAAGAGCGATAGCAGGCAGCCCTGGCTGCATTTTTGGAAGTAGATATTCAGAAATTTCTGTATCAATATTTTTTATTTCAGATATAAATGAGTCTGGAAGCATTCTTTTTTTTGCAAATGTCTTCATTAATTCGCCTGCTATGTGTTCAGCATCAGAAGCACTTCCTCCGTTACCTGCAATTAGAAGTTTTCCGTCTTTTAAATAGGATTCTTTAATAATTTCAAATGCCGATTTTATATCATTTTTAACATTTGAAAGCTGAGGATAACGTAAAATTAATTGTTGTATATGGTCCATGCTTGAGTTCCTGTTTCGGTAAAACTGGGCGTCATTACCATGCCTTGTTTTTCTTTTAATGCGCGGATAAGAGTATTCTTTTTACAAGGATTGCAAAAGATCATCATAAATCCGCCGCCGCCTGCTCCAGAAATTTTAGCAGATTCCGCGCCGTTGGAAATAGCATATTGGTAAAGTTCATCAAGAAATGAATTGGATATAGAGGCTGCCGCGTTTTTTTTTGCAACCCATCCTTGTAAAAGACAATCCGAAAATCCTTTAAAATCGCCTTTTAATAAGGATTCTTTCATAAGAATTGCCTGCTTTTTCATTTCGTGCATACTTTCAATATTTTTATTACTTCCTTCTTTTGCGTGTTGAATTTGTTCTTTAATAATATTAGCGCTTTCTCTGGAAACGCCTGTATAAAATAATATTAACGAAGCTTCAAGTTCATTTCTAATCCAGCGTTTAAGACGAAGCGGATTAACAATTACGCGCTCATTTTCATAAAATTCCATAAAATTAAAACCGCCGAAAGTTGCGGCATATTGATCTTGCTTCCCTCCCGCTAATCTGATGTCTTCTCTTTCAATTTTATATGCAAGAGCGGCAATATCATATTCGCCAAAAGGAAGATTGAGCCATTCTTCAAATGCTTTAATTATCGCAACAACAATAGTAGAAGATGAACCTAAACCAGAACCGGCTGGAGCGTCTGAATAAGTTGTCATTTTAAATGAAAGCGGTTTTTTTGCATAATCGGAAACAATTCTATTGTAAATACCAACATGGAGCGGCAGAGCAGATGAGGGTGAAAGTACTTCACTTGATTGATATTTTTCATTTTTTTCCATGTCAGAGGCAATGAATTCAATTGTACCAGATTCATTCGGTTCAATCGTACAATGGGCGTACATATCTACCGTAGCGTTTAGCACATATCCGCCAAAACGGTTGTAATAATCTGCTATATCAGTTCCTCCGCCTGCAAGCCCAAGACGTAAAGGCGCTTTAGATCTTATTATCATTTTTCACTAGCCCTCTTCCAGTTTTCTTTTATAAAAATATTATCGTGTACATAATAATCTTTTTCTGGATTTACTCCAAATTGATTGTCGTTACCAGGAGTATGATGAGTTGATCTATACATATTTATATATAAAGGTTCTTTTTTCATTTCTGTTGAAATACTATTTCCCGTAAATGGATTTATTGGATTATTAACAATATTTTCTAAGGTAATAGAAGGAATATCTGCGTTACTCATAAACGTAAAATCTGTTTTAATTTCATCTGAAGAATTAAAATCTTTAACCATTAAAAATGCGTTGAATTGGTCAGGATTAAATTCAAGACCCAATTTTGTAACATAATTTGCTTCAGGTCCATGATCTGAAAAAAGAATTATCTTTGTATTATTATAAACATTTTCATTTTTAAGATAAACAAACCAATCAGCAAGACGTTTTATTGCAGCGGCGGTTGTATGATATGCATTTTCTTTGGCAAAACGTGATGTTCCGTAATTGGTAATAGTTAATGAAGGCTTATAATCAAATGCTTGCAGGAATACATTTTTATGTGTAGTATTATTTACCATTATAAGAGCGTTTTTTTCTGGATTTTCTGTAATATTTGTAAGACGCGGCAGGAAATCCAAAACAGCATAACCATTTAGCGTTAAGCGCAGCGAATGCATTGAAAAAGGCGCAAACCAATTACCTTCTGTATACATAGGTTGTCTGAAAAATAATGGAAGAGCTCTGAATAACGAATATAAAAACATATTTCGTTTTACAACTTCGCTTGTCGAAGGAAGGTTTAGTTCATTTTCGCTGAGCCAAATATCAGTATAATTAGAATCAGTAATATATGATTTTACATTAGGATAATTGTCATAAATGGATAAATCTCCTATCCAGTTATTATTTGCATACGGCGGATCTGTAACTGTAACATTAAAATTATTTTCTGTAAGAATATGAGGAAGTAATAAGAGAGCTTCGTTATGTTTTTTTACTAACGGAGTTTCGTCTTTTTTATTTATTTCTAAAGGAGAATATTCATAACCGCCGAAAGCGGCAGGAGAGCTTATTAGTGTAAATCCATTAAAAGAAACAGTATTTGGATAATATGTAAAACCTGAATAAATACTATTTAATTCCGGCGATTCCTCAAATATATATGGAATAAAAACGCTGATACATCTATCAAGCATAATAATGACTATATTATTTTCTGTTTTAGAGAGTGAAAAAATAGGAGAAACATTTTTAATTTCATTTTGTTCTTTAACATAGTACTTTCCAAGTTCTTTATAACCATTATTTATTTTAATAATATTTAAACAGGAAATAGATGTTATAGAAAAAATAAAAAGAAAAACAGGTATTAATATAAAATTCCTGTTTTTTTGTTTAAAAAGAAAAAATGCAATTAAAAATGGTAAAATAAGTATTAACAAATTTATTAATATTTCTTTATTAGAATGATATATACTAGATGAAAAAATAAAATCAAGTGATATATTTCCGTAATTTCCAGAAAATAAAAAAACATTAATTAGCATTCCAATAGAAAAAGTAAATAATAAAAAAGACATATAATATTTTATCTTATTTGAAAAAAGAAAATAAATTAAAACAGGTAGAAAAATAAACATTCCAAATGCTTTTATTGACGTATTATATAAAAAATATAGAGGTGAATTATATTTATCTAAGAATGAAAATTCCTGTGGAGAGGAAGCGATTAACTGAGAAGGAATAAAAAGACCTAAAAGAAACCAAATAAGGATAATTGACGAAAGAAAGACAGGAAATGTTTTATTATTATCGTATTCAACAATATTTAATAAAGAAGAAATTTTATTTTTAAATATTACAAATACCCATGGAATTATAGCAATAATAACTGATAATTGCGCGATTCTTAAACCTTTTATATTATAACTATATTTAATATAGCAAAATATTGCTAAAAGAATAAAGCTTAATGAAAATAGACCCAATAAAAAATAATGTTTATATTTATATTGAATTCTTATATATAAATTTTTAATTAAGGAAAAAACATTGTTCATAGTCCAATATAAAACCAGAGCAGACGGCGAATTATAAAGCAATATTAAGAATATAGCAGCCATTCCATATAATTGAATTTTATCTCTTGTTAAAAGTCCTTTTGTATATATAAAACTTGAAATACATGTAATAAACGTCATTGCAACAGGAAGAATATTTATTTTAAAATTACCAATAGAGAATAATTCATCAGGAGCTCCAAGATCTTTTATAAACGTAAATGATACGCCTTTTATTAAATCAAGATGTGAAATATAATAATAAGCAGCTATAAAAAATGGCACCTGAATTAAAAGTCCAAAACTGCTTCTAAGAGAATAGATCGGATGATAATGATTTTGTTTATAATATGCCGATAAAATCATGTATTGCTCATCGCCTTTGAATACGTTTTTGATTTTATCCGTTTTTGGTTTTAATTTTTTTATTATTTCGCGTTCAATTTGCTGCCACTTTTCTGCAACCATATAAAGAGGCAGGCATAGAACGCTTACAGCAAGACTGATAAAAACAATCGAAAAACCTGTTTCCTTAAATATTTTTTGCGCAAAAACAAATGAGAATTCAAGTATTATTACAATAGGATAAATTATAACTGAATATAATAAATCAAGCATTATTAACAACCTTTATCATAAAATTAAATATATTTTTACCGGCTTCGTTTTGGAATTGCCAGGCAGTTTCTTTTGCTTCATTTCTTGATTTTTTTAATTTTTCATTATCTGAAGTATTTTTAATTACAATGCTTATTTGCGGGAAATCTTCTTCTTTAAGTTCGATTCCGGCTTCTTTTAAAACCTTAAACTGCCACAATTCGTGTTCAATATCGTCAGCATCATATGGGCGTGTATCAAAATCATGTTTTACATAAAGGACAGGTTTATCGCATAAAAACATATAATCATAAATAATGCCAGAAAAATCAGAAATCATTATATCAGATTTTACAAGTGAATAAATATTTTCTCTTTCGTAATCCCATATAATATTTTTATTTTCTTTATATCTGTCTTCAAGTCTTTCTAATATTTCTTTTTCAGAATTTTTAGATTGCGGATGTGGACGAATTATTATACGCCAACCTGAATTACCTAGAGGATCTAATAGTTTTTCTCCATAACGCGTCAATAAAGAAGATGTACCCCATGATGGAGACACAAGCACAGTAAATGGATGTTCATTTTCAGGCGATATTTGTTTTATTTTTTCTGAATAGGCGTCAAGGTAGGAACAACCCACAGTAACAAGATTTTTTTCCGGAAGTCCCCTTTGTTTTTCCAAAAACCTTATATCTTCAATCTGATATTCACCTGTTAATAAAACAGAGTCAAAATAATCAAAACCAAAAAGTCTACAGGTGGTTGTATCTGCAGGAGAATGAAGCACATGAGAATAATGTTTTACTGTTTTTGATCGTTTTAGCTGATATACATTCAAACCGGGAGTTGTCATTAAAACAACTTCTGCAGATAAAAAATTAAGGTAAGCAAATGCCTTGTTACCTTCGCCTATGTACTCAGGTTTGATATATTCCCAGGATGTTTTAAAAACAGGATCATCCTGAGATGAAGTAAAATAGTGTAGTTCTGTTTTATTTTTCTCAAATTCTTCAACAGTAGATTTAAAGACATTCCAATATTGCTTTCCTTCGCAATAAACGACATATTTAAGCGAAGAAACTGTTTTTGAAAGATTCTTTTTACCAAAGAAACCAAATTTTAATTTTAATAAAAGAGCCCGAAACACAAAATATAGCGTTGCCGCAGCTCCAATTAAAATAGAGAACAAAGCGCTTCCCGTACCTGGATCAATGTATAATGGAAATAGTATCATGACTTTTTACTCCTTATTTAAATATTTTTTAAAAGTATTCTTCCATGATGAATGTAAATCTTATCATTTCTTCAACTTTAATATCGCCTATGTTTGCAATTCTAAACGTGTTGGCATTTGATAATTTACCGGGGTAAATAGTAAAACCATAAGAGAGAGCAAGATCATGAAAAGTATTAAAGTTGTATTTAGAAGATGATGGTTCTATTATTGCTGTTATCAGTTTAGATTGATGTTCCTGAGGAACAAGCATTTCAAGATTTAGGCGTTTTACGCATTTAACAAGCTCTTCCCAGCAGGATGAATAACGGGTAAAACGTCCTTCTATTGTTTCAATCTTTGCTTCGATAATTGCCTGTCTTAAAGAATAAAATGACTGTACAGGAGGAGTAAAACGAGTTTGTTTTGTTTTTTTAAAATACTCATACTGGTCCCAAATGTTTAAATAATAATTTCTCATTGGATATTGTTTAATATTTTCGAGAGCTTCTTTGCGGCAGAAAACAAGAGCAATTCCTGCCATACCTTGAATATTTTTATTGGAAGTAGAAGCCATAAAATCGATACCGTCTCTGTCCATATCTATGGGAATGGCAGCATAGGCGCTTACTGCATCAACTATTGTAATAATGCCATGCTCATGACAAAACCTGCCAAGTTCAGGAACAGGATTTAAAAGCCCTGTTGTTGTTTCATGGTATACAACAGCAAGATGAGTAAACTTGCCGTTTAATAATTTTTGTTTTACTTTTTCTGTATCTAAAGGCAGAAAACCACTGCTTTCATAAACTTCATAATTAAGACGATAAACGCCCGCCATTTTTGCCATTCGCGCTCCATAAGCGCCATTATCTATAATTAACAATTTTCCAGAGTCTGGTACACAGGAAGAAATCATTGCTTCATCAGCCGCAGTTCCTGAACCGCCGAAAAATACAGTTTCTACAGTTCCCTTTTTTCCCGCAAATAGCGACAGTTCTTCAGCAACCCATGTCATCAACTCTCCAAATTCTTTTTCCCTTGGGCAAATATCCGCGCATACTTGCGCGAATTTAACGCTGTCGGTTGTTGTAGCAGGTCCCGGATTAAGCAATACCTCGCGGCGTACTTTTAATAGACTTTCTGATTCTATTATTTTTGGTAAAATATTATTCCTGGCATTTTCAAGATGAGAATCGTCATCAATTTCGCACCAAATATAATTATTTATTTTTCTGATAAATATTTTATTCTTAATTTCTGAAGAAAATGAAACAAAAGACATTGCCGTCTCATATTCCATTTTTGGCTGAGAAGAAATGTTTTCCTGCATATAAGAAACCATTTTATTCAGCGTTTCTTTTGTAAGCCTGTTAATTCCTGTTAATTCTCCGCCAATAGTTTTAATTTCATTAATATTTTTTGAATGTTTAACTAAAAAACCGTCAGAGTCTGCTTCCAGATAAACTTCATCACCTGAAAGTGTTTCGCCTGAAGCAAGAATAACATTTTTATGAATCTCGTTTATTAAAATATTTAATCCTGATATATCATAGACTAAATCTGATTCAAGAAGGAGAAAATCATCCTTTACAAGGGGAGCGCAGCAGGCAAGAGTACCCATACTGCCTGTTTGTGAATAATTTGAATTATGCGCAAGTTTAATAATTGGAATACGCTTTGAAAGTTTTTCATACCATTCGCTACAGTGTCCTGTACCAATAATTATTTCTTCTATTCCGTAAAAAATTAACTTTTGAATCGAACTTTCTACAATTGGTAAATTATTAAGTTCAATAAAGCCTTTTGGCATAGAAGTTGTTTTATCTTTTAAACGAGAACCTAAACCGCCTGCCAATATTACAGCTTGTTTTATCATAATTACTCCGTTTATTTTATATATTTCATAAAAGAATTTTTATTTTCTATAGGTGTTTTATCAGGTCTTCCAAGATCTTTTCGGTTGCCTTTACAAACAAGCACCTCTATAAAAAGTGGTTTCTCTTCTTCTCCAAGAGCTATACGAAGTTCTTCTTTTGTTTTAACTGAATAAACCTGTTTATAACCGCAAGAGCGGGCTATACCGCAAAGATCAATTTTTCTGGCAATTGTAGGCTGCCCTCCGACTGAATCATGAGCACAGTTGTTTAAAACAATATGACGTAAATTTCTGGGTTTCCGCTCTCCAATTGAAGCTATACTCCCAAGATGCATAAGCGCCGCTCCGTCTCCATCAATGCAGGTAACAGATAATTTTGATTTATTAAGCGCAATTGCAAGAGCAAGGGAAGATGCATGTCCCATGCTTCCGACAGTAAGAAAATCACGTTCGTGCCCCATGTTAAATATTTTTCTAAGCTCAAAAAGTTCACGGGAAGCCATACCTGTAGTAGATATAAATACTTCTTGCTGCGATGAAGCAAAAATAATTTCTTCTATTGCGTTTTCACGTGTCATTAATTGTTTTTCATTTTTAGATTCTATAGAAAGCGAATATGGAGCAAAAGTATCTTTTTTTACTATAAGCGCAAACGGCGTGTTATTTTCTTTAAAATGCGAATAACACTCATCAAGCTGCTTCTTAACATTGTCTTCATCGTCTGACAGTATCAGGTAAGGAATACCCATAGAATTAAAAAGCGAACAGGTAACTTTTCCCTGTTTAATATGCTGAGGTTCATCATGAACATCGGGTTCTCCGCGCCAGCCGACAAGAAGAAGAATAGGTATTTTATATACATCTCCGTCAGTAAGAGAGAGCAGGGGATTGACAGCATTCCCTATACCAGAGTTTTGCATATAAACAAGAGGAATTTTCCCAGTAGAATGATAACCTGCTGCTAGCGCGATGGCTGCGCCTTCATTTACCGCGATAATATGACTATTATCTTTTTCCCGCAAGTTATCTGTAATATATGCGCAAAAACTTTTTAAAAGGGAATCAGGGACACCTGTAAAAAAATCAGTGCCATGATGTGTAAGTTTTGATAAAAAATATTCAGGTTCTATCATTTATTTTCCTTCTGGTTTAAATTCGCTCCAGTTGGCAGGATCAAAGATATTAGTATGAACATGAAGCCATTCATTATCATTAAGAACGTATTTATATTTATCCATATAATTATAACTGTAGTTCTTTGATGATGTTATGATATAGCCATTATTTTTATCTATATATAATTCATCACCATTAAATGGATTGTTAAGATTATTAATTAAACCTTCTGCGGCTATATGAGGTACATCAGCATTTGTCATAAATGTATAATCTGTTTTTAATTCTTCTTTACTATTAAAATCTTTTACAAGAAGCAATGCATTATAGTAACGAAGCCATCTGTCATGAGGTAAATGAATATCATTCGGCAGAGGTTCTATAAGACCGTTACCATGATCTGATACAATAATAATTCTTGTATTATTATAAGCATCATTTTCTTTTAAGAAATCAAACCATTTTGCAAGAAGCAGAAAAGAAGCCATATTTACATAATAATTACTTTCATCTGAAAACAATCCTTCTTTTTTATTTATTATATTATTGGACGGAGTGTAATCAGGAAGTTCAAGAAATGTGGGCGAATGAGGTAATGCATTATATAGAATTAATGCATGGTTACTATTATCGTTTTTAATATCAGTAATCATCGAAAGGTTAAATAAGTAAGAATAATTATCTATAGTGTTTTTTGAAAAGAAATATTCTGAATTATTTATAGAAAGATATTCTCCATGATCATAAAATATTTTATGTAAAAATACCGGAGAGGTCTTAAATATACTAAACCTAATAAAATTATGATATAATATTTTAAATTGCTCTAATATTTTAATATTGAAATCTTTTAAAAAATCATTTCTGAATAAATCATTATTATTAGTTACTGTAATATTGCTAATATTATCAAATATTGAGTTTTCTATATAAGGTAAATTCTCTGCATTTACATTAAAATCATTACTTGCAAATATTCTTGGCAATACCTGGACAGCTTCCTGGATTTTTTCTTTTTGTAATTCATTTTGGCGTTTATGTATTTCATATGCAGAATAATAGTAACCTCCAAAAACACCAGGTAAACCATGTATAGTATAACGGCCGGCAGCGACTGTATTTGGATAAAAAACAAAACCATTATATGAATCTTTTAATTCAGGTTTTTCTTCCAATGCATAAGGAAAATATCCGGAAACAGCTTTGTCAAGAAGAATGACAATAACATTTTTACCGGTTTTTGATAAAGAAAAAACATTAACAGCACTTGGTTTTGCATTATGATTAATTTTTAAATCCTTTGATATATTTATAAGGTTATATATTCCTAAAGAAGAAAAAGAAATAATTAAAATAATTTGTATAGAGAAAAGCAATATTTTCTTATTAAATTTTATTATAATAAAAACAATAAAACTTGTCAAAAGTATTATTAACAAATTTAATATTTTTGATTTAAAAGTTATATCTTCTGGAAATATTTCAAAATGCAAATCAGAAGTCATAATTCCGTATTCTTTTGGAAAAGTTAACGAATTTATAAAAAATATAATTAAAAAAAAGGTAATAGTTAAAGTTAAAATATATTTAATATTTTTATCAAATAACATATAAATTAAAATTGCTAATAATGAAAAACCAAAACATTGAAGAAGAGTAAAACCTATATAAGGTAAAGGTGAAACATAAGGATCAAGATACGAGAAATCTGCAACACTTGAAACGATTAAACTGGATGGTATAACTAAACCAAGTAATAAAAACATACCTGCCAATGATAAAAAGAAAGTGCTTTTTTTTACGTTGATGGAAGAAAATGCTTTCTGGAGTGGGTGGAGATGAATATATCTTTTAATTAAAGGTATTAAAAGTACAAAAAGAACAGTAAAAAATAAAATTAAACGTTTAGATAAGACACCATCATGAAAAAATAAAACATAAATACATACAGGAGTTAATAAAATAATTGTAATTATATATATAATATTTTTTGAATATTTAGATTTTTGAATAATATTCTTTGAAAGAGAAAAAAGATTATTACATGTCCAGTAAAGTACAAGACCGGACGGCGAGTTATACAATAAAATTAAAAAAATAACAGCAATGCCGTATAATTGTATTTTTTCTCTTGTTTCTAACCCCTTAGTATATATATATGTTGATGCACAATTTATTAATGTCATTATAAATGGTAAAATATTTATTGAATTATTACCTATTACAAGTAATGAATCAGGTTTACCAAGATCAGATATTGGTCCTAAAGAAAACCATCTTATTATTTCTAGATGTGAAAGAAAATGATAAGCTGCAATAAAGAAAGGAATTAAAATAACAAGTGAAATACTTGTACGAAGCGAATAAAGAGGATGATAATTATTTTGACGATAATAAGCAGAAAGAAGCATAAAACGTTTATCACCTGAAGAAATTGCTTTAATATTATCAACCATAAATTTCATTTTATTCTGAATATTACGTTCCGCTGCCTGATACTTCTCCGCCATAAAATATAAGGGTAAAGTAAAAATACTTACAGCAAAAGATACTCCAATAATGGATAAACCTGGGTTATTCAATATTCTATAAACAAATACATAGCACAATTCTATTATTTGTTCTATTGGGAAGATGAAAATTGTATAAATTATATTTGACATTATTTTAGCTATTTTTCTTACAAATAAATATCATTTCTTCGCCATTTTCAAGGCATCTTTTATCATAATAGCCGTATTCCTCAATTGCTTTAAAACTTGTTTTTTTTAATATTTCAATAATATCAAAATATTCATGATATTTTATAGTCAGCATATCATCTTTTACATATTCATTATTATTCTCAATAATTTTTATTTTATTTTTATACTGTATATATTTTTTTTTGGTATCAGCAAAATGATTAACTGTAGAACGAATAATTCTTCTGCTTCCGTCAGTAATATCATATGAAATATCCTCTTTACCTATCCAACTTTCATCATAGACGCGTGGTTTAAATATACTAAATATAAAGATTCCATTATCAAGTAAATGTTTATTAACGCATTTTAAACAATTAATAATATGCTCATCTAATATAAGCCATTGCAAAGAACGCCATGGAATAATTATAAACTCAAACTTTTGTTCAAGATTAAAATCTGACATATCCATGTTGTGAATATTAATATATTGATTTAGATAAGAATGTGTTGAATTTAGTTTATAATTGAATCTTTCAAGCATTTCTTTGGAAAGTTCAATACATTCAATTTTTCTTTTTAATTTTTCTGCAAGGAAAAGAGAAACTCTTCCTGTTCCGCTTGCCAATTCTAAAATAGCTCCTTTTGTTTTACTTGCATAATCAGCGTAAAATTCTAAATCGTCTTTTATAATATCACGATTATCAAAATCATAAAAATCAGCAGTATTTTGATATAGATTGCCATTACTAAAATTGTCCATACTATTTTCCGCCAGGAATTAATTCCAATATTTCTTTAATCGGCATACAGAGTTTATCAGCTTCCAGAGAGCGTTCATTTTCCAGTATAGTTCTTGCAACATTCATCATTGCAGGGTATGAAGCGCGCAGCATATGATTTGCATAAATTACAATGGAAGTGCCCCAATCAGACAACTCATTTTCTGTAAATTGATTATAAGTGGTAGGAACAAGTATAATTGGAATGGAAGAATATTTTTCTCTGAACTTTTGGCAGAATTCTTTTATATCATCTCCTGATTTTTGCTTACTGTGAATCATAACGCCGTCTGCACCTGCTGAAACATAAGAAAATGCTCTTTCCAGCGCATCCGAAACGGGAAAACCCGCAATAAGACTTTCCAAACGTGCAATAATCATAAATTCTCTTGTAACTTGCGCTTTTTTTCCGAAGCTTATCTTTTCGCAGAATTCTTCGATAGTGGCAAGTTCTTGATTAACTTCTGTTCCAAAAAGCGAATTCTTTTTTAAACCGACTTTATCTTCTATAATGACAGCAGAGATTCCGTTTCTTTCCAATGTACGCACAGTAAAAACAAAGTGTTCTGTTTTTCCGCCAGTATCTCCGTCAAAAATTATAGGTTTAGTTGTACATTCCAATATATTTGTAAGATCCTGGAGCCGAGTAGTAAGGTCAACAGCTTCTATATCCGGCTTTCCTTTGCTGGTGGAATCAGTAAGGCTGGAAGACCATATTCCGTCATAGCTTTTAATTCCATTTTCTTTTTCTATTTCCAGATTTTCAATAATTAAAGCAGAAACGCCCGAATGTGCTTCCATTATGCGAACAGGTTTTTTAATTTCGATAAGGCGGCGAAGAGTTTTAAGACGTATATCAGGTGTTGTTCCCAAAGAACGCATTGCTTCTGTTAAAAAAGAAGAATTAATTCCTTTTGTATAAGGAATTTCTATTACTTCCCCGCCCATTTCTTTCATTAAAGCAAATACTTCTTCTCGGACTTTACTAAAAGAACCTGATTTCCAATCATCACCGTGAATGATTGCATCAGGTTTGTATTTTTTTAAATTATTAACATAACTCCATTCTTCCTGAGGTACAACTTTAGAAACTCCTTTTAAATTTTCTACCACTTCGCGTCTTTGTTCCCAATTTAAATACGGAAGGCGTTTATGAGAAGCAATTGCAGAATCTGTTAAAAGACCTACAAGAACATCGCCGTATTTTGAAGCTTCTTTAATAATATTGATAATCCCAGGATGAATTATATCACCGCATAGACCAAGATAAATTGTTTTCATATTTTTTCAGTAACTCCTTTTTCTGTGGAATTTATTATAAAATCAGTAATATGTTTGGCGGCTTCTCCCTGATATTGCCACATAGTATTTTTAATTTCAATACGTTCGCCTTGCATTTTTTCATTGTTATATAGGTTTGTTATAATTTCTTTAATATTTAACAGAGCAGAGCCGTCAATTTGAATACCAATATTTTTTATTGCTTGTATATAATATGATTCGTTTTCCAGAACAAAAGCATCTAAATGGCGGAGATCTAAATCTTGAATATTTACTATAACCGGTTTATTGAATAAAAAAGCATAATCAAAAATTATACCAGAAAAATCAGAAATCATTATATCTGATTTAGAAAGAGTATAAATATTTTCATGATTAAAATCCCATTCAATATTACTATTAAGTTTATATTTTTCTGTTAAAGTATCAATCATCTTTTTTTCGGCAATTAAAGACTGTGGATGAGGTCTTATAATTATACGCCAGCCGGTTTTAGATAAAGGATCCAGAAGTTTCTCTCCAAATACACTTAGAAGCGCTGAATTATTCCACGACGGAGATACGAGAACAGTAAATTTATGGTTTTCTTCTGCAGGAATTTGCTTTATTTTTTCTGCACATCTGTCAAAAAAGATATTACCGACAACAATTAATTCCTTTTCATGTAAATTTCTTATCTGCTCAATCATACGAAGTTCTGCAGCTTCTTTTTCATTCGGAATTAAAACAGAATCAAAATAATCAAGAGAAAAAAGATGATATAGTACTGAACCGCCGGGATGGTGAACCATATGACAATAATGTTTCACATTTTTGGATCGTTTCCATTGAAAAATATCAAGATGAGGAGTTGTAGTTAAAACAAAATCAGCGGAAAGAAAATTTAAAAAAGCATATACTTTATTACCTTGTCCGATATATTTTCCTTTTACATATATATATTTAGAAGTAAAAACCGGATCATCCTCTGAAGCAGTAAAATAATGAATTTCTATTTTACGGGCTTCAAACTCATCTAAAACATATTCAAAAAACGGCCAATATCTTTTATCTTCTGCATATATTACATATTTATATCGTGCTTCATTTAATTTTTTATTATGAAAAAATATAACTCCTAGCTTAAGGATAATTCCCCGTACAAGAAAGTAAAAAGTCGTAGCAATTCCGATGGCAATTGTAAATATTGCGCTGCCTGTTCCTGGATCAATATAAAGCGGTAAAAGATTCATAATTCCTTTTTCTAAAAAATATTATTATTTACATTCCAATAAAAGTATTATAAATAAATAATCTATTAAAGTCCATAATATTTCCATGCAAGTTTTACATTTATTTTTTTACCATTGATTAATATTATATCTTCTGTATCTGTGAATACCGCTTATAACTAATGCATGACTTTTTATGTCCGGCAAGTCTGACAGTAACTGACGCTCAATACCTAACTCCAGTCCATTCAATGCGTTTTTCTGAGTAGCATATATTTCATTTATTTCTGTTAGTTTCATATAATTAATTATAAGCAATTCTAGTATACTGGAATATATATTCCAATACGCTGGAATATATATTCCAATACGCTGGAATATTCGAAACATAATATAATACAATATATCAAAATATATTATATATTATTATTTACGAATTCATTAATGATATTATACACTTTAACAGCGGCGTTATCATAGGAGTATTTTTCAAATAATTCATTTGGTTTTTCTAAAGGTTCTTTTAATAAATTTTCCAGATTTAATTCTGTGTCATATGGGTTTAAATAATAAGCATATTTCCCATATATCTCTGGAAGACTTGCAGAAGTGGAAACAATTACTTTAGCGCCGCATATTAAGGCTTCAAGAGGCGTAAGACCAAATCCTTCGTAGTAAGAAGGTAATATAAAAGCCTTGCATTGCTGCATTAAAGCTTTTACTTTCTCATCATTTAAATAACCAAGCAAAATAATATTTGATGGAATTGAATTATTTAATTCTCTAACTTTTAAAGTAGAAAGGCTGGATCCTGATATAGCAAAAAAAACATCAGGATTGTTCAATGCAGCTGCTATTATCCATTTTAAATTTTTTCGTTTGGAAAGACTTCCAAGAGAAAAGTAAAAAGGTTTGTTTTTTAATACAGGAAAGTCTTCGTAAACAGAATTGTCAGGAATAATTTCTTTCATATGATCTGCGCTTGAATAAATCACATTAATTTTTTCCGGTGCAATTTTAAAAATCTTGCTTATTTCATCTTTGCAATACTCAGAAACAGTCGCTATTATCTTTGCTTTTTTTGCAATAAGCCTATATTGCCAGCGGTTATACAGGCGTACTATTTTTTCTTTGAATGTAACAAAATCTTCAGGAAACAACTCGCAGTAAATATCATGTAAAAATACAAACCCCGGAGACAAGGGCAGAGCAGTATTGCCAAAATCCAAAATTATATATTTTTTATGTGTTAAAAGAAAAAATTGTAAGGTAAACATCTGCCATAATATATGTTGAATTTTTTTACCATATCTGATAACTTTAATATTATTATATTTATATATATTCTCTGCGTCTTTTGGAACAATTATCGAAATTTCTTCTGGTTTAATAATTTTATCAAGACGTTTTGTTATTTCAAAAGCATAACGTTCAACACCATTAAGTTTACGGCAATGAAAATAACCATTAATTAAAATACTTTTCATGATTTATACTTTAAAAAACCAGCCAACCTGCCGTTTAGAGATGCAGAACGGCATTTTTTATTTTTATAAATAATAATATTGATTAATCCTTTAAAAATACGAAGAAAAAAAACCGGTAATAATATATAAAAACCATAATTTATAACAGCCTTTTTATATATTGCGCCGAATCCTTTTCCATATTGATACGCTTTATCCGGTGTTTCTGATTTTACAGGATGATATATATAATTGTTATATAAAAAACGGCCTTTATTTTTATTTTTTAAAAGAAATAAAATAAGATCGCTTTCTTCACCTGAACTAAAATTTGAACCAAGCCCTAAATTCTCGTCAAAAAAGAAAGTTTTAATTGCCGGAGCCCTTGCAAATATAGTAAAAGAAATACCGCTATTTGTAAAATTAAATATAGAAATATCTGCGTCAGATGATTTTGTTTTTAATATAGTTCCATTACCTTGAATATCTTTAGTGTTGCATATATAAAATGAATAATCAGAATATTTATTAAAAAATGCTGCTGCTTTTTCCAATGTATCAGCTTCATACATGCAATCATCATCAGGAAAAGCTATAATATCACCGGAAATTTGTTTTAAACCAATGTTACGGTTAATGCTTAAGCCTTTCTTATCATTATGGAAATATTTAAGTTCAATTTTATCTTTATATTCATTATAAATATTAAAAACGCGGTTATCTTCGTTTTGGTCAATAATTAAAAGTTCAAAATTATTATAACTTTGTTTCAATAATACTTCTAAAAAAGAAATAATTTCCTTATCTCTGCCCAGTGTTGCCATGATAAGACTAAATTTCATTGTTTATTTTACCGTAAAATATCTACCGTTCTGATCAATCCGTCTTTTAACGAATATAACGGCTTCCATCCTAGTTTCTGCAGTTTGGAACTGTCAAGAAGTGCTTTAGTTGCTTTAGAATAGCCGGATGCTTCGGCGGCGGCAGGAGTGTCATAAACAATTTCTTTCGCGGAATGTTCTGAAAGTATTTTTGCAATTTCCAATAACGTCAATGAGCTGTTATCTGAAATATTGTACGCTTCGCCGTCTTCACCGTTAAGCAGTAAAAGTAAAACGGCAGAGCAAATGTCCGCCGCGTAACAATATGAATACAGCTGATCGCCTTTGCTTTTTAATATAATATTTTCATTATTAACGCAGTTTCTTATAAATTGTGCGATTACCTTGCTGTCTTCGTTTCCCATTGTTGGCCCGTAAACACGGCAGCACCTGGCGATTACAACATCAATATTATTTTCTTTCCGGTACGCCTGACATAAAGCCTCCGCGGCTCGTTTACCTTCAGGATAACCTGCGCGTAATGTGTTGCAGTCTATAAAGCCGCAGTATTCTTCATTGAACATTTCTGTATCGCCGCGGTTTTCTCCGTAAATTTCAACGGATGATAAAAACAGTGTTCTTTTTACGCTATGCGCGGCGGCAAAATCCAGTATTGTTTTTGTTCCAAGCACGGAAAGCAAAATGGTATTTACAGGTTCAGACGCATAAGCAATTGGATGGGTATTGCTTGCTCCGTGTATTATATAATCAACAGAAGCATTAAGTTCAAACGGCGTTTGTAAATCTTTTTGTATTGAAATAAAAAAAGGAGAATTAAAATATTTATTAAAACGTTCTACGGCTTTTTCTTTGCTTTGGTTTAATGCATATATAGTAATGTTATCATTATAATTAATATTTCTGTACATTAATAAATCAATTAAAAAAGTACCAATTAAACCAGTTGCGCCTGTTATTAGAATACTCTTACCATTTAATTTTTCCCAATTAATTATGCATGATGCTGCAGCGTTTATATCTTCAAGGTACAATTTATCTGCGTTGAACAATTTTATATTTCCTTTTTGCTTGCATATAACAACGCTTTAAATAATTCTATATCGTCTGCTGTTGTAATTTTTATATTTTTATCCGAACCGGCCGCAAAATAAAGCGTTTCACCTAGTTCTACCATCATTGTATTTGTATAGGATGAGCCATGAATGCCGATTTCTTCCTCATACGCCTTTTTGTAGGACAAATATAATTTTTCAAGTTTATATGCCTGAGGCGTTTGAACGCGACGCAAAGTTTCACGAGGAATATATGCAGTTGAGGTTATTCCGTCCGATGTTTTAAATATCTGTTCGTTGTACGGAAGACTTGACACGGCATTGCCGTATTCTCTGCATACCCTTATGCAATCGGATACAACGGTTTTATCTATAAGCGGACGTATACCGTCATGAATTATAATTATATCATCCGCTTTGCAGTGTTTATATAAATCAAATACGCCGTTACGGATTGATTCTTGACCTGTTTCGCCGCCGTCTGTAATCCATTGCAATTTGTTTATGCTGAACTGGCGGGTGTATGCCGTAAGTATTTCATGCCAGCCGTTAATGCACACAACTTCGATTGCGTCTATTTCAGGATGATTTTGAAAACCCTCCAAAGTGTAAAGCAGTATAGGTTTATCATAAACATTAATAAACTGTTTTGGAATTTCCTGCTGCGCGCGTTTTCCTGTTCCGCCGGCAATAACCAATGCAATATTCATTTATTCTCCTCATCCCCAAATATAATAAAGTGAGGCTCATGCGTTTTTCTTTGTTCGACAGGAGGCAGTTCCATAAAATTTTTATAATATTTGCCCAGATAGTGTTCCCAATTATTGGGAACATTTAATAAACGTCCTTCAAAATTAAGTTTAGAAAGCGGAAATATCATATCGCGTCTGTGTGTTTCCGTTTTGTAATCGTAGGTTCCGCATAATAATGATATACTTTTTGTGTTAAATTTATTAAATATAATATAAGAAATATTCTGCAAAAAAAAGGCCGGCTTTTTAAAAATAAATACGCAGAATATTTTGTTTAAAAAATGAATAATTTTATTTTTCGGAAAATCAAAACGAGTTTTTAAACGATATATTTTTCTGGCTGCTTTTATAAAAAAAGCCTGTAAAGGCAGAAAGAATGAAATAGTATTATCGTAAGGCCAAATGTCAATAAAGATGCCTGAATAATCATCAGGATTAACTCTGCAACTCTCGGCAAAAACAGTACCTTTTTTGCATAATTTTGCATACGGTAAGAAATGGTAAAAAGTAGTAATAGGACTCCTATTTGAAAGAATATAATATTTAGAATTATTGTCTTTTGTAAATATGTCAAGTAATTTATTATAATCCTTTCTTGACATGGCAATATCAATATCATCATCCCACGGAATAAACCCTTTATGCCTGACAGCCCCAAGCAGCGTACCTGCAATAAGAAAATAAGTTAAATTATTTTCTTCACAAATATTTACAAAGTCATCTAATATTTCAAGCATTACATTATGAAGTTTTTTTAATGTATTTTCGTTCATGCTGTATAACCTATTTGTAAAAAAGTTTTTAGGTAATTTGTTAACATTTAAAACTTCTTAGGTAATATTGTCGAAAAAACGAGCTAACCAGTTTTCAAGTGAGTAATATTCTTTAATATCGTTATTAATATCAATAAACGGTTTATTAAGAAAATCAATAAAATTTTCAAGTATGTTTTGTTTGGAGAAATCTATAAGGAAAACATTATTTTCATTATAATATTTTCTTTGATTTATATAAGTATTGTTAGTTATTAATTTCTTTTTTAAAAACACCGCTTCTAATTCACGCTGCGTCGCTCCGGCTTGTTCTTCTCTGACAATATCAAGTAAAATACTGGATTTCTTTATTATATCAAGGGTATCAGTATAAGGAATTATCGAATTAGAATAATTTTTCTGTTTTGTATCAATTATAATTATATTATTATTGATACCCAGTTTATCCAATTCAATTTTTATTTTTTCTATTTTCTCTTTTCTGTCTTTTGCGTAGCCAATAAAAAAAACTTTATTTAAAGGATCAGGATAAGATAATGTATCTGTTAAATATTGACCCGTAAAAAAATATGGGTTGTGTTTTAAATTAAAAAATATACAATCCTGTTCATCAAAAGAAAAAATATTAACATTTGAATATTTATATTTCTTAATATTTCTTTCTCTATAAATATCACCTCTGATAGTGTCCATATAATAAATTATTAATGTTTTTGATGGAAAATATTTTGATAAAAGGCCATAAAAATATTCTTCCATAGCAAAATCAAAAATTATTATGATTTGAAATGATTCAAGGCTTTTTAAGTTTATCCCCCCCCATAATATACGGAAAAAGATTTTCCAATATAATTTAAAGGTCCTTGCAATTTTCCTGATAACTTTTTTATAAAATGAATATAATTTGCTATCAAATACAGTATAACCATGCTCAATAAGTGCCTGAATACTTAAAGAAAAAGAAGTAGATATAAAACAAACGGCATTTTGCATATTCAATATTTACGATATATCCTTTTGGAACTGGAGAGTACAAAAATAATTTTTGGCGGTCTTCAATATTTTTTTCTTCAGTTCTCAAATTCAATAATCTTTCCATCTTCCATGCGAATCTTTCTGTCGCATCTTTCAACAGTGCTAAGACGATGAGCAATAATTAAAAGAGTCTTATTTGTACTAACTGTATAAATCTCTTCCATTATTTTTTGTTCTGTTTCAGTATCAAGAGCGGATGTCGCTTCATCAAGAACAAGAATCTCAGGATCTTCGTAAAGAGCGCGCGCTATACCTATACGCTGCTGCTGACCGCCGCTTAACTGAATGCCTTCGTCTCCAACATTTGTATTTATGCCGTCTTTTCCATTAAGAAATTCCCATATGTTTGCTTTTTTTAGTGCGGTAATAATTTTATTTTCATTAAACTCAGAACCAAAGGCTACATTTTCAGCAACTGTTCCGTCAAAAAGATAAATGTTTTGTGGAATATAACCAATTTTTTTTCGCCATGAACGAATATTATCATCTGTTATTTCTTCTCCGTCAATTAAAATTTTACCGGAAAATGGTTTATGAATACCTGTAATTATATCTATAAGGGTAGATTTGCCGCATCCGCTTTCTCCTGTAATAGCAAATTTATCTCCTTTTTTTATCTTAAAAGAAACACCCTTAATGATTTCGTTACCATTTAAATATTTAAAATAAATATTATCAAGTACAATTGAATTATTAAATTGAATGGAAGATGTTCCTTCATTTTCTGTTTTTTGATGAAGATTTTCGTAAATGCTGTCAATAATTTTTTCTGAAAAAACCATATTATTAAAATTTTGAAGCATTTTATGTATAGACGGAAGTATTCGATAAAGTGCAAGAGCATATAAAGTAATAATAGGAATTACTTTAGATACGTCATTATATGCCCAAAGTATAAAAACAATAGCAGCAACAAGAAAAGAAAAACCTATGCTTTCTAATATGTTTTTCGGAAATGAACCTAAAACATTATTAATTACTTCAGCTTTTGTTCGTATTTCAATAGAATTACCAAAAGAACGTAGAACGTTTTCCTCATTGCATTTAAGTTTTATAAATTTAATATTGCCGAATGTCTCTTTTAATATTTTATTTAATTTTCTGTTTGAAACAACTCTTTTTTCACCTTGTACTTTATTAATTTTTGTCATTATTATTAAAAGAAAAAAAACAATTAGTAATAGTATAGCGGTAATGGTTATTGTCATTTTCCAATTAATAATAATAATTACAGTATATACCATAATTACAGTAAGAAATTCTGAACATATATTTAAGAAAAATAACATAAATTTACTAAAATCATTCGTTTCATTAAAAATTGACTGCATTAAAACAGCAGAATTTTTTTGTGTATATAATTTGTAAGAAATTGACAAATAAGTTTTAAATATTTTCATTGAAAAATATTTATATAGACCTAAAGAAAATTTATTTACATGCCAAGTAAGAATTACAGAGTATATTGAACGCAGTACATAAAAGAAAATAATCGCAATGCCCATTGATATTATAAACTTTATTACGCTAGAAAACCCAAGGAATTCAAATACCTTTTTATAAATGCCGCTATTAACAATTTCAGGATCAGATGCAAGAGAAATAAAAGGCATAATAATAGATACGCCTATAGTTTCTATAAGTGAAAAACCTATAGTAAAAATAAGCAATAAACCTAAATATATTTTTTGCCTGCGGTTTAAAATTTTAGATAATTTAATAAGTATAGGTTTTAAAAATGTGATTTTTGATAAAATATTCATATTAATAAAAAAGATTCATACCAATGAATAATTCCATCGGCGTTCTTAAATCGATATTTGAAAAATCCCATCCTGCGGAAACGCGTAAAAATAAACTTCGCCAGCGTTGAGGAAAGATTACAATTTCAATACCGCCGCCTAAAAGGATATTTTCTTTTCCGTGAGTTTTTTCTTTTAAATAACTTTGATAAAAAGCAATATCAAAAACAGGAACTAAATGCATATCAAAATCAAAAATACGGGCGACTTTGTTGTTTGGGAACCATTCAGAAGGTCTTATTTTAAGCGCCCTTACCGGAATATCTATATTTAAAGAGATAATATATTCAGCGTCAATTTCATCATCGAGAATACCTCGTATTACATCGCCTGCAGTTTCACTGTAAGTATTAAAATAATGCCTGTATATAACACGACTTGTTAAGCCTAAAAAATCAGTAAAGATAAAATATCCTGCCGCAGAAACAGAAACATCATTGTGAAAAGGATCCCAGTCTTCTCTTTGGAAACTAAAGAAGCGGTTGAATGAATTTGATACGCTTGCGGAATATCCTTTCTTAAAATTACCAATCCAGTTTACTCTTCCAAAACCTAATGTATGCGCAAAGGTATAAGTAGCGCCGTCTCTGTTTTCCACCAATTCCCAAGCAGATAATTCATGATTAATAACAACTGATACGCTGGGCGTATATGTTAAAAAACCATAAGAACCTATTTCCAGAGGCGTAGGTATTTTCCAGGAAATTTCAGGTTTGCTTGAAAGATAATATCCTTCCTGGAAATCAATCATATATGTTCTTTTGTCTTTTTCTGACAGTTCGTCATTTAAAATAAAATGTTCATGAAAGCTAAGCGTTAAGGTTGTTAAATCTATAGGAATATCTACAGACAAGCCTGTGCTGTTTTTATAATAATATTCAAATTCTCTATCCGGGCGGTAAGTAAAATCATTATCAAAATCAATATGCCATTTTAATCCAAATAAACTTACTGGAATGCCGGTATCAAGCATTAGGTTATAATAAGACCTTCCTTTCTGGTCATATTTATATCCAAAATCAAAACGCAGTGCGTTCATTGTGCCCAGGAAATTATAATCGCGCGCTTTAATTGTAAGTTCAAAACCGGAGTTGGAATCGTATTTAGGGTAGGGAAGAGCGATTATATTCCATGTATCCTCGGTATATATTTCCAGGTCTACAGGAATTTTTCCATCTTCATTTGGCTCCCCAAGAGTATATTCAATTCTTACATTATCTTTTAAAACTCTTTCATTTATTAATAATTGTTTTTTATCATCGATAAAATCGATGAGCTTATTATAGCCCTTAATTTCTTCACCTTTTTTTAACTCTGTTTTTGTATTTAGCATAAAGGGAAGGGTTCTTCCAATTACGTTATAATTAAATGAATTAATAAAAAAAATCGTGTTTGGATCAAAATTTGTTGTTTGTATTTCTGTTTCTTCTGTGTCGTTTGCAGTTTCTTGCGTTGAATCCTGCGCATATACAGCGACACAAAAGAAAAACAAAGATAATAAAAAAATAAAGAGTTTTTGTTTCATAAGTTTAATTCACCTTTTAGTATAGTCATTATGGTATTTATATCTTTTTCTGATTCGATATTTACAGAAAGAGCGCCCTTAGTATCGGGCACTATAAATCTTAACGCGTTGTTTTTATTCTTTTTATCGTTTTTTATCGCGTTAAAAAGAACGTCAGCTTCTGCCGCTAAGGGGTGGGGGCAGGCGATATTATACCCAAATTCTGTGATTAGCCTTGTAATTTTTATCGCTCTTTCTTTAGGAGTTATTCCAAGAGCGCAGCCAAGCTCGCATGAGCGAAGCATACCCCATGCGACAGCTTCGCCGTGTGAAATATTCCCAAGACCGCAGGCGCTTTCCAGCGCGTGACCAAAGGTATGCCCAAGATTTAAAAGAACGCGCTTGCTTCCTGTTTCTTTTGGATCTTCGCTTACGATACTGCCTTTAAAAGAAACAGCTTTTTCAACTAATTTTAAAAGCAATTCTTTATCGGCATTTTTGTATTCTTTTAAACTTTCTGTATTCTCCAGGATTAAATTAAAAAGAATATCATCTTCGCAAAGAACAGCGGTTTTAATTAATTCTGCCATGCCGCTCTTCCATTCAATTTGCGGAAGCGTAGAGAGCGCGTCAAGAGGAATATACACTTTTTCTGCCGGGTAAAAACTGCCAATAAGATTTTTAATTTCTAAAAAATCAAAACCTGTTTTACCGCCGACAGAAGCGTCTACCATTCCAAGCAGTGTAGTGCTGATTAAAAAAAATCGGCAGCCGCGTTTATAAATCGAAGCCGCGAATCCTGACAAATCGCCGATTACACCGCCGCCAAATGCTATAAATATTCCGTCCCGCCCGAGTTTTGCGTTATGAGCACAGCTTAATATTTTTTCTACAGAACTCCAATTTTTATTTTCTTCGCCGCTTTCTAATATACACTGTGGTAAATTATATTTTTTATTAAATTTTTCAGCGATAAACGCGGTGTTTTTATCCGCAATAATAATAGAATTAGAAAAATTATTATTATAATTTTCTATTTCTTGAAATTCGTGAGAAATTTTTACGTCAGTAGGATATTCGCCGAATAAAAATTGCAAAAAAAAAACCTTTCCGGCAGAAAACCGGAAAAAAAAATGAGAAATTTACCTGTCGGACTGTTTAAATTTACAGCCGGACGGACATCGGATATGCTGGCGGCCGAAACACGCTCAAAAAACCCAACGAATTAGTATATTATGGTAAATATACATAAAATTTTGAGTTTATACAATAGTGCCCGCTTATTCAGAAAGGATATGAATATTCTCTTCTATGCTGTTTAGAAAGGTAAATTTGGAAAATTCATTGATTTCCGGCTTGTTTTTAAGAAATTCTCTCCAATTATCGATATACTCATGGGCTGTTTTCCGGTGTAATGGCAGGAATTTGCCGTTTAGTAAATCTTCACTGCCCTTATTACGTAAAATTGAGTTTTCTTTGAATACAACACGTATCTCGGACAGCGTATTTTTTTGCGCTCTGGCAAGAAAAACAAGGGATTCACTGGAGGAATAGGCTTCATAGTAGAATTTTTTGTATATTTCATAATTCCATGGATGCAAGGGAAGCCTAATTCTGGAAAGAAGCTCAAGTTTTTCAAGGGATGTATCGTCGGAAGAATGGAATCTCGCCGCAGAAACCCACCTAATTGTTTGGTCTCCCCTTAATTCATATTGAGCGTCAAGAGCGATAAGCGGAGCTGGCATATCCATAAGCTGTTTTTTACTGCATATATTGCCGCCAATAGTCGCGACATTTCTAAGCTGAACGCCGCCTATGTTTTTTATACAATCCTGAAGAACCTTGGGAACAATTTTACCCAGTTCCAGGAGTTTGCTTAATTTTGTCATGCTGCCTATTTCCAGGTATTGTTCTGTTCTTGTTACGCGGTGAAGTTCTGGAATTTTGTCCATGCATATAAACACAATTGGCAATTCAAGAATATTTCTTTCCTGTCTGCTTATAATATCTGTGCCGCCGGCGTAAAGAATCGCCTCGGGGAAACGGTTCCACGCTGTAAACAATTCCTGGAAGGATTCGGGAAAAATAACCTGATTAAGAGGCGCGCCCATTTAACCTCCCATTACGAACTTCCGAGATTAAATTTACAGCCTTTACTATTCTTTCCACGCTTGTACAGCGGCATTTAATACCGGAAAAGCCCAATAATATTTCTTCTTTGCTGGGATTTGGGAATCTGTCAAGAAGGGCTTCTGTGCATAATATTTTTCCGGCTTCGCAATAACCGCAATTACCCAAATGAACTTCGGCAAAACCATTTATTATTTCCTGATACTCATTAGTTTGAGAGAAACCCTCTATGGTGATTATCTCGCTTTCTTTTACCCTAAACGCCGGTATTAAACACGCGGGGCTTACCTGTCCGTTAAAAATAACTGAACAAGCGCCGCATTGTCCTGCCATACATCCTGGTTTAGCGCCGAAGAGGTTAAAACTTCCGCGAAGAATATCTATCAGTCTGACTCCGGCTTCTCCGTCAAAAATAACATCTTCGCCGTTTAAGATAAAATTAATTGTCATGCTGACCCCATCTTACCATTTCCCAAATGTCGTTTCTCTTTAGCGGAATTGTTTTAAAACCGTGATCCATAGCCTGGGAAACAGCCTGTAAAAATGCTGAAGGTATGCATGTAAAGGGAAGCTCTCCAATACCCTTTGACTCAGACTTTTCACCGGCAAGAAAATCAATATGGATTGGAGGAATCTCCATGGGAGAGAAAATTTTAAAGTTCTCGTATTGCTTTCTAGGAAGCACCCCGTTTTTATATTCGATGTTCTCGGTGTATGCCCAGCCAAGCGCCTGCGCCGCGCTTCTGGAAAGACTGCGCTTTGCCCTGTTTAAAGAAATTATTTTTCCGCCGTCTATAGCGAGCCAGACACCTTTGATAATCGGGATACATTCAACAAGATTAATTGTTACTTCTACGACGGCTGCCGCAAGCCCCGGTTTTTGAAACCCTGTAATATCGTCAACATCCCAAATGCCGCCCCTTATTGAACCTTTTTGCGGTTTAATTGAGCGGCGTACAGTAATTGGCAGAGGATCGCGGAAGCGCTGCTTTTGGATAAAATGACAACATTTTTCTACAAGCTTGGTGATAGCCGTTATATTGCGCGATGAGCATGAAGGACCGGCGTCAGGCGCGTTTTCAGTGTTAATTACTACATTGTCTATGCCCATAATGTCGTTGGCTTTTTTTCTCCAAATCCTGCTGTAGTCTTCTGATGTTGTGATACTTGTCTTTATTTCTATTACGCTGTCTTTGTTTAATGTTACTTCTACGGTGTATGAGTCGTTATTATCTGCGTCGTAAAGAAGAGAGTTTCCCTGGTACCCTATAGCGATTCCAATGCCTCTTGGGTTTTCGCCTTTTTGCAATGTTTTGCCCTTTCTGCTTTGACGGAGTAGTTCATAGGATGACCATTTACGCGAATAATCACTCATCTTTAAGACAGTGTTTATAAGCTCATCTCCTAAAGGAGAGAATTTTGCCAGTTTGGGAAGCGGCAGGGGCAGAATTTCTTTAGTATCGATATTTTCAAGACGCCAAAGAGCAGGGTCTTTGTTAACCGTATCTGAAACAAGGGTAACATGACGTTCTGTGGCAAAAAAGCCTTGAGCCATTCCAAAACCGGAGAAAGCGCTTTGCGGCGGAATGTTTGTGTAATTTGCTCTTGCTGTCAGTTTTAAGTTTTTGTAATTATAAAGACTAAGCGCTCCAAGGCATACTTGGTCCAGTATTTCTTTTTCGTTAACCGTATATGCACCTAGGTTAACAAAAATATCGATAATTGTTGATGAAATGTTGCCATCATCATCGATAGTGCTGGCGATATGGACATTGGAAGCGCATCGTTTTGGCGTGTAAAGAAAATCTTCTTCTCTGTTTAGGATAAGCCGAACCGTTTTTTTTGTTATTAAAGTACAAAGGGCAGCATGACAGGCGACAAGAGATGGGTACCATATCTTTCCATCCATATGGAGGTTGAGCGCAGTCGGCTTAACAGAAACAGAGTCTGCGCTGAGCCCAAGGCATGAACTGACAGCGTGCTTTACATGAAAGGGCCATTGTGTGGCAGTCATTACTACGAGAGGTGAATGATAATTATTCGCGGGGAGCTTCGCTGGATGTTCTGCTTTCTTTTTTTTCTTTTCGTATTCCTCCATGTAAAAAGTAATCGCGCCTATAGGTTCTGCGTACCAGTGTTCTTGTATTCCTGTTTTGTAACTTCCTGTTATTATAAAGCCGCTTTTTTCAAATTCTTCTTCTGTGTTCCCGATTGTAACAACCCGCTCATAAGCGACCTCTCCGTCTTTTACGGAAAAAACAGGTGTTTCTTCTTCTGTTATAACCGCGCAGCCAGAGACAAGCTCATCAAGTTTTGATTTATCAGGTCCTAATAAAAGGGCAACAGGCTCTCCTATGTAGGAAAGCTGCGCATGGGCAAGTATCGGGATTTTTGAATTAATCAGGAGATTTCTTCCGGGTATATCTTTGGCTGTAATAAGAGAAAAACCTTCGGGAAGGCTTGGAACTTGTATGCTCTTTAAATGACCCTTAGCTATTGGAGACCTTATTGTAACAGCGTATAACAAATTTTGAGGGTAGATGTCTTCAAGGAAGGGCAATTTTTCCATGTAAGGGTATTTTATAAGGAAATACCAATGTTATCAATTAGGATTTTTCTGAGTAATTCCGCGTTTCTGTAATCCTTTGATTTATCAGCGTCATAACAGCAGATGGGACGCAGCTCATTAAGGAGTTTTGATAAATTTAAAGTTGAGGGTGTCTTTCTGTTTATTCGCAGGATACGGCTGTAATCGGTAAGTGAGGGCATCTCATCGGCGGAAAGTAAAGATTCATCGAGCCTTTCACCTGGTCTAATCCCTATGTATTCAATCTTTATTTCTGTCTCAGGCTCATAACCCTGGAATCGGATTAACTGCTCGGCAAGGTCTTTAATTCGCACAGGCTCTCCCATGTCCAAGAGATAAAGCCCTCCGTTTTCTCCTACGCCGCCTGCTTTTAAAACGAGAGAACAAGCTTCGCTGATTGTCATAAAGTAGCGGGTCGTGTCCGGGTGAGTAATGGTAACAGGTCCCCCTTTTTCTATCTGTCTTTGGAAGAGCGGAACAATGGAACCGCGCGAACCAAGAACGTTTCCAAAACGTACAACCACAAAATTGGTGTTTGCGGTCTGCCCTTGCAATGACGCTTCCAGAACCATTTGTTCGCAAAGAAATTTTGACGTTCCGTAAACAGAACAGGGGTTTACCGCTTTATCTGTTGAGATATGAACAAAATGTTTAACCTTGTATTTAATCGCTGTCTTAATGAGGTTTTCAGTTCCAAAGACATTGTTTTCTATCGCGGCGACAGGGTTTTCCTCCATCATGGGGACATGCTTGTAAGCGGCTGTGTGAAAAATAGCGTCGGCTTTTAATTGGTTGAAAATATAATCGATATAGTTCGCGTCTTTTAACTCGCCAATGATGGGCACAATAGCCGCTTTTTCGCCGACACCTTCATCCTGCAAAAGACGCAGTTCCCTGTCAATTTGATATATCGAATTTTCACCGTGCCCTAAAAGATAGAGGCGCGAGACACCGCCTGAAAGAAGCTGACGACAAAGCTCGCTGCCTATGGAACCTCCAGCGCCTGTAACAAGTACGCGTTTTCCACGGACATAGCTAAGGCTTTCTTTTAAGTTAATGGTTATCGGGTTTCTGCCAAGTAAATCCTGCAAGTCGATGGAACGCGTCAGGATAAGGTGAGCGTCTCCCTCAATTATTTGTGAGATTCCAGGGAGTATTCGTATTTTTTGGAAGTTGGCTTTACTTAGGGTGTTATAAAGTTCTTTAAGTGTTTCTCTGCCGGCGCTTGGAATTGCGATTATCGCTTCGTCTGTCCTGCTTGAGCGAATGAATCCCGCGACATCTTTGATTGGTCCAAGGACAGGAATATCATCGATTTTTTTTCCTATCTTTTGCGGATCGTCGTCAAGGAAAGCGACTACCTCGCCAAAAACAGCTTTTTTGGTTATTTCATTCGCAAGGGTTCTGCCAGCGAAACCCGCGCCGATGATGTATAGCCGTTTTGACGTTTTCATGTTACTCCTTGCTATGAAGAGCCTATAACTTCGAATCCCAAATCTATCGTAAAGGAATCGTTGTATAAGTCAAGCATTATTTTTGCCCTGCATTTTCTTCTGTCAACCTTTACTATCCTTCCTTCCAAACCTGAAAGCGGACCTTCCAGAACCACAATGCGGGAATTTTCGTTAAAATAGACCTTTGATTTACCGGCTATTGAGCCATTGTTGTTAATAAAATGTAAAACAAGCTCTAAATCTCTTTCTTTTAAAGGAGTTATATCCTGATTCGATGTTAAAAAGCGGAAAAACCCCTTGGTACGTCTAAAATCCCACTGGTAAACGTGAATTTGCTCGGTCGATTCTGCCTCAATAAAGATATAACCGGGGAAAACCCCTGATGTAATGGTTTTTATTTTACCGGATTTCCTGATATTCAGGTTTCTGCGAGGGAAATGCAGGGTAAGCGGCATATCGGGGTACTGATATTTTAGCTGTTCAATGAATTTTTCTTCGGATTTAGTTTTCACTTGAATGGCATAGTAATTCATCAATTTATAGTATGAAAGTTATTTTGAGTTTTGAAAAGAGTGCCGATAAAGACAGTAACTGCCATTAAAACGGCAGTTACCTGTCCGATAGACGACATTGAAACGTCGTCTATCTCCATGGAGGCCTAATGAAAAGACGTGTTTTAATTTCTATCTTTCTCGCCTTTTTTGTAAGTTTTGGAGCCTGGGCTTCTATGGTCTCGTTTTATGTAATAGAGACAGGAGTCGCGGAAGAAACCGAGATGCTTCAGCATTCCGTAAATTGGGAAAACGCGTTTTTGGACATATTCTTTGACGCGGGGCATATCGTATGTAACGCGCCTATTTTGCGTCTTGATAAAAAGCCCTCAGGCGATATTTCAAATATGGTCGATATGAAGGACGCAAGAGATTCAGGGGTAGATTTTGTATTGATAGCCCAGATTGATTATGAGACAAACACAAGGGCGCCCAAGGAAGTAATCTGCGTTATTTATAATTTGGTAACAAAAGAAAAATTATTAGAAAAAAAGATATCACCTGATAAGTTTAAAAAAGCCAAAGGTGAATATGAAGATATTAAAACATTTGTAAGAGGGCTAATACCTTATTTTGGAGAAACACGATGAAAAAATTATTAATTTTATTACTAACACTCGCGGCTTTTATTTGGCTTCCGGGCGCTTCACCCTGGGAAGGCGCCGCTTCGGTCGCTCCCGCAGGAGAATTGCCGTCTACAGGTTTTTTTGTCGCGACTAATTCGTTTCCCAGAAACACTGTTGTTGATATTACAAATGTAGAAACAGGTAAAAGCACTAGAGCGATTGTAGCCAAGACATTGAACAGCCCCGGTCTTCTCGCTATTGTTTCCAGCGAAGCGGCTCAGTTAATTGGAATGCGTGTCGGTTCTGTCAGCAGAATAATGATGGTACAGCCAACTGATCCTATCGCGTATCTTCGCTTTACAGAGAGCGTAAACTCAGGCGCGCCCAGTTTTGATTCAGGCGATGTTGTAACTGAGGAAACCCTTGTCGCAGATGTTTACATTGATGATTCTTACAGACCTCAGATAATTGAAACACCTGAACCTATAGTTCCTCCACAAGAACAAAATTCAACATCGAGCAGAATTACAGGACCTGGTTATTTTATGGAACCGGAGTGGGGTGGAACAGACAGGCTCAATATTGTTGATCTTCCCGGCTACGAAGTAGAGCCGAGAAATCCTGTATTTATCGCGCCTCCTGTGGAAGTCGCGGAAGAAAAAAAGGAGTCGATTGAAGATGAATTTATCGCGCCTACTGTTGTTAAGGAAGAAGAACCTGAATATATCGCAGAGAAAAAAGAAGTAATAAAGGATGTTTCGCAAAGATATGAAGAGAGAGCTCCGTTACCAATTGTAAAAGATGTGCCTGATTTTTGGGCGGAAAAAGAGCCAAATGGCGTAGAGAAAGGGGCTAATATTTTTATTGCTGAAGAGCCAAAAAATGAAGTAGTAAAAGAAACACCTGAATATGTAACCGAGCAGCCAAGAGATGAGATAATTAAAGAGATATTTGAAAGGGAAGAATATGTAGCAAAGAAAGAAGAAGAAATTCCCAAAGAAGAACCAAAAAAAGACAGTGATAAAAGTTATCAAATGGTTCCGGACGGTGAAAAACCTCCAGAAACGAAACCTCTTCACGGAATAAACCCCGAAGATATTATTCCCGGAATTGCAGTTGCAAGACCGGAGAGACAGTCTTCTACTCAAAGCGCGGCGCCTCAGACTTTACCGCAGGCAGAACCGCCAAAAACTGACAAAAGATTTTCTGTGGATACGATATACTCTTTAGACAGGGGGCAATATTATGTGCAAATTGCCGCTCTTCCAGCGGAAACTGTGGATAAGGCTGTAAGGGAAATAGACCAAAAATTTAACCCTGTTATTCTGATAGACAGGGACAATTGGTGTAGAATCCTTATAGGGCCTTTAAATCAGGGTGAAAGCGCCGCTGTCCTCGCCCGTTTTAAGAGTATAGGCTACAAAGACGCCTTTGTGCGAAGAGGCAATTAGCTTTGTCTTGACAAAGCCCTGTTTTTTCTCCAGTATTTAATAAAACTCATGGTGGATGTAGCTCAGGGGTAGAGTACAAGATTGTGGATCTTGTCGTCGCGGGTTCGAGACCCGTCATCCACCCAAAAATTTTTGAATTAGGCGCTCGTAGCTCATCTGGATAGAGTAACGGACTTCGAATCCGTAGGTAGCAGGTTCGAACCCTGCCGGGCGCGAGTTATTTAGCTTATTTTTTCTTGACTTGATTTAGTTTCTTACTTATAATTAGCTTAGAAGCTCCTGGCGGGGTTCCGGATTCAATTCCGGCCTGGATAGATATCCCGCTACGGAGTTTTTCTTTTGATTCAACTTCATGTAAATAAAATTCTATTTTATCGATTTTTCTCGTTATTATTACTTCGCCTATATATGGTTCATTCCCAATAATATATTAGTTCAACTTGCGGTTTTGCTTTATCGATTCCAGAAAAATCTTCAAAAAAAAGAGGAAATTTTTCAAATTCCCATTTAAAAAAACCGTGAGTTTTCTCACGAAAAAGTCGTGAGTTTTATACGGATATCAAAATAAAAATTTTATTGTAAAATTACGGCAAATTTTGAAACTAAGGAGTATTTTATGAAGAATGTGTTTAAGGTTTTAGGGCTTATTGCTCTAACGGCAGTGATTGGGTTTTCGTTAGTAACTTGTGACGATGAGGAACCTACGTATGTAGTATATGTAAAGGATTTTAACTGGTCTATCGGTCATAGCTATTGGGGATCTTTAACCAGCGGAAATTATAAAGGGGAAGCAATTTCCGATACAGATTTCAAATGGGAAATGAATAATAACTTTTACACTGGCGCCACAAAAAATGTATTTACAGAAAGTCAGCTCCGCGATTCTTTGCAAGAGATAATGGACTTGTCTGCCCCGCAAGCTAAAAATGCAGCAGAGGATTTTATAAATAATCCCCACTACTGGTTGGGTTCCATGAATGGTAATACATTGACAATCATGATTAAATAGTGTTCCTATAACACAGACATCAGGAGCGGAGGTTTCCTCTGCTCCTTTTTTTTTAGGTACACTCAATGGTACCTGTTACCAAATTTGTCTAGCGTCACCTGAGTGTCAGGGTACGCTAGATATAGCGTAGTTTTGCGGAGAGAGAAGTAGGGAGAAGAGATTCACACAGGTCCGCAAACCAAAGGTTTGAAGAAGGATATAGATACAACAATCTTAACTTGAATCCTACTTTATTGATTTGTATTAAAACTATTAAAATAGAGACAAAAGTATAATGTTGTTTCTATTTCCTCCGTGACCTCTGTGCCTCCGTGTGAGTTCTTCTGTAAACAATTTTTCTAAGTTCAGTTCTTTCTTGGCGGTCTTTGCGTGCTTGGCGCCTTGGCGAGAGGTTTTTATATTAGTTTACAATCCTTCATTAATGATGTATATTTACAATAAGAGGTTTATTATGCTAAGACAAGTTATGATACCAAGCAAAGAAAAGGCTTCTTTCCCATTTCCTGCTGAATATTATGGAAAAGAAGTAGAGGTATTGGTGTTTCCTCGTAATAAAAATAACA